>Ga0134125_10000696_pt1 | contig 43925 bp, 32 predicted proteins | sample KB31751_FD_96464 | JGI IMG/M metagenome (GOLD analysis project Ga0134125, IMG submission 96464) | Terrestrial soil microbial communities with excess Nitrogen fertilizer from Kellogg Biological Station, Michigan, USA - KB3-175-1 | ecosystem: Environmental > Terrestrial > Soil > Unclassified ...
CCGCCTCGAAGGCCAGCGCCGCGATATCCTCGCGCAGGCATACGAGCAGAAAGAAGGTCGGATGAAAGACTTTGTGGTAGGACCTTCTTCCAACACTGAACGGATCACCTTCCGGCTGCACCCGCGAGGTGGGATCGCAGGAGCGGTGCTCGATGAAAACGGTGAGCCTGTCGAGTATGCTGATGTCGCTCTCTTCCGCCGTACTGAAGACGGAAACGTACGACTATCTACCCAACCACCAACACCGTTCGCAAGAACAGATGCATTGGGACATTTCTACTTTGGTTACCTTGAGTCAGGATCGTATCTTCTGGCGGTGAAAGCACGGCCATGGTATGCAGAAGTCTGTCCGGTGCAAGTGGCCAATGCAGGGCCTTGCACTCGTGGCGGGCCAGCCGACGTTGTCTATCCTATTACTTATTCCGGAAGTTCCACTGATGAAACAACAGCCGTCTCAATAACAGTGCATGAGGGTGTCCTTGCCAATACTCGGGTCATCCTCCGAGCAGTACCAGCCGCTTACCCTCAGTTCGCCTTGCCAATGCATGGCTCGCAACAAACTTCGCCAGAGATAGAACTGAAAGCCTCCGAGTTCGGAACATACACGTCAGGTGGGCTGATCTATGCGCCATCCGCCTGGACTGATGATCATCTGAGCATCGGCGGCCTCGCACCGGGGCGTTATCTCGTACGCTTGAGAAATGAACCCTCGTGTCCGGGGAAAACGAGCATCCATGTCACAGGTAATCAGACATTCGAGCTCAATTGCAAAGCCAACGCCGCTCAGCATTAGGTATACGCCAGCATACAAACTCCACATCACCATCCGCCATCCTGATATAGGCTATGCCGTTCAGTTTGCGGATTGGTTTGAGGATAGTGAGCGATCCAGCCTCACTTACACGGCGTTGCCGAAAGCTCACGTTTCAATGTCCAGTTTGCTGTCCGAGTTGTATCCAATTTGATCAATTAGCCCGCACAATGCGCAAGGCACTCAATCATCTCGCCTCAGGCGGACGCTCCAGTTGGCTTGGTTCCCAGCGCTCCACGCTATCTTGGCCAGTTGGTTGCCACTGACAGCAGTATCAGCACCACTGATATCAGTGGGAGCCAGACTATTGAGGATCTTCGTCGGCGGAACCAATAAGCGATGGCAACCAGAGGCGGGTATAACCAAACGATGAATCACGGAGTAGTATGCGCCGAACGTGTAGCCTGCTTCGAAGGCCATTCCCGTCAACATGAGGGCCGGCAGCGCCCCAAGGGCTAGTAAGCTGTCCCCACGGTTTCGATAGTTCGGGAACAAGCGTCGAGACGAGTCTCGGCGCGGCAGACATTGCTTGGCCGCGCACAACGCCACGAAGAAGGCGTCATTTCGATGAACAATTCGCTGCCCGATGCGATAACTCAGACGGGATGCCGGCCCCGGAATAACAACTCTCCGCAGGCGATAAGCCCTGCACCCAATAGAAACATTTCGTTTCCAACGAACCAGCCCATGAGACTTACCCAGTTTGGTATCTGTAGCAGCAGAGCGAAACCACAAAACAATATGATCAGGCTACTGGTCCGGGTTCTGACGAAGGTTGCGATTAGCGTGACAACCGCGACGACGATCCAGGTCAATCCGATCATGAGAAAAACAGCTCGCAGTGCATTTTTGAGAGCCTCATTGAGGTTTGATGATGCCAGAGCCGCCGAGACTTGCGGATATGCAGCAATCAAGTGAAAAGTGGAACCCACCAGCACAACGAAACACCCGAGCCCGATCAGTATTTGTGCAGTTTTTTGAGGCTTGTTCATCTCAATCCGCGGCCCTATCCATGAAGTTCAGTCTACCTGCCGCTGTCGATGCGAAAATCTTTGGCGCTATCGAATGGCAAACCGGAAATTACGGCCTTCCGAGACGGAGAATCAGAGCCGGCTTCGATGTTGATGATGTGCGCGTCTTGACATAGATCAACTACCCGCATCCCACCGCGCAATAGGACCGGACGGCGCGGGCTACGCAAGTTATTTGCAAAGGGCTATTACTGCTGCCGCACGCAGAATGTTGTATAGGGATCGACAATTGGCACGCCGTTCTTCGCGCGATTTTCCTCGAGCTCGAAGTAGACCGCAGGCTCGCCGCCACGATCGGGCCGCAACCGGCCGAGGGCGCCCTCATAGGCGCCGCTCGTGAAGCGGATCGTGTCGCCTTGCCGCACAAAGCTGCCCGAGGCATTGTTCGTGCGATACGTGCCTTTAGAGCTGAGCGTCAGCGATGCCATCGACGAATAGCGAAGCTCGTATCTTGCAGAGTCTCCCGCGACAATGCCGCCGATGCGCTCACGGTAAGCGCAGGCAAGCTTCGCGGTGGGAAGCACAGCCCCTGCTCGTTCAGCCACAGCGCTCTCTTCCCAGTGCAAATTACCCGACATTTCGCCGTTAAACGAGCGATCCCTGTCGAAATAGCCGTTGGTCGTACCGGGGCCATAACGGGCCTGATCGCATTTGCACGAAGCTCGAAGCGGTTGCGTCCCTGCTCGCCCGAAAACACGCAGGTACCGTTCTCATAGTAAGCTTTGCCCGAAATGAGCGCGACGGTCATGGACTTACCGCCGAGCATCATTGCCATCGTGATCGTTGAGCACACCCGCGCCCGATACGGAACCGGAATTTGGATTTATAGCGCTTTGACGCCGGTCGCAGTGCCGCGCATTCTTCGCAAATACAATAGCCCTGCTTCGCCAGCACCTTTGCCATACGCTCATTGGCCAGAACCTAATCGTGATAGGCAGCTCCTAGTAAGCTGTCCCCGCGGTTTCGATAGTTCGGGGAATAAGCGTCGAGATGAGTCTCGACGCGGCACGCACGAGTGCGTGCGCCACGAGAGACGCAACTCATCGGTAGCCTATCCGCTGGGACAGCTTACCCGTTAGCTTCCGGCTCCGATTTGAGAGTATCCGATGGGATGCGTCTTCAACACTATCGGTGGATCTGCCCGAAGATCACGGGGGCATTGTATTAGCCGCTCTCATTTCGCCGCTCAATCAGTAGAACCGAAATGGCAATGACAACAGCCGCCACGATGGCACCGGCCGCAGCCCAAGCCAGAACGGGGGTGTGAGTCGCCGGCTGGCGCTTCAGAGTCACAATGTTCGAAAACGCAATGGTTCGCAGCTTGCTGGCATTGCGCCGTCCAACGTAAACGCTCAGCGCGTCTGGCTGCACAGCAGAGATGCGACCTCGTATGCGAGAGCCTCCGACAAGTTGAACCTCTACCTTCGTACCGATTCCAAGAGCCTTCGCCATTTCGGCAAAGTCGGTCGCCTGAGGAGCCTGGGCCGTCAGAACCTGGTGAAACACAAGAAGGGCGAGCAGAGATGCAAGAACAAGCTTCATAATACGTCCGTCACCTCCGGAAGCCAACTGTCCGGCAATCGGCTTCAGACCTTCAGGGACTTCAGGTAAGGCACGCTCGGCGGCATCAGCGCCGGATCCTCTTCAAGCTCGACGAAGTAGTTCTTAACGCCGCCTATTTTTGCGGCCGTGAAGACGGCCTTCCAATCCACGACGCCCTTGCCGATGGGAACCTGGCGAAAACCAGACTTGGTGGAGGAGTCTTTTACCCAGTCCTGGCAGTGCATGGAGAGGTAGCGGCCCGCATACTTATGGAAGTAGGTCACCGGGTCATAGCCCTCCTGCATGGAAGAGACCTGAAACTGCAGCTTGGTGGTGGCGGGATTCAGCTCGGCGATCATCATGTCATATACCGGTTTGCCGTCGATGTATTTGGAGACGAAGCCCTCGTTGTGCAGCAAGGCGACGATGCCGGCCGCGTGGGCCTTTTCGGCGAAGGCATTGAAGGGCTCGACATAGCGTTTCACGTCGTCAACTGTCTGGGTGGTCTTAGAACGGAACGGTCCGAGCGCGGCAATTGCCATCTGTGTCATGCCGAACTCCTTCGCATAGGCGATGCTCTTGTCCGCGTTCTGAAAGAGCTCCTTCGGCGCCCAGTGCGCGGAGATGCAGCCCAGCCCCCAGTCGTTCAGCATGCGCCGCAACTCCTTTGGCTTGTATTTCTGAAGGCTAGAAAAATCGTCGTAGCCGTATGGCGAGCACAGTTCAATCTGAGTGAACCCTGCCGCATGCAATCCCTTCATGGTTCCTTCGAAGTCCGTGCTGATCGACTTGCGCACAGGGTAGGTCTGGCAGCCGATTGGCAGACCAAGAGGATTGGCCGATAGGTATCGCGAGCCGGTAAGGAGAGCCGACGCAGCAGCCCCTCCCTTGAGAAACATTCTGCGATTGATCCCGTGCATGACCCCTCCTTAAGGGATGAAAAAAATATAACACCTGCAGGAAACTGCCACAGTTTTTGGGCATCCTATCGACCTGTGTATCCGCGCCAAACGTACTCCAGTGCGAGAGGCAGTGTTTGCGCCTTGACGCCGCGATCGCAATGCCTGGCATTCTTCACAAATACAAATTGATAGGGATAGCCTTTGTTCGCCAGCACCTTTGCCATACGCTCATTGGCGAGAACCCAATCGTGATAGGCATCGCGCCGGATCAGATTGTCTGTGTCGCCCACTTCGAGCCACAAGCGCAGCGGTTTCTTTTGACTGTTGGGAATGAGCGAGTCATGGAATTCCCAGGCGCCGTGAGGTGTTGCCGGATTGTCGGGCCACTGTTGGTAGACGTAAGTGCCCGAATAGCTCAGGACGCGGTGATAGAGGTCCGTCCGATACCAGGCCATCGCCATGGCTGCTGCCGCACCGGAACTGCAACCCATCGCGGCCCGGCCATCGGGATTCCTGGTAAGCTTCACGCCATAGCGCGTCTCGACCAGCGGCAGAACTTCCGTCTCTACAAATTCCGCATAGGTGCCCGACATGGTGTCATATTCGAGCCCGCGCTGGCTTCCCTGCGCGTCGCCGCCACCGTTACCAATGGAAATTGCGATCATCACCGGCACGCGTTTCTCCGCGATCAGATTGTCAAGCGTTGAAAACAGCATAGGATCGGGGCCATCCGTCCCTACGATAAATGGGGCCTCCGTGCCCCGGACATACTGCGTCGGAATGTAGACGGCCACTTTTCGCGTATATGGCGCGGGATGGCTTTTGACTAACCGCTTGCCCGGATTGGCGGGATCTACTGCCATTGGACCCGGCTCACGCGCTACACCCGGGTAGATCTTGCTGCTCCGGGAATCCATCGTAAACTCGACAACGTCGCCCTTTGGCACACCTTCCTTCGGCGTTGTCGCGGCGTCAGCCGTATGGGTAGGGCCAATAATAAAATTCCCATTTTGCTTCGCCGTAGGAAGCAATCCGTCGGCGAGCTCTTTTGCTTTCACATAGCCCTTTGTATGGGGATCTCTCGTCGGAGGGGCCATTCTCGTTGGCTTCATCGAACCGGATGGAGACTGCCCTTGCACCACGAAAAGGCCGCCGAGGCACGCGGCAATAACAATGCATATTTTGTAATTCATCGGGAACCATCATCGATGCTATCGCGAAACAAAAGCTCTTCGGGGGTTAAAGGTAATGCGGAAGACGCGAATTACTGTTATAGTGAAAGGAGCCTCCCGTTTTCATTCGTCCTTCATAAGTGAGTCCTTTTCACTTCCTCAAATCTTCTAGGCTTCAGCAAAGTTGAATCTCTGGATTGTTGGCTCAAGGGCGTCGTTCCGGTACTCGGCACACATCCTTTTGCAACTATGAAATCATTCAACGAACTATTTTTATCGCAGTCCATTCATGCCAATCTAAAGCGAAACTGCCTCACGGAACCTACACCGGTGCAAGCCCAAGCGATCCCGCCGGCGCTCACCGGGTCCGATGTGATCGCCACTGCCCGTACAGGAACCGGCAAGACCCTGGCGTTCTTACTTCCGGTCATCGAAAGGATGCTGAAAAACTCCGGCGTAGCGCCAAAACCCGGTGGTGCGCAACCGATCCGGGCCCTCATCCTGAGCCCAACGCGAGAACTGGCGATTCAAATTTCGGATGCCTTCACGAACCTATCGCTGAATACCGGTTTACGCGCTGCCGTGGCTGTGGGCGGCCTCAGTGAACAGACACAGCTCAACGCGATACGCCGCGGCGCACAGGTGCTAATTGCAACTCCAGGGAGGCTCGAAGACTTTCTCAATCGCGAACTCGTGAGACTCAATGCGGTGGAAATGCTCGTGCTGGATGAAGCGGACCGCATGCTGGATATGGGTTTTCTTCCGACTATCAAGCGAATTCTATCGGCGCTGCCAACAGCGCGGCAAAGCCTTTTCTTTTCCGCCACGATGACGAAGGACGTCGAGCGCCTGATTGCACATCACTCTAAAAACCCGGTCCGCATTTCAATCCACGGATCGAGGATGACTACACCCGATGCGATTGACTTGCACTTGTATGAGGTGGAGGATCACGTAAAGCTGGCCTTGCTGCGACACATGCTGGGCCAGAATGACGGCTCGTTTCTGGTGTTCGCGCGAACGAAGCATGGGACCGATCGGCTGGCGAAGCGGCTCTCGCGCCTCGGCTTGCCGGCCGTAGCGATGCACGGTGATCGGACGCAGAATCAACGGAATCAGGCATTGGCGGGATTTCGTGACGGTCGGTACAGAATTTTGGTCGCGACTGACGTTGCGGCGCGTGGCATCCACATCGATGGCGTGGCCCACGTCGTCAACTACGATCTTCCGCAAGCGCCGGCGGATTTCATCCATCGGGTAGGGCGCACCGGACGCGCCGGCCAAAGAGGCGCCGCATCCACCTTCAGTATGAAATCAGAGCGAGGCGAGGTGCGCCGTATCGAACTGGAATGCAAGGTGCTGCTCGAGCGGCGGACCGTAGCTGCCGAGGTTGTGCAGGAAGCGAACGAATCGGACCAGGCGAAAACAGATGGCACCGGCGATAGCGCTGCTCCCCACAAGCATGTTCATCGTTCGTTTCGCCCCCATCGTGGTGCTAACCAGAACGCGGGGACCCGCCCGAAGCGCGCTCGCCGCAGACGCTAATACGCCGGCACAAAACGGAAGATCGCCTTTGCGAAGAGCAATAGCCGCCGGGCTACTGGTGGCCTTTCGCGGAGAGTTCGTCGCCAGGCAAAGGCGGCGTGAGACGCCGCCCGCAGCGCACGGCGCTACCCACTATACTATGTGCCCCTGCTAGCTCCTTAGGTAAATGACACATCTCGCGGACGAATTGTGGCACACTGGAGCCAAGCTGGTGAACCTATGAACTTGCTTGCACGTATGGGCGCCGTATGCGCGCTCTCCTGTTCCTTGATATTTGCGGCCAATCCCGCCGCGACCATTGGCCAGATCCATGACCGTGAGTTGTCGATTCTAGAACGTGAACTGGTTCCACTGGCTGAGGCGATGCCCGCGGACAAATACGATTTCGCGCCCACACAAGGGGCGTTCAAGGGCGTCCGGACGTTCGGACAACAGATGACTCACGTTGCGGCCGTGATGTATGGCATTTCGGGCACTGTGCTGGGTGAAAAGCCGCCGGCAGACGTCGGAACGGGCGAGAACGGACCGGCCTCCCTGAAAGGGAAAGATGCGATCGTCAAGTACTTGAAAGATGCATTCCGTTATAGCCATAAGGCGATGCTGTCGCTCACCGAGAAGAATTTCTACGAGATGGTTCCGGCATACGGAAGTAAAGCGCCCCGTGGACAAGTTGCGAGCGAACTAGTGTGGCACGGGTTTGATCATTACGGGCAAGCCGTGGTGTACCTGCGCATGAACGGCATCATCCCACCGGCCAGCCGCTAGGGATCTAATCAGGACTTCGATTTAGGATGGAAGGGCACCTCGGATCGTCCGGGAGTTGCGGGCTCCGGCGTGTCCATTTCGAGGTTCACAACAACCGGATCCTGACCGCTGCGGACGACCACGCACTCACACGGTTCGCCGGTAGATGCATTGATCTCCTGGTGTGGCACGAAGGGCGGGACGAAGATGAAATCGCCGGGGCCGGCCTCATCGCTGAATTCCAAATGATCGCCCCAGCGCATGCGTGCACGACCTCTTACAACATAGAGAACAGTTTCGAGTTCGCCGTGGTGATGCGGCCCAGTCTTCGCATCGGGCTGCACGAGGACGGTTCCGGCCCATAGTTTTGTGGCCCCCGCACGGGCGTGGGTGATTGCCGCTGCACGTGACATGCCGGGAGTCTGCGGCGTGTTTGCGTCCAGTTCGGTAGCGCGCACGATTTTGACTCCGTGATGCTCCCAATTCATGGTCCCAGAGTATGGTATCGCTTATTGTGAGCGGCGTGAGACGCCGCTTGCAGGCCGGGGGGCCCGTTCTCGGATCGATGACTTATTCCTGGCGGAGGGCGACAGCCGGATCTACTTTGATGGCGCGGCGCGCGGGAATCCAGACAGCAGCGCCAGCGGCCGTCAGCAGAACGGCGCAAACAGAGACAAACGTTGTGACGTCAGTAGACGAAACACCGAACAAAAAGCTGGCGATCAGCCGCGTGAGCGCCAACGCTCCGGCGATGCCTAATAGGAGACCCACGAGAGACATACGCAAGCCTTCCGACATTACCATCAAAAGAATGTCCGGTTTGGTGGCGCCCAGCGCCATGCGAATTCCCATTTCATGCGTCCGTAACGCGACGGAATAAGCCACAACTCCATACACTCCGGTGGCTGCAATCAAGAGCGCGGTCAGAGCGAATAAGCCAAGCAGGAAAGCCCGCTGCCGCGGTTGTGCGACGGAATCGGAAAGGCGCTGGTCAAGCGATTGAATCGCAAACAGCGGCTGTTTGCGATCGATAGAGGCAATCGTTTTTCGAAGCGCCGGCGCAAGACTCAGCGGATCGCCGGACGTCTTCACGAGCAGAGTCATCCAATAGGCCGGGGCTTGCTCATAAGGTTGAAAAATTTCCGGCCAATTCCGATCGCCGAGTCCGCGATGATGAATGCCGGCAACCACTCCGACAACAGTGACCCAAGGGTCGGCATCGCCGCCAAATTTGATCCGCCGCCCGACAGGGTTGCGGTTGGGGAAAAGTATTCCGGCCAAGGTCTGATTGATGACGACCACGCGCGGTGATCCGCTCCCGTCGCTTTTATTAAAGAAGCGCCCGCTCAGCAGTCGCGTTTGCAAGGTTTTAAAGTAGTCGGCGCTGATGGATGTGGGGACGACCACCGCATCGCTGGGCGGTCCGCCTTCCGCAGCCAAACCGCTGGCAAGCGATTGAAAAGTGGCCAGCGGGCTCTCGTCTGTGACCGACGCAGAGGTTACTCCCGGAATCTGCTTTGCAGCATCCAACAAACGGTGAAAGAATTCCGCTTGTTGCACCGGGCCGTAAAGATCCCGCGGCGCGAGCGAAATCTCGGCCGTAAGGACATTGTGAGAATTGAAGCCGGGATTGACGTTCAGAAGCGATACGAAACTTCGCAGAAGCAATCCTGCTCCAGCCAGCAGCACAACGGATAAGGCAAGCTGAGCCACCGCTAAAACAGTTCGGAACGAAAAACTGCCGCGCCGGGGCGCTGCAACCGCGCGCGACTCCTTTAAAGCCGTATTCAAATCAAGTTTCGAAACTGTGAGCGCCGGAAGAAGACCGAAGATGGCGCTCGTGGCGAGGCAGCAAAAAATTGCAAATGCCAAGACGCGCACGTCCACCGGCACGTGATGCGGGATGGCATTTGGAATTAAAAAATACAGCGCGGAGATGCCCCAGCGCATCAATAGAAGGCCCGTCAAGCCGCCGCAAACGCTGAGCAACAAACTTTCAGACAGCAATAGCCGTACAATTTGTAAGCGCGATGCGCCCATGGCCGCGCGAATGGCGAGTTCTCTCCGGCGCGCGATGCCGCGCGAGAGAAACATGTTCGCTAAATTCGCGCAGACGATCAGCAAGATGAATCCGGCAGCACCCATCAGGACATAAATTCCGGTCCTCGCCTGCTTTGTTAATTGATCCTGAAGCGGCAAAACGCGGACGCTCGCCGCGGCATGGTAACCCGACCAGGGGGTCGGATAGTGGCTATCCATTTGACGTGCGATCACGGTGAGATTTGCGCGCGCTTCTTCTGCGGTCACGCCCTCTTTCAAGCGCCCGATCACGCCGCCTAAATAGCTCATGCGGCGTCCCGGGACGGCCATTTCCGGCTTCATCGCATTGGGTAGCCAGATTCCGGTGTTTGGAGAAACCGGATCTTGAAACCCGGGCGGCATCACACCAATGACCGCGGCGGGCGCGCCATCAAGTGAAACGCTCTTTCCCAGAATGTCCGGATCGCTCTGAAAATAATTTCGCCAAAGTACATCGCTGATGACAATCACTTGGCTACTTTGCGCCTGCTCCTCTTCCTGCATGAACGTGCGGCCCAAGTGCGGATGCACGCGCAACATATCGAAGAAGCCGGGCGTGACGTTTTCATCCTGAACCCTTTGGGCCGATCGATTTTTGTCAGCAAGGTTCACACCTGCATTAATGCCGTACGCCTCCAGGCGCTCGAAGCTTTTGGCCTGCGCCCGCCAAGCCGCATATTCGGGCGCAAAAATTTGGGTTCGTTTGAACTTCGGAAAATATTCGGTCGCCCACATCAGCCTGCCTGCATCGGGATAAGGCAGGGGCCGCAGAAACACGGCGTTCACAATACTGAAGATGGCGATATTGCCGCCAATGCCGAGCGCGAGCAGGAAAATCGCGGTCAACGCGTACGTTGAATTCTTCCGCAAGTTGCGAATAGCAAAACGATTCACGGCAGGTTCCCTGACTTATCGTCCTATGTTATGACTGGGTGGGTTCGGCCCCTCGTGCACCCATGCTAGAATCGGCGTGTGCTGCGAGAGGGTATGGCGCCTCCCACACAAACCGCCGACAATAATCAGGCCGCTGGCTATTCTCGGGAGCAGGTCCGAAGGCTGCTTAAAATTCCAGAGCGGCTGCTGCGAGCCTGGGAGCGCCAGCAACTGATTTCCGAACAAAAAGAGTACCGGTTTTCCGATCTGCTTTTGTTGAAGACCATCGTCCGGTTGCGCGACGAACGCATTCCCGCGCAGCGAATTCGCCGCTCTTTATTAGCGCTTCGGGAGCGCATGAAAGATACTCCGGATCTGTTTTCCGAGGTCCGTGTTTCCTCTCACGGCCATCGTGTGCGTGTCCAGGTGGGCAAGAGTCATATGGACCCGATCTCGGGGCAACTGCTGTTCGATTTCGATGAGCACGAAATCAGTAAGCTGCTTCATTTACCGAAGGCGGGCCGCGATATTCAGAAAACGGGCGAGATATTGCGCCGGAAAGTGGAGGCGGAAAGCTGGTTCGAACGCGGGCTCGATCTGGAGCAGCGAGGCGCGCCAAAGACCGAAATTATCGCAGCATATGAAAAGGCCGCGGAATTGGATCCGATGGCGGCTGGGGCGCTCGTCAACCTGGGTACCGTATATTTCCAAAGCCAAGCGTGGGCCGATGCGGAAAAACAGTACCGAAAAGCGATTGAGATCGATCCCAGCTATCCGCTGGCTCATTTCAACCTCGGAAATCTGTACGACGAGAAAGTCGACTATTCGAACGCGCTCTTTCACTACAAAGAAGCGATTCGCCTTTTGCCCACCTACGCGGATGCTCATTACAATCTCGCCTTGTTACAACAGAACGCCGGCGAGCTGATGGATGCCGTTCGCCACTGGCGCGCTTATCTAAAGTTGGATGGCGGGAGTTCCTGGAGCGATATCGCGCGGCGAGAATTGGCAAAGATCGAGGCGGCCACGGTAGTAGAAGGAAGCCGCCCACATCGCAACGTGCATCAAATGCAAGCGCGGGACTGATTTTAAGCCGGTCGCGTGCGCTTACGGCTCCTTGTACCACGTGCTTTGCCGCCTTACCCCAGTGTCCTCGTAAATGGAGGCCGAAGGCTCTGAAAATGAAGGACACGGACCATGCGTGCCGCCATACCCAACGCGGAAAAAGAGCCAGCCGCCGCTTTAATCCTGGCGGCGGGCCAGGCAAGCCGCATGGGTTCGCTAAAACAGCTACTTCCGTTCCGTGAAGGAACGCTGCTTTCTAACACCATTCGGCAAGCGCAAAACGCCGGGTTCGATCGGATCGTGGTAGTTGTGGGCGCCGAGGCGGCCCGCGTCGCCGGGTCCATTGCCCGGGAACCGGTTGAAGCGATCGAAAACCCCAATTGGGATCTGGGGATGGGATCATCCATCCGAACCGGCGTGAAGCGCATCCGGCAGTGGCGGCCCTTACCCGATGTGATTGCAATTCTTCTGGCCGATCAACCTTTGATAGAGTCGCGGCATCTTCTGGCAATGCGCGAATTGCAGACGCAGTCGAAAGCGAGCATTGTGGCGGCCCAATACGGCGGAGGCTATGGGGTTCCGGCCCTATTTGCATCGGATCTGTTCGGCGAACTGGAGTCGCTTCCACCTGATGCCGGCGCAAGAAATCTACTGCGGGAAGGCGAATTTCCCGTGATCGGGTATCCGCTTCCGGAGGCCGCGACCGATATCGATACGCGCGATGATTTTGCGGCTCTGAAGGCAGTGCGACCATGATAATAGCTAGAAGTCAAATGGAAACTAGGACGCTACGCCGCAAGACTTGGCAATTTTTGGCTATTCTCGGCGCCTGGACCATCGTCGCGCTCATTTCGCTGACCCGGCACTACATGGAGGAGTCGGGGAGCGGTGACTCGCGCCCGTTCTGGAAAGTATTCCTGATTTGGCTGACTTGTTACTACTCCTGGGCGGTGCTGACGCCCGCTCTCTTCTGGGTGGCAAAACGATGGCCCTTCACCGCCACGCGCTGGGCACGAAGTCTGATTACCCAGTTACCCGTTTCGTTCGCATTTACCGCGGTTTCTATTTTGATAAGCCGGTTTTTCTTTTGCCTCGTGACGCAAAGGCCGGTGGCGGATCTCGACGCCTACATCAGCAGCCTGCACTTTTCCGCGTTTTTGAAGCATTTTCCGTTGTACTGGTCGACCATTGCCGCCGCAAATGGGCTTTTTTACATGCGCGCGCTGCGGGAAAAGGAACGCTTGGCCGCGCAACTCGAATTGGAACGCTCTCAGCTTGAAAGCAGCCTGCGGCAGGCGCAGCTCGATGCGCTTCGAATGCAGCTTAATCCACATTTCCTGTTCAACACCTTGCAGACCATTTCCGTTTTGATGATGGATGACACGGCATCGGCTAACGGAATGCTCGTGCGTCTGAGTGATCTTTTGCGGTCTACGCTTCGCAGTTCGGTAAATGCGGTTACGGAATTACGAGACGAGCTTAACTTTTTAAGGGCTTATCTGGAAATTGAGCAGATTCGTTTTGCCGACCGTTTGCAGGTGCTCTGGGCGATTGAACCGGAAACGACACGCGCGTTGATTCCTACGCTGCTACTGCAACCGCTGGTGGAAAATTCGATTCGCCACGGGATCGCGCGCATGGCGACACCCGGCGCGATCACGATTTCGAGTGGAATTGTGGATGGAGCCCTTCGACTTTCGGTTGCCGATACCGGCCCGGGGCTGACGCAGAGTCCGGGCGAAGAAATCGGACACGGCATCGGACTGACCAATATACGAAAACGGCTGAAGCAGTTGTACCCACAGCAACACGATATGGAAATCATTTCCGGAGCGGCTGGTGGGTTTGAAGTACGCATTACGATTCCGCTAGCGCTGGCGCGGGCAGAAAGTAGCGAAGAGTTAATAGCGCAATGATTAAAGTTCTTATTGTTGACGACGAGCCTATTATCCGCCGAGGTCTCCGAAGCCATTTGAGCCGGAGAGATCAATATGAGGTGGTAGGCGAGTGCTGTAACGGCCGGCGGGCCATTGACGATATCCGGGAAACAAAACCCGATTTGGTATTCCTCGACGTGCAGATGCCGGAGGTAGACGGCTTCGGCGTCATTCGAGAGGTTGGTCCGGCGGCTATGCCCGCCGTCGTGTTTGTAACCGCATTCGACGAGTACGCGGTACGCGCTTTCGACGTGAATGCGCTGGACTATCTGCTAAAGCCGTTCGATGAGGAGCGCTTTTTGCGTTGCCTTACTCGCGTGGAGCAGCGGTTGGCAGAGCCGGGCAAGGAAGAATCGCTCGTTGAGAAACTCGCTTCGCTGGTAGCCGAACAAGCCAAGCCCCGCACGGCGGATAGGCTTGCGATCCGCAACTCCGATCGAATTACGCTGCTGCAGACCGAGGAAATCGATTGGATTGAGGCCGCCGACAATTACGTCGAGATCCATGTGGGCAAGCAGGTACACTTGATGCGCGAGACGTTGAGCAACCTCGAACAGAGATTGCAGCCGTTCCGGTTTTTGCGCATTCACCGTTCGCGGCTGGTGAACGCGGATCGGATCAAGGAGCTTCACCCGCTGTTTCATGGCGAATACGAGCTTGTGCTAAGTGATGGCACCCATCTGACGTCGAGCCGTCATTACAGGGATGTCTTGCAGAGATTGTTGGTGTAGTGACCCGACCGGACAATTCGGAAGCGACCGGCAGTTGACGATTTCGTAAACCTTCGGAGAGAATGAGCCGTCTAGGGGCACATTGGAGTGTTGTGTCTCCATATCGGTTAGTCGTCAATGTATCGTTTTGTCTGCTTACGCTCGCGTCGGCACGAGCGCAGGTGGGAATTTCTTCTATTCCGCATCAACGGCCGCCGGCCGAAGTCTTTTCCCTGGGTCCCGCTCCAAGGGCAAATTTCGGCCCTGTGAGCGACAGCGTTCGCGATTCTCCTTCTCCACGTGGATTACTGCGCGTGGCCGCGCAGCGGACTGTGTCATCGGCACAGATGGATCAGGGCGTATGGCAGCAGACTTCCGGCGGCCCGGTCTGGAGGTTGAGTATTTACGCGCAGAACGCGGTCGGCATTCGCATTCACTTCACGAATTTTTCGTCCGGATCCGGTCAGGTATGGGTGCATGATGCATCGAACCCGTCCGTGAACGTTTTGGGTCCTTACACAGACAAGGGGCGCAACGACGGCGATTTCTGGAGCGGCATCATTTTTGGAGATACCGCCGAAATCGAATACCAACCGGCGGCGGGAAGCCCAACATCGGGCCAGCCGCCATTTCAAATTTCGGAAATCAGCCAGTTATGGCAGTTTGGAAAGGCGATTGCGCCTCGCCAGTCGCCCGCCGCTTCGGGAACGGGGGCGCCCTCCAACTTGCGATGCTTTCTCGATGCCTCCTGCTATACAAATCCGGCTTCGGAAAACTATGTCGCCGCGGTCGGCGCGATTCGCAGCACAGCGGTCATCATCTTTTCCGACTCTTCGGGAACGTACCAATGCACCGCGACACTGCTGAACGCGCCTAACAAGCAACCGCTTTTGCTTACAGCGGGCCATTGCATTTCGACCCAGGTAGATGCGGAATCGATGACTGCCGTCTTCAATGCGGTGGATCAAACCTGCCAGCAACCGCCATTCAGCACACCGACCTATGCTCAACTCAACGCTTTGCCGCAAGTCGACGGCGCTCAGTTGATTTCGGTTGCTAATCAACCATTCCTCAATGAGAACGACCAGACCCAAGTAACTAACGATCTTGACTATGCGCTCGTGCTCACTACCGGTGTTCCCGGATGGCCCAATGCCGTTTTGTCCGGGTATACAGCAGCACCTGTTGCGGCGGGTCAACAGTTGGTTTCCGTGAGTGCCCCACAAGGACTCTTCTTAAAAGCTGCTTTCAGCACGGTGCTCGACAATTCGTGGGCAAATGGATTTGACGTTGACCAAACGATGGAAGGGCGCATCGATTCCGGTTCGTCCGGATCGGGAATATTCGACAGCAATGGCGCTTTGGTCGGCGTGCTGAGTACCGCAATGTCGCCGTGCCCATCCAACTCGCAAACCTGCAACCTGACGAGCTGCGATGTGAAGGGCGAGTTTGTGGCAACTTATACGGCGTTCTCCGCCATCTATCCGTTAATCAGAGGGTATTTGAATCAGCAGTTAAATTTCACTGCACCGGCCATAGTCCAAAATTCCGGATTGTTTTCCGCGTCGCCCATTACCAATATGAATGCGCTAGGGTTCGGCGACACAGTGCTCACGATGAACGCACCGAGCGATGTAACTGAAGTACAAATTCATGTGGGATCGCCGAATGGCCCGCTGCTCTATACGGGAGGCGGACAAGGTACCGCCACGGCTACCGGATGGGTGACTAACGGAATGGTGTTTTTTCTTCAGGACGACTCCACGAGACGGTATCCCTACCTTAACAGCACACTCGGTACTGCTACGGCATCGACCGCGCCTGCTTCTTTCACGGCAACGCCGCCGGTAATTCTGTTCCCGGATGCGCTCGGCTACGGTTCGATGACGCTCAACTGGAGCGATCCGGGAGCAAAATTGCTCGAAGTACATGTTCTTTCTCCGACCGGTCCTTTGCTGACCCTGCAAGGAGGTCCTTCCGGTTCCGCGCGAGCATCTGGTTGGGTAACGGATGGAATGCCGTTCGTGCTTTGCGATGTTACAAATGGCCCTTGCTCCAACCAGAATACGGTGGCGACGCTGACCGCGCACATAGATTCCGACAGCATGGGTACGGTCGGTCCGAGCGGCGGGGGCCCATTTGTAGCATCACCGAATCCGATTTCACTTAGTTACGTTAATTCCGGTTACTTCGGCCAGACTACGCTCTACTTCAACGTGCCCGGCGCTAATACATTGCAGATTCGCATTGGCTCCCCCACAGGGAAATTGTTCGCTCAAACCGGCGCGAGCGGTACGGCGGTTACCGGCTATTGGGTCACCTACGGGATGACTTTCTACTTGCAGGACGTTTCGAATGGCTTACCCGGAGTGACGGTTGCGACAACAACGATACATTCGTATTAGAAAGTATTAGCTTCTGAAGAACATGCGCCACGCAACAACCGTGAGAGCGTGGGCGACCATAGAAGCTCGCACGCTGCGGGCGCGAACATAAGCGATCGTGTAGAACAAATGCCCGATTGCCCCGACAAGGGCAAAGCCCCAGTTCGGGAAGCCTCGATATCCCAGATGCGTGGCGCCAAGAATTAACGCGGATGCGATCACGGCGACCCACACCGGTTTCTGACGCTGTAGAAAAAATTCAGTAATGATGCTGCGGAAGATATCTTCGCTGAAAGCCACTACTAAAAATGTTCCGGCGAAGTAGCCGGCGGCGAGGCCGATCCATAGAGGTGCATCGAGATGTTGAGGAGCGAACTTAACCACATGAAGCCCTACAGCGATCAAGCTTAGTGGCAGGATCGCGATCGAGAACTGCAACGCTCCCTCACGCCACTCGCGCGCGTGCGGCCAGAAACCAACGCCCGCTACTTTAAATCCGCGCTGCACGAGAAAAGCCAGGAATGTAACTCGAATCCACATGAGATGACCGAGCACGTCGATATCGAAGTGCGGCATCGGGCTTAGATAGAGCCAGGAAAACAGACGGACGACGATAACAGCCGCGGCGACGCAGAGAAAAGCGATATCGAATGCCAGTCGCCTGGGGAAAACGACCCACCAGAAACTCACCAGGGCTGATATGCCGCAAATAACCAGCAAAGAATGGCTATCGAACGTGTGTGCGGTGAGGGAAACCAATAAATACGGGATAAAGGAACTGACCCACAAGAGCAACGATTGAACGATTGGCGGCGATATGCGCGAGAAGAGTACACGCGTCGCCTCGAAGCCAACGGCGAGGAAGAAGGCGGATTCGAGCAAGAATGCCGGAAGGACTCCGGCCATGATCCAATGAGAATATTGTGGAGATTTGTGGGCGTAGATGTTGGCAGCCGCAATTAGGCCGATCCAGATGCACGTGAGAGTGATTAAATATGGCCGCAGGGCGCGCAACATCGCCATCATCGTAGCATCGCTCTTGCTTTTTGCTCGCCAACCATTATTTGCAAATGACCCGCCGGATCACTTGCTGAAGCGAATTGCGCAACGGGAGGCGGAGAATGCTTACGCAAGGAACAACTACACCTACCGGCAAACGGTGATTGTGCAAGAGTTCGACGACCGAGGGCTGGCGACAGGTGAATATCGCGAAGTCCGCGATGTTACCTTTTCACCGGAGAAAGGACGCTACGAGCAGGTTGTGGAACAGCCCAGGAACACGCTGAGGCGGCTTAAGCTCACGGACGAGGACTTTGCCGACATACGGCAAGTGCAGCCGTTTTTGCTAACTAACGCCGAAGTTCCCCGCTATGAATTGAAGTACAAGGGCGAGGAAAAGATGGACGGCTTCGATTGCTTCGTGGTGTGGATTGAACCGAAGCAGGTCTTTTCAACCAAGCGATTTTTCAAGGGCGACCTGTGGGTAATGCAAAGCGATCTGGCGGTGGTACGGAGCGAAGGTCAGGCAGTGCCGCAGATCGAGACATTAAAGGAAGAGAATCTGTTCCCGCACTTCACCACCGTTCGCAAGGCGATTGACGGGAAATGGTTCTTTCCGGTGGAGACGTATGCCGACGATACGCTCTATTTCCGGTCGGGTCCGCAGCGGATGAAGGTTATCATCCGTTATTCGAACTATAAGCGGTTCGGATCCGATTCCATCATCCGGTTTAGCGAGCCGGATAAAAAGTAACCGGATATTAGAATTGGCTCTGTTCTAAAGCTGTTTGCGCGACCGGTGGCCGGCGCATACGGCCGCGCCAGAGAGCCATCAGCGGCCGTTCGACGTACCAGAAGCTTGCAATGGCCAGCAGATTCGCACACACGAATGCGATGAAGTATTGCCACGGAGACCGGCTGCCGAGCAAGACTTCGCCGAGGGGGTAGTGGAGCAAATAGAGCGAGTAACTCGCCTCGCCCAAGAGCACAATGACCGAGTTTTCGAGGATAGCGGAAAGTATGGTCCGGCCGCTGGCCAAAGCCAGAATCAACAGCGCGAAGAGCGGAACGTAAAGCAGATAGTCGCCCGAATGCAGAACGATGGCGCCCCACTTCGCAAGGTGAGTCCTCTGTAGAACGACCGCGCCTACCAAGGCAACGACCACCGCCGCATCGCGCAAAGCTCTCGAATCGCGAAACAGATTCGCGCGCCGGTGCACGATCAGCAAGCCCAAGCAGATGCCAATGACAAATTCGCCCAGGCGAATGACGGGCACGAGCGGAAGAATGTTGGTGAATGCGTTGTCCACATTTCTGAAACCCATTATCGAGCCGTGAGCGTGAAGCCCATGTGAGATGCATGCCGCCGCGGCAATATATAGCAGCGCTTCGACAGCATAGACAGCCACTATGACGCTTATCAGCTTTCGGGCTGAGTTAAGCCAAATAAAGAGCAGCGGAAAAAATGCGTAAAAAAACAGCTCGCAGGAGATGCTCCAGGATGGCGCATTCCAGTGCAGCGCAATAGAAGCCGCGGGCCAATAGATCTGCAGACAGAAAAAATTCGCGAGCCAGGAAATGACAGCCGTGCTCCTCGGCTCCAAATTCCAGTAGACGTAAGTAGCAAACAGAAACGAAACGACGTGCAGCGGCATGATGCGCGCCAGCCGGCGGTTCATAAAACCTTTCCAATTGATGGAACGGCTTACTAGCGTCTCGTGATAGGCATACGTCAGCACCAGCCCGCTCAAGATGAAGAACAACGACACTGCCTGGCGGCCGAATGAGAAAAACAGCCACGGCAGATGCGCGACACGGCCATAGTGGAATAGCAGCACTGCGAGTGCAGCAAAGTAACGGAGGCCGGTTAGAGCTTTTAGCTGTGGCCGCGAAGCAGGCATAAACTTTAAAGGCGTCGAGATGAGTCTCGACGCGGCACGCATTACTTGAACCGCGCACAACGCCAAAAATCGGCTGTGCGCTCAAATGCGTGCGCCACTCAAAGTCGTGAAATCTTCGACAACTCTTTAAGAGTCTTTTCGAACGGAGCACGGGCAACACCCGTTTCGGTGATGATCGCGGTGACGTAGCGGTTCGGCGTTACGTCGAACGCGGGATTCGCTACTCCAATGCCCTCGGGCGCAAGCGGCACGCCTTGCACATGGGTTACTTCCGAAGCGGCGCGTTCTTCAATGGGGATTTGATCGCCGGAAGCAAGCGAAAGATCGAGCGTTGATATCGGAGCCGCGACATAGAACGGAACGTTGTTCTCTTTCGCCAACACCGCGACGCCATAAGTTCCAATCTTGTTGGCAACATCGCCATTCGCCGCGATGCGATCCGCCCCGACAACGACGCAGCCGATGCGGCCGCTTTTTAGAAAATGTCCGGCCATGTTGTCGGTAATCAACGTTGTGGCAATGCCGTCCTGCTGCAATTCCCAGGCTGTTAACCGCGCTCCTTGCAGAAACGGGCGCGTTTCATCGGCGAATACGTCGATCTTCTTGCCCGCTGAGACCGCTGCGCGAATCACGCCGAGCGCGGTGCCGTAGCCGGCCGTGGCCAGCGCGCCCGCGTTGCAATGCGTCAGTACAGTTTTGCCATCGGGGACAAGAGCAGCTCCGTTGCGCCCGATTGCCTCATTGATGGCAATGTCTTCCTGTTTTACGAGCTGGGCCTCGGCTACCATCAGTTCCTTAATCTGCTCGACGGGCAAGCTGCGGCGAACCGATTCATAAAGGCGCCGCATTCTTTCGATAGCCCAGAATAAGTTGACCGCCGTGGGACGCGTCTTCGCCAGCGTGTCACAAATACCGGGCAACTCACTATCGAGATCGCCGGCAGTTTGCGCGCCGAGCGCGACACCCATCGCAGCAGCCACGCCGATAGCGGGAGCCCCGCGAATCACCATGCTCCGGATGGCATCGGCGACATCGACATAGGTCCGGCAGGTGACGTAGACTGTTTCGCCCGGCAGCCGCGTCTGGTCGATCATGACCACGCCATCGGCTGTCCATTCAATGGTCTCAACGGAATGCTTAGCTACTTGTGGTGTACTCATTTGTGATATTGCGTTCCAACCAATGCCGCGACAAAAAACACCGTATTAAACCCTGAATGCATGACAATTGCCGGTATCAAAGAACGTCCCCAAAATCGAGCATATCCGAAACAAGCGCCGGCAAAAACAATCAGAATGACGTATTGCCAGGAACCTGAATATTCCGGGGCATGCAGAAGTCCAAAAACCGCGGCTGTTATCAGGATACCGGCAGCATTGCCCAAATCGCGGGCCAGCAAGGGCTGGATGAAGCCGCGAAAAACGAGTTCTTCAAAAAACGGCCCCAGCAAGATGGCGAAAAGGCCAAACATTGCAATCCAGAGCGGGGAGTGGAGAAACCGGTCGAAAGGAGACTTGATTTGCGGCGTGCGCATGGCCGCACCCAAGAGCCCTACCACGATGGACAGGACGCCTCCGCCGATTAGTGCCTGCCAGAGCGGAATGCGCGAGGCTGTCCATCCCAACGATCGCCAGATGGGCCGATCGTACTTCACTCTGATAATCATCCACAGGGCAACGAAGAGCAGAATATAGAGAACGAGCTGCAATGGCAGCGCAATGAGTTGCGCGATGTCCCTGAGCGACGGGACAAAGCGCACAAGTCCACCCAGCGCAAAGATAATGAGGAAAAGAGCTCCTACCGCGAGGCCGAAGAAAATCAGCAGATCGAGATAGCCCCAGAAGGGCTTTTCCACCTGCGCGTCGGAAAGCGAGACCGGCGAGGGGTCTTCGGAAAATTGCGGGTTCAGGCGATTTTCTCCGCAGTTAAAAGTTTTCGAAGAGCGGCAGCGGTATGACTCACACGGCTGCGCATTACTGTTTCCGGAGTTCCGATGGCAACGATTTCACCTCCGTTTTCGCCGCCTTCCGGGCCCAGGTCAATAATGTGATCGGCGGTTTTGATGACGTCCAGATTGTGCTCAATCACCAGCACGGTATTTCCCAAATCCACAAGGCGCTGCAGTACGTCGAGCAAATGCTTTACATCGTCGAAATGCAGCCCTGTCGTCGGTTCGTCAAGTATATAAAAGGTCTTGCCGGTCTGACGCTTGCTCAACTCTTTCGCCAACTTGATGCGCTGGGCCTCGCCGCCAGAGAGCGTTGTCGACGATTGGCCCAGGTGAATGTAGCCGAGGCCGACATCCACAAGAGTTTGCAACTTGGCATTTATTTGCGGCACGTTTGCTAGTAACTCCACTGCATCGGCAACAGTAGATTCGAGCAAATCGGCAATGGATTTACCTTTGTACTTCACCTGAAGGGTTTCGAGGTTGTAGCGGCGGCCCCGGCAAACGTCGCACGTGACATAGACGTCGGGTAGAAAATTCATTTCGATGCGCTTCAACCCGTCTCCCTGGCAAGCTTCGCAACGCCCACCCTTTACGTTAAAGCTGAAGCGTCCGGCCTTGTATCCGCGCTCGCGCGATTCCGGAAGCATTGCGTATAAATCGCGAATTGGGGTAAAAGCTCCGGTATACGTGGCGGGATTCGATCGCGGCGTCCGCCCGATGGGGGATTGATCGATTCGAATGACTTTATCCAGGTACTCCAATCCGAGAATGTCGCGGTGCGCTCCCGGTTCCGTGCGAGAACCGTAAATGTATTTTGCAAGCGCGGGATAGAGGGTATCGTTTATTAACGTAGACTTGCCGCTGCCGGATACACCAGTTACCACAATAAATGTGCCGAGCGGAAATTCCACATCAACATCTTTGAGGTTATGGTGGCTGGCCCCTTTGATGGTGACCGACTGCCCGCCGCCGGAGCGGCGTATCCGCGGAGTCGCGATTCGATCTTTACCCGAAAGATAGCGGCCGGTAATCGATTCAGGAATTTCGGTAATCTGGCTCGGTGTACCTTGCGCGATCAAGTTGCCGCCCAGGCGGCCGGCGCGAGGGCCGAGGTCGATGACGTAATCGGCGCGTTCGATTGTTTCGGCGTCGTGCTCCACTACGAGAACCGTGTTTCCTAAATCGCGCAACTGGTGAAGGGTGTCGATGAGCCGGTCGTTATCGCGCGCGTGGAGTCCGATGGACGGTTCGTCGAGGACATACAAAACACCACGCAGCTTGGAACCGATCTGCGTGGCGAGGCGAATGCGCTGCGCTTCGCCTCCCGACAGGCTTGCGGACGAGCGAGCAAGGCTCAAATATTCAAGGCCGACGGCGCGCAAAAACTCCAGCCGGTTTCCGATTTCCTCTACTACGCGGCCGACAATTTGCATTTCGCGACTGGTGAAGGTCCAACTTTTGACCAGTTCCAGCGCACGGGAGAGAGAAGCTTCGGTAAACTCCGCGATAGAAAGGCCCTTTACCTGAACAGCAAGACTGGCAGGCTTCAGACGACGTCCGCGGCAAGCCGGGCATTGCGTGGCGGACATATACTCCATCAGCCATTCGCGATAGCCTTCGCTCGCCTGCTCGAAGCTTTCATTCAGGATGTTGAGAATGCCGGCGAAATGGGCGTTGCCTTCGAGGAATGCGGCACGCACTTTCTTGGGAAACGAATCGAATGGCGTCGCGAGATCGACCCCAAATTCATCCGCTGCTTCGGTAAGGCTTGCCAGCATGTATGAGGAACTGGATCCCGGCCCCAACCCGCCATCGAGCAGCGGCTTCGAAGGATCGGCAATTACTTTCACCGGATCGAACGACCATTTGCTGCCGACACCATTGCAGACATCGCAAGCTCCATAAGGGCTGTTGAACGAGAATGAGCGCGGCTCCAACTCAGGAATGCTCGTGCCGTCGTTCGGGCAAGCCAACTTTTCGGAGAACAGGCGCTCGTCGCCGTTTACCGTCGCGATCACAACTATGCCATCCGCGAGCTTCATAGCCGTCGAGAGCGAATTTTCTAGGCGTTGCTCTACGCCGGGTTTGACCAGCAGGCGGTCTACGACGATTTCGATGGTGTGATTTTTCCGTTTGTCGAGCTTAATGGGTTCATCTAGCGGCCGGAGTTCGCCGTCGATTCTCGCCCTCACAAAACCTTGCTTGCTCAGCTTTTCCAGCTCTTTTTTGAACTCGCCTTTACGGCCCCGCACGATGGGCGCGAGCACCATAATGCGCTCGTTTTGCCGCAAGGATAAAACCTGCTCCAATATTTGCGTTCTTGACTGGCGCGAGATTTCCGCGCCGCACAACGGGCAGTGTGGAACGCCTACGGACGAATAGAGGAGACGCAGGTAGTCATAAATTTCGGTGACGGTTCCGACCGTCGAACGCGGACTTCGCGTTGTTGTCTTTTGTTCAATCGAGATAGCGGGGCTAAGACCGTCGATGGAATCGACGTCGGGTCTCTCCATCTGGTCGAGAAATTGCCGCGCGTAGGGGGAAAGAGTTTCCACATAGCGGCGCTGGCCTTCGGCGTAGATGGTGTCGAATGCGAGCGAGCTTTTGCCGGAACCGCTTAATCCGGTAATGACCGTGAAGCTGTTGCGCGGAATTTCCACGCTAACGTTCCTGAGATTATGCTGGCGCGCGCCGTGAACTGTGATGCTTCGGAGCATAGAAGGTTTTACTCATTGGTGGCGTGAGACGCCACCCGCAGGGCACAGCCCTGCCCCACCAATTTCCTGCCTTTTACTATTTTCAACTATGGCTATTAAGAGGAACGGAGGGGATGCCTCAGGCAAACCCGTCGCTCACGCTCCGGGCTCCTTGGGGCAAGACGAGCCTCGCGCCTACAAAACCGCTCCCTCGCGGTCGCGGCTCGGACCGGGATTACGGCCGGTTTCCGCTTTCTGCGAAACGAACTGGGGAGGAGGCGGCGCGCCAACGGGGGCGTAGCAGAGGTAATCGAGTGCGGCGGTGAGATCGTTTTGATATTCCTTGTCCGCCGCTTTTTGCTGGCGGATGGCGTCCTGCCGGATGACGGTACGGATCCGCTGCAATTCGGCGAGTGCTTTATAGAAGCTGTGCTCGGCGGTAGTGCGGTAGCGGAGGGCAAGCGCGAGCAGAGCAGGATCGATCGTTTCGTCATCGAAGGCGGTGAGCTCAAGCGACAGGGCGCGGTCCATACGCCACTGGCTGAGCGCCATCTGCGCAAGAAGCATGCGCTCGGTTTCGGTATCCGGCTCCCATTCGTCATCGAGCTTGGCACGAATGGCGTTCAACTCTTCGAGATCGGCTCCAGTGAGACGTTTGGAGCAGAGGTTGTGCTTGACAGCATTACGGGAGGATGCGGCTTTTCCGGCTTCGGTGCGTGGTCCGGTAGAGGCGTTTTCCGCAACGGGAGTTTCGAGTGTGAACGGGTCGATTTGCGACATGTGGCGATCCTTCGGCCGGCGATTCGAGATCTTCCGGCATCTGGAACGTAGCACGCGAGGGGGTGGGGCCGAACGGGTGAAAGGAACGTAAGTTATAGAAATAATTCGGGGTTATAAAGATGAAAATTCTTGAAATGGAATGAGTGCCAAGGGCTACAAGCCAGCCACCATGAGTTCCGGTTGCTGTTCTTCAAATGTGTAGCCGAAGCCCCGCACCGCTCGAATCCAGTGCGGCGCGGCAGGGTCCGATTCAATCTTCTGTCTCAACCTGAGGATGTAGACGTCGACCGTTCGGTCGGTCACCGCGCGATTATAACCCCATACATTATTAAGTAGCTGCTCACGACTGAACACGATCCCCGGCTTGTTCATCAAGAAATCGAGCAGTTTGAATTCGGTCGCCGTTAAGATGATTTCCTGCCCATTCAGATGGACGCGGCAGGTGTCGCGGTCAAGTTCCAAGTTGCCCGAGCGCAGCTTGCGTGAATGCACGGGGTTGCCACGGAACTGAATCTTCACGCGGGCAATGAGCTCACGAACGAAGAACGGCTTTACAATGTAGTCGTTCGCTCCAAGCTCCAGCCCCACAATGCGATCCGTTTCTGACGCGCGCGCGGTGAGAAAAATCACTGGAGTGTGAGCAAGGGCCGCATCGGCCCGAATGTGCCTGCAGATATCGAGGCCGTCCGAATCCGGCAGCATGATATCGAGCAGGATCAAGTCAGGCTGTTCGCGCCGGCAGAACTCCAAAGCTCCGCGACCTGTTTGCGAGCCGGTAAAAGCAAAACCTTCTTTCTCTATGTTGTATTTAACAAGAGCGAAGAGGTCCGGATCATCCTCGATTAGAAGGATCTTCGTCATTAGGCTTAACCTAACATCGATATATTACATCAGGGTTACAGGGGCGCAGATCTGCGATCAGACCTGGACTTCGGCGACTCCGCGATCCTGCGTAGGAACGGTGAAATAGAAGCACGACCCCACTCCCGGTGTGCTCTCGACTCTGACTTCTCCGCCTTGCGCGTGCACGAGATGCTTCACAATTGCCAGCCCCAGGCCCGTGCCGCCCAGTTCACGCGAACGCGCTTTATCAACGCGATAGAAGCGTTCAAAAAGCCGGGGCAGCTCTTCAGGCAAAATCCCGATGCCGGAATCACGAACGGAAATTTCCATTCGATCACCAGCAACGGATCGCGCCGCCACTGTGACGTAGCCGCCGTCGGGGGTATATTTCAGCGCGTTTTCAACCAGGTTGGTAAGAATTTGATGCATCGCCTCCTCATCGCAGAAGACTTCACTTTCGGGCGAAGCGGGCACTAACGAGAACTGGATATGCTTCTGTTCCGCTAAGGGGCGGATCGCCTCAACATGCTGATTTAGTAAGGCATTAATGTTATGAAAAGCAAGCTGCCAGGTCTTTTGCTGCAATTCGACACGAGAAAGCGTCAGCAGATCGGCGGTTAACCGGCCCAAACGCTGAGTATTCTGCAGGATGATGCGCACAAATCTCGCGTTTACCTGCGGATCGTGAATAGCCCCTTCGAGTAGTGTTTCCGCGTACCCGTGAATGGACGCGAGTGGAGTCCTAAGCTCGTGGGAGACGTTAATGATGAAATCTTTACGAACCTGTTCCAAACGTTCGAGCTCCGTGTGTTCCTGTTCAAGCTGCTTGAACGTTCGTTCCAGCTTTGACCCTGTCTCGTTAAGCTTGGCAGCCAACGTTCCAAGCTCATCGGTACCTGTCTGGCTCAGGCGGCCGCCAAAATCGCCATCAGACAAACGGCCTGCATACGCAATGATCTCGCCCAACCGGGCCGAAATATGTCTCGCAAACAGGGCGGCCAGCAGCACTGAAGGGAGAAAAGCCAGAGCTGTTGAAACGAGAGCATGCCTCCGGATTCTATCTACCTCTCCTGCAATGTTTGAAAGTGAAACAGCCAGACGCAGTGCGCCGCGCCCGAAAGGGACGGCAACATAGAGGAACCGAACTTTGAGCGTGGGGCTGAATCGAACACTCGATCCATCCCGGCCTGCGAGCGCCGCCGCGATCTCCGGCCGACCGCGGTGATTTCCCATCTTTTCCGGGTTGGCATCCGAATCCGCCAATACCCTGCCGTCAGCATCAACGATGGTGATACGCGACGATCCCAATCTGGCGGCTGTTCGAACTGCTATGTCACCTGGATTCGGGTGAAGTGATGCAATAAGCCGCGCTTTCTCAAACAGGTCGCGACGCAGGGTCTCGGTATATGTGCGTTCCGCGAGCTTGGAGCTTAGGAAATTGACGCTGATCAACGCGAGCGCCAGCACCAGCAGAACAGCACAAAGCAATTTCAGGAAAAGCCGCAGTGCCAATGGCTTTAGTTTAGAACCCGCATGGTAGTATCCGGGATTAAAAGTTTACTCGCAGAGACAGTTGTAACTGACGGGCGGTCCCCAAGCCGATCTGATTCGATACCGTTGAGTTCAGCACACCGAAGTTCCCACCAGCTACGGATGAATTGAACGGTTGGCCAGGCTGGATGCCGCTTCCGCCAAGGCCGGTAGGAATGCCTGCGCTAAGGCGGACGTTACCAGGATTGGCGAAGTTTGTGTGATTCGTGATGTTATAAGCTTCCGCTCGCAGTTCGATGTTTAGCCTTTCTGTGATACGAAACTTTTTGTTGAGCATGAGGTCCAGTTGCGCCATCGCCGGTCCGGCCAGAGAGTTACGGGCGGAATCACCAAACGTACCCGGCCGCGGCACGGTAAAGGCGGCAGGGTTGACGTAAGCCAAGCCGTTTTGTGTGAGAATTGGCTGCACACCAGGAACTACATCCGGCCGCCGTACGTTACGAGTGCTCCCGCCTCCCGGCGTATTCACGACGGCAGTAGTCAGCACTTGTCCATTCACTACGACCGGGTTTTGATAAACCATCCCGGTCCGGTTATCAACATACGCAATGTCCGGACGTGTGATCAAAACATCAATCGGTATGCCGGAACGTACATTTATCACTCCACCGAATTGCCAGCCGCCCAATAACACGTCCAGGGGGCCATGGAGATTACCGGCAAATCGGCGGCCATGTCCAAATGGGAGCTCGTAGAGGGCGTCAATGTTCAGACTGTGCCTCACATCAAAATTGTTGTTGCCCCGATCAGCGCCGAAATCGTAGGGATTGCCGGCAGTATTAGCTTCATTGGAGCCGCCGCTATCACCGATGGAATGAGCCCAGGTATACTGCGCTCCAAACGTCAGCCCTCGCGCATAGCGATGATTGACGGTCAACTGCATGGCATTGTACGAGTCGGTCCCGCCGCTCGTCTTGTAATCGATTTCAGAGAAACGATTACCATACTGGCGGATGGCTGAAGCGACGCCGGTATTGGGATCTTCAGTGAGGCCCGTGATCAGGTTCGTAATACTCCGCAAAAACAAATTTCGCCCTTGGCTGCCCACGTAGCCGAGCGACACAACAGTCGATTCCGGCAGCTTTTGCTGCACAGAAAAGGAGTAGGAAAGAATGCGCTCGGGAATGCTGTATCCAGGCGCATAGGCACGCGGCTGATATCCGAGAGTGGGGCTGTTGATGTTATAGTTCGCGTAAATCGAAGGGATATTCAATGGATATGCCAAGCCGGGTACGGTAGCCGCGGAGAGAGTGGTTCCGATCCGATCGTTGGCCTCCGGCTGAAGCTGATCCTCGGTCTGTCCCGGCCCATAGTAGAAGCCGGCGCCAGCCCTCAGCACGGTTGTGTTGCTCGATGAAGGCGACCAGGTGAATCCAAGACGAGGGCCAAAGTTCCTGGTAGAGCTGTGATACCAGTCTCCGCTGTAGCGTGGAATGATGTCACCTTTTTGCATATCAAAAAATACATCTTTATTGCGCGCTTCCGAGAGCACGCCGTAGTATTCATAGCGCAGCCCATAGCTCATTGTGAAGTTGGGACGAATGCGCCATTCATCTTGCGCATAGCCGATGTAGTAGGTCTGCTGCAGCTTCGCGTTTCCCGAGAGGCCGGTGAACGGGCTGAGGGCGCTGAGATCACCGTTGAAGGCAATTGTTGTCGGCTGATTAGCAAGAAAAGCGCTCGGGCTTCCAAAGCTATAGGTGGTACCACCCAGTTGATCGTTATAGAGCGTAATCGGTCGAATCTCAACACCGAACTTCATGTTGTGATTTCCTTTGGTGATGGACAAGTTATCGATTCCGGAGAGCGAGTAATTGGTATAGGGCGCTCCCCGGCCGTTGAAGGCGCTCGATAGCCGAATCAATCCAGTAGGGGTGGCGATGGCTGCATTGCCTGTTTGCCCGGCGATTCCACCCAGCGCGACACCACCGGTCAGATTGAGCGTGACGCCTGTCAGATCGACTCCCGGGCTCGGTCCGGGCTGGCCCGCAACTCGTTCTTTCACGGCATTCACACCAAACTTGGTCTCGTTCAGAATGGTAGGCGAATAGACTTGCGTCAAGCTGATCATCCCGTTTTGAGGTACGACAGATTGAATATATTGGCTCAGCGTGGAATTCTGTGTTTGCGACGACATGCCTTGATCGCGGAAATAGCGGGTTGACAAGTGATAGCGATCGCTCAAGTTGGCATCGAAGCGAATGGCGCCATAATCTTCGTTGAGCAGTCCTGGTCCATTTACTGTAACGACATCCAGCAGCGGATCGGACGTGTGGAACTGACCGACAGGGAATGCAGAAAGCAGCGGCCTGATACTCGGAACCGCCTGCGCGCGCGCATTTGCGCTAAGGGTTGTTTCTACAAAAGGCGACGACGTGCGCTGCCGCAAACCCTCGTAATTGGCAAAAAAGAAAAGCTTGTTCGGTATGATTTTGCCGCCCAGAGAGGCTCCGAACTGGTTCAGGCGAAGCTTATCGACAGAACTCTTCGCGAAGAAGTTGCGGGCATCGAAGTAGTCATTACGCAGGTACTCGAAAATTGAGCCATGCCAATCGTTTGATCCCGACTTGGTCACAACACTGATCTGGCCACCGGTCCCGGTACCGTATTCTGCCGGGTAGTTACTACTATCGATGCGAAACTCCTGGATGTTTTCGAGACTATTCTGCAGACGAAAATTCGACGTAGTCTCGCCATTAAGATTGCCGGGTGAAGCATCAATGATGGAAGTGGCTTCAATTCCGTCGTAGCGAACGATATTCTGCTGATTCGATCGCCCACTAAAGCGGATGTTGTCGTAGGTGCCGGATCCGCTGTTCACTGCTCCCGGTGTCAACAAGTACATCTGTGAGACCTGGCGACCATTCAAAGGCAGGTTCGCGACTTCGCGCTCACTCACATTCACGCCGATTTTGGCGTCGCTCACGTCGAGCGCCGGTGCAGAGCCTGCCTCGACTTCCACTACAGAACTCGCCGCGCTGACCGCGAGTGTCGGATCGCATCGTACCTCTTGGCCCACGTTCAGTGAGAGGTGTTTTATTTCTTTTGTTGAAAATCCATCCTTTGCCGCACTTAGCGTATAGCTGGACGGCTGAAGTGCGGTAAAGGCAAAGTTCCCGTCGCCGTTCGTTTGTGTCGTACGCCGCTCATTCGTCCGCTCATTCACTACGATTACGCTTGCCGCTGCAATAGCGGCCCCCGATTGATCCAACACCGTTCCGGCAATTCGACCATTGCTGGTTTGAGCAGAAATCAACGGCATAAAAACACACAGCACACAGATCGCAATGCAAGTTCGCAAAGGTTAAACCCCCTGTACGCAGTTTGTTAAACGACTATTTCGGCTCGATAAACAAGCAGTTACAATTTCGTTACGAGCGGGGGAACACGAATTATGCCGGCTAAGGTAAGGCGCGCGAAAATGACCAGAACGCTAGCGCCGCGCGATGTCCTTGCGGCTGTCGGAGGTCGTTAAACGCTGCGCAATAACAGGCCGTCGAGGAAATAAATCTCCGAAGCACAATGTCGTTTACGGAATATGCCACACCAGAAAAGCCGGCCAGAAGGCCATCTCGCCGCCAAGAATGGCCGCGCCACTTTTGGCATAAGGAAACTTACCGTGAACGCGCCTTCGAATCCCGTGCGTCGCGGACGATAAAACCTAGCGGCTGACTGAAATTACTTTGTCCACTGATTTTGTGTGGTCGACCGGGCCGACGAGAATGACTCCGCTCATGGCGGGGAGCGTGAGAGAGTCGGCCGCCTTTGTTCCATCGGCGCGGCGGAACTGCGTTGACAGTTTTATATTGGCGGGTTTAGAGTCGGGAGGATTTACAAGAACCACGCCTCGATCGAATCGCCGGCGGAGAAGGCCCTGCCAGTCTTCGCGCGGCGCTAAGGGCTCGCCGAGCGATACGCCCAGGCCAGGCCACCAATCGCTAGGCTTCATGCCCTGGTCTCCGAAGGCATCTTTGCCGGACGAAATCAGGAAGAACACCGAGAGCGAATATTCGGTCTTGCCGGGCGTGCTGTCCATAATGACGCCGCGGCCCAATTTGTGGACACCATCAATGTAATTGAGGAAAGCATTTAGGGACCACTCACCGTTGCCGCCATGCAATCCCGTATCGTTCGCGCCGCGCTCCAGGTTAATTAGATCGGCAGACGATATTTCTTCCTGAACATTGGGATTGTTGATCCGCTGCTTGCCGCCGGCAAACCAAATGGCATTATGGACAATCTCCATGTCTGGAAAAGCTTTTCGGATCTGCTGGGTAAAATCGGCAACGCTTTTTTGCCAATCGCCGGAAGTCATTTCCGCTTTGCTTTTGGGATTGATGACCATCTTGTGCTTCGTAAACTGATCGGCAACACGATACTCCAGATTCACGTCGTCGATAAAGAGCCCTTTATAGCCGCGTTCCTTCAAACGCCGCGCTTCGTCGATCCAGTGCTGCCGGAAGCCAGGATCGGCCACATTGCCGGCGTATTGAGGGCAGTGGCCGTTGCCGCAGCCCCAGGGAATATATAAAGGATTGCCAGCGGAATCTTTGAGGATCCACTCCGGATGTTTTTTAGCAAGGTCGCTTCCAACATAGATCGCGTAGAGATTGATATAGACCCACGCGTTCGGATACCACGACAGGCGGGAATCCCAATAGGTGGAGTAGACCTCCATCCGCCAGACCTTTGACTGGAACCACTCCTTCATACTCGGCGAAGGGCTCTTCGTGTATTTGTCCCAACTGGGATCGGTCCGCACGACGAAGCGGGGGCTTCCGGCGCTGGATTGAGGTATATCGGCCGCCTTCAGAGCGAACGTTAGAGCGAGAAGGCCCAGGACAAAGTAGCGACCCATAAAAGCTTTATCTCCTTTGATCTGCGGCATTTACCACACAAGCGATTGGACTACACCCGGAGAATTCAATTCCTTGTATATTTCTTTACAAAATTTGGTACGCCCAAGGTGAGAAAAATCCTAGGCCCCCTACACTTCCTTGTACACTCTGGCATTCGGGTATTAAGTCAGGTTCACACAAGTGTCCACCTGTGCTCCGGCGCGCCAGGGTAAGTGTATCCAAAATAAGGGGACTCGAATTGAGGGCAACAATCAAGCTAACCGCGTGCTTGTCTTTCATTTTGGCAGCAGGGATGAGTGCATCGGCGCAGAATTCTGCTGGCAGTATCAATTTTATGATGCGGACGTCTTCCGCTTTCGACGCCTACACGTATTCTCCCAGCCAAAGTATTGTGTCGTGGATGAACCAGAAATTTTGGCGGCTCCAGACAACGTCACCGTATTGGGACTCTCGTTTGAGCTGGTTTCGAAATGGCTGGACGTACAACGATCTATACAGCACGTGGTACGGAAGCGGAAATTCACTCGTAAAACAGCATCCGAGTTGGGTTCTGAAAGACCAGTGGGGGAATTGGCTTTATCTGCCGTTTGCTTGTAACGGAAATAACTGCTCACAATGGGCTCTCGATCCGGGGAATCAGGATTTTCGAAACTGGTGGATCAGCAATGTCAAAGCTCAGATGGCGCAAGGTTACAAGGGCATTTGGATTGACGATGTAAATCTGGATTGGCGGACGGGAGACGGCAGCGGCAAGATTGTGCTTCCGTACGATCCGCGGACCGGCCAGACGATGACGATCGACAACTGGAGGAAATACATTGTCGAGTTCCTGCAGCAGATTAGAAAAGCCCTTCCGAACATTGAAATAGTCCACAATTCGCTGTGGTTCGCCGCCGGCGGAATAAGCAACCCATGGGTAATAAAGCAAATTCAAGCTTGCGATTTCATTAATGTGGAACGGGGAGTAGACGATTCGGGCCTTACGGGCGGCACCGGCCAATGGTCAGTAAACGCGATGTTGTCGTACGTAGACAAAGTGCATAGCTTGGGCAAGCATGTTGTTTTCGACGAGTACGGTTTTTACGGCGACTATCAAACCGCGGGGTATTTCCTGATCTCGACCGGTAGCGATGGGCTAGGAAATCAGGCGGTGACTCCTAATCACTGGTGGTCCGGCTACGATGTAAAGCTTGGGAATGCACTTGGCGGGCGGTATACATGGAACGGGCTTCTGCGGCGCGACTTCCAGAATGGCATCGTACTGCTGAACCCGCCACAATCGCCCACGGTGACAGTTGATCTGCCGGGCAGCTACCAACGCGACGACGGCTCGTGGGTTTCGAAAGTTACGCTGTCGGCAATGCAGGGAGCTGTACTCAGAGGTTCCAACTCCACGCAGTCAGACTCAGGCGGCGACCTCGCGGACGGCACCTACACCGTAACGAGCCAATCGAGCAATATGGTTCTTGACGATCCTGCATTCTCGGGCAGCGGGGGGACTCAGATGATTCAATGGCCGGCCAACGGCGGCAGCAACCAGCAATGGCAATTTACTTCGAAGGGCAATGGATATTACGCGATCCAGAACGTTTCAAGCGGGATGTATCTGACTTCAACGACCTGGAACGGCGGTGGTGTTCTGCAGCAGTCGGGCAATGGAAGCGACTTGCAACTATGGTCCTTGAAGCCATCCGGCTCGGGGTACATTATTCAGAACAAGGCAAGCGGCATGGTCGTGGACAGCCCTGGGTTTAGCTTGTTGCAAGGTATCGGCCTTGTTATCTGGGGCAGCAACGGTGGTTCGAATCAGATCTGGTCGATTCGATAGCGGTACGTACACAATAAAAGTGGCGACCAGGCGGTCGCCACGCGGACCGGGTGGTCCGCCCCACACAACTTTTTCGGCTCCGTCCTGCTTGTTAGGCGGAGCCTCTTTTTTGGGCATAAGGCGGGGCAGGCCCGGCGGCCACTAGAAGCTCGGACTCCGATTCCGGAACCGCCGAAACATACACGGCTTCGACTTTTCGAAGCATGGCGGTAACCGTAAACTCCGACTCATATGCTTTGCGGCCGGCCGCGCCCATGCCGGCGCGGAGCGTAGCGTCGTTGATTAATAGGCGAAGGCGATCGCAAAGCGCGCACGTATCCTGACGTGGAACAAGAAAGCCCGTGACCCCGTCGTTCACCGCTTCCCTGACGCCATCCACGTCGGTAGCCACCACCGGAAGGCCGGCTCGCATAGCTTCCAGAATCGTAATCGGGAACCCTTCCCAGTTTGTGGCCAGCGCGAAAATGGACGACTCGGAAAGAATTCGCTCTGTGTCCATGCGCGTTCCTAAGAAGTCCACGCGTTCTGCCAGTTGAAGCTGCCGGGCGGCGGCCTCAACCGTGGCGCGAGTAGGGCCATCTCCGACGAAGCTCAGGCGGAACGGCAAGTCACGTAGTTGGGCCAAAGCCTCTAAAAGCTGCTGCTGATTTTTTTGTGGAGCAAATCGGGCAACCATTACGATTTGAGGAATGGCGTTGCGATCGGGGCGCGCACGGAAAGCGCTGTCGCCGATTCCATTGTGAACAGTAACCAGCTTTTCCGCGCGCGCGATTTGTTTCTGAAGCGCGAGGGCGCGATTGGAATCGGACACGGTTATGATCTTTTCCGTCCACCGGGCGGCGAGGCGCTCGCTGGGAGTGCCTACAAGTTTCCAAAGCCGCGATGTTCCATCGGCAAAAGACCAGGTATGCGCGGTAAAGACCGCGCGAACACCGGTGGCGCGCGCAGCGACTCGTCCAATCACGCCCGCTTTAGAAGTATGGCAATGGAGGACATCCGGTTGTAGTTCGCGTAGCAGAGACGTCAATTCCCTGAGCGCTTTCAAATCCTGTTTTGGACGGAGGGGCTGCACCAGATTCGGCACTACTCTTGTCTCGATTCCGAGACGCCGCGATTCCACTGTTAAAAATCCTTCTTCGCCGGTAACTAATGTGAGTTGAAAGCGACTCCGAAACCCGCGCACGAGATCGAGCACATGAGTTTGCGATCCTCCCATTTCCGAGCGAGTGATCAAGTAGCAAACATGCATCAATGAGGCCCCTCCATGGATTTGTTACGGAAAATCAATTCCACAACGCAGACTCCCGGGCCAAAACAGCCCAAGTGAGGCGCGCGGTATTGTCCCAGGAAAGCTGGGCCGCACGATCGAAGCCTTTGGCTGCAAGGCGCTTCCTCAAATCTTCATTGGTCATCAATTCACGCAAACCTTCGGTAATCGCGTCGACGTTTGCGGGATCGACGGAAATAGCCGCATCGCCCACCACTTCCGGTATGGAACTGGCATTCGAGGTGAGCACAGGAGTGCCGCAAGCCATGGCTTCGAGCGGCGGAAGCCCGAATCCTTCATATAAAGACGGATAGGCAAACAGTGCCGCGCCCGAATACAAGGCGGGCAAATCGCCCTGATTCACATAGCCTGTAAAGCACGCATTCGCAGGAGTGTCATGAAGGCCCGCATCGCCGAAGACCTTTGCGCTTCCTTTTGCGCCGGCGAGCACGAGTTGATATTCATTTTGCAGGGACGAAGGCAAGCGGGCCCATGCGGCGAGTAAACGTTTTAGATTTTTTCGCGGCTCGAGTGACGAGACGCAAAGAACATAAGGCCTTGCATCCAAATCGAGGCGCCGCCGCACTTCAGCAACACGCTCCGGTGGGCACGGACGAAAAACTTTATCAACACCGTTAGGAACAACGCTGATTTTGGACGGTTCGATGGGGAGATGCTCGAGTATGCGCTGCCTGGTAAAGTCGCTGATCGCAATTACGTGCTGCAAACGTTTCGCGAGACGCGGCATCAGCCATTTGTAGAGCGCGACGAATCTGGGAGTGAACCATTCCGGGTGGTCGAGCGGAATGAGATCGTGAATGGTACAGACTTGCCGCGAAATGCTGAGGGGGCCGGTGTTGTTCGGACTCCAAAGCAGATGTTTGCCGGTGGCCAACGGGAGATAGCATTGCTCCCAGACGTGGCCCAAGCCTCCTCGCAGCGGCCGGTTCGGCCGAACTACGGACAGATGATCTCCAAGCCGGCTAGCCAGTTCGATAGCATAGCGCTGCATTCCGGTGGGCCGGTGAGAGTAGAAGCGTCCGTTCAATGTGATGCTCTTCATTTCGCGTTCACTCAATTAATCGATGCGACCGGAGACCGGCTCCGCCAGCGTGCCCAACATTGCTTCCGGCCGGCGAGACCAGAAAGGAGCAACGCGGCGGACCACCAAAACCACGCAGATGCAAACAATCGTCTCCGCGCAGACTACCGCCCATGCCATGCCATACTGGGCGAATCGTGGAGCGAGAATAGCCGCCAACGTCAGATTCACTATTCCGGCGCCCAGCATGATTCGGTTCACGATGCCTTCTCTGCCTTGCGACAGCAGCCATTGCACTCCGACCGAATGTGTGACAGATAAGAGCGGCGGCAGAAGCGCAAAGATGCGGAGCACGGTCACCGCCGGTTTGAACGATCCCGCACCTGCGAGACGGATGACCAGCGGCGCCAGCACATAGATGCCAAGACCCAGCACTAAGCCACCGGCGATCATTAGAACCGAACCGATTTGCGCCAAGTGCGCGGCTTTTTCTCGTGATTTTTCGATGAGGTTACTCAGCCGCGGGTATACCGCCTCACGAATAGGGTCCATCAATCCGTAGATTGCGCGGCTGATTCGTTCCGCCATCGAGAAATAGCCGACGGCCGCGGGCGAGGCAAACAATCCCAACACGAACGCGTTGCCGACTCCATATAAACTTTCGGCACTGCGAAACAAAAACATGGGCCACGAACGTTTCACGGTTTGCCGAACCAATGCGATATCGGGCCAGCACAGATCCACTCGTCTCATGGCCAACCAAAATCCTGCTCCGGTAGACAACATGGCGGGAAAAGCCTGGAGCGCAAGCACCTGCCATTGATCGTCCGGCGTCCGGACAAAAATAAAAAGGCCGGAGACGGCGAGAACCTTACCGACAATTTCGATCGCCGCCGCGAGCTGAATATTCTCCAGCCCCTGAAAGAACCAAATGGGATTCAATCCTTGAAAGACACCGTAGAGCAATCCGGCCCAGAGCAAAGCATGGTTGTTATTAAGGACAGGCAGATGACTCTGAACCAGCAAAACCGCAATGACGGCAACGGCGGCGAGCAATATTTGCGAGGCAATGACGCCACTGACGATGCGGCCGCAAAGCGCGCGTGAATCCCGATGCTGCGCAATTTCGCGAGTAGCGGAGAGATTGAATCCAAACTCGATGGTGAGGACCATAAACTCGCCGAGCGAACTCACGAAGGCAACAGTGCCCCATCCCTCCGCGCGGAGTACACGAGCCAGATAAGGAATACTGATCAGCGGCAGGATTTTACGACACGCCTGGACGCCGTACAGCGCGAGCGCGTTGTGAACGAGATCGTGGCGCAGAAGGTCTCTAAATTTCCGCATGACCGGACAACGTTAATCACCGTCGCTAATATGCACCGCTTCGAAACAGTACGGTGCCGATTGTTCGATACAAGATACACAAATCAAGCCAAACGGACCAGTTCCGCACGTAAAAGCTATCGAGCTTAACGCGTTCTTCGTAGGCGATATCGTTGCGGCCCGAAACCTGCCATAAGCCCGTAACACCGCCTTTCACTCTGGTGTATAACGAATAACTATTGCCATACTTCGGGATTTCCGCTTCGACGATCGGCCTTGGTCCGACAAGACTCATGTCATTCGTCAGTACATTCCAAAGCTGCGGTAACTCGTCGAGGCTCGTCTTTCGTAAAAACCTACCCACGCGGGTGACACGAGGATCTTTGCGAAGCTTGTGATCTTGTTCCCATTCGGCTCTCGCGGCAGGATTTTTTCTTAAGTGTTCCTCAAGAACCTGATCCCCATTCAGAACCATTGTTCGGAATTTCCACGCTCTAAACGTGCATCCGTTTTGCCCGATGCGTGTGTGGCCGAAAATTGCAGGACCGCGCGATTCCAGACGGATAGCAAGCGCGATCGCCGCCAAAATAGGCGAGAGAACGATCAGCACAATAGTGCTGAATAGCAAATCCAAGACGCGCTTTGAAACCAACCGATCGGGCAATGCCGATTGCTGAACAACCTCAAGGCCAAGAATATCGCCGAAAGTTTTCGGCTTAATCCACAAGCTCGACCAGCGGAACAAGTTTGGGATCAGGAGGATTCGCGAGAAATAGGGCGATATATATTCCTCGATCATTTCCATCAGATCGTCGGGCTGCGTGCTTGGCATAGCGATGACCGCATAGGGAGAGTTCAAGTTCCGCGCCACAGCGGCGGCATGCGCAAGGTCGGGCAGTACTGCTACCTGATCTCCAAGCTCAGCACGATTCTCCGCCTCCGTTTTATCGAAAACGGCAACGAGCCGGAGGCCGAAGCCGGGTTCGGCAATCAGCGTCCGAGCCATTAGTGTAGCGGTCTCGCCATCGCCAAAGATGACGGTTGGATAACCCCACCAGGGCTTATTCGCCAGGCATTGACGCAAAAGAGCGCGGCACAACGGCACTAAAATAATGCTGGCGATGAGCGCCACAAAGAGCGTCGGCGTGATATAGCGGGATGGGCCGCGCCAGGAAGCCGAAAGCACAACGATGGTCGGGAACAGAAACGCCGATGAAAACGTAGCGCGCCGCAATTCCTCGGGCGGACTTAGAGCGGCGCCGGAATACAGCCCGACCGCGGCATAAAAGGCAATAAAAACGAACAGAAAAGGCCATAGGCGCACATAACCATGCATGCCAATGTGGCCTTCAAGCAAAATCTTCAGCAATACGCCTGCCGCGACAGCCACGACAAGCGCTACGGTGTCGCTCACCACCAACAAAGCCATCATTAAGAACGGCTTCGTAGAGGTAGTGCGCGTAACGACCGCCGGTTGTGCTAGCGCTCCAGTCATTTCTCCTCCCAAATGTCACGGCAGTCTCTGCCCCGCTCCTGCCAAATTGGGAATCGCCCCAATTTGTAACAGAGAACGTTAGGCCGTTCTGCCGTTTGACGCGATTCGTTGCCGCGTCCTTAAATTTCTAATGCCTCACACGCCACCTATGCATCCGTTCTGTAAGAGCGTTCGGTTGATACCAGGGAAGCGCGAGTAAAAACCAGTAATGCCGCCAGTGGAGAGTATCCACCACGGCGCTGTTTATAATGTGTCCCAATATGCAGGCGGAAGCGATGAAATAGATCTTTTCCCAATAGGGATCTTGCGTCTTCCACCCCATTACAATGCCACGTCCTAAGCAGACTAATACGAAGGCAACGTAGCCGATCTCGCCAATAAACCCGTTTTCACCCAGCACGCGCATATAGCTGCTGTGGGTTGAATAGTGAAAGGCTTCTTCAACCTGCCCCGGACCAATGCCAAGCGGGTGAGCCAAAGCCGCCTCCAATGCGAGGTGTTGCGTGGCAAAGCGATCTTTATCGTAGCCCTGCAGACCGGTTGAGGTTAGCCGCTGCGCCATCATTTCCTGAACTTCAGGAATTTGCATTGCCATGCCAACGCATAGCGCAACACCGGCAAAGGCCAGGATCGCGCGGGAGATAGGAAACGGACTCGGCGTACCAGCGGGACGGAACATGAAGCTGAAAAACAGATAGGCCATCAAAGCGACAACCAGATTGATCCAGCAGGCCCGCGAATAGCTGAGGAAAATACCCGTTATGCTTATCAGCGCAATTGACGTGTGTAGAACGGCCGATCTTGTGCCTTTTCGCTGAGCGATCAGGCCGGCGACGGCAAACAGCGCAATCGGAATCAGGTATGGTCCGTAAACATTCGGGTCTTTAAAAGTGCCCTTCGGCCGGTCGAACAGCAGCAGCGTGTTTTGAAAGCCGATGATATTGAAATAGGAAAGCAGACCAGGAATGATGCAGATCATTCCCGCCACGGCATACATTTTGATCATGAGATCCATGCCGCGCTTTTCGAATGCCCAAAGGACGCCGACAAAAAAGGCCCAGGACGCACAAAGATAGAGCGTTACCAGGATGTACCAGAGCGCCCGTCTCGAATTGAGCGGGTCGTATAAAGACACCACGTTGGCGACCATGAACAGAGCCAGCGGAACGACCGCTATTGGCCGCAATCCGCGCAAGCCAATGATGCCCGCGCAGATGCCCACGACAAACAGGCCCATTACGAGCGCATCGACGGGAGCCGGTTCCACAAGCACAATGGAACTGAGTGCCATTGCCAGCCCAACGCCAAACAGAAAAAGCTTGTTGGGCGTTTTAACAGACACGCCGGGCGACGTGGCAGCAGTTGGCGCAGGCGCTAGAGTCGCATAGCTCATTCAGGCAGTTCTATCGGAGTAGTACGGATAATATTGCGCCGCGTCCGGCTTCCAATCGTTCAAAATCGTCCCTATCAGCGGCGTTCGATCCTCCAGAGCGCGTTTTCGCGCCGCCAGGGCCATTTCCGGAGTTGTCACACCGGCGCGAAGTACCAGGACAATGCCATCGGTGGAGCGCGCCAAAATGCGGGATTCGGGTACGATCAGGAGCGGCGCCGAGTCGATGAGAATCAAATCGTATTGTGTGCGCAACTTGCCGAGCAACCTGCCGAGCCGGTCGGAATGAAGCAGCGTCGGTAGCGGCGCAGAAGTAGACCCAACGGTCATGACCGATAAGCCGGGCACGGTGGTGGCACGAATCAGTTGCTCGATATCCGATGTTTTGCGATCGAATTCCGAGAGCAAATTCAACAGCCCGCCATCATTGGGTAGATTGAAGATCTCGTGGAGGCGCGGCTTGCGGAAGTCGGCATCAATTAACAGCACACGGCGCCCGATTTCGGCAAACGCAACACCGAGGTTGCAAACCGACGTTGTCTTTCCCTCACCGGCGTGGGGGCTGCTGACGATCAACACTTGCAGCGAATCGCTTTCAGACTCGGCAAAGAGAATGGAATTTACCACGCCGCGGAAAGAATCCTTCAACAGCGAATAGGTGTTTAATGCCGTAGCACGTGATAACGATGGGAGCAGAGAATCGTTCTGCGCGCGCTTTCCGCCCGGGATCAGACGCGGGCCTTGCGGGCGCGCCGACGGTATAACGCCGAGCTCGGTTAGATTCAGCAGCGACGAGGAGTAGCCGGGTTGTTGAATTGTCCGGTTCCGTTGTTCCTTGACGAATACAGCCGTGAGCCCGATGAGAAGGCCGCTCATCATTCCAATGCCCGCAAGCAACGGCTTATTCGGAGTGTGGGGAGCGGCCGGCGGCAACGCGGTATCTACGGGCCGAATGTCGCTTGCACGAATGGCGGAAACCATTTCAGCATCGTTTACCCGTTTTAACATTGCCTCGTATAAATCTCTCGTGGTATCCACTTCCCGCTTGAGTGTTTCGTAGCGCACCGTCTTCGCGGCCTGGTCGGACACATCGGAAGCCTGTTGCCGGTAAACGTTGTTGAGCATGGCCTCGCGTTGTTTGGCGGTGTTGTATTCATTGGCGATGCGATCGAGAATATTTTTGCGTTCCTGCTCCATCGTTGTCTTCAGTGCGTCGATTTGCGCCTTCACGCGAATCACCTTGGCGTTTTCCGGAGTGCGCGTCGAAAGAAGGTCGGCGTACTGGCGGTTCAGTTCGGCCAAATGGATCGAGTATTGGCGCAAAGGGCCATTGTCGAGAACTTGCGGCAGCGATTCGGGATCGGCCGCTTTCGCGAGCTTATATTGCGATTCCTTTTGAATGCGATCGTTTTGGGCTTGCGCCAGTTCGGCTTCGATTTGAGAAAGGTGAGTTTCAGCAAGGTTATTTTTCTCGTCCGTGTAAACCAAACCCGATTCGCGGCTATAGGCCTGCAGCTCATTGGCGGCTTTTTCCATCCGTTGCCGAAGAAGCTGAACCTGCTTGCTTAATAGTGTGCCCACGCGAGCGCTGAGGTTCCAACGATCGTCGATATTTGTCTGAACTGCCTGCTCAATTAATGTGTTGATGAAGTCGGCCGCCGTTTTCGGATCGGGATCCGAATAGCTGATCTCAAGAAGATTGGAACTCTTAACCTGCTCCACGGTTAAGTTCGACAACGCGCGTTGCACCAGCGCGTTAACGCTCGGGGTGCCGCTGCTGTCTTTGTGCAAACGGAAGGCTGACTTTATCGCGGTGGCCGCGCCGCTTTTAGCAGCGGGACGATGAGGCATATCGAGCTTTTCAACAACCTTTCGAATCAGCGCCTCGCTACGCAGCAGTTCAATCTCGGTGCTGATATAGGCGTCGGTGCCGCTCTCGCCGCTGGATGCCGCGTGAGGATCCACTTCGCGCAGATTCAAAAAATTCTGGTTAATGCCCAGGAGTTCGACCGTGGCATGGCTCTTGAACATGGGCGTTTCCATTTCGGCAATGACGAAGCCGAAAATCGCGCAAGCCGCGGTGATCGCGAGCACCAAAAATTTATGGGACCAGACGACCTTCAGGAGGCGGACCAACTCCATTTCCTGGGCGTCACCTGTCGAGTTCAGATTGCCGGCGTCCAAAGCCAGATCGCGGGCGCGGCCCTCCCAGACGCTATGGGTCAACCCACGCGATCCGCCATTGAATTCCATCTCTGATCTGTTCATAACGCTCGTTGTCTTCCGGTCATTTCCGCGCCATTCGCAATGCGCATCCTAAAGTAAGCTTTCCAGCAAGCTGGAACCGCGTGCGACACCAGGGGCCGCACAGGCAACTTACTAACGCCAAATCGCATAGCCAATTCCAGCTCCAATCGAAGCCTCGATCGCCCGCGCAGTCCATTTTTTGGTTGCGCTGTTTGGAATGAATAAAATGTCATTCGCCTGGAGTCGTATATCTTCGGCCTTTCCCGCCATGAGTTTCTTCAGATCAATGTCCTGCTCAGTCCGCTTCCCGCCCGTGCCGGAACGCAGAATTCTTGTATGCCCGGTATCAGCAAAACTGTCGAGGCCTTCGGCCAGCGACAACGCCTTCAATACAGTGAAGTTATCTGTCTCTCCAATCGGGAAGCCGCCAGGCTTCTTCACGTTGCCGACCACATAGACCAACTTCTCTTTCGGGACAGTGATTACGTCGCCCGGCAGGATTCGGATGTTCTCGTTCGGATTCTGGCCGCTGAATAAAGTGGCCACCGTAAGCTCCGCCGTAAGATGATCCCCGGAAAGAATGGGGCGAACGCCCGCCGGAAACGCATTAGCCTCGGTGCTGGGCCGCGTCACCTTAATCACCGGACCGGCATCGGGCCGCAGCCCGCCCGCAAGAGAAATCATTTCCAGCAACGTTCGATCGCCGTCGGCCTGCTGCACTCCGGGACGTTTTACCGCACCGAGTATCGAGACGGGCTTGCTCTTCACATCAATCGAGGTGAACGAAATTTCAGGATTGCGGAATTGCGTTTTTAGTGCACTTGTCAGCGCTACCTCGAACTGTTTTGGGGTGAGTCCTGCTGCCTTGAGCGGGCCGACCTCCGGAACATTAACGTTTCCGTCCGGCTGAACGCGCAGTACCCGCTTATCGAGTTCTTCAATATTGGGCGCGCCC
>Ga0134125_10000697_pt1 | contig 43908 bp, 38 predicted proteins | sample KB31751_FD_96464 | JGI IMG/M metagenome (GOLD analysis project Ga0134125, IMG submission 96464) | Terrestrial soil microbial communities with excess Nitrogen fertilizer from Kellogg Biological Station, Michigan, USA - KB3-175-1 | ecosystem: Environmental > Terrestrial > Soil > Unclassified ...
CGAACGCTTACAGCGTTCCCCTATTAGCTTGGTTCCTTTTCCTGGGGCGCTGCCCCAGGCTGGAATTTGCCAACGCCTTCGGCGTTCGACTACTGACGTTGATTAGTCAAGTATGTTAATGCCAGATTTTGCGTTCCCATTGCGATTGCGCTGCCGCTCCATAGCCAATCTTCTTCAACAGGCAAATTAGCAACTTGCGTTCCGCCCTTGACCGTGAGGCGGACGCGAGGTGTTCCGTGTCGTCAACGTGCTCGGCGTAGACTGTGAGGGTCAATGGGAGCCCGCACCAAAGCCACTTAGCCACGAGACTCATTTGCTGTTCGACACTCGGGAACAGATATTAATATTATTAGACTTCCGAAAAGCCCGCACTTACCGCGGTGTAAGTGACCATGGGAACGAGGGGAACGAGCCATCAAGAAGTAAATATAGGAGGCGCAGATCAGGCTGTGAAAGACGTTTCCCGCAATCATCAAACTGGAGCCTCTGCGGTGCGCGTCGCCCAGTCGGATCCGCCGACAGTGGGCTCATCTGATCATTTGCATGGCGTCGCTCAGAAGCGTCTACCGCTCGGCGGGGAATTACAGCTCGCTCTTAATTTGATTCCGGCATATACCTGGTACGCGGTCCCGTCCGGTGCGCTCACCTTCGTGAATGAACGCGGTGCGGACTACGGCGGACTTCCGAAAGACCATCCTGTTAGGCTCGGGATCGACACGGGTGCAGCGTGGGATTCTCATATCCCCTTTTTACATCCGGACGACCACGAAGAGACACGTAGAGTTTGGTCAACCTGTTTGCGCACCGGCTGCGCCGGTCAGGTAAGTTTTCGGGCTCGTAACGCTGAAGGAAGATACCGCTGGTTTCTGAGTCGCGCCGAACCGGTCCGGGCTAGCGACGGAACTATACTGTATTGGATCGGAATTAATCTCGACATTGAAGATCAGAAACAAGCAGAGTTTTACCTTGGCGAGGGACAACGGCTTGCGCACATGGGTAGCTGGGCCTTCAATGCTGACCGGTTCGACTATTGGTCTCCGGAGTTGTTCCGGATTCATGGGCTTGAGCCAAACCGCAAGGCGCCAACAGTAGACGAATACATGGCGCTCGTACACCCGGAAGATCGGGAGTTCGTCGCACAAGCAATTCAGAAAATGTTGACAGACCCGCTCAGCTTCGACTTCACGAAACGGATCGTGCGGCCAGATGGAGAGATTCGTCATGTGCGTTGCGTGGGTACTGCCGCAATTCAGGAAAGGACGTTTCTCGGCACAGGGATCGACGTAACGGAGCAGGAGGAATTAACCAAGGCACTGCGCAAGAGCGAGGAGGAACTGCGGCAGGTGCTCAATCTCGCCCCCCAGATGATAGGCGTATTAGGTTCCAGGCGCGAGCGTCTTTATGCAAACCAAATGGCGCTCACTTATTACGGCATCAACCTGGATGAGTGGCGCCAGAGAAGCTTTGGACCTGAAGTTCATCCGGACGATTTCGAGATGGTCAAGGCGCATGTCGATCGTTCGTTGTCCAATCCCGCTGAATTCGAGTTGGAGATGCGGCTGCGTAACCGGCACGGAGCGTATCGCTGGTTTCTAGTTCGTTACAACCCGCTCCGCGACGACCAGGGACAGCTCGTTCGATGGTACCTCGCCTGTACCGACATTGAGGATCGCAAGAGGGCCGAGGAAAGACTGCAGCGGGAAAACGCCGCGCTCCGTGAAGAGATCGATGAAACTTCGATGTTTGAAGAGATTGTTGGAACCTCGCCTGCTTTGCAAACTGTACTCTCGAGCATTTCCAAAGTTGCGCCAACTGATTCCACAGTTTTGATCACGGGTGAAACGGGAACAGGCAAAGAGCTTGTTGCGCGAGCCATCCACCGACGATCAGGTCGCAGCTCACGCGCATTGATAAGCGTGAACTGTGCCGCAATTCCCCGTGATCTGATCCCCTCGGAGTTGTTCGGCCATGAGAAAGGCGCCTTTACCGGAGCTACCCAAAGGCGGCTTGGCCGTTTCGAACTCGCCGACGGCGGCACGATTTTTCTGGACGAGGTAGGCGAACTCTCGCCCGACACTCAGGTTGCTTTACTGAGAGTGCTGCAGGAACGAGAATTCGAACGAGTCGGCGGCAGCCAGCCGATCCATGTCGATGTTCGCGTCGTCGCGGCCACAAATCGTGATCTGAAGGCCGCTGTGGCTAATGCCACTTTCCGCCAGGATCTGTTCTATCGGCTGAATGTATTTCCCATTGAAGTGCTGCCGCTGCGAGAACGGAAAGACGACCTGCTAATGCTGGTCGAGTATTTCGTGCAACGCTACGCGAAGCGGGCGGGCAAGAACATACGGTCGATCGACAAAAAGGTTCTCGACCTAATGTATGCTTACGACTGGCCAGGCAATATTCGTGAGTTACAGAACATCATCGAGAGGTCCGTCATTCTAAGTTCCGGCGGAGAATTCTCAGTTGACGAATCGTGGCTTTCAAAAGAAACGTTCCCATCTGCATCCAGGATTAAAGAATCGGTACAATCTCAAAATGCCGTTGAGCCCCGCAGCGAGCGCGAGATCATAGAGCGAGCGCTAGCCGAGACCAAGGGACGGGTTTCCGGACCTTCCGGTGCGGCGACTAAGCTTGGAATTCCTCCATCAACTCTCGACCACAGGATCAAAGCGTTAAAGATCGATAAGAAGCAGTTTAAGTTCCGCTAACCCCCTCCCAAAAAACCTCCAGATTCACCAAATTCACCAAATTTCCACCAGTTTTATCATTTCCCCCGCTCATCCTTAAGACGCAAATTCCCTCTAACCGTTTCTTTTCACTGACTGAGGCTTTGGCGTGGAGCTTGCAAAATACTACGCGCAAGAAAAGGACTTAGAAGCTAAATCTGTAGGGAGCAATTGAGCGAGTCCATGATCAGCTGGTGAGATCGGGATCTTTCTGTAACACAAGGGTCTAACTTCTTGTTTTTTGAGCAAGATCCTTCTAACAGGTTCTCGTCCCGGAGGGACGAAATGTTTATAGAACTAGCGCTGACAAAGGGTCCTCCTCGCTCCAGCGGAGCGAAATGGGTTTGAGGCAATTGCTGGAAACATTGCGCTCCGCTGGAGCGCGGGTCGTGCTGCAAACCTGGCTTCTATAAACATTTGGCTCCGCTGGAGCCACAGCCCTGTTGGTTGCGGCCTTGGGCCGCGCTGTGCAGTACGTTCTTGAGAAGACGCGAGGTCATCAATTGGTAGTTTGCCGAAATCGCGACACGCTCGAGAAGCGCTACGGGACGACAGCGGAGGACTTTTTTTTTGATTTCCATATGAGCACTACTTTTTCAAGGAGAAGAATCGATGTCTGAGACAAGCGGCGTGATGATCGTGAACGGTGTTAAAGAATATAACTACTTTGCAAACGGAGAATGGCGCCCCGCCGAAGGCAATAAGCTGTTTGACGTTTACCGGCCATACGATCGCAGTGTCTATGCGCGGGTCGCTGACGGCGGCAGGGCGGAGGCAAAATTCGCCGTTGAGTCCGCTGCCAATGCGTTTTCGGGATGGGCTGCGACGACACCGGCCGAGCGCGCAAGATTATTTTTCAAGGCTGCTGAGATCGTAAAGCGTCGCCGCGAGGAAATCGCAAAAACGCTTGCTGAAGAAACTGGTAGTACCATTTCCTTTTCCACGTTCCAGCAAGACCTCGTCGCTGAAATGATCGAGCGGGCAGCCGGCTGGATATATCTGCCCAAAGGCGAAGTCCTTGAAACCAACCAGCCCGGCGTTCACTCCATCGGTTTGCGACGTCCGCTCGGCGTCGTCGCCTGCTTCACACCATGGAACGGCGCCAACGTTCTTTCCTGGCGCGCGGTTCTCTCGCCGGTTGCGGCAGGCAACACGGTCGTCGTGAAACCGTCCGAACTCGCGCCGCTCTCGGCTGGTCTCATCCTCGCGCAGATTGCCGAGGAAGCAGGCTTCCCTAAAGGCGTAATCAATGTCGTTTCTCATGCGCCAGGTCGTGCCGGCGAAATCGCCGACGTCTTCTTCGAAAGCCAGGACGTGCGCGTGATCAACCTGATCGGCGGCGTCAAAACAGCGAAGATGCTGGCGAAGCGCGCGGGCGAAACGCTCAAGCGTACGACCATGGAGCTTGGCGGCTACAATCCAATGATCATCCTTGACGATGTAGACATGGACTATGCCGTCCGCACCGCGACGTACGGGTCGTTTTTCCATCAGGGTCAGATCTGCCTCAATACGCGGCGCATCATCATCCAACGCAAGATCGCCAATGAGTTCCTCGAAAAATTCGCGGCGCGTACGAAGACGCTGCCGTCCGGTGATCCGCAAGATCACAAGACGATTATCGGACCTCTCATCACCCCAGCCGCCCTCAAGCTTGTGGATGATCGCGTGAAGGAAGCGCTCGCAAAGGGCGCAAAGCTCCATACTGGCGGCGTGTTCGAGGGGCAGATTTATCAGCCTACTATCCTGAGCAACGTGCCGCTTGATGCTGTGGTCGCGAATGAGGAGACCTTCGGGCCCGTGGTCGTGGTTGAAGTCGTCGACACACCTGAGCAGGCGGTCGAGGCGGCGAACCGCACTATGTACGGCCTCACCTCATCGATACTCGCTGGCGATACCTACCGGGCGTTTGAACTTGCGCCGAAGATTCTCGCCGGCATCGTCAACATCAATACCGCGACCGTGAACGACGAAACCCACGCTCCGATGGGCGGCGTGCGCGACAGCGGCTGGGGTCGCACGGGACCAGACAGCCTGAAGGAATTCCAGGATGTCATCTGGATCAACTCGCGCCGCGGCCAGCGCCAATACCCGATCTGAACAAACAGCCGATGTCTTGTCTGAATCGACGCCAAGGAGACCCAGAATGAGCAACCTCGTTACAGCAGAACAGCAATCGATCAAGGATACGTACGACTACATCATTGTCGGCGCCGGGGCATCCGGCTCGGTCATCGCCGGAGAATTATCAAAGACGGGCGCCGAAGTCCTGATGATCGAGTCGGGGCCCGCAGATAACGCGGCGACCATCGACAATCCGAGCGTCTGGTTCTACAACGTCGGAGGACCGCTTGATTTTGCGTTGCCGTTCAAACCGGCGCCGGAGGTCAACAATCGTGGTATGAAGCTGGCGCTTGGCCATGTTCTTGGTGGTGGCAGCTCTATCAATGCGATGGTTTGGACCCGCGGCATGGAGCGAGACTACGACTCCTGGGCCGAAAGCGGCGCCACAGGCTGGACGTTTAAGGACGTACTGCCGATGTTCAAAGCGCAGGAGGATTGGGAGGGCGGCGCAAACGAATGGCGCGGCGTCGGCGGCCCGATTCACATCGGGCGGCCGCACAATCCCCATCCAACCGCCCGCGCCGTCGTCGAGGCGGCGGCACAGATGGGCTTTCCTTTTCTTGACGACATGAATGGGCCGATGCGCGACGGCGTGGGCTACATCAACATGAACATCGCGCGCGACGGCACGCGCGTTAGCGCCGCCCGCGCCTTTTTGTATCCCAATCTCAACCAAGTGAATTTAACGCTTCTGTTGAGCACGAACGTCACGAAGGTGCTGTTCAACGGCGATCGTGCAAGCGGGGTCGAGATAGCTGTTGCCGATGGTGCTCGAAGAGTTTCGGCGACGCGCGAAGTCATTCTCTCGGCGGGGACGATTCACACGGCCCAACTCCTGATGCTGTCGGGCGTGGGTGAGGCAAGCGCTCTGAGAAAGTTAGGCATCACGCCGGTCGCCGATTTGCGCGGCGTGGGCCGCAACTTCCAGGACCACGTTCACCTGTCGGGCGTAGTCTGTCAATACAAAGGAAAATTTCCAGATCGTCCCGCGGACAGCAACGCGGTCGAGGCTGAGGTGAACATGTCAACCGACGTCGACGGTCACGGCACCGACATGGTGCTCGTTCTGGAGCAGCTTCCGAACGCATCTCCGGAGTTGATAGCTCGCTTTGGCTCCGCCCTGCCGGAGAATTGCTTCACGATCTCACCGTCACTGGTGCAACCGACGAGCCGCGGACAAGTACGGCTGGCGAGCGCGGATTGGCGCGTTCCGCCAATTATCGAACCAAATTTTTTAGGCACGGAGCGCGATCTCAATGCGACTCTGCGAGGCGCGGAGGCCGCTCGGGAACTCGTGAGCCAGAAAGCGTTCGACGGAATTCGCGAAGCCGAAATCATCCCCGGTCCAAAGGTCGCAAGCAAAGAGGATCTCATCGATTTCGTGCGTATGGGCACAGGCAGCTTCGGGCACCCGATAGGCACGGCGCGAATGGGGAACGATGCCGACGCTGTCGTCGACAGCGAGCTCCGCGTCCATGGCGTGCGCGGCCTTCGTGTAGCAGACGCTTCGGTCATGCCGTCCATTATTTCCGGGGCTACGAATGCACCCTCGATCATGATCGGCGGGCGCGCAGCCGAATTCCTCAAATCTTCGCGAGACGCATGAACCAAGCTGAAGAAGGAATCAGAAATGCCAGCATCCCCGTTGCAGCGTTCTAGTCACCAGGCCATCTCAATGCATGAGATAGCGGATCGGATTTCCATCCGGGAGCTTGTCGACGCCTATGCCTACTGCGCCGATAGACGCGACGCCGAGGGGCAGATGTCTCTTTTCACCGAGGACGCGCACTTCGTCATGAGGAATGCGAAAGACCCGCGGCCTTCACAGGAACTTCATTCGCGGAAGGCACTCGCACCCATCTTCGCCGACCTGAACAAGTACGACTCCACCACACACTTCATCGGCCAGAGCGCCATTCACTCGCTCACAGCCGGGAGCGCTACCGGTGAAACTCACTGCATGGCCCATCTCGTCTCCGTCACGGGTGAAGGACGTCGATTGACGGTGATCTCAGTGCGTTACCTGGATTCGTTCCGGAAGATCGACGGCAGCTGGTTCTTCGCCGAGCGCATCGCTTGCGTGGATTGGTCCGAAGCAAGAGCAATCGCCTAGCGGGTGAAAGCGATTTGGGCGAGGTGAAAAAACCGAGGCAGTGGGTCAATTTCGCTTCTCATTCACACCGCGGCTTTAGCCCGGTGTCAAAGCGAGCATCGACAACTTGAACCGTTTTAACGGTTTTCCGTTGAGCATCAGGTCAAACCGTTGAAACGGTTAGAAATCAGGAACCAAACTCTACACCGGGCTAAAGCCGCGGTGTGAATGAGAAAGGCAAACTGACCCACTACCTACTCCGGAGCAGCGCGTTATGTCTGATTGAGCCCGAAACCAGATCGCAACGAGCCTGGAGCGGAGAGCCGCGATGGTGTGCAAAATTGAACGGGTTGTTACTCCGGATGGTTTTGTGGTGTTCCACGTGAGTGGACGCATTGACGGTGCATACGTCGAGGTGCTGCGGGAATTGACAGAGAACGAGAAGACAGCCAAGGACAAACTGGCACTTGATCTCACTGAGGTCACGGTGGTGAGCCTTGAAGCCGTCAGAGCGCTTACCGTTGCGGAAACCACCGGAATCGAACTTCGAAACTGTCCGGCCTACGTCCGCGAATGGATTTCGCAAGTGAGGAAGTGTGGACCGCGCGAGTGAATCAATCGAGCTGAAACAGACTATGCTCAATCGTTATGATCATCTCGCCGCTACTACCCTAAATTTCTGGGCTGGTTTTATTCGTAACGGAGAACCTCAAGTGGCTCAACTTTCGCTACCCGGCGGGCCGTAAGATAACAGGCGGATACTGTCGTGAAGATCAGTGAGATCAAGACAATCACAAACGTGTATGGATCAGATGGGGCCACGCCATAGAACATGCCCGACAAGAAATGGCTTGCCGCGCGTGCACCTGCGATGCCGAGAGCCGCACCGAACAAGCCTAGTAGCAGACCTTGTCTGACTATCATCCAGATTACTTCTTTTTGTTGAGCGCCCAGCGCCATCCGGATGGCTATTTCACGACTTCGCTGTTGGCTGACATACGACATGATTCCGTAAGTGCCCACCACCGCCAGCAATAGCGCCAGCGCGGCGAAACACACAAGCATTGACATAACAAAGCGTTGTTGCGCGACTGAAGCGGTCAATCGTTGGTCTAGTGTTTGGATTTCGGCGAGGGGCTGTTCGCTATCCAACGTCGCAACCTCTCTTCTGATGGGTGGAATCAAAATCAAAGGATCAGATGTCGATGATTTGACTAACACATAGATGCTATTTAGAAAAGGAAACTGTTGATAAGGACGGTAAGCCTCCGGCTCCGGTCCAGCAGCCAGGCCAACATTCTTAAAGTCCTCTACGATCCCGATTATCGTAAGCCACGGCGCCTGCGGGCCGCCAAACCGTATTTTTTTCCCGACTGCCTGGTCCTCGTCCAGGTGTTGTCGCGCCAAGGCTCGGTTGATAATCACGACTGAGGGGCTGTCGTGTCCCTGGTCCGGGAACATCTGTCCTTTGAAGAGAGGAATTCGTAGGATGCGGAAATAATCAGTGTTTACAGCTTGAATTCTGACCATAGTGCCGGGAGCAGGTTGAGAGTATCCACCTTCAACTGAAAGACTAAACATTCCGCCTACCGGCACCGGCGGCGGAGCTGCAAAGCGCCACGGCATCAACCCCCGGCAGCGCGCCCACTCGCTGAAGCAGGGTCTCAAAAAAAGCTCTCTGCTGACTGCTTGAAGAATACCTGGATGGCGTTAGATCAACTCTTAAAGTAAGAAGTTGGTCCGGCCGGAAACCCAGATCACGATACCGCAAAGCCCAAAAGCTTCTAATCATCAACCCAGCTTCAACCAACAGAATTACTGCTAATGCCAATTCGCAGACGACAAGGACATTCAAAACTCGTCGTATCTTAAACGACCCGATGACGTTGCCGCTGCCGGACTTCAAAAGATCGCCAGCATTTTGAGCAGGGAGAGCTCGCGTGGCTACCAGGCTGACAATCAATACTGTCAAGGCGAAGCTTGTGATCACAAAAGCCACAATGCCGGGACTAAGCTCAACATCACTGATCCTGAATACCTGTTGGGGAAAAATCGAAATGATGAAGCGATGTCCCCAGTAGGTAATGAGAAGACTTAAGACACTGCCACAGAAGGTAAGCACGGCGTTCTCGGTTAACACTTGCCGGAACAAACGCCGCCGGCTGGCTCCCAGGCTTATTCGAACAGCCATTTCTGACCGGCGCGAAATAAGGCGCGCAAATAGCAGGCTGCCAACATTCAAACAACCAAGCACCCATAGGAGGCTGACGGCCGCTAAAATTACGAGTGCTGCCTGCGAAATGTCAGCGGTTAAGTGCTCATGAAGCCGGCTGATTTTCGCGTCCTGATTGCGTTGGAATAGTGGGTTGCGTTGATCAATCCTTTGTTGGACGACACTAAGCTCGGCTTGAGCCTGAGCTAACGAGGTACCAGGTCGGAGGCGAGCAATCACTTTGACTTGCTGCACCCCGACACTCATGCTTAACTCGCGGCTCGACTGCTCCGGACCAAGCGCCAGCGGAGTTAGCACTTCGATTTCAGCCGGTTCCGGAAAGCGAAAGCTATCGGGCAGGACTCCTACCACCTCAACTGATTGATCGTTGAGCGTGATTGTCGCTCCGACGCAGTGGCTCACGTCCCCAAAGCGCCGCTTGCAGAAACCATGCGAGAGGATGGCAACTCGTTCACCTCCAGGTTGGTCATCGCTCGCAAGAAAGTCCCTACCCGCAATGGGAGGAGTTTGCAGCAGTGACAAGAATTCAGCCGACACCGCCGCCGATAGAATTCGTTCCGCATAGCCACTTCCGCTAAGGTTGTGAAAGCTTTCGGAAAACGCGGTCACGTGTGAAAAGGATTGCACCTGCGACCGCCAGACAGTGAAGTCCGGAGCTAGCGCATACTCGCTCTTAGCAGGGGAAATTCCCTGACTAATCCACACTAACTGATTAGGGTTTGGGTAAGGCAAGGGGCGCAGTAGAACTGCGTCGGTAACGGTAAAGACCAGAGTGTTGCCGCCGATCCCTAATCCCAGGACGAGGATGACTGTCGCGGCAAAGGCCGTACTTCGACGCAACAGCCTGATCCCGGCGGTGAGATTGGACAAGCGCAACATGACTTCGAGTACTTATGCAATCTAGAATTCAAAATTACTTCAGGGCGGGAGCCTCACTGGAATCAAATTGCAGCAGTCACGATGCCTCCGTATTTGCAACCCGGTTTATTATGTATTTGACTTGAACCTCCACACTGTCACTTCTTTATCAGTTCGAATGTAAATGTAGTTCGAGGCCACTACAGCCTCCTGAGCATCTGCCGGGAGTTCCCACGAGTACAAATAATGCCCATCCTTCTTATCGTAAACATCCAGCACCTTGCCACGATCGACTGCCGTACCATCCGTATGGACTCCGCTCAAAACATACAATTCGTTATCTAGAGCGCTCAGGCTTAAGACGGGCCGGGTAGTGTCGGGCTTCATCTTTCGCTTTTTACCCTCCGCCTCCACATCCAACACCGGCGGCTGAGGAACGTGATCGATCGTGTGAACCAGGAACCGTTGGTTGCCCTCCAAGTCATAGGCCCCAATAATGCCCAGATATCTACCGCCGTAAATAATTCCATGATTCTCGGTGTCGGCTACGATATCCCCATCGAGGATTATCCCTTTGTCGGTTTGGTCCGCGATCAATTCTCCGAATGACTTTAACTGCTGTCCCGAGAGATCATAGGTTTCAAAAAGTCTGCTATGTGACGGCGTAACCATCGTAAACATCACATCTCCGATTGCCGCAATCCGATAAGTCGTGTTTTGAGCTTTAATTGTCCTCTGACTTCCGTCGGTGCTAAGAACTCCGATGCGTCGCTGTTTGAGATCGCACACCCACATGTTGCCGCGGGAATCCTGGCCGAAATCTGTCGGATTTACGAAAGCGTTGGGACTGCCCACTTCGTCGCCGAACGCTCTTAGAAGTTTCCCGTCAGGCGAAAACTCTTTGACTCGGAGATCCGACCAATCCAAAACAAAGATGTTGCCACCGTTCTGGGCCCGCATCTTCGCCGGCGCCTTCAGACTAGTGGAGTTCAGGACCGCTGCTTTTTCGAAGGCGAGTTTGCGCCACACCCTGACCGTGGTGGGCTGGGCTTTAGGGGTGGACGCTCCACTGAGAAAAGCCGTCTGCAGTTCAACCGTTTTCGGCGAGCGATCAGTAACGAACCCGATCGCGTAACTCAGCGATATGAAGACCGCTGCAACGGCGAGTATCAGAAGGAATTCTTTACGCAAAGTCTTGATCATTGCGGCTACCTCCGAAAGTTGTTTTTAAGATGAGCAGACGACGGGAGACCAGACCCCCTTCAACCGTTTGTCTTTTAACCTGCCATCCAGGTTCTTCTCAAGGCATCCCGCATTCAATGTCTGTGCCATCGGGCAGGTGGATGATGCAACAAACATATGTACCACCTGGACAGCCGCAGTAGTCACCGCACTTACCACCGGCTGGCGGTACGTTAGCGTTAGTGCGATTTAGGTTAAGCGAGCCGGCGAACAGCATTACGAACGCCAGCGCAGTCAGACCGATTCTCAAGATAGATCGCGTCATAGTTGCGTTTCCTCCTTTCCTAAAAGATGAGATTCGTTATCAGGCATGTTTAAGTCTCCCGTCGTCAGATTCCACGGTTGAAGGACTGTTAGAGTACAAGACCGATGCAGCGTTGGGTGCTGAGGGTTTGTGGTCCATCCAGGTCAGGACGGCCAGAGCTATGAAAACGAGATTTTGCAGTATGTGAAAGTATCCGCCCGAATTCAGCGTCAGCGTAAACCAGCACCCACAAACTCCGGCAGGATTAACCGCCAGGTAAACTGCGGTGAAAGTCGCCAACAGTAATATCGCCGAGAGGCACGCGGTCCGGCGCCAGCGTTTCGTCAGCAGGCCGAGGGCAATTGCGAACTCGGCCATGATGAAGAAAACCGCTGCGGAGTGTTCGAACCTGGTGGGCAACAAATCATAGCTCTGCACCGCGGCAACAAATCCGCGAAAGTGTATGACCTTATCAATGGCCGCAAAGCTGAATAGAGCGATTAAGACAAATCGCGGAATTTCCCGCAGTAAAAAGGTGGGAAGCGTGCGGAGTCTTACTGCAGAGGTCATTTGAGAATCCTCACCAGAGCATGTGTTGAGAAACTCAGCGCTTACTCACGAAGCGTTCCTGTAACAGTTGTCGGCAAAGTTGTCGGGGGGATGAGAGCAAGACGATTCTTAGTCTTTTGCTTGATTTAGTCTGTGCAAAAATCGGCAAGGTTTATCCAAAAATCGGTAACGCTTATTCAAAAATCGAGATGAGCAGTTTCAGGTTGCCGGGCGGTTCCTCGTCATGTCCGATTTATATTCGCGGGGCAGGCATCCCACCCATCTTTTGAATTGCCGATCAAAAGTGGTCGGGCTATTGAAACCGCAACGACTATAGACTTCAGTTAAGGTGTAGTTTCTTTCGTAAAGAAGCTCCAGGCATTTTTCTATGCGATACCGAGCGAGCAGATCGTGAAAAGTCGTATCAGCGAAGCGACGGAGGAGGAGGTTTAGATGATCCTGGCTGACGCCGCTGCGTTTGGCTGCATCCGTCAGACGAATGTCCGGGTCCCAATAGGACTCCTCAATAAATACCCACAGGCGCTCGAGTCTTCGCGAGTAGACAATTTTTTGTCGAAGTCTTTCTAATGTCTCGAGTGTTGCCAGTAGTGAAGAAGGAGGCAGAAAGTAGTCGTAAGAGTGCTCCTGATCCATGCCGGTACCTACCCTTCATGAGGCTGCCAAAAAGGGGGCTTTATCACTCAAGGAGACGCCACCAACTTAAGACGCGCGTCCGGCGATGGCGACAACCTTCTGAATGAACTTCATCAAGAACGAGGTGACAGCTAATCGATTTATTCGATCATCGGGAGTTGAACGTTATAGATTCCCTGAGACGGTCGCTTCCATAGAGGCTTTCATGAGTCACATGGATTCGATCAGGGTTCGGTTGTGGGAGCAACTCAATACAAAACATGAGGGCGGCATCCTCCGCCATTGCGGCAAAGGGCGAAGAGTGAAAGTCTGGGCGGGCTCTTCGCCTCCCTCTCGATTCTCGCGTTCGAAACGCGGAGTCGGTTACTAACAAATCTTGTAGTGGCGGTAACACATTTCTTCCGGTACTCATCGCGAATGTAACTACTCTTTGTTTACAGCAAAAGAAGTAATCAGAACGCAAAGTGATTGGGGCTTGCTTCCGTGATCAGCGTCAGGTTCGAGATCCCTGCGCCCGCAACATTCGTCTTTAACTCTCTATGCGTGGGGGCTTGTTGAAGTAATCAGACGGACAGTAATGCGAAGCAGTGGTCATGTCAAGAAGTTTAGTGTTGAATGCCATTAACTCATGGTAGCTCCGATTATGCTACTCGGATCATCGCGGCAATGAGCGCTGCCCGCCAGTCAATCGATGAACCAGAAGCACTGGAGCGCGGGTAGCGCCCTGATTTGGAGTGCGCCGACCTGTCGGCGCTTTCGCCTGCGGCGGCTCGACACCGCGGGTTGATAATAGGCTGTTTTCGACAACTTGCTGCGACAGGTCGCAGCGACGAAAGCGCCGACAGGTCGGCGCACTCCAAATTAGGGCAGTAGCCGTTTTTGCTTGAGGTTGACTATCACCGTCTATCTCGTAAGAATATCCGCGCCTGCGTTTTCAAAAACGCCGGCGCCCAAGTCGAAAAGTTTCACGTACCCTGGGGAGGTTTTCCAATGAATAAAACTATGTGTGGTGTCGTCCGCGTCTTGATCTGCGGACTTTTTATTTTGTTTGCGACCGCAGCCGCCAACGCTCAATTTAAAGCGGGCATTCAGGGCGCGGTTACGGACAACACCGGCGGACTTGTGCCCGACGCTAAAGTGACATTAACGAATACCGAAACCGGTAGGACGCAGGAAACTACCAGCAGCTCTGAGGGGTACTACCGTTTCTCCGCTCTGGCCCCAGGTAAATACACCCTCACAATTGAGAAGGCTGGATACAAGAGAAGTCTCCTCGAGAACGTCACGATCAACGCTGAAGCTGTTCAAGGCATCGATGTGAAACTCGAAATCGGTGAGGTCAGTGCGAGCGTGACAATCGATCAGAACACTGCAGCCGTTTTGGAGACGGAAAACGCGAGCGTTTCAGGCGCAATCACAACTGCTGAAATACGCAATCTTCCTCAGGCCGGGCGCGACCCCTATGAGTTGGTACGTCTTACTCCCGGAATCATCGGCCTCGGCGCCCGCAGCGGCAGCGGCCAATCGGTGGGGCTGCCGAACACGACCGGCCCAGGCGGTTCAAACTCGGCAATCTTTCAAACCGAGAACCAGGTTCCGATTTCGGCCAACGGTCAGCGCGTCTCGAACAACAATTTCCAGATCGACGGCGTAAGCGTCAATAGCCTTCAATTCGGCGGCGCGGCCGTGCTGACTCCGAATCAGGAATCAGTCAAAGAAGTGCGGGTAACTTCTTCAAACTATTCGGCGGAGCTGGGCCGTAATTCCGGCGCACAGATCGAAGTAGTTTCGCAGAACGGCTCGAAGGAATTTCATGGCAGTGCTTTCTTCAAAGCCAACGATCCGAGGTGGAATGCGTTCAATCCCTACGGCGGTATCAACCTGGCGCCGCAGCGGGTCAGCAGTCGGTTCCGCCAATTTGGCGGCTCAATCGGCGGCCCACTCATTCTGCCGCGGTTCGGGGAAGGCGGCGCGTCCACCAGCCGCGGTCGTTCATTTTTCTTCTTTTCAACTGAGGCCCTGCGAAACAATACAACTGATACCTTCACGGAATTTGTCGAGACGCCTCAGTTTAGGCAACTCGTGATCGCCCAGCGCCCCGGCAGTCTAATGGCTCAAATCCTCGGCTCGCCAGGCATCGCGCCGCGTATTTCCGGACTCGTGGCAGCCACTTGCGCTCAGATTTATCTGGACCCGGTTGCACGCGCCCAACGTTGCCGTGACGTGGCAGGGGGTTTGGATCTTGGCTCGCTCACTGGAGCAACAGGACAATATGTCAGCCTCGGCAATCCCACTGGTGGAGGCTTCGATGGCATACCCGACATCCAGCGTGCCATCCTCACTGTCCCGCGTAATGAGAAGGGACAGCAATACAATCTTCGTTTGGACTTCCAGGCAGGCACCGGTCAACTCATGTTTAGTGGCTACTCAACCGGACGTGATGATCGCGTCGGAGACTTTGGTTCGCGGGCCCGCGCGTCGTCGGACTTCAGAAACAAGCCGCGCAACACAGCACTGGCGGCCGCTTACATTCAACCATTGTCGGCGACAGTAGTTAACGAGGCGCGTCTCAGTTTCACGCGTTTTGCCAGCGACCAGGTTGAGGCTTCAGCGGAAACCAACTTCGGTCTCCCGAACCTCGAGGTCGAAGGCTTACCATTTGATCGTATCCGCTTCGGCGCCCCACGTTCCGAGACCTCGCCCGCAATTTTTGCGCAAAGCACTTACGAGGCTCGCGACACGCTGCGTATGGACGTAGGCAATCACGGACTGTCATTCGGTGGGCAAATGCGCTTTGAGCACGATGACAACGATCTGAGCGGCGGCTCGCGGCCTCTTTATTCGTTTTCAGGCCTTTTCAACCTCGCTAATGAGACCCCGATCTTCGAGGCGATAAATGCCGACCCGCGCACAGGCGGACCCGCTAACGCTAAGCGTTCTTTCCGCACCGGCGACTATGCGGCCTTCGTCCAGGACAATTGGAAAGTGCGTCCTAACCTGACGATCAATCTTGGCCTGCGCTATGAGCTTTTCACGCCTCCTACGGAAACGGAAGGCCGTCTCACAAATTTCATCATCGAGCCCGGCACGGCCTCAGGCGGTCGCGTCGTCACGGTCAATAAGCTCTTTGCCACGGACAAGAACAACTTTGCCCCGCGTTTTGGGTTCGCTTACAGCGCCAGTGATCGGTTGGTTCTGCGCGGCGGTTTTGGTATCAGCTATAACCGCATCCCGAATGTGATGTTCACAAACACGCGCGGCAACCCGCCCTTCTTCGCGCGCTTCAATATCTGTTGCGGCACGGCCGCGAGTGATTTCGGTTCGCCTTTTGTCGGGGGCCTGATTCGCTTCGGTGTCGGCAGCAGCACTTCACCAAACAGCTTTCCAGCCAATCCAGGCCTGGCCCAGGGCATTGATCCGGTGACGGGCGGCGTGCGCGGCGCCGCGGTAGAGATCTATGGCGCCTTCCCAGACACACCAAACTCGCACGTTTATGTTTATTCGTTTGAGGGTCAATATGAATTGCCCTGGCAGTTGGTGGGTTCGCTGGGTTACCAGGGCAGCACCGGGCGGCGCTTGATTCGGCTGGTTGACCAAACGCTGCTGGTGCCGATCAATGGGGCAAACTTCTTTGCCGTTTTCTTCCCGCAGCCCGACGTTAATTCAAACTACAACGGGCTGAACGCGCGGCTCACCAGGCGCTTTAGCAACAGCTTTCAATTTGAGGCCAATTACCGCTTCAGCAAGAGTAAAGACAACATGTCATACGAAGGCCCAGGCGCCGAGACGAATCAAACCAATCCCGGCAACATTGATTCGGAGTATGGCTTTTCCGATTTCGACGTCCGTCATTTCCTAACCGTCGCAGGAACGTATGAGACGAACTTCTTCAAAGCTGGCAACTCCACGATGCGCGCGATCTTCGATGGCTTCCAGATCAACGCCATCGTGACGAGAAACACCGGATTCCCGTATACGCCGAAGTTCTTCGCGGATTTGCGGCAACCCAGCGGACGATTATTCGGTCCAATTCGTCCCTCCGCCTATCTCGGCGGCGCGCTCGACGATACTTCGGATGACGCTTTCATCCGGCCGGGCGGCAACTTTCCTGGCGGGGGCGCAAGATACTTTACGCTCACGCCGAACGCGCAACCCGGAATCGAGCGAAACTCGTTTCGCGGCCCGGGCTATTTCAATATTGATATGAGCGTGGCGAAGAAGATTGCGTTGCCGTTCATCAATGAAGGCACGAACCTCGAACTGCGCGCCAATTTCTTCAACGTCTTCAACATGCTTAACCTGGCGCCGATTCGCTTCTTCGATGCCGGCTCCATCATTACAGATCCAAACTTCGGGCGGTCTTTGCGCGGCCTGTCCGGACGCGTCGTCGAGTTGCAAGCGCGCTTCAGGTTCTAAGGCACGGCACGCTTCCAGCTGTCGCCAATGGTCGTGAGCCCGCGGAGCAGGCGACAGCGTAGAGCCTGGGGTGGAGCAGAGCGGAACCCCAGGTAAATTGTCCAAGGACAGTACCAGCCCGCGTAGTGGGCGACAGCATGGGTTTAGATCTGAGCTTTCGCCCGCCCCGCGGGCTCTGATCCGTTCACTCTACAGTCCCTGGGGGTTGCGCTTCGCTCCACCCCAGGCTTTACGCTGTCGCCTGCTGCGCAGACTTGGTATTCGTCACCACACGTCTTTTGCAAAAGCGAGGTGACAACTCCGCATAGATGCAGTCATGAAATTTATCAGGTTAACCGGTCTGCTGGCTTTGCTACTCGGCGCCACGCTCGCTGCGACTCCAACGGCGTCGCTGAAGCAAACGCCCAAGTCTCGACCGAGGCCTGTTCGCAGGTCCGCGTCAGCCAACGTTGAGCGAAGAATCGATGCCTTGCTGGCCCGGATGACGTTGGCGGAGAAACTAGGTCAGCTACAGCAGCTCGATGGCCACGCTGATGGGAGATTTAAGGACGAATATCTCGAATTGGTACGCAAGGGTCAGCTGGGCTCAACCCTGAACGTGCGTGGCGCGCGCAACACGAACGAATTGCAACGCATCGCGGTCGAACAGACACGACTCAAGATTCCGATGATCTTTGGGTTTGATGTGATTCACGGCTACCGCACGATCTTTCCAATTCCGCTTGGCGAAGCTGCAACCTGGGATCCGGCCGCAGTAGAACGAAGCGCCGCGATTGCCGCGAAAGAAGCGCGCGCCGCAGGAGTTCACTGGACATTTGCGCCGATGGTAGACATCGCGCGAGACGCCCGTTGGGGAAGAATTGCTGAAGGCTCCGGCGAGGATCCATTTCTAGGCGCGGCCATGGCCCGCGCGCGCGTTCGCGGATTTCAGGGGAGCGACTACAGCGCCACGGATAAGGTCGTGGCGTGCGCCAAACATTGGGTCGCCTACGGCGCCGCCGAGGCTGGCCGGGACTACAACACCACGGACGTCTCGGAAAGGACGCTACGTGAAGTTTACTTCCCTCCCTTCAAGGCAGCGTTAGACGCCGGCGCGGGAACATTCATGAGTGCCTTCAACGATCTGAATGGAGTGCCGACCTCCGCCAATCCGTTTACCCTCACCGCAGTGCTGCGCCGAGAATGGAAGTTCGACGGCATCGTTGTTAGCGATTACGAATCTGTCAAAGAGCTCATGAATCATGGGCTTGCCGCAAATGAGAAAGAAGCCGCCGCGGCCGGGCTGAATGCCGGTGTAGACATGGAGATGGTCAGCCGCTTATACAACAAGCATGGGGCGGAGCTGCTAAGGGAGCGCCAGATATCGAGAGCAACTATTGATGAAGCGGTGCGGCGCGTTCTGCGGATTAAGTTTCGGCTCGGACTTTTTGAAAAACCGTTTGCGGACGAGGCGCGGGAGCGCAGTTCGATTTTTCTACCGGAGCACCTCGCCTTCGCTCGCGAAGCCGCGGCCCGCTCATTGGTGCTCCTGAAGAATGACGGTCGCCTACTGCCCCTAAGCAAATCTGTGAACGAAATCGCCGTCATTGGTCCGTTAGCCGATAGCCAGAAAGACGTGATTGGCTCGTGGACTGGCGACGGCAAACCGGAGGATGCCGTTTCCCTGCTCGCCGGAATCAAGTCAAAAGTATCGCGGCAGACCATCGTCCGGTATGCGAAGGGTTGCGAAATCAACGACGACTCGGCAAGCGGATTCGATGAAGCCGTTCTCATCGCTCGCGACGCCGACGTCGCAATAGTGGTGGTCGGAGAATCCGCAGAAATGAGTGGTGAAGCCGCTTCAAGAAGTTCATTGGATTTGCCGGGCCGACAGTTGGATCTGGTTAAGGCCATTCATGCGACCGGTAAACCGGTGGTGGTGGTCCTGATGAATGGGCGGCCCCTAACCATCACCTGGATGGGGGAAAATGTTTCTTCGATCCTGGAGACCTGGTTTGCCGGTAGCCAGGCAGGGAATGCGATAGCCGATGTCTTGTTTGGCGATGTCAATCCGGGCGGCAAGTTACCGGTTACTTTTCCGCGGACCGTGGGCCAGGCGCCTCTTTACTACAACTACAAGCGTACGGGCAGACCGCCCGCTGCGGATAATAAATATACTTCCAAGTATCTCGATGTACCCTGGACGCCGCTTTTTCCTTTCGGCTACGGTCTGAGTTACACGCGGTTTAGGTTCAGCGATTTGCAACTTAGCGCTCAGCGCATCACGCCGGACGGCAGTTTGAATGTAAGCGTGGAAGTGGAAAACATCGGCGATCGCGCCGGCGACGAAGTCGTACAACTGTACATCCGTGATCTGGCTGCTTCCGTCACGCGACCGGTAAAGGAATTGAAAGGCTTTCAAAGGCTCACGCTTCAACCCGGTGAGAAGAAACGGGTTGAGTTGAAACTCACAGCCGGACAACTCGGCTTCTACAATCGCGAAATGAAATTTGTGGTTGAGCCTGGAGAGTTTAAGGTGATGGTCGGACCAAACTCAGAGGATCTGATCGAGGCCAAGTTTGAAGTTGCCCGGCGGTGAGATATTTCATTTTCCGCCCTGCCCCGTTTAATCATGTGTCTGGGATAATGAACTCAGTCAAACGGCATAAATTCTCTCGCTGTCGATCCACGTTTGCCGTTTTACTATTGCTGGCTGTCTGCTCCTCAGTTTCCCCATCCTCATTAATCTCCGTAGCGACGCCCGTTCCGTTTCACACCTCCGAGCCGGCTTATAAGTTATCTCTGCAGGAGGAAGCATTTCTCGAAGACCTCGAGCGCCGATCCTTTCAATACTTTTGGGACCAAGCCGACCCCAACACCGGTCTCGTAACAGATCGCGCGCGAACGGACTCTTCGCAATTGGACGAGAATCACCGCGACGTGGCGAGTATCGCGGCCACTGGTTTTGGTTTGACTGCGCTTTGTATTGCCGCGGAAAGGAGGTGGATCACCACGGACGAGGCGCGCCAACGCGTGCGTACTACACTTCGCTTTTTCCGTCATAAGGCTTTCCAAAAGAACGGCTGGTTCTATCATTGGATGGACGCAAAAACCGGTGAGAGACGTTGGCAGAGTGAAGTGTCTTCAATTGATACCGCATTGCTATTGGCGGGAATCCTTACTGCGCGTCAGCGGTTTAGTGATGACCACGAGATCGTGCGCCTGGCCACCGAGATTTACCGGCGCGTTGATTTCAAGTGGATGCTCAACGGGCAGCCGCTGCTTCTTTCGCACGGATGGAAACCCGAGACAGGCTTTCTAAAACCGCTCTGGGACACTTATAGCGAAGACACTATTCTCTACCTGCTCGCAATCGGATCGCCGACTAGTTCGATTTCACCGAATTCCTGGTACGCCCTGTGGCGCGATCGATATCGCTACGGAGATGCTGCTTATTTCACGACGATCGGCGTGCCGCTGTTTATGCATCAGTATGCACACGCCTGGGTCGATTATCGCCAGCGGCGCGAAACCAGAGGCGATAAGATCGACTATTTTCAGAACTCGGTGAATGCCACCCTGGCGCATCGTGCCTTCTGCCTTACGCTGTCCGCCGAATTTCCCGGCTACGAGAAAAACGTCTGGGGCATCACAGCTTCTGATAGTGCCAAGGGCTATCTCGCCTGGGGCGGCCCACCGCGCGATCCGGATATTGACGGAACCATAGTTCCATCTGCCGCCGGTGGGTCCTTAATGCTGACTCCGGAAATCTCCGTCGCTGCGCTGCGAACAATGCGGGAAAAATATGGCCGGCGCGTGTATGGGATTTATGGCTTTGTTGATGCCTTTAATCCAAACACCGGTTGGGTTGATAGCGATGTGATCGGAATCAACGTGGGCATTGTGTTACTGAGCGCGGAGAACCTGCGAACGGGAAACGTCTGGCGCTGGTTCATGAGAAACCGTGAGATTCCTCAAGCGATGCAACAAATCGGATTACTTAGGTACACCCAACCTAAACGAATTGCTGAACCGAAACGCCGCAAAGCCGCCTAAGCAGCTTGCTGCTGGGGATGGAAGCACGTCTTGGATGCGTAGACTCAGAATAGCAATTTTCGCTAATCGGACGGCGTGCCATTTAGGGCACAAGCGTTCAACCTGCTTCCATTTCTCAGTCGGAGGTCACGCAGTGAACCTGAGACCACGAACCAATGCGGCGGAGTATGATGCGCCGAATAGCGGACTTGGGCCACACCGTGTGGCCTAATACGTAGTTAGACGAAAGACTTCATGGCGCCGACAAACGACTGGCACAGTATCATCGCTGCGAAATCACATCATCTGCCGCCCGACGCGGCCCGACAACTGCGCGAAATTGGCTTTATCATCATGCCTGGTCCCGCGATTCAAGGCGGCTGCGAACAACTATCCGATGCCTACGATCACGAGGTAGCGACGGCCGATCCTGCTGATGTGCACCTCGGCAGGACCGGATCTTCGACACGCATTAACGATTTCGTCAATCGAGGGTCGGAGTTCGACGCGATCTACATTTACCCGCCGCTGTTGGCTGCGTGCTGTCAGATCATCGGCGCACCTTTCAAACTCAGCGACATGCGCGCGAGGACACTCAATCCTGGCGCAGCGACTGAAGCGCTTCATGTGGACGTCAAGTATCGAGCCGATGGGTGGCCGCTGGTTGGCTGCATCTTCATGGTTGATGCCTTCGATGCCGAGAACGGCGCTACGCGATTTGTGCCGGGGTCTCATTTGCAGTCGCGAGAACCTGGTGAGGTGATGAACAATCCACAAGACGCCCATGACGAACAAGTCCTCGCGTGTGGTCCAGCAGGATCAATCATCATTTTCAATGCGTCGGTATGGCATAGCCATGGTGCAAACCGGTCGGCCAGGCCACGGCGTTCGATACAAGCTCACTTTGTCCCACGAGAGGCTCAAGCATCGCCGGACGACCATTCCGGGCGCATGCGTCCGGAGACTTTGCAGCGTCTCGGTGATCTGGCGAAGTATGTTTTGAATGTTGGCAGCGTCTAGCGAACAATTGATTCAAGTCACACAATTTTGACTATTGACCAGCGGCACGAAGTTAACTCCGTTGGGCGCTATATTTGGGTTGAAATCATTGGGGAAGATCACGCTGCACGGAATCGTGGTAGCCCATCATCTCACCGCGGCTGAATTCCAAGTGAGCCCCAAAAGCTCACACTAGCTTTGCCCGAAAAGTCTTAAATTCCACCTGCGGCAGCTGGTGGATAGTTCTAGTTCGACCTACAAAGAGTTTGGGATTGGTTCTTTGATCCCCTCAGCGGCAGCTGAGGGATGTTTCAAGTACAGCCTCCGCTCGAAAGTTTCAACGGAAATGGGCAGGACTTGAACCATCCACCTGCAGGGATTCAGTAAACCACGACATCAAACATTGGTAGGCTGGACCTGAAGTAAGCACCAGCTGGCGCAGGTGGGATTAAGACTTTTCGGGCAAGCTGCCAGACCTTTACTTTAATGCAGCGCGGACTTACGCGGCTGACAAGACAAGTCGTGCGTGCAGATGCTCTTCATTGCCCGCACTGCGGAGTTAAACGCCGTGATGATCGATCCGCCTTTTTTCCCTACTACGAGATCACCGATCAGATAAAGGCCGTCAACGCTCGTTGCGCCCGCCTCATCGAACACCGGGCCATCGTCGTTGAAGGTAATGCCAAGCGTGTGCAGGAAGTTGATAGGAGTCGTGCCTCCCAGCGCGAATATTACGCGATCAAAGAGACGAGCTGGATGTTCTGCCTCAGCAAACATAATGCGCGGTCGTCCAGCCTCATCTTCGATTTCTTTGATGTTTGAGTTTCGGAGTATTTCAACCTCACCACGCTGTTCCATGGCTAGCAGCGCGTCGTGGTTCTGCTGATTGAGTCGCGTGAAATCTGACCTTCGATATGAAAGCGTAATGCGATTGTCCTGCTGACGAAGATACTGCACGTATTCGGAGGCTGTATCCCCGCCGCCCACAACCAGCACCGCCTCGCTCTGAATCTGTTGCGACGTCATATCAAAGAGAAGGCGTTCCTTAAGTGTTGGTGGCAGCCGATATTCTTTAGGCTTATTCGGCCGGCCGAAAATCCCGATGGCACAGGCCAGTACCTTGCTTTCATAAACACTCTGTGATGATTCAACCCGGAAACGCGGGCCTCCTTCTTCAAGTCTCCGCATCCCAAAGACCTCGGCGTTGTACTCGATGTTCACGTGATAGTCGTTGATGATCTTGTCGAAAAATTGAAGCGTCTCCGGCTTCGTCATATCTCTAACGCACAACAGCCCTTCGCAACGGGCAGCAAACCCTTTGTAATTCGCCGTAGTTAGCTTTTTTTCGGGATAGAGTTGTCTGATTGCCGAGTTGTGAGTCGGACCTTTTTCGAGAATCAGGATTTGCGACGGGTCTATACCGGAGGCAAAGGCCTCAGCTGCTAACGCAATCCCGCCGGGTCCGGCGCCGATGATGATTAGATCATGCATGATTTAGCGTAGCGTTATCTTCCTGACGCCTGATCTCCTCGTAGCGTCATCACTGTACTCGAGACCTGCGCAACCAGCTTGTCATCATCTCGAAGAATGTCGCAGACGTAACGACTAATCTGTCGACCGACATTCACAGGTTTTGCGACCGCGCGAATTCGGCCTTTCCATACCGGACGAAAGAAATTGATCTGCAGATCAATACTGGTGAAGCTCTCGTCTTCTTTCAAGGTGGTGGCATGGGCCGTCCCGATGGCGGCATCAGCAATGTCGCACAACACTCCGCCGTGGATCGTCCCCATCGGATTTGCATGGATTTCAGTATCGGCCACAAGTTCCATCGTAGCCGTGCCGGGGCCAACCTCCATCAGTCGGAACCCCAACGTCTTAGCGATTGTCGGTGGATAGATGAAGCGAGACTCCTCGGCGGGAGCCTCTCCGGTCTCAGCCACTTTTCTGAAAAACTCTAGATTAGATAGTTTGTCCATTCGACCAGGATTTGATCAGTCAAGAGTTAGAACGACACGGAACCGCACTTTTCCACTGTGCATTTGTTCGTACGCCTCGGCGACTCGATCGAGCGGGTATTTCTCGATCATCGGATGGACGCCGCTTAACGCACTAAATTCCATCGTGTCCTGCGAATCCATCGCGGTGCCCGAATACCAGCCGGCAACTGAACTCCGTTTGTTGATTAAAGAGAAAACGCCGATTGAAAGCGGCTCAGCCGGGGCCGCCGGCACCAGCAGTTTACCGTTGGGTGCTAAGCCGTCAACCAGGGCAGAAATCGCTTGCGCGTTCGGGGCGGTCGCCAGGATTACCTTGGCCCCGCCCCGCTGCTGCAATTCCGCCACGGGGTCTTGCGCCGTCGCATCGATGTAATGATGCGCGCCGAGTTGTCGCGCTAACTCTTCTTTGTCCCTTCCCCGGTTAATCGCCACGGTGTTGAATCCCATCCGCCGCGCGTACTGGACGCCGAGATGTCCCAACCCGCCGATGCCGTGTACCGCGACCACATCTCCGGCGCGCGCGCCTGAGTTTCTCAGCGCGTTGAAGACGGTTACGCCCGCGCACATGAATGGTCCGGCTTCTTCCGCAGGCAATTCATCGGGAATTGCGGCGAGTACCGCAGCCGGCACGATCACGTGCGTTGCATAACCTCCGTCAAAATCGATTCCGGTGACTTTGCGATTTACGCACATCGCGAAGTCACCACGTCGGCATTGCTCGCACACGAAGCAATGGCTGCCATGCCAACCGACGCCGACTCGCTTACCAACTGCCCAAGAGGTGACGTTGGCGCCCACGGCATCAACGCGCCCGGCGATCTCGTGACCGGGGACACGCGGATACTGAAGTCCGGGCCAGATCCCGTCCTTGACTAACGCGTCGCTGTGACAGATACCGCATGCCTCGACCTTCACGCGCACCTGCCCAGGACTCGGGTCGGGAACATCGCGTTCCCCCAGTTCCCAATCGCCACCTGCCTTGCTTATCTGTGCTGCTTTCATTTTCGTACTCATTATTGCTCCTAATTATTTGTCGGCTGTGTGTCATTTTCCGCGAGTCGCTTTTGAATCAGACTCCATGCTCTTGCTCAGTAAGCATCAACCTCGAGCACCGCTTCGGCGAAAGCCTTTGGCGCTTCCTGCGGCAAATTGTGACCGACGCCGCCCTTGATGAGCCGGTGCATATATTTGCCCGAGAATTTCTTGGCATAGAAACTGGGATCCAGATGTGGCGCACCATTGGCATCACCTTCAAGCGTAATCGTCGGCACGCTGATTACCGGACCGGTCGCAAGCCGCCTTTCCAGATCGTCATATTTCAACTCGCCTTCGGCCAGACCAAGGCGCCACCGGTAATTGTGGATCACGATGGCGACATGGTCAGGATTTTCAAAAGAAGCGGCGCTGCGATCGAACGTGGCATCATCGAAGTTCCACTTCGGTGAAGCTGTCTGCCAAATTAGCTTTGCAAAATCGCGCCAGTACTTTTCGTAGCCCGCGCGGCCGCGCTCCGTCGCAAAATAGTATTGATACCACCATTGAAGCTCCGCGTTTGGCGGTAATGGCAGACGGCCCGCTGCCTGGCTGCCGATCAGATAACCACTCACGGAGACCATGGCCTTACAGCGCTCAGGCCAAAGCGCCGCGATGATGTTGGCCGTCCGCGCACCCCAATCACAACCGCCAATGATCGCTTTATTGATTTTCAAAACATCCATGAAGGCAACGATATCGGAAGCGAGCGCAGCGGGCTGACCGTTGCGAACTGTTTCAGTTGAAAGAAAGCGCGTCGTGCCGTACCCGCGCAGATGGGGAACGAAGACCCGATAACCCTTCGAGGCTAATATCGGTGCGACGTCAACATAAGTGTGAATGTCGTAGGGCCAGCCGTGCAGAAGAATGACAGGTCGACCATCAGCCGGTCCCACCTCAGCGTAGCCAATGTTTAAGAGACCGGCGTCGATTTGTTTCAGCAGCCCGAATGAATTCCTGGCTGGCGACGCGGTACTCCCCGTGGCGTCGGCAGCAGGCGCCTTCGTGACCTGCACCGCCGCAATCGTCATCGCGGCCGACGCAATAAACTCACGGCGATCGTATCTGGTTTTTTCAGCCACTTCCTCTCCCCACATTAACTGGCGTACATCAAAACGTTGTCATCGCAAGTTTCGCCTGCTCAAGCAGCGCCGTGCTAGCTGAGTTCAACATAAATTCAGAATCGGTGAAATTAGACGAAGGTATCGGTCGATACCAAAGTATTAGTTTGAAGAAAAGATGACCCCATACGGCTGGCTGGGAACTCGGAAGAAACGGGTTCGTCGAGCCTATGCTGGTGTTAACAGGTTCTCGATTTTGATCGGCAGTTCCCGCACGCGAACACCCGTTGCATGGTGAACCGCGGCCGTGATCGCGGCGGCTATACCGGCGAGCCCGATCTCGCCGATACCGCGCGCACCAAGCTCATTGATCTCTTTGTCCGGATAGTCGAGGAAGTGCACCTCGATTGGAGGCGCGTCCGCATTTACGGTCATTATGTAGTCGGCCAGGTTGCTGTTGATGGGCGCGCCGCTCTGCGGGTGATACGTTGTGTGCTCAAAGAGAGCCATACCAATTCCCATCACGACTGCGCCTTGAATTTGATTACGTCCGGTGAGCGGATTCAAGATCCGGCCAGCATCCATTACTGATACAACCCGGCTCACTCGCAAACGAGCGATCTCTGGTTGCCAGGTGACCTCGGCAAAGTGACAGCCGAACGAGTGCATAGAAACCTTCGGGTTCGGAGTAAAAGCAGATTGTTCAGAACTGCCGTTGCCCGTGACGAGCCGTACGTTGCCTTTGCGGAGCACGTCGCCGAACGCCACTCCTTTCTCGACTCCTTCGGCTTTTACGAAGATGCGACCGCCTTCTAACGTGAGATCTTCAGGTTTGTGTCCGACGAACGGTGAGCCGGGAGCTGAGACTGCTACGATCATCAGCGAAGCAATCGCCTGGTCAGCAGCCTTAAAGACGGCTGGGATCACGGAACTGGTGGCCAGCGAACCACCCGATATCGGACCATCTGGAAGCGCGGAGTCGCCCAGGTCGACTTCGATCTTGTTGACTGACAACCCGGTCTTCTCCGCTGCGAGCTGAGCAAGAATCGTATACATGCCAGTGCCAATATCCTGCGTGGCGCAGGCAATGCGTACACTGCCATCGTCACGCATTTGCATGTTCGCTTCGGCTGCGAATCGACCTGCTATCCAGGCCGCACCCGCCACTCCCCAACCCAGCGTCAGGCCGTCTCGTTTCATCGAGCCGACGACCGGGTTGCGTTTCGACCAGGCGAATTTCTCCGCGCCAAGGTTCAGGCACTCAACGTAATGACGTGATGAAAACTGGAGCCCATTTGACTCGTCGATTTTGGGCTCATTAAGGATGCGGAAACGTACCGGATCGATCTTCAGTCGATCGGCCATCTCGTTCATTGCCGATTCGGTGGCGTAAAGTCCGGGTACCGCGCCGGGGCCACGCATGTCAGCGGTGGCGCCGATGTTCCGCCGCGCGCGTCCGAAAGTCACGCGCAGGTTGGGAACGCTGTAATGGAACGGCGTGGCTTCTCCACAGTCCTCGTGGTAATGGTCGATCATCGACAAGTGATAGATGTAATCGTGGTGCAGCGATAGAAGTTTGCCCTCACTCGTTGCGCCCAGGCGGATGCGCTGTTGCGTGCGGGCGCGATGCCCGACGGACTGGAACATCATCTTGCGGCTGACGACCAGCTTCACCGGTTTGCCTAACTGGCGTGCCGCAGCGGCGGCGAGCGAAACGTGCGTCCACGGGTAGAGCTTGCCCCCGAATCCAGAGCCGAGGAACTTCGCGATAACGCGCACGTTCTCCTTTGGCAACCCGAACATCTGCGCCAGAACGCTGCGCAGATTTACCACTCCTTGCGTGGAGTCGTAGAGCGTCAGCATCTGACCCTCCCAGATCGCGGTAGTGGCGTGCAACTCGAGCGGATTGTGCGTTTCAGCCGGCGTTATGTAAGTTTCGTCGAGTTTGACAGGCGCACTCGCGAACGCAGCTTCAGGATCGCCGCGGTGGCTTTGCAATCGCGCTTGTTGTCCGTAAGCGGTAAAGACGACGTCAGGATCGTTACCCGCTTCAAGGCGAGACTCAACATTGGGTTTTTCTTTGGAGTACGTTGCACGTACTGCATCAGCTGCAGCCTTGGCGGCCTCGAAAGTCTCGGCGACAGCGAGAGCGATGTACTGGCCGTAATATCGGATCACATCATCTTCGAATGGGGGCCGGCGTTCCAGGCAAACGCGATCGAAGCCCGGCGCCGGAGTGGAACGAAAGATCCCGCCGATGTTCCCGCGATGAAAAACCGCGCGCACACCGGGCATCTTGTCTGCTGCCGAGGTATCCAGCGAAAGCAACTTGCCATTCGCGATCGTGGCTTCCACCGGCACGGCGTACAACATTCCGGGGAAATTGAAATCTGAGGTGAACTGCGCCAGGCCTGTGACTTTGCGTGGGCCGTCGATGCGCTGTGTGTCACGTCCGATCGGAGAAGTTGGTGATTGCTGTATTGTCGCCATGGTTGCTCCTGAAAATTCAGCTGGCAGCGGCGGTGCGCAGGGCGTGGGTCAGGCACCGCTTCGCTAGTTCGATCTTGAAACCGTTCTCACTCTGAGCCTTGGCGCCTCGCAACGCGGCCTCTGCGGCTTGGCGGAAATTCGCGTCGTTTGCAGCCTTGTTGGTCAAGGCAACTTCCGCTTCCGGCGACCGCCATGGTTTTGTACCTGCTCCGCCGAGCGCAATACGGGCTCGCGTGATCTTGCCGCTGGTGATCGTAAGCACCACCGCTGCCGATGCCAGCGCAAATTCGTAAGACGCGCGATCGCGTAGCTTGAGATACAGCTGCTTGCTTCCGGCGATTGGCGGCGGCAGCGTCACTTGCGTGATGAGGTCGCCAGGCTCCAGCACGGTTTCTCGATGTGGAGTGCTTCCCGGCAGGAGATGAAAATCGCCGAATGCGATTGTGCGTAGGCCTTTCGGACCTTGGACGTGGATTTTTGCTTCCAGCGCCGCCATCGCCACGCACATGTCTGATGGGTTGGTGGCGATGCAATGCTCGCTGGCGCCAAGGATTGCAAGCGTACGGTTGCTGTCGGCAATGGCCGGGCAGCCGCTGCCGGGTTCACGTTTGTTGCACGGCATCGCGGTGTCGCGGAAGAACATGCAGCGGGTGCGCTGCAGCAGGTTCCCGGCAACGGTCGCCATATTGCGAACCTGAGCTGACGCCCCCTGGAAGATCGCCTGCGACAGCACGCCGTAATCACGTTGCACACGGGCGTCGTAGGCTAGATCTGAGTTGCGAACTGTGGCGCCTATCTTCAGTCCGCCATCGGGCATGAGTTCAATCTTGTCGAGTGGCAGGCGATTAATATCGAGCACGCGCGCCGGAGTCTCCACGTTCAGCTTCATGAGATCGATTAGCGTTGTGCCGCCCCCGATGAATCGCACGTCCGCGCCTTGCTGCGCCGTCTTTGCTTGCGCGGCGGCGGCGATGGCCGCCGCGGAATCTGTTGGCCGGATGAATTCGAAGGTATGCATGGTCCCTCCCGCTCCTCTGTTTTAAGCGCCCTTCCGAACCTGTTGAATCGCGGCGACAATGTTGGCGTAGGCGCCGCAACGACAGATGTTCCCGCTCATCAACTCCTTTACCGCCGCATCGTCGGGACCACACGGCTCTTTGAGCAGCGCAACGGCTGACATGATCTGCCCAGACGTGCAATACCCGCATTGATAGCCATCGCAGGCTACGAACGCTGCCTGCATCGGGTGCATTGCTTCCGGTGTCCCAAGGCCCTCGATAGTGGTGATCTCGTTGCCGTCGTTCATCAGAGCGAGATTGAGGCACGAGAGCACGCGCTTACCGTTCACATGCACCGTACATGCACCGCACTGACCGTGGTCACACCCCTTCTTCGTTCCGGTGAGCGCAACCGTCTCACGAATACAGTCTAATAGTGTGGTCCTTGGATCAATGCGAAGTTGGTGGTCCTTGCCATTAATACGCAGCGTGATCGGGATGGCGCCCTCGATGGTCGGCGTTGCACCGGCCACAGCGGAATCTTCCTCGCCTGCAGTGCTATTGGCGAACGCCGGTGCGTACGCCGTAGCTAAGCTTGCTGCCACACTGCTTCCCGTGGTCAGAAGAAATTTGCGGCGAGTGGGATCGGGCGGACACGATTGTGGATCGTCTGACATAGAGCCTCCGTTCGAAGCAAAACTGTCTGTTGAAATTCACGTAATTTACACCCATCTTACCGCAGCGTCGAACAATTCCTTTTTCTGTGGGATGTATTTCGACATCGCCCTGCTTAGTTATGCATGCTCTGTAGCCCGCTTCCGCGGGGCTTTGATTCCTTGTTGATTCCAACCTTGGTTCCGCTCCGCAGGCTGGTTGAGCTTATTCAGCGAACTTCAGAGTCAGGACACTGGTCACTTAGACGTCACGTGCAGCGCCAAAGCACTTCCCACGGTCAGCACTGCCACCGCTATGATGAGAATCGTTTTCATTTGAATCTTCTTTACTTCACTACCGCCGAACTCATGCGCGAGTTGGAGAACTCGTGTCCGAGCATCTTCTCGATAGAGATCGGCAACGAGCGGATCCGCCTGCCAGTCGCGTGATAGACAGCATTGGCGATCGCGGCCGCCATCCCGGCGATGGCCAGTTCCCCGACACCCTTGGCGCCGAGCGGGGTCATTGAATCCGGTTCTCCCACGAACAGCACCTCCAGTTCTCGCACGTCCGCGTTGGTTGGCACAACATATTCGGCCAACGACGTGGTCACCAGGCGTCCGGTACGATCTGACGCCGTCTCCTCAAGGAGCGCCATGCCGATTCCCATCGCGATGCCCCCGATAATCTGACTGCGGGCCGTCTTCGGGTTGAGAATCCTACCGCCATCGACGGCCGACACGACTCGCGCGACACGGATCGTTCCGAGATCCGGATCGACGTGGACCTCTACGAAGTGCGCGGCATATGCACCGGCGTGCGCGCGGGTGCCCGTTGATGGCGCTGTGTACGAGATGAAGCGACCTCCGCGGACGATCATCGTGGCCGATGACGTCTCGCCGGGGGGCGCACTCTCACCCTCGATCGTGATCTCGTCCAGACCGTGCCGCGAGAGGATGTCGGCATACGTTTCGAAGCGCGCGGGATCGTCGGTGATCTGAATACCTCCATCGCGAACGGTGATGCCCTCTAATCGACATCCCCTGACCGGAGACGCTTCGTCTTCGCTGACGAGATTCACGAATGCACGGACCAGATGGACACATGCCGCGTGAACGGCGTTGCCGAGGGCCGGTCAATCCGGATCCACCTTCCTGCGAGCATCGTCATCACGGTGTAAGGGCCCGGTCCGATATCGGTCGCGCCGCTCCGAACGAAGGCGGTTCCATCTCGATGGATCGTTGCGATGGCTTTGCATGGGGGCTGATACGCCATGTAAGCACGTTGACCTTCATCAGATCGACAAGTGTTGTCCCACCAGCGAGGAACATCGCGCCAGGATGAGTGGCCAGGGCACCCACCGCATCCGGCGCGCGAGCCGGCCGTTCAAAGGTGAACTCCTTCATGACCGCACCTCGTTCGCGAGCACCTGCCTCACGGCGGCAACGATGTTTGGATAGGCGGCACAGCGGCACAAATTGCCGCTCATCCGTTCGCGGATCTCTTCGTCGGTCAATGTCGCGCTATTGACCGTTTGCCGAACGTCCGGCGTGACGTGACTTGGCACTCCGGCATGCACTTCTTGAATCGCGCAGACGGCTGAGAGGATTTGCCCAGGCGTGCAGTAACCACATTGAAACCCATCGCAGTGCAGGAAGGCGGCCTGCATTGGGTGAAGCTCGGCGCCTGCAGCGAGGCCTTCAATCGTAACGACGTGTTGGCCCTCGCACGCAGCCGCCAGTGTCAGACAGGACAAGACACGCTGGCCGTCGACGATGACGGTACACGCACCACACGCGCCCTGATCGCATCCCTTCTTCGTGCCGGTCAGACCGAGCACGTCGCGAAGCGCATCCAGCAGCGTCAGGCGAGAGTTCACTTCGAGTTCGTGGCTCGCGTCGTTAACGCGGATATTGGTTTTCATTGCGATCACCTCGTCTCAGCGTTTCAGTCAGCGATCCACTTTGGAGTGCGCCGCCTTGTCGGCGCTTTGGTCTTCTGTGACCTGTCGCAGCGGTCGCCGGCGGAATCAGTGTTTGAGAAACCCGCAGTGGAGTGTAGCAAGCCGGCTTTGCCAATAAATGACGGCGGCGACAGGTCGCCGAAGACCAAAGCGGTAACAGGTTACCGCACTCCAAATGGACTAGGACGTTTGTGTTGCGGCTTTTGCACTCCCAGCCGCGGCTTCTTCGATAATGTCGGCAACGGCCTGTGGGTTAGATACGTAGATGGCGTGGCTGCCTCCGACCTCTTTGACAGCTGAACCAGCGCGTTGCGACATAAATTGCTGTGCCGGCGGCGGTATCATCTTGTCTTCGGTAACGATCAGGTACCAGCTCGGCTTGGTTTTCCACGCAGGGGTGGTAACCGCCCCGTTGAGAGCGTCCAATCCCCACGGCACTTGGGAGTTCGCCATGAACTCAGCTTTTTCGACCGGTACATCCCCGGCGAATGATTCCGGAAATTTCGCTTTATCAAGCATGAGAAAGCCGTCAACCGGCGGGAGGATCGGCGGCACAGGCGCACCGGGCGCCGGATTTGCGATTAGCGTCCCGACTGATTCCCCAGCGTCCGGAGCGAAAGCCGTAATGTAAACGAGAGTCTCAACGTTTGCGTGACTGCCGGCTTCGGTAATAACAACTCCGCCATAGGAATGACCTACCAGAACGGCCGGTCCATCCTGGGCATCGAGCACTGCTCGCGTCGCAGCCACATCACCGATTAACGATATCGTTGGATTCTGAACAACGCTTACGTTGTAACCGTCACGCTTAAGTATTTGGTAAACGCCTTCCCAGCCTGAGCCGTCTACAAAACCACCGTGAACAAGAACGATATTTTTTGTCGCGCCATCTGATTTTTGCGTCATGATTTTTCTCCTTGCAGAAAGTGTAGTAACAGTTTGTCCAGGCTATCGTCGAGACCCACCCGCTACCGCAGGTGGTACTGACAGGTCAAGTAACTCGAGGGAGTAACGAATCGACATATATCGCGCGTCCGCGTTGATAAGTTATCGGAGTGACTTGAACGAGGCCCGTAGTTCCGAAACGAAAAATTCCGGTTGTTCCCAAGCCGCGAAGTGCGTGCCTTTCGGAAGCCGGTTGTAGTAGATCAGTTTGGGATAGGCTTTTTCCGTCCAGCTGCGAGGTGCCGCGTAGATCTCATTGGGATACGAGCTCACCGCAGTCGGAATCGGGATCCCTTTAGGGGCGAAGAAGGCGAGTTTGCTTTCCCAATAGAGACGGGCCGAAGAGACTGCCGTGTTCGTCAGCCAGTAGAGCGTGATGTTCTCGACAATATCCTCTCGCGTCAGACCCTCGCTCTTGCCGTCGAACACGCGCGCGATCAAGTCGTAACTTTGTGAGTCGTGGTCGATGATCCAGGCGGCGAGACCGATCGGTGAATCCGCGATCGCGTACAGCGTCTGCGGACGGTTTGCCATCTCGTTGGCGTAGCCGAGCCCGTGCGCATAGAAGAAGGCAAGCTGGTCGTATGCAGATTTCTCCTCGGCCGAGAAGCCTGATGGCGCCGGAGCACCGGCTAAAGCAGCCGCATTGATCTCATTTGGCACGGTGGCAGGCATGTTGGTGTGGATGCCGATCAATCCTGCCGGCTGCTGCAGAGCCATCTGCTCGGTAACCGCATTGCCCCAGTCCCCGCCTTGCGCCACATAGCGCTTATATCCAAGGCGGTTCATCAGCACGGCCCAGGCACGCGCCACCCGCTGTGGATCCCAGCCAGTCGCGGTCGGCTTGCCTGAAAATCCGTAGCCGGGCAGCGACGGAATAACAACGTCAAATGAGTCTTCCGCTTTTCCTCCATACTTTACCGGGTCGGTTAGTGGCCCAATGATCTTCAACTGCTCAATGATCGAGCCGGGCCACCCGTGAGTGATGATGACTGGAAGGGCGTTCGGATTTTTTGAGCGGACATGAATGAAGTGGATGTCGAGACCGTCGATGCTGGTCACGAACTGCGGATATGAATTGAGTTTCGCCTCGGTCTTCCGCCAGTCGTAATTCTTCTCCCAATAGTCGGCGAGTTTTTTCATTGTCCCGAGCTGGACGCCTTGCGACGGATCTTTAACCAATTCCTGCTCGGGCCACTGGGTCGCTGCGATCCGCCGGCGCAGGTCCTTGAGGCGTTCCTCCGGTATGTCGACATGGAATGGCCGTATTCCTTCCGCGTCGCCGGTCGCGTCGCTTTTAGATTCTGTAGCTGCAGTGTGGTTCATGGTGTTCTCCCTTTGAACTTTTGATTGCGTGTTCTGCGCCTGTCCTGACGCGACAAGCAAGCCGAATCCGACCGCGCAGCCCGTAATTGCTAAGAAAACGCCGCGTAACAGGGTTCTGAACTTCATGTTCATCTCCTCTTGGAAAAGTCGTTTTAATGGGTTTTGTCTTTGCGACATATTGATGAATGCCTTCACGCCGTGATACTTCGCCACCGCCGCCGCATTGACCGTTGCCTCCAGATAGGCATCCGAAACCGACATGCCGAAGTACGTGGTCTCGCAGCCGGCAATCGCCCTATGCATCGATTCGAGATCGAGCAGATCGCCGACCACGACCTCCGCACCCATGTCACGCAACGCTTGCGCGCGTTCGTCTTCAGCTCGCACCATCGCGCGCACTGCTTTGCCTTGCCGCAACAACAGTTCAGTGACCCTGCGCCCTACCGCGCCAACACGGCCCGCGGCGCCGGTGACCAGAATTGGCTTTTCCATGTTCCTTCCTCTATTCGTTCACCTAAATCGAAAATCAGATCTGTTGAATGCGGCGTTGAGCAAGGGAAAGCTGCAGCCAGCGCACCGATGCAGTGATGCGCAGTGTTTCGATGGACGCGCTGCGGTCGATGCCGATCACGGCGTACTCGTTCATTGTGGTAACTCTGCGCCGGCCTGCTCCGCCGCCATGTACTCGGCATACCAGTCGGGCCAGTTCGCGTCGCGCTGCCCCCCGGTGCGCTTCTCGTGTTCGCCATGCGCAGCTTCGGTACGACGAAAGGCGCTCGCCAGTTCGCTTACGGAGCCGAATGAAGTCACACCAGTGTCGATGCGCCCGGGCAGACGAGTTGTGATCTCCTGAAGCAGCCAACTGTTGCCATCTGGATCGCTGAACGAGGCCAGCGAACTATAAGTGCGACGTTCAGGATCCAAACCACCTGCCGGCCCGTCAGGGCCGAAGTGGAAAAACTCGCTCACCTCGATACCGGCTGCGATCAGAGCATCTCGAGCGGCCTTGATATCGGACACAATTAAGTATGTTCTTTGGACCGACCCAGGGACGGCCGATGTCAGGTTCTTGCCGAATTGGATAGAGCAGGATGAGCCGCGCGGCGTGAATTGGAATACGCCGGAATCGGGCGGGGTGACGTCCTGTCGCCAGCCGAGCCTGCGGTAGAACTGCTCTGCGCGGTCAACATCTGAGACCGGGATGACGATGACCTCGAGCTTCATGTCGACTGCAGCGACCTTCGGTTCGTTGGCATTGTTATCTCGGATTGTATTTGTCGGACTTGCCATGTTCGTTTCCTCCTATGCGTTCAACTAATTCAAAACCAAGATGTGTTGAATGAGCCACAACCACGACGCGGCGTGAGCAACGAACTGCCGAAAGCCTCACTCAACAGTAATAACTATTCCTGTCACGATGCGCCTGCCGCTCTCGCCGCCCCGTGATTCCGGCCTTCGATGGCCTTGACGGAATTTCAAACGCCTTTTTCAAAACGCCTCGGCCTATGGTCCCAAGCACGAGGCCGAGCACCTTCCCCTTGAGATTCTTACCCTCGCGCACGATTACCACGTCAATGTCTGTCGTTCCGTTGGGCTGACGCGGAAAGGTGTAGACGTAGCCTGACGCGCCTCCCCACGTGTTGGAGTCGGTCGTCGTGAGGACGACACGGCTGGGATCGGCCCAGTCTTAATGCAACACTCCTTTCACTTGATCGTGTCACACTTCTTGGGCAGTGGCTTCCATTCGAATTTACACATGCGGTTTTCCCTACAGGTCCGCCACCAACTGGCCCAGGTTCATTTCTGCGTCTCTCGTTTGGAAGCCGCGATTCATCGCTGCCTGCATCCGTCGCTGGTACTCAGGAGCACTCACACCTTCGAGGAAGAGATCGGAATCGCGCTGAATGTCTTCGACCGGAGCGAGAGCGATCGCGTTGACTCGATTCTTGACTGCGGCGTGGCCGGAGGCTGGAAAACTGGCAATCCGAAGCGCGAGCGATCTCACGAAGTCGCCGAGTTCATCGGCGGGCAACGCTCGATTGATCCAGCCGTACCGTTCAGCTATCTCAGCGTCGTAATCATACGCGCTCAGCATAACTTCAAGCGCCCGCGCGCGGCCTATAAGGCGTGTGAGGTGTTGAGCGGCGCCCGCTCCGGGAATCACACCGAAGGCCGGCTCGAACTGACCAAAGATCGCAGACTCGCGCGCGGCAAAACGCATATCGCAGGCTAATACGAACTCGCTGCCGACCCCTCGAACGCGACCTTCGATCTGCGCTATGGTAACGAGGCGGCTGGCGCTCATGTGGCGAAGGACCTGGCCGATCGAGGGATTTCCGTCGAGCTTCGCTGCCGCCTCGCGGTTCTCCTTGATCCGAGTAACGTCAACGTGGGAAATGAAGTAGTCAGGATCAGCACTCTTGAACACGAGCACCTGGACCGCATCATCAGCCTCGGCTCGCTGAATGAGTGAGACCAGATCGCGTACCAATTCAGGCCCCAGAAGATTCATCGGAGGGGCAGAAATTTCCGCGAAGAGCACAGTACCTTCCTTGCGTACATTCAGCGTCTCGAAAACCAACTCGCCTTGTGGGCTTGATTTGGGTGTACTCACTGTAATTTTCTCCTTATTACGCAGCGCTGGGAGCGCAGGCATCCTTGCCTGCCGGCTACGCAAGAAACTAGCTGCGATTCATCTTGCCTGTTGGGAACCGGCAGGCAGGGATGCCTGCGCTCCCAGGCTGGGCGGGTGTGGGTTTACCGGATTCCCGTAGCTTGCGTAAAGGATGCATTTCATTTCTCCTCTAACTCTATTATTCGCTGCTCGACGATAGGAAATATTAGACCCCTCTCAATTTTCTAAGCCTGCAAGCCATTTCAACGCCGACAAGCTCGGCAGGAAGAAGTACTCGCCGCCGCGAAGCACGTTGAAGGTTTCGATGCTGTGGACGCGGCGTCTCACCGGCTCCTTCGGAATGGTGAACGTTGCTCCTTCTTCCTGCAGCCCGACAATCGGATCACGTTCGTTACCGGCGCCGATGAAATTGCCGTCGTTGATCCACTCTTGCTGCAGGAATTCGATAGTGGCCATCGCCTTGGCGCTGATGAACAGGAAGATTGCGCCGCGCGGCACTTCGTCATCTGCTTCGGACAGCGCGTTCGGATCGTATGGTGGTCCATACGTCGTGCCTCGCCTGATGATCCGATGTATGTTGACATCAGTCAGCCGCGTGAGTTTTGTGTCTCGCGGGTTCATCCGCCGGATATGACAGCCGAACGGCGCTTGCCTGCCTCGTTCATCGCGCGAGTAATCGAAGTCGTTGTTTCGCTGCGGGTCGGCGCCCAGTGTGTGGTTATCAACTTCCGGCGACAGTGTTAGCGGCGCGCCACTGCGCCAGCGGCCGACCAGCTTCGCGGCGAGGAGTTCCCGTTCTTCCTCGGTGCTGCCATTCGCTCGCAGGAATCGATTGAAGGCGCCGACGCGCGACTGATATTTGCGAAAGCCAACAAAGGTACCATTGCGACCGAGTATGTCCGGCTGCGGCATCGGCAGCGCGACTCCGGATTCACCTGCATAGCCGAGGATGAACTCGCCGGCTTTAATCGGCCGTCCCTGGCCCGGTAGCGGATCAACGCCGCTACCCTCGATCGCCGGCTGATCTATGCCGTCTTTGTAACCCAGCGGATTGAGGTCGCCCGGCTGTGCGCCGAAATCCTGCATGGCTAAGACGCTGACACCCGAGAAGCCTTCGAGCTGCTCGCGAGCGATGGAAAGTATGCGACGCCGATCTTCCTCGGATTCACTGAACGCGCTCACGCCGATGTGGACTTCACCTTTGCCGTACGGCTGGTCCCAATTCTTCGGATCGTTGACGCCTTCGTCGCCGAGCTGCCTGGCGCGCGCCGCCATCCCTTCGCGAAACGCTTCCGGAAAGCTCTGCAACGAATCCTGAGGGACGCCGAGCGCCTCAAGGCCGGCATAGCTGATCCCGACCTCGAGCCAGGGATCCGCCGCGTTCCACCAGTTTGCAGCAGAATCGATGTGCGGCGTCAGCCGCCGCAGGAACGCGCGGCCGGCTTCAGCATCGTTGACGCGCAAAAGCACGTGAGTGCCGAAGTACGGCGCCGGCCTTGGTCTGAGGATAGTCGCTTGGATCTCAGTTAGGTCGACCTTCACGGACGACATTGGCGCATCCTTTCATCAGTGCAATTTGGACCACTCCAAGAAGAAATTGACCGCGTGGCTACGCGCTGATTTTGTCCAGGAATTCGTCAAGCGCCTTACCGACGCGCTCGAGCCGTCGCGTCTCGGCTACCGTCAGATTCGGACTGGCGACGTACCAGGCATCGGCGGTGATCTGGTGCTTAACGAGCCAGTCCTTTATGTTCGGGTCGTGAATTCCCGGCCATCCCTCGAGATTGCAGAACACCAGGTCCATGGAAGTCGGGATCTTTGTCACGAAGTCGTCGATATAGGCGTCCCACTCGCCATCGTAGGCGGTGGCGAAGAGCAGCTTCGTGTCGTTATCGAGAAACACGAAGCGCATATCGTGGAGCGTGCCGACTACGTCGGCTCCCTTGAAGTTGCCCTCCATGATCTCCAACAAGCCGCGGAGTCGTTTTGCGCCATCTTTAGTGATCTTTAGAATCGCGGTAAGCTCCGAGACCTTACCCTGACGCGCTCCCACGCGACCGGCGCTTTGCTTCCCTGCTGTTGTGGAAATTGCTGCCAGCTCTTGCTTGATGTTGGCGAGCCCGTTTTCCAGCGCAGCCTTACCTAGTTCCGGTGCGTCGGCGTAAAGCTCCTTCAGTTTTTGAATCTTCTGTTCAACGACCGCGTCGCTTTTGGGTTCGGTCGCTATTTGTGTTTGAGTTGCCATGGCTACTCTTTTCTCCTTTCGGTCTGTTTGATCTTGGTCCCGTAAGCGATGCGCTAGTGTCGTGTTTCCAAAGTCTTCAACATAAATGCTGCCCTCGCCGCAGAGCGGCGAAATGTTTATAGAAACGTTGCCTAATTGAACTGCCTCGCTCCAGAGGAGCGAAATGTGCCTTTCTTTCGCTCCTAACGGAGCGAGGAACAAGATGTTCCACCTGGGCGGCCTATAAATATCTCGTCCCTCTGGGACGAAAACCGCCACTACTTATGTCACGAACGATTGGGACAAGACACTAGTTACCGATCTTGTCCAACAACTCGTCCACCGCGTTGCTGATGCGCTTGTGCCGCTGGATCTCAGCCAAACTGAGCTCCGGATTGGCAACGAACCAGCCTTCTGCCGTTATCTGGTGCTTAATGAGGTAGTCTTTCGCCCCGGGACTGCGAATCCCAGGCCAGCCTTCCCACGCCGAGTCGATGATGTCCAGATAGTCTGGGATCAAAGCAATGAAGTCGTCGATATAGACGTCCCAATCGCCGTCGAAAGAAGTGGCGAAAAGCATTCTCGTGTCGTTGTCGAAAAACACGAAGCGCATGTCGTGGAGGGTGCCGACCTTGGTCGCACCGGGCGAGAGGTTGCCGCCGAGCAATTGCAGGAACGTGCGTAGCCGCTTGGCGCCGCCAGGCGCCAACGGAACAATGATGGTCAACTCGGAGCGCTTGCCGAGACGCGCGCCGACCCGGCCCGCGCTTTCAATTGGCGGCGGCGGTTCTGAAACTTGCGAGGTTAGCTCTCGGAGTACGTTCTCCAGTGCCTTCTTACCTAATTCCGGCGCGTCGGCGAAAAGGTCGCGTAGTTGCTGTATCTTCTCTTCGCCTGCCTGGCGCTGTTCTGCTCCGGCCGCAGTCTGTGTTTGCGCTTGCATTTTTGTATTTCTCCTTCTTGTTTAGTAATGGCCTGGGCTCTTGTCCATTCGTCTACAAAGCGCCCGACATTCGGTTGTCAGAGGAGTCATGACTAGCCCTGAGACGTTGGGAATTTTGCGTGCGCTTGCCATCCACCAGTTCGCTCCGCTACTGACGTAAGATAGGCGCCTCGGCGCACGGCGATGATCTGATCATCAAGCGAGACCTCGATCCCATCGGTAACGGCAGTTGGGTCGTGCATCATGACTGGATCGCCGAGCTCGGCCTCAGTAATCCGGCGGTTAAGCTCAAGTCGCCCGACGACAACGCGCTCTCGACCTTCCGGCCACATGGCGGACGGATCATCGACGGGGTCCCCCGCCTGAGCGAGTTCGAGTTCGAGCCGAAAAGCGACCGGGCCCGAGCTCAGGCGCCCCTCGAGTTCCTCGTACAGATAATCGCGCGGTTGCTTCGCCAACTCCTCGATCGGTTGACCAGCGACGCCCGCTTCCGGTTCCCAGTGGTAGCGCGCCCATCTCCCTTCGCCCGCCGCGTTCTCGAAGTAGAAGGTGTGAAGCGGGCGGTAGCTGACCTGAGCGAGACTCACCGGAGCTGGTTGGCTCAGCAGCAAATGTAAGACCTTCGCCCCGTTCGGATGGCTGACTGCGAACGCCTTGATTTTGGCGAGATCGGGCTGGCCGGTCGCCGGGTCCGGGATGGCAGCTTTGGTAAACTCGAGGAACTCTTCCGGTGTGCGGGCAAAGAAAGCCGGCAGGGTAATAGCGATCAAATCGGTAACAGTGCCATCCGGCAGATAAAACTTCGTCGCCATCGCTACGACGCTCAACGGCTTCTTATTCGGGTCACCACTCTTACCGGAGAGCCTTGCGGTCACCGGAACTGGCGTGCCCTGGAAGTGGGCCGCCCGCGAGAGTGTCTTTGCAGCAGGAGTTGCGGTGAACGTGCCGGCGTAGATTCGGCCAAACGCATGAGCAGCGCGAAAGGTCTCGAAGATCCCACCCTCGGCTCGGTGTACGGCCGCGACGAGCTCGTCTGAGTGGTAGAACGGTCCATGATGATTCTGATTGGACCCCCGAGGTTCCGACTCTAGTTTGGCTTGCGTTTTCATGTTCTCTCCCTTCAGCGGCGTGACGAATCTCATTCGGGCCAGTTCCGATCTGGTAGCTGACTGCTGGAGGATTACACTCCAAGTGAGGAAATTGATCTATTAGACGAAGGTATCGATCGATACCTTGGTATTAGTCAGAAATCGAGGAGACTCTTCAGGACCAAACTCAATTGACTTGCCAGATGGTGATGCCTACTATTCGAGCATGAATGCTGATCTGCTCAACCGGATAACTTCCAATCCACGCCAGTGCGGTGGGCGTCCCTGCATCCGTGGCATGCGGATTCGGGTAAAAGACGTGCTCGACATGCTGGCTGGCGGCGCCACAGAAGCGGAGATTCTTCAGGATTATCCTTATCTTGAAGCCGAAGATATTCGCGCCTGCCTTGAGTACGCCTCCGCACAAGTTGATCACGCGGTTGTGATGGTCGGACCGTGACTTTCCTCATCGACGCTCAATTGCCACCAGCGCTTGCAAACTGGCTAATTCAGCAGGGGCCATTCAGCCCAACATGTCGATGATCTTGGTCTGCGCAATGCTGATGACATCGCGATCTGGAACCACGCCTCGGAGAGTGGCGCAATCGTCATTACAAAAGATGAAGACTTTGCTGAGCGCACCGCTCGCGCGACAACAGGTCCTGTGATCGTCTGGCTTCGCATCGGCAACGCCACAAATCGTGTTCTGATTCAATGGTTGTTGCCGCGATGGAAAGAAGTAGTCGATCATCTCAATGCCGGAAATCGGTTAATTGAAGTTCGTTGATATTGCTCTTCAGTTTCTCTCATCTCGCAATCCGAATTTCGCGCCCCGCTGACTCCCCACACTCTTGCGCCCATCAGGCATCAAGAATGGTGGACATTTTGCGCGCAGATGACGCATTCTCAAGCCATGAATCCTCGTCTGGAGAAAAGCGTATCCGGCGACGATCTAGCCGCGCGACTGAAGCAGGCTGAAGCCACACTGCGAGAGCGCAAACTCGACCTGCAATTGATGGTCGATAGCATCCCCGCGCCGGTCGCCGTCATAACGCCCAGTGGCGAAGTCGAGACATTGAACCAACCGTGCCTGGAATACTTTGGTAAGACTCTTGACGAGTTGAAAGGCTGGGCCTCTTCAGATCCAGTTCATCCCGAAGACCTGCCGCAGGTAATCGAAGTGCTGACCCACGCACTCGAAACCGGTGAGACTTACGAAGTCGAGTCGCGTCACCGTCGCTTTGATGGCGCCTACCGCTGGTTTCATGTTCGTGGCTTCCCCTTAAAAGATACGGACGGCCGCATTCTTCGCTGGTGCGTGTTGCTTACCGACATCGACGATCGAAAGCGAGCAGAGGCCCAACTAGCTGGTGAGAAGCGACTGCTAGAGATGGTGGCAGCGGGCGGCCCGCTCAAGGATGTGCTCACTGCACTCTGTCGGTTTGTCGAAGACACAGCCGCGGACTGCAAGTGCGGCATATATTTGGTCGACTGGAGTGGGCCGACATTCCACACTGGCGCAGCGCCCAGCCTGCCGGCGACTTTCAACGATGCCCTTGAAGGACTAACGGTGGAAGCGACGGCCGGGCCGTGCGCAGTAGCAGCGCTTACCGGGTCGCAGGTAATCGCCGAAGACCTTGAATCAGATTTGCATTGGCAACAGAGCCCGATCCGACCGCTTGCGCTTGGTCATGGATTACGAGCGCAATGGTCGACACCGATTTGTTCTCGCGACGGCAGCGTGCTGGGAACGTTCGCGATTTTTCAGGACCATCCTTCCAGCCCCACTCAAGTTCAGCTGGATCTCATCGCTCAAGTTACACACATTGCCAGCATTGCCATCGAACGCGCGCTGGCTGATGAGGCTCTACGATCGAGCGAGCGCAATTTGAGCCTGACAATCAACACCATCCCAACCTTCATACAAGTGTCGCGAGCCGATGGGACCGTACTGTCGGTAAATCAAGCGGTGCTGGATTACTACGGTGTCACGCTGCAGGATATGCAGAAAGAGGACTTTCGCGCTCTGGTTTACCACCCGGCCGACGTCGAAAGGCTGCGCGACGAGCGCAAACGGGCCCTCAAACGCCCCCTCCAGTTCGAATATGAGCAACGAGCGCTGGGTAAGGACGGCAAATATCGCTGGTTCCTGGTCCGCTACAATCCTCTGCTCGATGATCACGGAAGGATCGATCGATGGTATGCGACCGCGTTCGACATCGAGAACCAAAAACGGGCTGAAGAAGCGTTACGGTCGGCTGAACGCAATCTGAATCAGATCATCAACACCATTCCTACACACATTTACGTATTGAACACCGAAGGATCCGTCCAGTATGTCAATCAGGCTGTGATGGATTACACCGGCCTCAGTCTGGAGGATGTAAAACAAGAG
>Ga0134125_10000698_pt1 | contig 43873 bp, 61 predicted proteins | sample KB31751_FD_96464 | JGI IMG/M metagenome (GOLD analysis project Ga0134125, IMG submission 96464) | Terrestrial soil microbial communities with excess Nitrogen fertilizer from Kellogg Biological Station, Michigan, USA - KB3-175-1 | ecosystem: Environmental > Terrestrial > Soil > Unclassified ...
ATATCTGTGCATCTCCTTTTCGATAGTGGATGTATTTTGTGACTAGTTCGGGGAATATTCCTAGATGTATTTTATCATGATGCAGTTCGCAGACTCCGATAGTTTCTTCAGGGAAATATTGTATGTGGTGTTTTATCATGGATTGAAAGGTACAGCTTACGCCGTTCTCGACTATACCACAGAGCATTAGAATAGTATGGCTTCTCGTGATTTAGGTTTTCTTGTTAAAATGTGGCAGTTCGATTTCATCTGCCATTTTTTGGAGTATTGCTGCAGACTCTGGATTCTTTTTGAAAGTGACTGCAGGAAGGCCTACTATCGGGGTTCCGCATCTAGTGCAGATCCAGACTCGCACTTCAGCTTCTGAAAAAGTTCCCTTGGTTTTAGCAAGGATGAGAGCCATGTGTCCGCAGACTGGAAGATTGTCTGTTTGACTTGAGAAAGACTGAGGCTCGATCTTCTTTTTCTTCTTCCAGTCTATAGTGAATTTCATTTTTCGCTAGGACGTCTTGCTGAGAATTTGGCAGTAGTTGCTCCAGTAGCAGTGTATTTAGCTTGCAGAAGGATGTAACTATACATGATATCAGTGTAGGTTTTACTTGCATTGGCAGTAGTTGCTACTGCTACATTAGAATCTAATGCAGTCCATTTCTTGATTCCTACAGGATCTGAAGGAGGAATATTGTTATCTGATTCGTGGATGATTCCAAAAGTAGAAAAGGTCACTCCATTAGGACCGTCTACATAGAGATTGATGAGAAGTTCCTTTCTGTTTACCCTGCAGTCAATGACTAGCTGATCTACCATACTTGCATCAGTGATATCCAAGTGCATATCCTCAATGTATTCGTAGGAGTTTGTTTTTTCTGAAACTAGGGTAAATGGAACTGTATTCGAAACATCATAGTTTACAGTGGCAGAGTTTGCGGATGCATCAGTGGCTACTATAGGATTGTTTCCATTTGCTAGATTAGCAGGAAGATCTAATGTTCCAGTGAAAGCTCCATCTGCATCTGAAGTTACTGGAGAAGTGGGTGTAATTGGAGTTCCATTCAATGTGAATGTTATTCCTACTCCTGCAGCAAATCCTGATCCAGTAACTACTACTTCGGCTCCTGCAGGCCCATAAGTAGGATCTACTGTAATCTTTGGCTCGATTGTAAATGTAGCAGTGGCAGTATTTGTTCCATCAGAACAAGTTACAGACTGAGCTCCAATTTCTGTAGACTCTATTGTAATAGTAGAGGATGCAGGGATAGATCCGCTTGCATTTGCCGTAACTGTGGATGTAGCTCCATCAGTATTAGTTACTGTAAGAGTTTGATTTGGAATATAATTATCTCCAGTGATTGTTACGACTGTTCCGACTGGACCGTGATTTGGAGATAATGCAAGAGTAGGAGCTAAAACGGTAAATGATGTAGTAGGAGCATTGAGAGCAGCATCAGTTATAGTTACAGTTTTTGCTCCGCTTGTTTTTGTTGGAACTGTAATAGGTCCAGAATAAGAACCGTTTGCATCAGTAGTAGGACTTCCTCCAGGTGTTACATCAGTTCCCGCAAAGTCTACAGTAATGGCAGAGTTTGCAGCAAGGCCCGTAGCTGAAAGTGTCGGAGTGCTTCCTATTCTTCCAGTGCTTGGAGAAATTGAGACTGCAGGATCTACAGTAAATGCTACAGTTCCAGTGTTTGTTCCGTCGGAAGCTGTGATATTGTGAGAGCCTTGAGCCTTGGCAGGAATTGTAATCTGTACTCCTGCAGGAATATTTCCAGATGCATCAGCCGTAGTCGTTGTAGTTGAGCTATCAATGTTTGTAATTGTAATTGTGGCGAGCGGGACATAGTTCGCTCCAGTCAGTGTTACTACAGTTCCTACGGGCCCATGAGTGGGAGAGCGAACCAAAGTAGGAGCCGACACTGTAAGAGTAGCTGTAGCGTTATTTGTGGCTCCATCTGTAGCTGAAACTGTTTCTGCTCCAGATGCTAGAGTCGGAACTACTATTCCTGAAAAATCAAAATTGCCGTTGGCATCTGTGATATGTGTAACTGGAGTTTTATCGATGCCTCCTACAAGCAAAGTAATCAGAGAAGCTCCTGCAAACCCAGAACCGATTACTTCGATTGTTCCTCCTATTCTTTGAGTGGATGGAGTAAGAGAAATGAAAGGATCTACTGTAAAGTCTGCATTAGCTGTATTCAATGTTTGATCTGTAACTACTACAGAATGAATTCCCTCAACTGAGGCAGGAATTACTATGTGACAAGTTGGTAGAGTTCCATCACCTGCTACTACGATAGGAGCTTCAGTCGCAGTAATTGGACTGCCTCCATAAGTAATAGAAACTGTATCTCCAGCATTGAATCCAGCTCCAGTAATCAGAACTGAGGTTCCGACTTTGGCATGAGTCGGATTCAAAACGATGCTAGCTACCATTGATTTTTAGATTGTACTATGCCTTAAAAAGTCTGTGTTTGGGGAAAGTTGAGTCAATTTTGATTACAATAAATTCTTAATAATCATACCTAGAAAATTGTTCTAGTGGCTTCTAATGAAACAGATCTAGTAAATGCAGTTCTACCTTGGATTCTAGGGATAATCACAGTGATAGGCTCCATCTATGGAAGTATGAAACTAATCACACGATACCTGATTTGTAGGGGAAAAAATCAGGCAAACGGAGAAAATAGGATAAAGCATATAGAGGATCAGCTTGTAGAGACTAGTAAGAAGCTAGAGGACTTGGAACAGTCATTTAAAGAAAAAGAAGATAAGGCGAATACCGTCCACACTGAGATCAAAGAAGGCATCGCAAAAATTAACGGTATTTTAGAGACTATGCAGAAAACACTGGAATCCTAACTGGATTCGATTTTTGAGAGAATAACTGTTACTGTATCATCTCCACAGATTTTTACTACCTGATCCTTGAGATCAGAAGGCACTCTAAAGATTCTTCTATCCCCATTGGCCTCACTGCCAAATCGTGCTGCCTTGACTACAAAGTTTATTCTTTCCTTCTTGTTTACGACTGTAACGTTTATCTTTTCATTTCCGCAAAACTCGATAACTTTTTTGTTCATGGGAAGAGGAACTGCAAAAACTACACTCTCTCCAGAGCAGTTAGGCTTGATTTGTAAAGTCAGTTTCAATACTATACCATGCTCAACATTACTTAATATACTTTTGTAAACCTTTACAAAAACTATAAATCATGTGTTTGTATTTACTAGGATATGCGAACTGCTTTAGTACCTGAGTTTAGATTCTGGAGTAAAATTAATTTAGATTTTCAAAGTGGATGTTGGAACTGGATAGGAAGAAAAGATAAACATGGATATGGTTTATTTTATAACGGAGTAAAAGATGTTAGAGCTCACAGATTTATTTTTGAAACAATTAAAGGGAAAGTTCCAGAAGGATTACAATTAGATCATCTATGTCGAAATAGAGACTGCGTGAATCCTGAGCATTTAGAAGCTGTAACTACTAAAGAAAATATTTTGCGAGGAGAAGGAATAACTTCTAAAAATGCTAAAAAAACTCACTGTGATAAAGGACATTTATTATCTAAAAATAATTTAGTAAAATCAGCATTAAAGTTTAATCGTCGAGCTTGTAAAATCTGTTATGATATTTCACAGCAAGCTTTTAGAATGAGGAAAAAGAAATGAGAACTTTAGAAGAGATTCAAGATATTATAATTATTTGGGGAAGAATAAGTGGAAATTTGGATCTAGTTTTATTGATACAAGGAAAGCTCTCTCTAGTTGATTATTTGAAAGATGCAATAAAAAAGGAAACAGAGACTGTTTCAGAAAAAGAGAAACAGATTTCTATACAAGCATCAAGAATAACTACTACTGCAGATATTTCCGATATCGAAGAGCGGAAGGAAATCATAGCAAATCTGGAAGCAATTAAAAAAACATCTACTGAGAATTTAATTTATTACAAATCACTATTAGAACAAGCGAGTGAATCTCAATGAGTCAAGCTGCTACACAAGTTACAAAGCTAACTCCTGAAGAGATAAACAAGATAAAGGAATTTTTTTCAGTCTGGAAAGCAGATCCTAAATCAGTAACTAATGAGATGAGAAAATACTGCATCGATAGAAAAGATGTACTGTGGACCATGAAGAAGGATCAGAATTCAAGCTATGAAGATAAGCTAGCAGTTTTTGAAATTATAGAAATGGTTTATCAAATGTTGGCCATACCAATTAAGGAAGAGTGGAGGCCAAAGAAAGGAGGAGGAAAAGGTCAAACTTTCATCGCCACTCCAGAACTTCGACAAGCTAATTGTAATGCATTTATTTCCTACATAGGTAAAACTCTATGGAATTCTCTTACTCCTTTTGAACAAGCTCAGATCATGGCTAAGATTTGGGGAGGCGTTAGAAATTGATTCCAAAACAGGAATTCAAAGATGATTTAGAGAAATTTAATCGTTCATGGGATTACATAAAAAATAATGTGATATGGTTACATGATCATTATACAGATCCTCGTAATAGAGGAAATGAAGGAAGGATTCAGACTAGAACAGATATAATTTTGATAGATTCTCATCTAAAAGAGATGCAGGCAATTTGTGATAAATGGAAAAAGGATTTCCCATGAAGTTAGAAGACGCTCAATTAATAGCGGATGATTTTACAGAAATGTTCAATGGTTACTATGAGCGTATCGAAATAGTAGGATCTGTTAGACGAAAAAAGACAGAAGTGAATGATATCGATATAGTAATAATTCCTAGACATAACGGCGAGAAATGGTTTTTAGATAAAATTCAGGAAATGATTGATGCTATTGATAATACAGGAAGAGAGGAAGCAAAAAACCTAGGAAGAAGCGGAATTTCTAGATTTAGTTCAGGTCAAAAGATAAAACGATTTAGGATGCTAGGAGTTATGATAGATCTCTATATCGCTACTCCTGAAACATTCTCATGTCTTGTATTAATCAGAACAGGCTCAGAGCAACATAATATCAAATTGACTACAGAAGCACAGAAGCGAGGATTAAAATTATTTGCAAATGGCCTAGGACTTTGCAAAACAGAAATGAGATTAGGAAAGGAAGTGATTGTAGAAACTCATCAAACTACTGAGGAAGGAATTCTAAATGAGTTATTAGGAATTGTTCCAGCTCCAGAGGCGAGAAATTGATTAGTGATACTCTGATACGATGCCCTGCATTTTGCATCAAGATAGGAGAAAAGGGAGAACGTTCTAAGGGATATCTTGAACAGGTAGACAAGGATAAGGACCGATGGTTCTGTAAAACTCCAGGATGTCCTTTTGCATTTAGAGATGAACATAAGCAGGATCACTGGATGGGAGGAGTAATTCCTGCAGACTTGCGAACAGAAGAGCATGAGGAGTTTAAGATCTAATGCAGACTTTCACTTATCATAATCAAAAACTAGAGTATAACCATGATACAAAAACTGCATTTACAGAAATAGATGAGCCTTTCAAGACTGCAGGCAGACAGTTAGGATGGGAAGAAAATGTTCCTGGATTAGGATTCAATCTAAATATTATGGCCTTTGTACTCAAGACAAAATGCACTCTCATCGTGCGAGTGCATGGAATCGGAGGAGGGAATGATTATTTTATTTCCTATGACAAGCTAGAAAAGTTTCTCAAGACTCATAACTGCGAGTATGTAAAAAGCGGAGTATCACTTCGAGTAATATCCTGGAAACAGTTTATCCGAGTTCCAAAACATGGAGAGATATGAAAAATTTAATCAACATAGGAACTATCCTAGATACTGGCAAGCCTGCAATAATTAATCTAGATGATATCATAGAAGATCGAGCTCTGATTCAGGCAAACTCTAGAGGAGGAAAATCATATCTCCTCAGAAAATTATGTGAAAAAGCCTTTGGATTGATACAGATCATCCTGATAGAACCTGAAGGCGAATACTATACTCTGAGAGAGAAGTTTGATTTCTTGCTCATTGGAAATAAGAAGGATGGAGCAGATATTCAAGTATCGCCAAAGATTGCAGAGTTACTCGCAAATAAACTTCTAGAGTCTGGAACATCAGCGATTATAGATCTTTCAGAACTTCTCACTCCTGATAAAATCAAGTTTGTAAAACTCTTTGCAGACAAGTTAGCCAATGAATCAGATAAGAGATTATGGCATCCAGTCCTAGTAGTGCTTGATGAAGCCCATATCTTCGCTCCAGAGAAAGGGCAAGGGGAAGCAGAGTCTCTTAATGCAGTAATGGCTCTAGCATCCAAGGGAGGCAAGCGTGGCTACGCTCTAGTCGCGGCTACTCAGAGGCCCGCTAAACTTTCCAAGAATGTAACTACAGAGCTTAATACTAAATTCATAGGACGAGCAGGAGGCTATGATGATATCCAGAGAGCAAAACAAGAGTTAGGATTGCCAAAGTCTACATCAGATTCCATGTTTAAAATCAAACACGAATTTTATGCTATTGGGCCTGCATTACAAGTCGATGGAATTATTCGCATCAAGGCAGATCCAGTAGAGACTACTCATAAAACAAATCATCTAAACTACAAGACGATCGTATCTACTCCTGCGAAAATTCGAAATAATCTTTCTGTGTTTGATAACATACCTGAAGAGGCAGACAAGGAACTAAAAACGAAACAGGATATGGAGAACAAGATTAGAGAGCTTGAAATGAAACTGCGAAATGCAAAGCCCGATACTATTGTAGTGCCGGATAAGCAGTTAGTCGATGCTGCATATCAGAGGGGATTCAAAGAATGTGAGAAGCAAATTATTCCATTTACAAATTATCTGAAAGACATTATCAAGGCTCACCGTGTTCCAGTTGAAAAATTTGTTAATGAAATAGAAATCATATTACAAAAAGGCGATGCTATACTGAAGCAGGCTCCAGATTTGAAAATACCTTTCAGTTTTGAGACTGCAAAACTTCCAGTAGGATTTCCAAGGAGTGCTACGAATGAATCAAAGACAATTATCCAGTCTGGAATTTCATCAGATACAGCTCTCACAGGACCTCAGAGAAAAGTTCTAACGGCCACAGTGCAAAGACCTCATCACAGAGGAACAGAACTCCAGGTAGCATTACTTTCTCATTATTCTCCTCTAGGTTCTGCCTTCCAGAATCCACTTAGAGATCTGCGAAAGATGGGATATGTTGTATTAGAAGGAGATCAGATTGTAGCTACTGCAGAAGGCATAAAGGCTCTAGGAAGTTATGAGCCAATGCCATCAGATAATCAATCTTTACAGAATTATTGGCTAAATCATCTTGCAGGACCTGAAAGAAAAGTTCTAAAACCACTCATAGAAGCTTATCCAAATCCATTATCTCTAGAAGAGACTGGAGAAAAATCAGGCTATTCCATACAAGGTTCTGCATTTCAGAATCCAGTCCGTAATCTAAAGAAGGTAGGATTAATCGAGGCAGTTCCTGAAGGCTTGATCTGTACTAAAGAACTATTCCCTGAGATATACAACTAGGTTTTAGTGGAAATGTACTTTTTTATTTTACGAATAAACCCCTCCATTTCCACTAGGTATTTTTTTGTGACTGGAAGAGAAATTTACGCACGAAAAACCCACACACCAATACTTCCACTAGCTTACTATAGAAAAAAAAATTTAATGAGTTTATTTATTTTATTTATTCTATTATCTTATCAGATTTCCAGTACAGATATGAATTCATGCGGAGTGGAAATAGTGGTGTGTGGGGGTATGCCTAGTGTCTGAGAATTATATCTATCAGTATACTCTAGATGGATTTCCTATTGCAAGAGCTCAGGATGTAGCTAATCGTATGAAGTTTCACAAGATCAAGCTTTACAAGCCATGTCCAGTCTGTGAGAAGAATCAGGCAGTAAACAAGCCTAGGAGAAAATGCATAGACTGTATGTTAAATCAATATGCCAATAATACACTACTTACTGAATTCACTCAGGAGAAGATAGTAGTATGATTTGTTTAAACTGCAGATGCATTTCACTAGATGAGTATTGCATCTCCTGCCAAATAAAACTAAAAATCTGGAGGCCCTCTACTAAATGACGATGAATATTATGGAAGCGATTGCAGAAGCAGATATCAACATACTAGGCTCTGATTTTCGAGAGCTTGAAACGTGGCTTTTCTTTAAGAATGGAAGTGAATTCAAGATGCCGAGCAGATTTGAGATCCTAAATTCTAACAAAGTAAAATTTTTCGTAGATGTTACCGGAGTAGACTTGAAGCAGATAGAGGGTATTTTGTGGAAAGATAAGAATGGATGTGTGAGGAATTATGCCTGAAGGACTGAGAGAATCATATTCTGATTTGGAAGATGAGCAGGAATTTCCAGACAGTTATGAAACTATCAACGAATTAAAATCGCCGTTGTCTGTGTTGCACTATAATCTTCTCTTCCACTTTCAGGATAAATATCCCGCAAAGTTTCATCCAGATTTCGTAAGAGACATGATAAAACTCTATTCTAGAGAGAACGATCTAGTTTGGGATGGATGCTCAGGCTCTGGAGTAGTAGTGAGAGAATCCCTAAAACTTGGAAGAAGGGCAATAGGAACGGATGTTAATATCAAGGCTATTGAACTCTCAAAGAGGCACGCACAGGAGAAGGGATTTCTAAATGCAGATTATCGATTAGGAGATGCTAGAGTCTACAAATTGGAAGAAAAAGCAGATCTCATAGTCTCTAGCTTGCCTTTTGGATTGAATATCATAGGAGATAAAAATCACTATTCGGAACATGAGAACGATATTTCCAATTCAAAGACTTATGCAGATTTCTTTAAAGAGTCTGAGAAAATAATCAAAAATTATTTTGATAATCTAAAACCAAATGGAATAATGATACTTGATGCAAGAGACAGATCCAAGGATGGAGAATTCTTCTATCTCATTTTTGAGTTTTATAATTCAGCTATCAAGGTAGGATTTGAGAGACTAGCTAGATATTATTACGAGCTTATTCCATATCGACAAATGACTAGCAAGGATAAAGATACTGGATTTGTCAGGCCCATGCCTGCCACTATGGACGTAATAGTAATGAAAAAGCCTGCAAATGAGAAGCTGTTTTGATATGAGAGTAGTTAATTCAAATCAACACGTTATAGATTATCTAGAAGTACAGCATGATAGAATATCTGCAAGACGAGTAAAGGAAATTAAAGCACAGCGAGGATGGAAATAGATGTGGATTTTCAAAGAAGCAGATTATGTTCATACTGTAAAAAAGTACAATAAAAAACCAAAGAGAGACAAGCAAAGTATCTTACCAAAAAAACCAAAGACAGAGCCTCCGACTAAAGTAATTCCTGGAAATCATCCTGCAATATTCAAAAAGGCAAAGGATCTCTAATGGGAGAGAAGGACCTAGATTCACTGCATAAAATCTATCGTGAAGTGCAAGCACTAAATAAAAAATATTTTTGGTACTTTGCGTTCAAGGTAGATGATGGTAGCTACGAGACTAGAATAGATGTAAATGATAATGGAGATACTTTTCTCGGAAATGGCAGACTGCCTCTAATTGGCTATGAGATGTTTTGTCCTGATTTGATGGAGTGGAATAGAAAACTGATAATAGAATTTGAGGAAGAAGCTAGTTCCAATACTGGATTTATGAAGGCAAAAAAGCACAAGGGCCATACTGAGTATACCAATACGAGAGACACTAGACGAGATAATCACTATAGGAAATTCACACTTCTCAAGATCTGGAAGAAGGATCTCAAGAGTGATATCTGGAAGCGTAAACTGCAGTCCTTCCTTTGGCTTGCGTGGCTATATCCTATAACTCCTTTGTAAAAAAATACAAAGGTTTATCTAGGTTATTCACGTAGGGGGTATATGCAACAAACAAACAAAACAAAACAGTTCTTTCTAAGAACTAAATTGATTTGTATCAGAGTCTCTTTTTCAACAAGACATGAAGAAATCAAAAATCTGTTTAATCTATCCATCTTCAATATGAAGATAGGAGAAGTATTCATAGCAATCTCGACAAATCGAGCTCCTCACTTCTCAGTGAGACGATTAGGAAAAAGAAAAGAGTAGAGATTTATGTCTACAATTACCTACAAAACTGCTACAAATCCCTCAGCTACTCTATCGATGATGTCTACGATAGAGAAAGTGAGAATCTTTCTTGCTGAAATGATGGAAGGTATTCCATACGAAATAATCTCAGAGGAATCTTCATGAAGTACCTAGAAGTTCTAACTGAGGCACTCAGAGACAAGTTCGATAACGAGACAAGAACAGGAGTTCACGTATCGGACCTAACTTTATGTCCTAGAAAGGCAGTCTTTAGAAAATTATCTCCGACTCCATGCACTATGAGAGATCTAAACTTCTTTACTAGTGGAAGAGCGATTCATGATTCAATACAACAATTAGCAAATTATGCAAGTGAAAAGATGAACGAGAGTATCCAAAAAATGAAGTTTGGAGAGCATAACGTAATCAGTAATAGATTCGATATTGAGCAAGCTGTAGAGTGGGAAGGAATCGTGGGCCATATCGATCTAGTAGATACGACAAATAACATACCGATAGAGTGCAAGTCTGCAAGAATGAAAGAGATGGATGTTCCAAAGGCTCACTATGTTTCACAGCTAAAGGCATACATGGCTATCCTTGGCTCCAAGACTGGAACTATACTAGTACAGCTTCTCTTACACTTTGACGACAAGCCCTTCCGAGAGTTTGAAGTTACTATGACAGAGGAAGAAATCAACACAGAGAAGCAGAAGCTAATACTAGACAAGGAATTCTATCTAGAAGCCCTAGACAAGAAAGATCCTATGATTGCTAGAGGAGTAGTCGATAACAAAGAGATGGACTGGCTCTGTAAGTCTTGCCCGCACTTGGAAAAATGCTGTAAGAATCAGATGGAGGAAAAGAAATCTGTATGATGCTCATCGCCGTTTGTTGCAATTCTGTATCGTCTGAGGCGATGAGGGAGGCATGGGGAGAGTATGAGAAATCATACTGCCTTTTTTCTCCTTTTAGGAGTTTGATATTATGAAAGAATACACAGAGGATGAACTAATTTTGATGATGGAAAAAGGAACTCCTATAGAAACTATTAGAGATATTCATACTCGTATTACAGAATATAAAAATCTGCAAGAACTTTTCGATATGGCAATAGAAAAATGTAAAACTCTAAAAAGTGAGAATGAAGATCTACAAGGAAAACTAGATGGAGATGCAGTAACTTTTATGAATCTACAGAAGGAGATTCTCGAATTAAAGGAAAAATTAGAGGTAAGAGATTTAGTTGAGCCTGATATCCTAAAACCAATTCTAGCAAGTGCCTTTAAAGAAACTATGAAAAAGAATATTCAGATAGGCGTAAATCAATATGCGAACTTGTTTCTATCCACAAGTGATTTAATGAAAATGATAGAAGCATCATTTACCAAAGAAGAGCTACAGCGAATGATGAGTGAGATTTCCCCATGATAGAAACTATGCTAGTCTGTGGCTTGATGGCATACTACCACGTAGACTGTATTCAATTCTATTTCTATGATAATCCATACGGAGGCTATCCATGGCCTCATACTGATTTCACTTTTGGAGCAGATGAGGATATCGAGGCAGGAATAGGAATCATCCACATCTACAATAGCAATACAAAACTAAAGGATGCCTGCGGAAATTCCATCCTAGAACATGAGCTTCAGCGGTTCCATCAGAAGCGGTTCGACTTTATGTTCTGCAACGACTGGAAGCATCACAAATGATAGATCTTCTAAAAATCTCAGTGGAGAGTAAGATCTATTCTTTGTTTTTGAGATATCCAGATCTTGTATTTACTCCTATGACAGTCTCTCTATCTATCAACGTATCAAAACATACTGCAAAGAGAACGTGTTCTGAGTTTGTAGATGAGGATAAGATAGAGCGGGTAAAGCGTGGATATTACAAGCTCAAAAAGAAACTAGTTACTGCTTAGATTTTTTCTGTTTTCTTGCTTCTGCTCTTCTCTCGCCCCTGTTCTTTGGGCCTGAGAGTTCGTCTACTTTGTGGCATACCATCAAGAATAATTCGGATTTGGCTTGTTCAAGCCCTACTATAGTTTTTCGTAGATTGACTATCTGAGTTTCAATTTCCAAAAACTTGTCTGCTGCATCTTGCAGAGTGAGTTTTTTCTGAGCAGGAGGAAGATTTTCAGGCATCTTAAACTCCTAGAATTCTCTTTGCAAGATCAATATTTGTTTCAAAGATAGTTTGTCTTTTTTCATCAGCCATGGGAACATTACCCATATCATAATCGAGAGGCTTGTCAAGTTTAGGAATCTTTGCTCCAGTCGTTTCATCAACATCGTAGCCTATTACTCGTGAGCGAACTTTTCCAAGATTTCGTATAACCATAGAAATATTATCGATTTCGATTCGAAGTTTGTTCTGCAAGTCTGAGAGCTGTCCAGAATAATCATCTATCATTGAATCATTTACTGGCATGAATAACTACAAAACTCCGTATAATAAAAGGATATACTAGAACGCTCCCCATGTATTGACTCCATCACTGATAAGATTCGCAAATCCCCATTGAGAGATTATAGTTAATGATGCATTTCCTACGATGTTGTCAGATAATTGTCCTTTGTTTATTATTACGTGATTTGTCGAGGAATCGGTTTTTATGAATCGGTAAAATTTACCTGGATAGAGTGAAGAAATTGGAGGCAGTGTGATGTTTACGTTTCCTCCTGCACAGTTACAATAGTATACGTGAATCTTGTTTGCGGCAGTAAAGGTTCCACTTGTTACTCTTGTTACTTGGTAGTGTTGCACTTTTCCGAGGAAGATTCCATCAGCTTCTGCAGCAAAGAGATAGTTAGAAGTATCTCCATTCTGGAGAAAGAGATGGCCTACTGTAGTCAGTGAATCGTTAAAGTCATAGATTGCATAATGATTTGTATTATCTTTTCTGATTTGTAGGAATCTGGAAGTAGATCCTGCCTCATAGATGTTATCGATTACTGAATGGATGAAGGACCATTTTAGAGATGCCGAACCTAACTGCAGAGAAGAGTCATTGTCAAAGAGTGGAGCTATTGAGAGATTTGTGAAAATCTTGTCCGAAGTCTTATCCCCTCCCTGAATCTGGAAAACTGCAGTTCCCCCATTGACAAAGAACGAGAATCCAGTGTGCGGAGTAGAGTCATTGATGTTAAAGGTTCCATCCCTGATACTTGCAGACTTGTAGACTTCCATAAACTGAGTAGTGGAGATTCCCTGATAGAAAGTAGCCTTGTTTGACAAGTGCAAATTTTTCCATCTGTTAAATGTGATTGCTCCAAGACTTACGGAGTTATCCACTATTGGAACTAGATCCAGTCCAGAATAGACAGAATCTCCCCCAATGATTGAAAACAGATTAGCTCCTCCATTGACAAAGAAGGAGTGTCCAGTAAGAGTGTGAGTTCCATCTTCTACGTCGTAGATAGCTCGGTGAGTGATTGTATCTTTATAGATCTGCAAAAATGTCGATCCTGTGTTTTCATAAATGGAAAGTCTGCCTCCCATGTAGATATTATTCCATCTGTTCAAAGATACGGCTGCTCCTAGGCTTTTAGTTACATCCGTAGTGGGTACGATATCAAGCTGAGAATAAACTGCATCATTAGATATTATGGAAAAGATTGCTGCTCCTCCATTGACAAAGAACAGGTGTCCAGGCTTGGTATTTACTACATCCTCAATATCGTAGACTGCATGATGTGTAGTCTGAGATTTATAGATCTGGAGAAACTGTGCAGTTGCTCCCTCATACAAAAATGCTCTATTATTCAGAAAGATATTCTGCCATTTGTTGTGTCCTGCATTATCTCCTAGATTTAGTGCAGAAGTGCTAGGATAGATGCTAACACTGGATAGGACGTCCTGAGCTTCTATTCTGAATATTTCCACATTACTATTTTTGAAATAATAATTCTCTCCACTCAATGGACCTGCTACAGTTCCTAGATCGAAAGTCATTCCAGTACCTACGGGCCCTGCAATCTGTCTCAGTTTTCCATCAGATTCTCCGAATGAGATAGCAGAAAGATTTGAGAGATTAAATCCTTGCATATTTTTATTTACATCAATGGTAATCGTAGACCAAAGAGTGGAACTCGAAGAGCCTCCAGTTCCGTTTACAACATAATACCTTTCTTCTGTATCATCTTTGAATCCGACAATTTCAAGAACATATCGAGAACCATTTGTAGTAGGTAGAGTAGTCGGAAGATTGAACAGAGTAGCGGGCCAATTTATCGTAGGAAGAGAGGCTGTTCCTACTGTAATATCCAGTGAGAACAGGACTGCACGGTTTTTTATCAGATTGTTAAACTTGACTGTAATAGGTCCTCCAGGATTTGTTAAAACTAGTTTCTGATAGTGGAGAGCTTGATTTGCAAGATCGATATCGACTGTAGCTCCTTGGCTTCCTTTTTGATTGATAGGATAGAGAATAGGAAAACTTGTTCCTGCTCCAGTATTGATTCCTCCTCCTGCAGTAACTAGAGTAGGAGGAGGAGATTTTTCAGTAAATGAATATAGTTTCTGAAGATTAGATCTGAGTAGGTTTACCTGATCATATCCTCGTTTCTTGGATATTGTTACATGAGTTTCAAGATGTGTAGCTCCCATATTATGGCCCTCCTAGTCTCTTTGTCAGTATCTGAGTGCTAATGAATCCGTCTGTTTGGTCGTATGAAGTTGTATCAGTCATTAGAATTAATTTTCTAGTGTTTGGAGTGCTAGGCTTATCTTCCTCGTTTATCAAATCAATATCTTTGAGATAGACACTTTGCTCCAGAGTGAGATCGCAGTGTCCGTTTCTTTTTACCGTATACTGCTCGAATGGCAGTCCGAATACATCCTTTTCAGCCTGTGCTATGGATTGTAACTGAACATAGTTTCTAACATTTGGAGCATCTACAAATTCAGGATTTATTACTCTGTCAGTAACTACGCCACTAGAAACAAATGGAACTTTGGTAAATGCTATTGCATCAATAGTTCCTACAAACTGGATAGGAAGCAGTCCTGCTCCAGTTCGTACCATTTTATCCACATTGGCAGGAGTATATCTGAGGAACTCATCATACGAGCCTGCATATTGGATAGTGATTAGCCGGACTCTTTTTTCCTCAAAGATGTTTCTTATTTCAAGCTCTGCAGGAGATATCAAGTCTATAAGATTCTTTGTAACTGCATCAATATTGATAGGAACTCTGCTAGGTCTGTCTACACTAAATGCACTCCATGGGATCTGTATAGCTTGAGGAGTAGAGAGGAATCTGATAGAAAAGTCTGCTCGCCATACATTTCTCAGATCATCAAGAACTGTAATAGTAAATGGCATATCTCCTTGGAATCGTTGCGGAGAACCTCCATAGAGAATATCAAACTGCATGATGAGCTGAATTCCAGTAGTCGGGCCTCCCATATCTGAAACTTCCTTATTGTTTAATCCACGTAATCCAGAATGGGTAAAGTTTGCATTTATGATATCAAGAGCTCCAAATTCGCTAGCTGTTACATCTCCTCCTCCATAGAAATCTCCTACCTTTTCAGCGATTCCATTGAAAGTAGAAAAGGGATATGGGAAAGGTAAGGCATACCACCACCCATAATTCGAATAGTCTATCGTACTCACTAGAGCTTTTTCATCATCTGTAAGTGTGAATACATCCAAGATTTGCCCTGCTTCTAGTCCTTGGATAAATTTAGTTCCTCCTGCAATTAGCTTATCGAGAATCGATTTTCCTTTCTGATAGAGTGTAGATCCTAGATCAAACTCGTATGTTATCTTGAGTGCAGACTGTGAAATGTAACTGGAAAAATCCAGAGGGCCTATTAACTTTGGATAAAATCCATCCACTGATTCAATGCTTTTTGGATGATGCCATACGTCATTTCCTCCCTGGAGAGCTGATACGTCCTGCCATTTTGATAGTCCGACATTGGGCCCGATATACTTGTAAGGATAAACATTTGTCGAATGGATTGCTCCATAAACAAGCTGATTTACATCCACTATAGCTTTATTGTATTCGTAGGTTCTGCCTTCGATGTATACGACACATTGATCTCCTATCTGTAATAACTCAGAATCGGAGGCACTGCTAGAGACTGGAGTTCTAGTAACTATCCAGTGATAGCCATCCCATATTACAAATGAATCAGCGAAGAAGCGTCCATTGATATCTTTTCCTCCATTGGCAGCAAAGGCTCCAGTAGGTGTTCCAAGATTTGTATCTACTAGAACTGTGAATCCCTGATAGAAAGTTCCTTCCATAAGATACTTTGAGAGTCTAGAGTCTGCTTGAATGTGAGCGGGATCGATTGCTCTGCACATAACCCAGTCTCTGAAAAATATGTATTCTCCAGTTGCAGAGTTTACTCTGTCACGTATTACCATGTTTCCATCTGGAAATGCAGGATCATCGAGGCTTCCAGTTGCAAAAGCATGATCTGGATTACTACAACTATTTTTAGTAACGATATCCTTCTGTTTTGTCCATAGAGAATAGTTTATGGAAAGTGCCTTCCAGTATGTGGGATTTGGAGGAGGCGTCGATGTTGGAACAAATAGAATAGCTTCATAACCTATATTCAGTCCTGCAGTAACGGCATAAGAAACATCACTTCCAATGGGATAGGTTTTAGTCGGATCGTATGTAGGATAGTTTGCTGCTATTAGACTATTGATTAATTGAACTGCAGTCATAGCTTGCCAATACAGAGCATTTGGAGGAGGCTGAGATAGAGGCACGAATCCCCGAGCTTGATAAACAGTTCCTCCATATTGAACTCGAATTCCTGCAGTATATGTCGATGTGGAAAGATAAGTGGGATATGATTCTATGATTTCAATGTAGGAGGAATATCTGTGCAAGTCTGGAGGAAGTGTAGATGTGTTTTGCATACCACGGACGAAAACCTGAGTTCCTTGTGGAGTGTTGTCTTGTACTGTTATGTTATGGATAGGATCTGTATCAGTTGATTCAATTACTGGAAAACTCCCAGGAGTTACTCCCTGCACTGTTCCTTGAACAAAAATATTGATAGTTACCGCATCATCCTGAGTGGCGTTATCCTGATATGTTACAGAATAATAATCTCCAGTTCCTCCAAGGTCTGTAGCTTGGTTTAGTCTGCGTACTACTTCCATTATGGCATCATGGATAGATTTTCCATCCGTAAAGTCGTAGGTATTCAGAACTGTATCAGGAGCTAGATTTGTAAGAGTGCTAGTGTCAAAATTAAATGCCACAATTTGAGGCTGAAAAGTTGCTCCTGCATTTGCGTTATAGATTGCTAGAAGATCGTCTATTACAAACTTTGGACTCTTGAACTGATAATATCCAAATGTCTTAACATCCTGCAAGGCCCGCTCTCTTCCTTTGAGTTCCAGAGGAAGAAGTGTTCCAGTCTTTTCATTTTGCTGTTTTAGAATCTGATCTACTTCGAGATAATAGAAAGTAAAATTCCCTGCGTTATCTTCCCACTCTACCACGATTCTATCAAATTTGCTTATTATCGGTGTTAGTCCTCCGCTAGAATTTGTTATGAATTGTCCATTCTGTGCATCTAGCATTATAGTACCTGTGCGAATTCTTCCAGAGCCTTGATTATTTGTAAGAACAGAATTTATCTTATCTGAAATATCTACTGGATGAGCGAAATCCTGAGCGTATAATACTTGGTAGGGAACTTGTGCTAGAGACATACTTAGCCTCCGTTTGCTACGATTTGGTCAATTAACTCTTTTGTGTTTCCTGCAAATTGGAGAGTTATCAGAACATCGCAAAGATTTCCAAATTGCAGTAAATCATCAGTATTATTTTCTACGATCTTCCATCCTGCAGTATCTGTAGGCTGAAAATTCATCCAGACTTTTTTATCATTTCGTACTCCAAATCTTCCATTGGAAAAAACTCCTCTCACTGTTTTTTGATCGATGCCCCATCGAGCGAGAGTGCCGATGTAATCATTCTCGGATGCATCTTCGTTAAACTTGATTCCAACATAGAGAGTGATATTTGATATTCCAGTATCAGGCTTGGATAATGCTCTTGCTTGAGGATTTGGAACATCAGTCTGTCTATCTGGAATTATCCAGTTAAAGATCATTACTGCTACGTCTGAAGTATCTCTCATTCCATAATCCATTCCAAGAGATTCTCCATTTGGAAGATTAGCCTCAGTATCTCCTGTGTTAGTGCATCGATAGATTGCTACTTCCTTTGTAGTAGAATTTGCCATTACCTAGTCGTAACTCCCGCTGCTCTATCAGTTAAGCCTATTCGTGCGATTCTAGTCTCGGACAAGTCTAAATAAGAATTGTAGGTCCACGATGGATTATTGGGAACATAGCCTCTTTGCTGTGAGAAGATTTGCTGATCGACTCCTACTTCCTTTCGTTTCTGTAACATTCTTGATAAACCTACATCAATCTGCTTATCGATTAGGATCTGGAAATCCCTGTTCCATGGGCCCCCTTTGACTGAGAGAGCATCAACTATCTTTTGAATAACTACTGGAGTAGAAACAGCTAATCCGATAATCGCTAGAATTGCTTGTCCTTCAGGACCTGCCATGGATAAGACTTGAGATAATGCACTAAGAGAGGCACTTGTAGGATTTGATGCAAAATTAGATAGAGTCTGCAAGCCCTTCGAGTCTAGTTTATTGAGAGTATCTACAACGTCTTTTTTTAATTGCTCCTTGTCTGCTTGTTCTTTAAAGAAATTATCCTTCTCGAAATCTTTCACAGAACCTTCTGCTACTACTTTATTGTCGGCTGTAGTCTCTGCCTTTTCATTTTGGGTTTTATCTCCTGCAGGAGTTGATTGTTCCTGCTTGGTTCTTTTTGCCTCTTCGAGATTCTGCAGTAATTGTTTTGTTTCCTCCGAAGCCTTTGCTGTTACTGAGATCTCAAATTCTAAAATTGCGTCCTCGCCTGCCATGTTAGATTCCTACCTTTTGAGACACAATATCTTTCATATCTGTTAAGATATTAGACTTTAGTTTGTTCATGCCCTGCTCGATTCCTCGCTCCATCGCTAGAGTCTTTGGAACTCCTCTTACCCATTTTGCATAGATATGTTGTCCTGTAGTTTTATCAATCCAGTGTAATCTATCCGCAAATTTGGGCCCATGGTCACGGGTTCCATAATTAAACCATAATGCAAGAGGCTTGTCTTTGGTTCCCCAGGTGTTGATAATTTTTACAGTGAATCTTCCAGTGCGTACAAACTTGACTCCATCGATAAAGCCTTGAGGCATATTCATCCCCATAGCGATAATCTTGATTTCAGGTATTACATACTTGAACATCAGTTCGTCTAGATGATCGTCGATGTAATCATTACACGCAGGCTCTAGCATCAAAACTTGTAAAATTGATGTATCGAGCTGATCGAGTTCCTGTCTTTGAGCTACCATTAACTAACTACATAGGTAGAGTTTGCTATTCTTAAAGTAACTCTGATAGTATAGCCTCCTCTTTCAGGAGCTAGATCTTCCATGTGTGGAACTATTGCAGAGAAGGAGATAGTGATATCATCTCCAGTAACTCCTCCTATGTTTTGACCGACTACGGTAAATGGAGTAAGTGGCAAGACTCCCCTCGAGTTTAGCGTGGCTGCAGTATCAAAGGTAGTGTAGACGTCCTTAGATACGATTGCATCAAAGGTAACTTCGATTAGAGGATTAGATGGAAAGTCGGCTGCTCCTGAACGGCTATTGATTCTGTTTACTGGAAAATCTTTGAGTTTTGTTACATTGAAAATAGTGATAACTTCAGATCCACTTATTGAGAGTTTTACATTTTGGGCGTTTATTGCCTTGGCAAGATTTCCTAGAGTCATGCTTCTATTACCTTCTTCTTAGCATCAGGGTTTCCCTTGCACTCACTAACCCAATGACGAGCCATAAGCTGAGGTTTTCCATCATCGTCTATATCGCAGGCCCACGGACAGTGAACTATATCTCCCTTAGCCAATATTGGTAAGTCTGTCTGCTAGATTATAAAGATATCAACTTACACAGAGAAATCTGCATCTACTGGATCTTTTGGATTCTGGAAGTCTGCGTCCATGGAATCTTTAGTATCTGTGAAATCTGCATCCCATACTATCTTCGGATTCTGGAAATCTGCATCAGTTCGTACTCCTCTGATTTTTAGAAGGACTGCTACAAGTGTGTCAGTTATAGCGATATTGAGTTCACTGAGAGCTCGTGAGAATCTAGCTTGTCTGGAAAGATTGTCTGTAACTGCGATGTTTGATTCGGAGAGGGATCTGCTTGCCACTAGTTGCCTGATTACAGTATCTGTAATCGTGATAGGAAGTTCTGTTAATGTTCTATAAGCCTTGAGAATACGAGTTACAGTATCTGCTCCGATCGCTACATTGAGTTCTGAAATTGCCCTTCTAAATGTGGCCTTTCGAGAAACAGTATCTGTAATAACTGTATGAGATTCTGTTATAGTTCTAGATGCCTTGAGCATACGAGAAACTGAATCAGTGATAGGAATCGCTGTACTAGAAGCACTGAAATTAATCTGGAGTCTTGATACTCCATCTTGCAGAAGCAAATAATCTCCAGTCTGGAGAAGAAGGAATCCTGGGCGAAGTTCTATTAGATTACGTCTTGCGATAAGTTGTCTTGCTACAGTGTCAGAAACTACGATATTTGATTCAGTCATATCTCGACTGAATTTTGTTTGTCGAGAAACTGTATCTGTAACTGGAATATTTGATTCAGAAATTGAGCGAGTCGCTATGAGTGCCTTTGTTACAGTGTCTGCTCCGACTGTGACTCCTGATTCTGTCATGGATCTAGGAACTGCTCTAGTACGTGTTACAGTGTCAGTTCCTACGGCTACGTTAGATTCTGAGAGAGATACATCATAAGTAACTGGCTGAAGGATGATTCGTGAAGTTCCATTCTCCTCTAGAAGATAGCTTCCAGTCTGGAGAAGCAGGAGGCGAGGAGTAGCCATTAAGATAAAATTCTACTTGCTAGTAATAGGAGTTTCTGATTTCTTAGTCTCAGCCTTGAGAGCGTTTCTTTCATCATCCATTTTTTTGTTTAGGGCCTGCGTAAGAGTTATCGTTAAAAATGCATTTACGATGTTGTCGATGAACTGTTCAAATGATACAAGTTTATCGCCGATTTGTTGTCGTATGTAATTATCAGTCTTGCAGGCAGTGAGTAGCCCTGCATATTGTGACTCTGTACAGATAAAAACTCCTTTTTCTCCTTTAAGTTCTGCTTTTCCTTTTGGAATTTTTACTGTCTCGATTAACTCATAGGAGATCTTGATCTCAGATTTATTTGGAATTACTCTTTTTCCCTCATTAAGGTCTGTGGTAGTTTGTAAGATTACGTGTTTTAAATTTCCATAAATTGTGTCGTCGATGTTGGCAGTTTGTCCAAGTGTGATAAGAGCATCATAGTAAGCTAATTTTCTTTCTTTTGTTATTCCATAAACTAATTTATGAGTCAATGGAGTTTTGTAGTTTTGTTTGTATTTAGAGTTTTGTATTTTTAGGCTAGTTGCAGTATTGCCGCAGAAATCTTATAGGCGATTGAAGTTCCTGAAAATGTTGTCTTGACAACTATGTTTGTGGCAGAGTTATCGATTTCTATCGGGCAATCACACTCATAAGCGTCGTTTGCGGCAGCCGAGAAAGTTAATGCAGGAGCGGCAGTTCCTACCTTGGTAAGTGCTATGTTTGTAGGGGCCTGTGCATGACCATTTGAATCCTTCCATGTTATTGTAACTCCTAATGTAGCGGCACTTGCCGCAGATACTGATATTGCTATTTTTACAAGATAGGTTCCTGCTACTGCAGGAGGAGTGTATGTTAGTACGTTTGTATCTGCTCCTGTTTCTGACTTTTGTTTTGTTGATGCATAAACAGGTACAAGACCTATTCCAGCAGTAGCTATAGTTCCATATCTTGTGATTAATCCACCTGAACTTAAAGTCATCAATGTTGTTTGTGAACTAGCACCTGTTAGTTGTCTAAATACAAATGAATCTGTTGCACTTGTAAAAGTATTCCAAAAGTCTATTGCTGATGTCTGGAAATTCCATCCTATCGCTCCTACTCCTGTAGCAGATAATGGATAAAGCGTATTGTTATTACCGTTGATGTATAGGAATGTATTTCCTCCAGTTCCTGTAATTGTGTCTACCTTAGAAGTTACTGCAGTAGCAGTAGAACGTAGCGTGTTTGTTCCACCTACAAATAAATCGAATACGTTTGCAGATGACTCTAAGATGTATGTATCACCAGCTAGACTAACTCCGTCAAGATTGAATTTTTGTCCTGATATTATTCCGATTCCTCCAGTCGATCCTACTCTGAAAGATTCTGTGCTAGAAGTTGCAAAAGACATTACATTTGTGGCAGATTCATAAATGTAATTTGTCAGACCTGCATTGAATCCAAATTTCTTTGTTGTAGCTATACTTGAATCTGCCGTCATTGTTACAGCTCCATCAAACTTTGATGTTCCCGCTGCTACCCATAGAGCATAATTGTTTGTTATTGTTACGTTTGTAGATGCGATCGGAGCTCCTACGATTTTTAGAGTTGCGGCATTTGGAATAGTACCACTTGAAGGATTAGTTAGTACAGCAGAATCAAAATAAGTTGTATAATAGTCGTTAGTTTGTGCAGTGGTTACAAATCCTATAGTCGTTTGAGCTGTTTTTATTCCACCATAAAAAACACTCGAACTGCCTGCAGGAGCAGATGGATAAGTGATTGTAACTGGAGTCGTAGTCGTAGATGCAAATGTGGCAGTTCCGCTAGAAACTGTAATTCCTGCGGAAAAGGTCTGAAGTGTGGAAAATGTCTGAGCAAGGCCTAGAGATGCAAGTGTATCAGTAGCTGTAATCAGTGGAAGATTAAGTATACGATTTGCGGCTATTGCTGCGGGAGTAATTGTATAAGTGAAAGATCCTGCAGGATTGTAAATTACAAGAGGAGAAGATCCGTTATTTAGAGTCAAAGTTCCTTGAAGATATGTTCCTCCAGAAGCTACCCAAAATGCGTAGTTATTTGAAATTGTAACGTTTGTAGATGCAATCGGAGGACCATCGATTTTAAGTGACCACGCATTAGGGATGGTTCCACTTCCAGGAGAGTTTACTAGAGTAGATTGATTGATTCTCACAGTTCCATAGTCTGTAGACTGTGCAGTAGTTGCAAATGCTATAGTTCCAGTGGTGATAGAGATTCCCCCGATAAATATTACGGATGCAGATCCTACTGGAGTAGTAGGAGGATTAAGAGTTAGTCCAGTAATTGTAACTGGAGAAATAGTTTGGCCCTTTGTGAAAGTGTTTGCAATATCAAGATAGAGTGCGGATCTTGTAACCTTGCTAGAAATATTTCCTCCAGTAACATCTACACAATAAAGTAAAACAGAATTATCGATATCGCCTGTTGCTATTGCGGGTAAGTCTGTTAGTTTCTGATCTGCCATTTGGCAATCACTCCTAACCTAATGTTCCAGACCACGTTACTATTAGCTGATCGCCGACTTCCAATGTAACAGAAGCAGCCGTGTTTTCGTGATTGAGAACTCCAGAAGATACTGCAGTGAATAATCCATACTTTACGATTCCTGCAGTCTGTGCAGTTGTATTTGTAAATGTAAGTGATAAACTCCAGTCGTTTAATCCTGTGGTATGAGTTCTAGTTGTAGCCTGAGCTCTTCCCATGCCGTGATTTGTAATCTCTCCTGCTAGTACAGTGTCCGCAGTGCTTGGAGCGGTTCCATCTGCAGAAACTGCAATCCAGTTACTCGCTGCTGTACCTTGTCCGTTATGGATATAGTCCTTGTCGATTTCATCATCTCGGCCTGCGAGAGTCTGCAAGTTTTCTTTATTTTTACAGACGATGATATTTTTGTAATAACCACGAACTCCAGTAACGACGTTGAAATCGTCGCCATTTGGATCTGCAAAGAATTTTCTATGAACTGAAGTAAGATAGCCTTTTGCTCCTCTAGTTGGTCTTTCTAAAATTGCTCTAGATGATTTTTTATTGACTGAGAATTTTTCTTTTATTTTTATTGGTTTTTCATTTATGATAGTTGTCATGTCTTGTTCTTCTTCTCCGTTTCTCGTTGTTGATGCTTGATAGCTAATCCCTTTAGGCAATCATCACAAAACACAGGATGAATTTCTCCTGGAACTTGCTTTCGCACTTCTCTAAATTCTGTAGGTTTTTTGCAAGTCGGATTAGCACACTGGCTCACTCCTACTACTTCATGCTCGACGTTCTCCTTGTGTTCTAGCACTTCTTGATCTGTCTCGAAATCTAGATTACATTGTCCACAGTGAGGTAGAGTGTGAGGATCTGTATGCGTAGTAGGCATCACTTTTTACCTGATTCTGTGGAATTTAACTATATTGTTTATCTGAGATTCACATAAACTTCGGGCCTGAAAATTACATTTACTGCCAAAAGTTCCCTCTGTTCATTATTTTCGAGAAGCCATGGCACAGTTACCCATTGTGAGGACTTTGCAATCGGATTGTTTCCAGTATCATCGAGGAGTCTCTTGTTTTTGTCTAGTGTAGTAGTGACTGCTTGCACGATGTTATTAGCCGAGATCTGAGAATCTGCAAAGGTAGTAGTAGCAAATGCCACTACAACGATGTAAAACTCCAAGGTAAAACTCTCTGGACCTTGAGCATCAATGCTATCTCGTCCTACCTGTTTTCTTTCATAGATGGGGTTTCTGGATTCCTTGATGAAGATGTGCGGGGGGCCTCCTCCAGTGATCGGAGTCTCATTTTGAGGCAGTTCGTGGGCGATTATCTGCTTTACTAGATCTTGCTGTGTCTCATCTCCTCCTACAGAATTTGGAAAAAGCAGTGTGGATTTTGATAAAATTAATGCTATTCTATCGATATAGTCGTTATAATTTGGAGTTACTGTGAGACTCATATCTCTGTATGCTGATCTTCGATTTCCAAGACTTGAGGCTGTTCTACAAATATCTTTTCGATTACCACTGCAGGAACTGAGTTATCCGAGACAGTCCAATAGAACAGAACCGAATATTTTGCTAGTGTTGCATAAACTGCATCCGGCACTGGAAAATAGATCAGGCTATCGGAGGACTTGACAGAATCCCATTTTATCTGAGTCTTGGTTCCCGCTCTGTCTGCATACTCAAGATAGAAATCCAGAGGAGTTGTAGTATTGTCTACAAACTTGCTAGAGTAGATTGTTTTGATCTGAGTAACTGTTACTGGAATCTGATTGATCCTCGGAGTCATGAGGATAGGCAAAAAGATAGAACCTAATTGAGCTCGCATAAATTACTCTAGTCTATGTGCGATTTATGTATTTAGTAAAGGAAGTCTTGAGGCCATCCCTGATTCTCAGAGTATGGTATGAGATATGTACTTAGGACGTCTGTTCTGTCTACTCCTATTGGATATTCCTTTAGTGTAGGAGTCTTTGCTAGATAGTTTCTCGCTCTCTCGATATCTCTTTCATAGTCTGCCTTTGCTGCAGAAGCATTTTTGCTTCCTGCCAAATCTCTCTTCTTATACATCAGCCAATTTAACGCGGCAGACTTGGCATAGGAAAATACCTGAGAGGCAGGATCTAAAGGCATTACATCAGATGAGGGGAATAGGTCAGTTTCCACATTATTGTTAGCTTCTTTTATCCAGTTTATGTATCTGGACCTATCGACTTCAGCCATCGTATTTTTTTGAACTGTAGTATAGCCTAGATGTTGGAAGCCTTCATCTATTGTGATATAACGTCCTGCGACGTAATCTTGTGTGGACATATCTAGGATGTGAACATACAGTCGTATGTTCCCTTATAGTTTTCTCTAGATGCTACTGCAAGAAGGTAATATTCTGAGGGGCCCTGTTTGATTAGAAGTTCATCTCTAGGAGGGCAAGTAGGGATAAGAATTCCTGCCTTTCGTTGCGTGATTGCACAGTTACTAACCATGATCAAAAATAGTGTTTCCACTAGAAAAGGATTGTTATGAAAAGAGGAAAAGAGAAAGGCGATTATGCCTTGGAATTCTTCACTACAAGGTCGCTCGGAGGAGCGAGTAGTTTGTAGATCTGTTTGTTTGTTGTGATTTCTGTTCCTGGTGTGACTCCGCTCAATGGTACAGATAGTTTCTCTCCAAATCTCTTTGGATTCATGATCTTGTAGCCTACAAAGTCGTGGACTATGTTGTAGTCTGCGAACTTCTTTGCATCGTATTCTGAGTCTACTATCTTTGGTCCGTCGAGTTCGAAGGCCCCTTCATTTGCAAGTGCGTATACAAATGATCTTGGAACATAGGGAGATACGATTGCTACTGCATTGTATTTCTCTAGTCCGAAGAATGGTACGACTCCGAAGCCTTCAGGTACTTGTATCTGAGTGTAGGCGTGAGTGAACCAGTTGCTTAGGTATGCTCTGTAATCTAGAGGATTCCAGACGAAGTATTTGATGTAGTTGTAGTATTTGTTAAAGTGGCTTACGATAACATTTACGAAGGCAGAAGGAGCATCGTTCGAAGAACCTGGAGCAGATGATCCCGATGGAGTTGCAGACATATCGGGGATAGTTCCATAAGTTCCATTGATTTGTAGAGTTGAGAGTTCTTTGAGTGCCATTAATTCTCTCGCTCTTGCAATCTGGATGTTTCCTTGCTGTATTGAGGTTGCAAATGGATCGATAGCGGCTTCCATTCTATCTTCTCTTGGAATGTATATGTGGACGTCGTTTCTCTTAATTCTGAATTCAGTTTGACCGAACTCTGTGTAGTCGATAATTGGCTCAGATAATCTATCTACTTGGAGATTGACTGCAGGCCATCCCATTTCTGGAATCTTGCCTCTGAGTTTATCGAGTGGTATGTTCTTGAAGGCTGAAGTGATGAAACTAGGCTGTTCAAGATTTCCTACTATTTGGTTTACGAATTGGACGATTGTTAATTGGCTAGTGTTTCCGTCGCCTATTGCTGCCTTGTATTCTTGGTATGCTTCTTGGAGTTGGGTTCGAATTGAATCATCGAATTGTCCTGCTCCTTTTGCTCTCTTTGCAAAGTATTCTATTTTCTTCTTTGCAGTCTGAGCTTGTAGAATGTTGGATTTTACATCGGTTAATCGGTATACTCCTTTTGGATGATTTGCCATCGCTCCAGCGACGTATGCTTGTACTTCTGGAGTTAGGTTAAAGCGGTTTGTTTGAGGAATTACTTCTTTTCTCTCAAACTGAGCCATGAATTCTGAGTCTAGGCCTATTTCATCAATATCTCTTATCTCTCCAGAATATAGAGTAGCAGATCCTGGAAGGAAAGTATAGGTTTGTTTATCTCGTGCCATAATTTAGAGACACCCCGAATGGATGATTATGATATCATTTGCTGCTGATACTGGAATAGTGTTATCTAATTGGCATCTGTATCTTCCTATTGCTTTTCCTGCTGCCAAGTCTGCTGCGGATGCAATCACTGCAGTTTGAACAGATGATGCATAGTTGAACTTGACTAGACAGAATGGTAGCAAATCAGTTCCAAATGCGATAAATGGAAAGACAGAACCTGGGGCGAGGACTTGAATCGAAGTCATGCCCGTTACATAATCTTCTGCAGCGATGCAATATCCAGTAGTGAGGACTGCATCATCAGTTACGAGTCTGTCAAAGTTACCTGAGCTATCAGGGAACAAGAGATCTCCGAGTGTGATTGCAGTAGATGGACTTGCAACGAGTGGAACTGTGTAAATGTAAAATGGTTCGTATTGAGTAGGAATTTCTACTGCTCCGTCTAAGAGAACTGGCATATCTAGTCAGAACCTCCAAAGAGTTTGTTTACGGACATATCTTTCATGCTAGCGGAAAATGCATCTTCTGTTTTTGATGCTGAGAATGGACTGGAAAGTGTTGTACCCATTCCTAGAGGAGTTGTAGTAGCTGTATTCACTGATACAGTTTTTGCTATGAATGGTTTTACTTTCTCAATTTCTGCGTCTAACTGTGTAAATGTCATATTTTTCCATTGTGCGGTAAATGTTTCTAAAGTCTTATCGTCTACTCTACCCTTGTATGATGCTGTGAGAATCTGGAGTCTTGGTTTTTTGAGTTCTGCTTTCATGGCCTCTTTCTCTTCATCATCTTCTTTCTTTTCTTCCTTGTCAGTCTCTGCTTTCTTTGCTTCGCCTCCCATGTGCTTATAGGCTTCTGCAATCTTTTCTCTTACCTTTTCTGGATCTTCTTCATCGTATGCCGCCTTCATCATCTTTTTAGCTTCAGCCATCTTTTCTTTTCCCTCTGCTTCTGCTTTCTTTGCCTCTGCAGATTTCTTGGCTTCTGCCTCTACCTTCTTTGCTTCAGCTTCTGCTTTCTTGGTTGCTTCTGCTTCAGCTTCAAAAGTTTTAATTTTTGCGTCGAGTTGTTCTACTTTCTCGAGTGCTTCTGGAAGTGTTAGAGGCATTGTAACTATATTGAGTAATCATAGATTGATTATTAAGCACATAGTTTAAGTATTGAAAACTATTCAAAATACTTGTTTTGGGGAGAACAAAACAAACTACAACAAAAAAACAGACTGCAGTATATTATACTCCTAAAGAGATTAAGGACCTAACAAAACAAGCTCGACTAAAGGGCATGAGATTTAGTCAATATGTCAGAGTCGTTTCATTGAGAAGATCAGGAATAAAAATCGAGGAAGAAAATCTATGAGCTGTTCAATCTGTAAGAGAGTTATTTGCATCTGCTCCATTTGTAACAGCATAGAGTGTGTGGACCATCTTCCAGTCTGTGGAGATCATCCAAGGATATGAGCGAAGATAAGACATCTTTAGAGAAATGTCAGATAACGGAGTCTGATAAAATCTGGATTGTATGCCAAAGGGTAACTAATGAAACTATCAAAGGATATTGTCTAATAATTCAAGTATTTTCTACTCAAGCAAAAGCACAGGAATTAGTTGCAACGAATAGATTTACTTTAGAAAATTATTACATAGAGGAGAAAAAGATTGACTAACAAGACATTATATTATATTCATGGCGGTAGTGTAGGCGACAATACTCTGATGAGTATGGAGGTTCAAAACCTCTAGCCATGACTTCCGATAAGACATTACATCAAGAAAGTCTTATTTAGTTTTTGTGATATTTTAGAAGCTCGTCTGCTAACTTTGGCATGAAGAGATTTTCAATCTTAGCGTCAAGACTGCCTCCTTCTCCACACTCTGAGTAAGCTATCGCAATAGCTTTATCGTGTGGCATATTGGGATGAGAATCCATTTGATGGCGTATATGTTTTGATACACAGCTATCATCAGCCCCCTCTCTTGCAGACATGATATTCCCTACAATATTTGCAAGTTCTACCTGGGAGAATCTTTTTCTGAGAGTCTCTTGAACAAATGGAATTATAGACATTTGAGTCGTATTATTATCTCCAATGTCCGCACTTTTAGGATTTGTGGATGCATCCAATAGAAATGCATTACAGCATCCTATCTCCATGTCTATTTTTCCTTCGACTAGTCCGCACGCATTAGGTTCTACTCGCCATTTGCATAATCCACATCTCGGTCCACTTGGAGGAATATTCACATAACCCATTTCGTCTTTAGTGTAAGTGTAAATTTCTTTTTCTATTGCAGACTCGTATCTCTTACGATACTCCACAGATGCAGAGACTTCGAGAAGCTTTAATCCACATCCTACTCCGTCGCCTGTGCAGACTGCAGGAATATGATCTACATTTTCTCCATAGGCAGGATTCTCCACTAGTGCATCATGAGCGGGCCTGAATCTGTGCAGGATATCTTCTTGCTGTTCTGTTCCTGCGAATCTCTGTTCTCGTGTATCTTCCGAGTAAATCAGAACAGTAGGAGATCCAAATTCCACTTCACCGTCTAGAATCTTTTTCTGAGCTTCCTCATCAAAGACTTCTGAAACTTGCCATGCAGTATGAGTAATTTCATCCAGTCCTACATCTATGATATTGCCTACTCGATAATCCTCCTGATAGGTTACTGGAGGATGATCCTTGTCCGGCGTCAATACGAGAGGCTTGCCAATAAATCCCCAAATATCCTGCTTCATGGCATCCCAGGTAACACGCCATCTGTTTAGATTGAACTTGTCATTTATCAAAAACTTCTTAATGAAAAATCCCTTCTTGCCCTTGTAGTTGTCTAGAAAACTGAGATCCTCTGATTTTAGCAGAGTCGCTCCGTGATAGTGTGGAGTCTTGTTTTTGATTGCAGTCTCTGCCATCAACTGGCAGGGAGTTTTCATCATGATATCCCTAAAGATTACCTTCACTTATCTTTTTCAAGCGTGAAATATGCAGAGGCTGCTACTTGCATCATAGTTTCCATCTTTGCTTTCTCAGCGAGATAATAGAACTGATACATGGCCTGATACAGTTCCTCCTCTTCAGCTAATGAGATAACGTCATAGTGGCATCTGCAGTTTATGTGTCTTGGAATTAAAGGCAGATCTGGATCTGTCGGTCTGTATCTGTTACCCTCTAGGGGGGAGCAATACTTGCAGACTTTGGAATCTAGCTGAGTTCGGTAAATCAGCCATCCAATTTTAAACGGAGTCTCAGGCTGTACTACATCGGGAAGCAAAACGTGAGGGATCAGCATCGCCCCAGGAACTAGCAATACTGCAGGGATTACATCGCTGTCAATGTGAAAAAATGCAGTTCCACTAGGAGATAGGCTCTTGTCTGGAGAAATTCTAACTGTATAGTTTTTGCCTGCGTTTAGATCTGCAGTAGAGATAAGTTTCGATATGGTTGATGCGTTTATCTCTATGGTAGAAAGGGGCCACACTGGAACTCCATCCTCGTCTAGAATTTCCATGTAGATAGTAGGATATTCTATAGGAACTGTGGTATAGCGATCTTGGATATACGCCTGAATCGATATCATTTGCCCCTTTGAAACTTTGTTCGGAGTTATGGTAACAATTACTTCAGGATGCAGTTCTTCAGACATTTAGATAGGAGTTACTCGGACTGAAGCGGTTTTCTGCGTGTCGCTGTCTTTGACTGAAAAGGTTCCTCCTCCTTGTGCCTTTGGTTTTTGAGGAAATGGAAATGGACTGTTATTAGCTTGTTCGTCCTTCTTCTTGATTTTTTCAGCGTCGATGTGATTCTCATAGTCCTTATCGCCGAGTTCTTCTCCGATATACTTGTTAGTGTATGGGTTTAGTTGCTGTTCTAGGATGAGTCTCTCTACCTTCTCGGTTTTTGTTTCTAGGTCCATCTCTTCGAATTCTACTCCGATAGTGAATTTCTCCAAGATATCTTTCTTGTCTGCATAAAGAACTCTAAAGTTTCTGATATACCACTGAGAGGCAATCTGCTCACCGATTGAACTTCTTAGCTGAGTTACTTCATTGTTAATGAAAGAGATGATACGTCCTACTAGAGTGCTACGTGTTGCAGATGCCTCATCAAAGATTAAGCTCTGTGGCATACCCATGATTCCGACGATTAGCTTGATTAGAGATTCCTTGAGAGTGACTAGATTCTGAATGTCTGCATTTATTTTGATTTCTTGGTATTTGAAATCGTTCATGTTTGCATAGTCGATTACTGCCATTTCTCCTGCCTTGAAATTATTGATAAGTGAAGTTCTGATCTTCTTTCTTACATCGTCTGGATATTGTGTAGAGTCAAATAGGAAAACTCCCATGCCACTATATCCACTTCGAACATACTGAGGAAGATTCTGTGCAAGTATTCTTCTGAGAATTCTCACTGCATCGATGCATCTCTGCATGATAGAGAATCCGTAATACATGGAGCCTATCATCGGACTGGCAGGCTTGTTTACAAGATATACCATACTCTTTATCGGAATAAATGGAACTGAGTTATACATCCACAGGCCCCCTATCTTTCCAGTGTAGTAATCCAGAGCTATCATACCCATATCGATAGACTGGATTAATTTTAGCACATTTGGAATATCTTTGAACTCTTTTTCCTTGCCGTCTATTTTTGTTTTAAAATGTGGAAGATGATCCCAATACTCGAAAACCATGCAGTTTCGACCGAATACTAGATGATTTGTAATGAGAGATTTCCATTTTGCCTGAAGTGGAATTCCTAGATAATCATCGTTTGCCTTTACTCCGTCACTTGAGAAGAAGTTATCGACTTCCATCAGTTTCTCTATAATCTCCTGGTTAGCTTCGATCTCTTTTTGCTGTGCCTTATCATCTCCTGCATCATCTGGATTTCTCAGTTTTAGAACTGGCTTTAGCGTCTTTGGCATGATGAAATCTACATACATATCGACTACAGATCCTGCATAGGAGTTTACATAGGAATCAGCGAGCAAGATATGATCGAAATATTGTAATGGATTATGATAGTATCTTGGCATAATTGGAGTATTGGTTTTCTCAAATGTCTTGAGCATCAGTTCTAGGGGGCTTTGGCCTTCCTGTCTCTTCTTCTGATAAACCTCTCCTTTGAATTCTTTAGTGAAATCAAATGTATCTCGCAAGGTAGCTACATAATCGTCATTTTTGGGGGAGGCTTTTTTCAGCTCATGGGTTTTAGGATCTAGTTCTGCAGTGTATTCTACTTGAGCCATGAAAGGCTGATAGGTTCCATCCTTGAGAGCCGTGATTGCCTTTCTCTCTTCTTCAGGCATTGAACTAGAAATTTTGAGACTTGGCATAAAGTCAAATTCTTTATTGGTATTGGTTAATGATGTAATGACAATTTCAGGCTTTACTGCTTCCTTCTCCTTGGATTTAGTTCGTGCCATGGACTGAATTTTCTAGCCTTCTCTAGATAATAAGCTAATAGGTTTTACAAAACAAACTCTAGATTTCTTGCATCTAGAGAGTAAAATCCCTCTATTTCTATAGGATTTAGTGGAGGAATTCTAGGTCCATAATTGAACTGCTCCTGATAGATATCCATGGCAGAGGGCCTTCTTCGCTCAATGTAGATAGGGTACATCATATCCGAAGTATTTGTAGTGTGGACGTCGCCGATTCCATGTCTGAGTTCATGTCGTAGAATCTCGTTTGCGTCATAGTGGAAGTTTACGTTTTGGAGATCTAGAGCAAATTTCAGATTATACAAGGATGTGATTTGTCCTGAAGGCTTTGTTCCTGGAAAATGTGTTCTTGCTAGAGCCTGTGGGAACTGCACAAAGAGAGGATCAGTTCCACTATCAAATCCGATAGTAATGTCTGCACAGTCAGGGCCCGTATATGGTACTTGATCAAATTTCAGCATCGAAGTTATTTCTATAGTGGTAAATGCTGCCTTGATTGCAATCAGAAGATTATGAGAGTTTGGAATATTTACTAGAGTTCCATTTGCAGGAATAGCTACTGCAAAAGTGATATGCATCTTTCCATCAGAGCCTAGAGGCTTTCTCCACTTGTAAGTTCCAATGGGAGGAGATCCATCGCCTTGATAAACTCCATCATTCGGAGGTTGAGTTAATTGAGCTGTAGATGTGGACGCTGATTTGTTTTGATGCGTGCAAGTCAATTTACCGTTTATCATCTGAGTAAGAGAAATGAATGGAGCGACGTCTACTCCGTGCCATGTTATCTCAGGTTTGGATTTTATCCAGAATTTCCAGTTCATATCTTCATCCTTTTCGCTAGAATCAAGCTAAATGAAATCATCATAGTTATTCCAATTAGGAAAATTGTATCTCCCATAGGGAACTCAGGAACTGCAGGAATCGTTTTTCCATTGATTGTATTAGGTCCCGTTTCTCCGTAGCAGTAGGAAGGATAGATGAAATCAGTAAGATCCTTGATCACTGTTCCATTACTAGATACGGTGTAAGTCTTGTTTAGATATCCATCCTGATTTACTAGAATCATCTTTGCAATAGGGCAATAGTTGCTAGTAGGATTTGCAGAAGTGATTACTGGAGGCTCACATAATCCGTTATTGAAATCTCCACAAGCTGTGAAAAAGCCAACGTTATTTTTGAGAGCAGTGTAATTCAGATAATCTACTACGATGTTCTCTACCTTAGCTCCAGTCGGAGTTATGATTATTTTGAAAAAGTAGTTCAAGTTACTGCCTTGGAAGTTTGGCGTTTTTTGGAAGATTTGTTCTCTTTGTGCTTTTGACATTATCGGAATTTTAGAATCATCGGCTAGGACCTCATAGGTAACAGATGCACAGATTATCATCATCGAAAAAAGTAATGTGAATCGTACTAGTTTTCTCAAGATAAAAAACAGTACAAAAGCTCAGATAAAAAGGTAGAGCTTGAGTTTTGGTTAAGTTCCAGGCAGTGCTTTTAGTGCTTCCTTGATAGATCCAGATAAAATTCCTCCCACTATGATTATCACACCGATAATCAGCTTGAGTTTTTGTCCTTCTGGAGAACTATCGAGCATACCTGAAACAGTTGTCAAAGTTCCCAAGGCCCCTAGACCGTATGCTATACCGACTAGAAGAGCCTGAGTTCGACTGCCTATTCCTTTTGGAGGATTTCCGCTCATAGGATAATTTGCTAGTAGCTTTGATTAAAGTCTTTATGGCTTGCCACACGTAGAACAGTGAATCACATTTCCTTTTCTGAAATACTCTTCTCCTGCATCCTTGGTTAGTCCGCATCCGTTGCAGATGAATCTCACGCCTGCTTTGCCTGAATGTTCTATCATTGTTTTAATTTTCCTTCTTGTTTCAATCTTTCCGTCTGATCATCAAAACACTGCGTACATGATTTCCAGCATGGCTCAGGCACTCTATTATCTATTGGGTAAATATCAAAAGCGTGTTGATCTTTCCCATGTTTGCAGATTTCACAGATAGGATGGAGTTTTCGATCTGTCACTATCTCATCGACGAATCTCTGTAGCTTAGTTTTGAAGGGAGGAATAGATTCGCTCATCTCTTCCTCCTATTCTTGCAGAGTATGCAGGAACAGTTCTTTCTATGAGTGCCGTTATCGTTTACTCTCATTGTATGCTCATCGGACCCTTTGGTTTAAACGCACAGTCAGGACATAAATCTACTAGATTTGCACAAGTCTCAGTATCAAGTTCTTTTTTGCACTCTTTACAGAACCAGATAGTCATTTTATTAAAAACCACTTTTCAAGGCAAAACACTACTATTCCACTTCCAAAGAATCCGAACCATACTGCAGTAGTTATTTTTTCAGCTAGAGTCATTTAGGAACTTCGCCTCGATAGTTTGATAGTTCTAGTATTTGATTAGTGACTCCTGCACAGAATCCATTCTTTGATTCTATGTAAAATCTATGAGTACGTCTGAGCTCATTGGCTAGGGCCTGATCATGCAGTATTTTTTTAATGATATTAGAATTAAATTTTATCAAGACTCCATCCATGGTAGGAGTGAAATCATCTTTAGTTAGTTGCAGTTCCAGGAGTTCTTCTTCGTTCATGTTTTCCTCTTTATCGGTAACAGATAATCTATAATTATAGTGGCCCTGTGTCCGTTGCAGACTCCCTCGATAATTTCCTCAAAGACTTTTTGATCCATCAATCCGTTAGTTCTTAGAGTGAGAAGAGTGGATGGATATTTCTTATGCTTGCCCGTGGTTCGTTGTCGCATTTCAATAATCACACATGGAAATTCTTTAGTTACTTTCTTCATCTTTGGAGTTTTTCCAGTAGAGCCTCCTCCCATATCAGGCCCTATCCTCTCTTGCTTCTGAAAAAGTTTTAGGAACGTCCAAGTTTGCTCCTAGAACTGTTATCTCGATTCTTTTGAGTCTGTTAGCTTCTGCAAGTTCATTAGCTATCTTTTCTAATCCATTGAGAATAAGATTAGTGTCTGTGGCATCTGTTTTAGATGCTATGATTTTTTCATCGTATTTACCCATGTCAAGTTTACAAACACACTCTATATAGGTATTTTGTATTTATTTACAAAAGGTTTATTATATTAAGATGGACTGATTAGACACAGTTATGAAAAGAAGTGAAATTCGTTACTATTCTCCAAAAAAGAAGAGTACGTTCATTCTTGATCCAAAATCCTATCATGCTGCATTAAAGGATCCCTTTGAACTCAAAGAGTTAGAATCCTATAACATGGTAAAATCTCACATAGAGAATTTCAAAAAGATAGCAGTCATGACATCACACGGCAAAGATTCTCTAGTTTTAACACACATGGTTTGTATGGCGAGCCGAGAATTAAAGATGGAGGATAAGATAGAATATTGGCTAAATAATACTCTGAATCTTTATCCTGAAGAAAAAGACTTTGAGGATAACACGGACCTAAAAGGTAACAAGATTGTAACTTTTATCGATCGTACTCCTGCTCAATACTACAAGGAGATATGCGAACTAGTTCCTACGTTAAAGGGTAATTGGATCATCTGTTCAAATCATAACAGAAAATCCCTCATCAAGTGGGCTGAGGAAAATAATTATTACTGGAAGAAGATAGAGTCTACTAAAACTATAATGTCTCACACTATCAAGGTTCTATGTGTATCTAACAAGCCATTTGTAAAGCGTGGAAATTATCAGGCTACGTTACTATGAAAGTAATTTCAGTTTACAGTGGAGGAGGAGGAATAGATGAGGGCCTCAAACAAGCAGGAATCAAGGCAGATATCGCCATTGATTACAATTATGATGCCTGCAGAACTTTAAAGCTGAATCATCCAGAAACTGAGGTAATCTGTGGCAGAGTGGCAGACTATGTAGAATCCTTGCCAAAGGCATCTATTGTAGTAGGAGGCCCTCCATGTCCTGAATTTTCCAGGGCGAACCATGGACGCACGTTTGATATGTGCGAGATAAATAATTTTATGAGAATCCTCGAAGTCTGCAAGCCAAAATATTTTTTGATGGAGAACGTGCAGGATTCTAAGAAGAAACTCTACAAGGGAAGCTATCTAGTAAACTGTGCAGATTATGGAGTGCCACAAATAAGGCTACGCAGATTTTTTACGAATCTTTCTCTGCCCTCTCCTACTCACTCTGAGAATCCACAGAGCAATCTGTTCGGAAAACAGCTTCAGAAGTGGATAACGATAGGTGAGGCATTGAACATCAAAGGAATCATTGAGGACCGAAAAACTACCTTCGGAGAAAAATATGGAAAGGATGATGGAAAGTTTAGACAATATTCCACAGATAGACCATCAATCACTATAGCTACCGACTCTAGACTATTTCTCCAGAATCGAACTATCCATAACTGGAAAAAAATGCAGAATGAGAGGCCCATAACAAAGCCTGCTCCTACGATCATGACTGATCCTTCTTCAGATGGATTATGGATAAATGGAGAGTACAAGCTACAAGCTCGTGAACTTGCCATCCTGCAAGGTTTTCCAGAAGATTACATATTTTATGGTAATAAGGAGAGCGTGCGAAGGCAGATAGGAAACGCAGTTCCTCCTCCAGTTATTCGGGCCTTCTTCAGTCAAGTAACCCCTTTTGTATAAAAATACAAAGGTTTAAGTAGGTTATTAGCGTATAACCTGATATGCAACAAACAATAGAACACGATACAAGCGTTCAAGAAACGATGCTAGAGCAATTACAAGCATCAAAAATTCATGGCTTTAATTTTTTTGCCTACACTGGAATCCGTGGTTATACCATGGCAGGAGAAGATACATTGATTCTCAAGATTCCTCGAGGTTCGAAATACGATTCAGTCCATGTAATCCTAACTCCTATGGATGAGTACGATCTAATCTTCATGAAGGGAGGATTCCCAAAGGAATCAGTAAGAGGCATTTACTGCGATATGTTTGCAGAAGTCATAGTCAGAAATCTAGGAGTTTTCTGATTATGGATAGATTCCCTGTAGGCCTGTGGCAACATTGGCGAAGATGCGAATTAGATGATTGCGAACTGTGCTACAAATTTATTAAATTTAGAGAAGAGTACAACAAAAAACATCCAGATAGAATAGTAGAAACTACGCTCCTAGATCTAACAGGAAGTCGAACTGGATGAATTTTCACAGACTCAGAACATCTCGGATAAGTAATCTCCTAGTGGATGATTACTCGTATTTCATCGGAGAGGTTACACAGAAAGATTCCATGAATACTAGATTCAGGGCCAAAGACTTCTCCATAATATCCATCATCAAGATTCTGGAGGCACTGAATGGCAAGTCAAGATCGTTTCATGATTTCTATCTCAAATCAGGAGTAGGAATGAAGGCTTCCTTTTTGAGTTATTCCAATATGCTACAAGAGTTCGGATTGATTGAGAAGAAGGCAGTAGGAAAAGTGTATGTGTTCTATAGTATCACTCAGAAAGGCAGGACGTTTTTAGGATTGTTTCGAAAATGACTCTGCCTGAATCTCATGTAAGATATTTTGGAAAGAAGTTTCAGACTCTCATAGTACGCCATACTGGATATCGTAGGATTGTAAAGTGGGCTGTACCTACAAAGGAAGTAATCTCGGATCAAGTAAAGCTCTATAGCAATCATCCTATAGAGTGTGAGTGGTGTGAGAAATGACAGACGTAGAAACTCTTGCAGTCAGGCAGAATAGCACTTGTGCTAGCTGTACTGTGAATATGCCACTTGAGGAACAAAGTTACGGAATGAAATGTTGGAAGTGTGACAAGCTATACTGCACTAAATGCTATGCTAGAGATCATGCAAAGCATAACGAGGAAATGTGGGAACAGTATGATTAGATGCACAGACAACTAAAGAAGCTAGAACCATATTTCATCATAGATGAGGATATCAAACTTTGCTGCATGATATTCTTCGGATATGTGAACAGGCCCGTATTGAGATCAGAGATACAGGATTATCAAAATGCTAGAGTTCATGATACAAAGAAGGGTATTCTATTATGTCCAGAGTGCATTATGGAAAAACTAGGATTCTCAGTTCCATACAAATTAGACTATCGGAATGGAAGTCTAGATATTCCTACTCTGTCATAGATTGCAGAATCATCTTCCTCCTCATCTTCTGAAGGCATGGAATAATTCTTGTAGATATCTTCTGCGACTGTCTTGTATGTATTGGCATCCGATGTAGCCCTCTTTTCAAATCCTAGATTTCTCTTCTGAAACTCCATTACAGAATTAAGAGACATTTCCCATCCATGGACCAAATCGTTATGCTTGCCTACTGGATGCTGAAACGTTACTCGATTGTTCTCCGTATACTTGACTTGCTCCATCATCATCTCTTTTTTAAGAATCCTGAGTAGCTTGGCAAATCTTGGAAACTTTTTCTCAAGTAGTATAGGATCGGGCCATTCATAGCCTGCATCGATGTAGGCGAAGCCTAATTGCTTTAGCTTGAATTTGGTATTAGAGTTTCCAGAGTTTGCAAACTTCATAGGAATAATTCTAGTCTCTCCATACTTTCGAATCAGTGCAGAAGAAAGGAAATCCTCCCTAGTGGAGTCTATTGTGGCCCGCATTGGAGGGTATTTGTTGAATAGTCTTACCTGAATATCCATGATATCATTAGGCTCTCGTTTTTTCAGCCGGACTATATCTACTAGAAATGGAATCCATTTGTAGTCCTTGGCTTGCTCTATTGCAGTAGTTCTAGGCTTTTCAGTCAATAGATGCACTACATCAGTGTAATAGTCGCCCTTTGTTGCAGGATCTATTCCATGAAAGAATCCCTGGATCTTGTTAGGCTGATTATATTTTTTCATTGGAACAGCTTCTCCCAACATTTCTTATGATAGATTGTTCGCTTGTTTCCTGCCTTGTGTTTTGAGATTACTATATCTCCATGCTTTAGTTCTAAAGTGCATTTCCTGCAAGCGTGTCCTGCATCTCGTGGAGTAGTGCCAAAGACATATTCACGAACTTGTTTACTCATCCTTCCATTTCCAATAATACGGAGCAGGGTATGGATGGCCTTCTTCTATCTCAGGCTTGCCTATTACTTTTTCTAGCCAAATGTTTCTCAATATTGGAATATGTGATAGGATGGCAAGTAGAATATCTGTCATAGCATCAGCCTCATCATTTGATGAATTACTAGAGTCAGACATAGCATCTTTCTCCAGACTCTAAACATTATTACGTGTTGATTCTGATCGCTCATAGTGTCATTTGTCCTATCGGTAACTCTTTTGGCTTGTCATAATATCCTAGTTTTTTGAGGATTGCCTTATCGACTACTGGAAGTTTAATCAGACAGATTTCACATCTTTCATATTCGATCAAGACTCCGAAAGGAGTACGAGCGTTCATAAATCCCGCTATACACACTTTGGAAACTCGTCTGCAACATGGACAATATTTCTCCTCGCCTGTGTATCTCCATCCTCGCTTATCTTTTCTGATACGATAGAACTTGTAATATCCCCAATTTTTACTTAGAGCGTAAGATATCTTTTCCAGTATGGGAAGCTGATCGAACTCTATCATGGTTAGATTTCTAGTCGTCAGTAAGATCACTCAAGCTATCATCTTTATCGTGAAACGCCATAAACAAATCGGTTGCTTCCTCCGTCTTGTTTGCAAAGTGTTCCTCACTGTACCATGTATTCTCGGATGCAAAGAAATCAGCATTATACAAAGTACCAAATAGCGGGCCCAAGATTCTTTTCTCTGCCTCGATGAATTTCTCAGTAAAGAATCCATCTCGTATTCCTAGCTGATACGTGAACTTTTCCACATAGAAATCATGTGCAGGATCTAGCCTTCTCTTCATCTCCTTTTCCTTTTCATATCTCTCAAATGTATCATATACAGGCCCTGCAGGAGCTCTAGCAGGACACTCTACTATACAAGGACCTTGAGTTAGTGCAAGTCTTGAGATAAAAGCGGACCATACATCGTTCATCTTTTGAGATGTTAATCCTGAGATTGTCATATCACTGCTCCACACTAGACCGACTCTCTTGTGAGATAACAAGGCTCCAGGTGACATACCCGCTACGATGATCTTTGTAGGCAGTCTCATGTTTTTAGGATTATGTAGATAGATAGTGTGTACCTTGGTAACTTCATCTTTTAGCAGTCCTAGCTGAGTAAACTCTGAAGTGATTAGATAATCTCTGTACTTGTCAGAGCCTAGAATCAATCTTCTCAAATCCTGTGCATGAGTCTTAGCCTGTTCATCAGACTGTGCAGTGATTAGAATTTCCATCCCCATACAATCTGTGAAGGCGTGCCATAAACAAATCAAAATACAGAGGGATGATATGCCTATTTTCTGAGACTTTAGCACCAGCAGTTTTTTATATTTTCTATGTAGCATCCAGATTCTAAGCTGTAACTTTGCTAGTTTTAGTATGGGAGCCTTTGTCTTTGAATCAAAGAATGGATGCCCTAACTCGTCATAGAAGGCCTGAATATCATCCGGCACATCTTGCGGAAGATTCAGCACTTCAGTATCTACTATCTTTGCCATTACTTTGTCTAGCTTCTTTAGCAGGAACTGATTGTTAGCCTGAAATCCTCCTGAAAGAAATGTCTTTTGTTTCATATTACAGTTATCTCCTCGACTTGTAACTGTCTTTTCATTGTAGGCATCACCCATTCATCATTTAGTAATCTGTAAAATTGATAGATAGGATCTTGGAAGTGTTTCTGTAAATTGAACATATATTCCCAATAGAATTTATGCTCCACGTAGACATACTTCTTTTTGGGATGTCCTCGCTCACATACTCTTGTATGCATATTATCTCCATTATCAAAAGGCAGTTTACATTTTATGCAAAGTACGATCAAGCTAGAATCTCCTTCCAGATTTTATCAGTGATAGTTTCATGACTCTTTACTGCAAGCCTTGGATCTCTTCTGAAATGCTTTAGGCTCAATAATCGTCTTAGTTTGTTGATGTAGAGTTCGTATCTATGATGTTCAATTTGGCATCTATTGGTACAGAATGGATTACTGCCTCGATTCATCTTCTCGGCATGACACCAAAAACACTCTCTCATGTTGGAACTTTCCTCCATCCATCAGCCCATAGGATATTCTCATAGGTTATCCATGCATCAGGCATCAGGCCCACTCGAGAACCATTGATAACTACTTCTATTCTTCCATCTTCTGTCTGTTGTATCTCTGCGGCTTTGTTTGGGTATTTTGAATTAGTCCATCTAGATAGTATCTTCACTTCTTAGCCTCCTGCTTTTCTGGAATAGCTACTGGATAGAGATTCTGTTTTGCTGCTATACGTTTCTCAAGCTCTGCCTCTAGAACTTCAGATGGAGGAGGCAAGATTTCTATAGAGTCGTATTGTTGCTGTAACTCTGCAGAGAAAACTAGTAAGGCCTTCTCTGTGAGCATTTGTTGATTGAATAGATATCCGAGGTTAGCATACTCTTTGAGATATCCTGCAAGGAAATTTATTATCTCGAAAAATATCTCCTGCTCCTCATCCTCTGCCAATTCCTGGAAGAATACTTGCAAGTGTGATTTCTTTGCCTTTGATAGAGTCTTTTCTAAAAGTTTTTTCTGCATCTCTCTAGCTTCATCGACTGCCTCTCGTGCTACTTTGATTCTTGGTTTTAGGTCCTCAATTCTTGTAGAGATTCCCTCTAGGGCCCGCTTGCGTACGATATCATTTCTTTCAATCCAGTCATGCTCTTCCTCTTCTGTTATGATCATTCCGAGACGTTTGAAATACCATACTGCATATCGATAGGAGCATCCGCATTTTGTGGCTGCCATGTTTGCAGTCATGCCGTCCTCCATGAAGCACTCTCTGAGTTTTTTATTCAGCTCTACCTTTTCTTTTGGATCTTGATGATTATCTAGCAGAGTTTTTTTTTCTAAATATTTTTCAGAGGGGGGGAGGGCTTCCTTCTTTTTTTGAGGGGATTGTTCCATAGGATGATACTACATCTATAGCAAGTTAATAACAATTAAACCCTTTCTTAATAATGAGTGGTGTTATCGGTACTAGAAAACCATTGAGTACCATCTAATGCATACCATCTATCATGTGTATACTATCTATGGCATCCATATTGTATACCATCAATGAGAAAGGGGAGAGGTTTAGGCATCTCCACAATAGAGAGCCTCATGACTTCACCTGAAAGCCATCCAAGTATATGATACGCTACGCTATATTATTAAGATTCTTGTAAATTGTTATTAACTAACAAAGTTCACTTACTATGTTCCTAGACTGGAAATAATGGGGTTAAGGAGGATCGATCATACCTTTCTTTGCCTCATCTTCTGTGAGAGTCAAGTCTACTATCCATTCGTAGGGCCCATGATATCCGCAGTATTTTGAGGCATCAAAACTAGGAGTAAGTTTGATTTGAGACTCTGAGAGTTTTTCATACTTCCAGACATGATACTCCTTATCTCCCCTCGATTCTTTGCTATTTACATAGATGCAGTGAATGAGATTGCAGTGCGGACATTTGAAACAGAGGTAATCGTCTGGAAATATTGCTCGATCGATTACACGCAAAAAACCCTCTATCATATTCTAGGCAGGCACTCTATGAATTAAAAGGATTTGGAGATAGGGGAGTCTGAGGGGAAAGAACCTTTATAGTATTTCTTCCTAGTGGATTCATGCCTGAGAATAAAACCTGTGCAGGGTGTAATACTATATGCGGAGATAGCTTGCAGTTTAACGGCTTGTTTTATTGCTGTACTTCTGAGATGAAAAGGGCCCAAGATGCTCACATTACTAGACAGGCAGAAGAGAAGGCTAGACTGGCTCGTGAATCATCTGTAGCGAAGTCGGATTAGAAAATTCTCAATACGCTCCTTTCCTTGATAGTATATCTGTGCATCTCCTTTTCGATAGTGGATGTATTTTGTGACTAGTTCGGGGAATATTCCTAGATGTATTTTATCATGATGCAGTTCGCAGACTCCGATAGTTTCTTCAGGGAAATATTGTA
>Ga0134125_10000700_pt1 | contig 43835 bp, 38 predicted proteins | sample KB31751_FD_96464 | JGI IMG/M metagenome (GOLD analysis project Ga0134125, IMG submission 96464) | Terrestrial soil microbial communities with excess Nitrogen fertilizer from Kellogg Biological Station, Michigan, USA - KB3-175-1 | ecosystem: Environmental > Terrestrial > Soil > Unclassified ...
ACGAGGTTCTGCACGTCCTGCGTCGAATAGAGGTTCTCGCCGGTGGCGAGCGGCGGCGCATAGATGGATGCGAGCTCGGCGAACAGCGCGAAGTCGAGCGGGTCGCACGGCTCCTCGAACCAGCGCAATTTGAACGGCGCCAGCGCCTTGGCGTAGCGCAGCGCCTCGGCGCGATCAAATTTGGCGTTGGCGTCGACGGCGAGCCGCGCGCCCGATCCGACCACGGCAAGCACCGCCTCGAGCCGGCGCAGGTCCTCCTCGAGCGGCAGGCCGCCGACCTTCATCTTCACCATCGTGTAGCCGGCGTCGAGATGGCGGCGCATCTCCTCCTGCAAATCCTTGATAGTCTGCCCCGGCCAGTACCAGCCGCCGCCGACATAACAGAAGACGCTCGACGGCACGCGGCCCACGCTGAATTTCTCGGCGAGCAGGGCATAGAGCGGCTTGTCCGCGATCTTGGCGACCGCGTCCCACACCGCGACCTCGATGGTGCCGATGGCAATCGAACGCTCGGAATGCGCGCCGGCCTTTTCGCGCTTCAACATCACGGCGAGGATCTTGGCCGGGTCGAGATTGGCGCCGGTGTCGTCGATGAGCGTCTCCGACGCCGCGGCGAGAACGCGCGGAATGAAGCGCGCGCGCATCTGCGCGCCGCAGGCGTAGCGGCCGGTGGAGTTGAAGGCGAAGCCGCAGACCGGCTTGCCGTTGCGAATCACGTCGGTGATGACGGCGACGACCGACGTGGTCATTTCGCTGAAGTCGAAGCTCGCATTGGCGAGTTTCGATTTCAGCGGGATCGCGGTTTCGCGGATGTCGACGATGCGCATCAAAGCCGTCCGAAAGCCCGACGGATTGTCATGCGCGGGCTTGACCCGCGCATCCCGCTTAGGCTGGCACCATGCTCACCTAAGCGAGATGGCCGGCACAAGGCCGGCCATGACAGTCGCTTGTTGGGGCTTATTTAATCTGCGGGATCTTCGCGTCCTTGATCACCTTCGCCCACTTGTCGATTTCTTTCTTGATGTAGGCATTGAACTCGTCCGGCGTGTTGGCGACCGGGTCGAAGCCGAGCTGCGCGCACTTCGCTTTCACGTCCGGCATCGCCATCACCTTGACGATCTCCTTCTGCAACAGCGCGACGACGTCCTTCGGCGTCTTCGCCGGCGCGAAGATGCCCTGCATCGTCTCGGACTCCTGCGCCTTGACGCCGGCTTCTTCCAGCGTCGGGACGTCGGGCAGCGCGGCGGAGCGTTTCGCCGACGTCACCGCGAGGCCGCGCAGCGTGCCCGCCTTCACCTGCGGCGAGGTCGGCGGCAGGGCGGAGAACGCTATCGGCGTATGGCCGGCGATCGCCGACTGGATGGCCGGCGCGGCGCCGCCGAACGGTACGCTGGTGGCGTCGAGCTTCAGCGACAGCTTGAACAGCTCGGCCGCGAGCTGCGGCGTCGTGCCGATGCCGGGATTGGCGATGGTGTACTTGCCCGGCTCCTTCTTGAGAATGTCGATCAGCTCCTTCATCGACTTCGCCGGGAAGCTCGCGGTCACCACCACGATGTTGGGCGAGGCTGCGGCGAGCGTGATCGGCGCAAAATCCTTGAAGGGATCGTAGGGCGCGTGCGCGTAGAGGCTCGGATTGACGACGTAGCTCGAGCTCGCGACCAGCAGCGTGTAGCCGTCGGGCGCGGCGCGCGCGGCTTCCGCCATGCCGATATTGCCGCCGGCGCCGGGCCGGTTCTCGACGAAGAACTGCTGCTTCAGATCGTCCGACATCTTCTGCGCGATCAGCCGCGCCATGACGTCGGTCGGGCCACCGGCCGCGAACGGCACGATAATCTTCACCGGATGATCGGGATAGGCGGCCTGCGCGGGCGCCAAGCCGAGCGCGAGGCCGGCCGCCGCGACGGCGCCGAGTATGCGAAGCAATCTCATTGGGCATTCCCTCCACGTGTTGCGCCGGCCCGTGAGCATGCGGGCCGGTCTGCATCGTCCCGAAAACGGTATCGCAGCCGGGCGATTGACTTCATAAACAAACGACTGTTTACAGTGTGTGTGCGGCGGGGACGAGTCAAGCGTGCGGGTTCTCGAATGGTGAAAGCGCGGAGCAGGATCGCCGCGGCCGTGCCGCGGCCGCGCAAGCCCGCCGCAACGCCGCCGGTGCGCGAGCGCATCCTCGAAGTCGCCGAGCGCCTGTTCGCCGAGCACGGCATGTCCGGTGTCGGCCTGCGCGCGATTTCCGCCGACGCCAGGGTCAACCTCGCCTCGATCGCTTATCACTTCGGCTCGAAGGACGGTTTGCTCGAGGCGCTGTTCTCGCAGCGCGCCGCGCCGATCGCCGAAGAGCGGCTACGGCTCTTGGCGGAGTGTTACCAGAAGACAAGGCAGCCGAAGCTCGAGGACATTCTCGAAGCCTTCCTGCGGCCGGCCTTGGTGCTGGGCGTGCAGCCGCAGTTCGGCGGGCCCGCTTTTGTGAAATTGCGCGCGCGGCTCGCGACCGAACCGGTCGCGCTGTCGCGCAAGATCCTGTCGAAGGCCTTCGATCTCTCCAGCCGCAAGTTCATCGACGCCATCGCCAAGGCGCTGCCGAACGTGCCGCGCGCCGAGGTCGAGTGGCGTTTTCATTTCATGCTCGGCGCCATGTTCTACACCATGGCCGACTCCGGCCGCATCCAGGCGCTGACCAAGGGCCGCATTGATCCCGGCGACGTCCGGCGCGCGCTCCGCCACATGATTCCATTTCTGGCGGCGGGCTTCCGCTCCGCGCCGGTACCCTGAAACACATCAACGAAAGAGGAATGAGAATGGCCCGCAAGATCACGCGCCAGGACATGAAACAGGCCGCCGAGAAATACAAGAACTGGGGCAAGTGGGGCCCGAACGACGAGGTCGGCACGCTCAACTACACGTCGGCCGAGGACATCGTCGCCGCGACGCGCCTCGTCAAGAAGGGCAAGGTGATTTCGCTGGCGCTCAACTTCGACCATACCGGCCCGCAGGGCGCCAAGAGCAAGTACCCGTCGATGGGCCGCACCAATCCCATCCATACGATGCTGCGCACCGGCACCGACGCCTATTCCGGCGTGCTCGACAAGCGCGGCATCCGCGCCGCCGACGACATGGTGGTGATGCCGCTCCAGTGCGGCACGCAGTGGGACGGGCTCGGCCACGTCTTCTATGAAGACCACATGTGGAACGGTTACGACTGCCGCGAGGTCACTTCGGCCGGCGCGCAGAAGTGCGGCATCGAGAAGACCAAGAGCAAGATGGTCGGCCGCGGCGTGCTGCTCGACGTCGCCCGCTACAAGGGCGTCGAGTCGCTCGACGACGGCTACGCCATCTCCAATGACGATCTCTACGGCACGGCGAAGAAGCAGAAGGTTGAGCTCAAGCGCGGCGACTACATCATCGTTCGCACCGGCATGATGGAGCGCTGCCAGAAGCTCGGTTCGTGGGACGGCTATCCGGGCGGCGACGCGCCGGGCTTCGGCTTCGACACGCTCGACTTCGTGCAGAAGACCGAGCTTGCCGCGCTCGCCTCCGACACCTGGGGCTGCGAGGTGCGGCCGAATCAGGTCGCCGAGGGCGAGAACATCAACCAGCCCTGGCACTGGATCACGATTCCCATCATGGGCATGACCATGGGCGAGATCTTTCAGCTGAAGGAACTGGCCGACGACTGCGCCGCGGACGGCACCTACGAATTTTTGTTCGTCGCACCGGCTATCCCGATCACCGGCGCGGTCGGCTCGCCGGTCAACCCGCTGGCGATCAAGTGAGGACGCGCACGTGAGCAACGTAGGCCACAACGTCAAACGCCTCGGCGCCGAAGTCATCGCCGACATGCTCGCCGGTTACGGCGTCAGCCACGTCTTCATGGTGCCGGCGGTCCTGCGCCGCACCTTCGTGGAGATGGAGCGGCGCACGAAGATCGCGCGCATTCATTGCCACGGCGAGAAGTCGGCCGCCTACATGGCCGACGGCTATGCGCGTGCCTCCGGCAAGCCGGGCGTGTGCATGGCGCAAGTGATCGGCGCGCTCAATCTCGCCGCCGGCCTGCGCGACGCGTATCTCGCGCACTCGCCGGTCATCGCCATCACCGGCGGCCGCGATCCGAAGACGAAATTCAGGAAGGTCTATCAGGAGATCGACGACGTGCCGGCGTTCGAGCCGGTGACTAAGTTTAACGCCACGATCGACGACATCACGCGTGCGCCGGACATGCTGCGCCAGGCGTTCCGCGTTGCTACCACCGGCGCGCCGGGGCCGGTGCATCTGCAATTCCGCGGCAATGAAGGCCAGCTCGACGCCGAGGAGGCCGAGCTCGAACCGCTGGTCGAGACGCAGTTCGCGCATGTGCCGCCGTTCCGGCCGCAGCCTGAACCCGAGCATGTGAAGGCGGCGCTGGCGCTGTTGCAGAAGGCGGAGCGGCCGATCTTCGTCGCCGGCGGCGGCGTCCGTGCCAGCGGCGCCGGGCATGAGCTCGTCGCGCTCGCCGAGGCGCTTCAAATTCCCGTCGCCACCTCGCTCAACGGCAAGGACTCGATCCCGGGCGTCCATCCGCTTTCGGTCGGCGTCGTCGGCTCCTATTCGCGCGAGACGGCCAATCGCGCCGTCAATCGCGCCGATCTCGTCTGCTTTATCGGCAGCGAGACCGGCGGCATGACGACGCATTTCTGGGCGGTACCGAAGATCGGCACGCCGGCGATCCAGATCGACATCGAGCCGGAATCGCTCGGCCGCAACTATCCGTTGCAGGCGAGCGTACTCGGCGACGCCAAGGCGGTGCTGGCGGCGATGCTGGCGATTGCCGACAAAAGCAGCGCTGGCAAGCGCGCGGCCTGGGTGAAGGAGCTCGGCGCGCTCAAAGCCGAGTGGTACGCCAAGTACAAGGCCGATCTTGAATCGGACGCGGTGCCGATCCATCCAGCGCGCATCTGCAACGAATTGACCAAGCACGTGCCGGACGACGCCATCGTCATCGTCGACACCGGCCACGCCGGCATGTGGATGGGCGGCATGTACGACCTGCGCAAGGACACGCAGAGCTACTTCCGCAGCGCCGGCCATCTCGGCTGGGCGTTCTGTGCCGGCATCGGCGCCAAGGCGGCGTGCCCGGAGCGGCCGGTGGTCGTGTTCACCGGCGACGCCGGCTTCTGGTATCACATCGGCGAGCTCGAGACGCAGGTGCGCTGGAACATCCCGTCGGTGACGCTCGTCAACAACAACGGTGGCGGCAACCAGTCGAAGCGCGGGTTCGACCGCGTCTACGGCGGCGAGGGCAACAACCGCTCGCGCGAATTGTGGACGTACAAGCCAATGAACTTCGCGAAGATCGCCGAAGACATCGGCGCGCTCGGCATCCGCGTCGAGAAGCCGTCCGAGATCGGCCCCGCGCTTGCGAAGGCGATCGCTTCGAAGCGGCCGGCGGTGATCGACGTCGCCACCGACATCGAGGCGCTGGCGCCGACCGCGGTCGCGTGAGCCGCCGCGAACAACAAAAATCGGGAGGATATCGCATGACACTCGGCAGGATCTTCAGGGCAGGGGCTATGGCCGCGGCGCTGGCCGCGCTCGGCCTCACGGGCATCGCGGGTGAGGCGCGGGCCGCCTGGCCCGAGCGCACGATCACCATCATCGTGCCGTTCCCGGCCGGCGGGCCGAACGACCTGCTCGGCCGCCTGCTGGCGGCGAAGCTCGGCCAGAAGCTCGGCCAGACCGTCATCGTCGAAAACCGCATCGGCGCGGTCGGCAATATCGGCATCGCTGCCGGCGCCCGCGCGGCGCCGGACGGCTACACCTTCGTGGTCGTCACCGGCGTGGTGCTGATCAATCCGAGCGTGACCAAGGTTGCCTACGATCCGCTGAAGGACTTCGCGCCGATCGCCTATCTCGGCGCCGCGCCGAACGTGATCATCACGCGGCCTGCGTCTGGCATCACCAGCATCGCCGACCTGATCAAGAAGGCGAAAGCCAGCCCCGGCAAACTCAACTACGCCTCGCCCGGCGTCGGCAGCGTCTCGCAGCTCGCCGTCGAGCTGTTGAAGCTGCGCGCCGGAATAGACATCACGCACGTGCCGTTCAGCGGCGCCGCGCCGTCGCTTCAGGCGGCGCTCGCCGGCACGACCGACATCGCCTCGGTGAGCATCGCCGGCCTGATCGGCCATATCCGCTCGGGCGAATTGAAGGGCCTGGCGCAGACCGGCGCCGAGCACTGGGTCGACCTGCCCGACGTGCCGACCATGGCGGAGGCGGGCGTGCCGAACGCGGTCGTCGAGACCTCGCAGATGTTCCTCGCGCCCGCCGGCACGCCGCAGCCGATCATCAAGCGCCTCGCCGACGAGACGAAGGCCATCCTTCAGGAGCCCGACGTGAAGGAGAAGATGCTCAAGGCCGGCTTCATGGTGAAGTACGAAGGTCCGGATGAACTGCACGCGCGCATGGTGCGCGAGATTCCGGTGTGGAAGGAGATCGTCGAGCGCGCCGGTCTCGGCAAGAAGTAGGCGCTTAAGGGATCAGCAGGATCTTGCCGAAGTGGCGGTTGGCGCGCATGTGCTCCTGCGCCGCCTTCGCCTCGGCGAGCGGGAAGGTCTTCGCCACCGGCAGGCTGAGCTTCTTGGCGCGGACGGCGTCGGCGAGATCGGCCCACATCGCGCGCGTCTCCTCGCGCAGCTCGTCGACCGAGCGCGTGCGGTGCGTGACGCCGATATAGGAGATGCGCCGGTTGGCGTGCAGGTCGAAATCGAACTCGGCCTTGCCGCCGCCGAGGCGGCCGACATTGACGATGCGGCCGAGGATCGCGGTCGCGCGCATGCTCGCATTGATCTGTGCGCCCGAGACTTGATCGACGATGAGGTTGACGCCGCGGCCGTCGGTCGCCTTGAGTACGAGGTCCGACCAGTTCGGATCGGTGGTGTCGACCGCGAGGTCGGCGCCGAATTCCTTCAGCCGCGCCCGGCGCTCGGCATTGGTCGAGGTGCCGGCGACGAGCTTTGCGCCCAAGTGCTTGGCGATCTGCAACGCCATCAGGCCGACGCCTGAACTCGCGCCCTGGATCAGCACGCTGTCGCCCGGCTTCAATTTACCGTTGGTGACCAGCGCGTCGTGCATGGTGCCGAGCGCGACCGGCAAAGTGGCGGCGTGCTCGAACGTCATGTCGTCCGGAATTTTCACCACGCGGCCCCAGTCGCACACCGCGAACTCGGCGTAGCCGCCGGAGCCCGCGCACATCACGCGGTCGCCCGGCCTGAAGCCGCCCTTCGCCTCCGGCCCGACCTCGATCACTTCGCCGGCCCAGTCGATGCCGACGGTGTTGCCGACGGCGCCGTGGCCGCCGCGTCCTTGCGACGCCGCGAGATCGGCGCGGTTGAGCCCCGCGGCCTTGACCTTCACCAGCAGCTCGAACGGCTTCGGTTTCGGCTGCGCAATGTCGCGGACCTCCAGCCCGTTTTCCGTCGCAACGCCTGCTTTCATGATCGTGTCTCCTGAAATGAATTACCGCTGCCGCGGATCGAGCGCATCGCGCAGGCCGTCGCCGAGCAGATTGAACGACAGTACCGACAGGAAGATCGCCAGCCCCGGCCAGATCGCCATCCACGGCGCGTTGATGAGGAAGCGCTGCGCCGAGTTGAGCATGCTGCCCCAGGACGGCTCCGGCGGCTGCTGGCCGAGGCCGAGGAACGACAGCGAGGCCTCGGCGATGATCGCCGCGGCAATCGACAAGGTCGCCTGCACGAGGAGCGCCGGCAGGATGTTCGGCAATATGTGCACGATGGCGATGCGCCAGCGCGGATTGCCGACGGCGCGCGCCGCCTCGACATATTCCTCGACCTTGACGGTCAGCACCTGGCCGCGTGTCAGCCGGATGTAGATCGGCGTCGTCGCGACGCCGATGGCGATCATGGCGTTGCCGAGGCTCGGGCCGAGGAAGGCGGCGAGCGCGATGGCGAGGATCAAGTAAGGGCAGGCGAGCATCGCGTCGGTCATGCGGCCGATCAAAATGTCGAGCCAGCCGCCGAGATAGCCGGCGGAAAGGCCGAGCGGCACGCCGACCGCCATGGCGATGCCGACCGAGACGACACCGGCGGCGAGCGAGGCGCGGGCGCCATAGACGACGCGGGTCAGCACATCGCGGCCGAGATCGTCGGTGCCGAACCAGTGCATCAGCGACGGCGCCTTGCGCACCGCGGTCCAGCTCTGCGCCGTCGGGTCGAAGGGCATGATCAGCGGCGCGAACACCGCCATCGCGATGAACAGCACGATGATGGCGAGGCCGAGCACCGCGCCGCGGCGGCGCACGAGGCGGCGCAGCGCCCGCCGCGCCGGCGTTTCCACCGTCTCGGCCTTGGCCAGCAATGCGCCGTTGAGCGTGGTATCGGCCATCTCAGGAGCCGCGCAGCCGCGGATTGACGAGGATATAGGCGACGTCGGCGATGAGATTGAGCGTGATGTACATGGTCGCCGTCACCAGCACGACGCCCTGCACCACGGCGTAGTCGCGGTTGAACACGGAATCGACGATCAGCTTGCCGAAGCCGGGGATGGTGAAGATCTGCTCGGTCAGCACCGCGCCGGACAAGAGCGTGCCCAATTCGAGTGCGCCGAGGGTGATGACCGGCGTCAGCGCGTTGCGCATCGCGTGCTTGAAGATGACGGCGCGCTCGGAGAGGCCCTTGGCGCGTGCGGTGCGCACGTAGTCGCTGTCGAGCACCTGCAGCATGGCGCTGCGCGTGTGCCGCATCAGCACCGCGGCGATGGCGTTGCCGAGCACGAAGGCCGGCATGATGGTGGAGGCAAGGCTCGCCTTCCAGTCCTCGGTCAGCGGCACGTAACCGGAGGCCGGCAGCCATTCGAGCTTCACCGAGAACAGGAAGATGAGCATGATGCCGAGCCAGAAGTTCGGCGTCGAGATGCCCCATAGCGCCAGCCCGTTGGCGGCGTAGTCCCAGACCGAGTTCTTCTTCACCGCCGAGATGACACCGGCGCCGATGCCGATGGTAAGGGCGATGACGATCGCCATCGCCGCGAGCTGCGCCGTCACCGGCAGCTTCTCCAGCACGAGGTCGCGCACCGGCACGTGGATGCGCATCGACTCGCCGAGATCGCCGGACAGCACGCCCTTCACCCAGTAGACGTATTGCACCGGGATCGGCTGATCGAGCCGGTACTGGTGGCGGATCTGTGCGATCACCTCCGGGTCACGCTCCTCGCCGGCCATGATGGTGGCGGGATCGCCCGGCAGCAGTTGCTGCAGCGAGAAGATCAGCACCGACACGAAGAACAGTGTCGGGATGAGCTGCAGGAGCCGGCGCGCGATGAAGTTCAGCATCGGGCAGGCTCCTGCAACACGCTCACGACAAGGCCGTTACTTGAAGCGCAGGCCGACGACGCGCACGAGGCCGTCGGGCATCTGCTTGTAGCCTTCGAGCTTGGCGGTGTGCGCGATCAGGATACGCCGGTGGTAGAGGTAGACGATCGGCTCGTCCTTGGAGAGGATTTTTTCGATCTTCTCGTACACCGCCTTGCGCGCCTTCTGGTCGCTCGGCACGCGCGATTCGTCGAGCAGCTTGTCCACCTCCGGATTGCAGTAGCCGGCGTAGTTCAGCGGCGCATGGCATTTATAGAAGCTGTAGCTGTTGCCGTCGGGATCGGTGCGGCCGCTCCAGGCGAGCATGAAGGCCTGGTAGTTGCCCTGTTCGGCCTGCTTCAGCGACGTCGCGAACTCGGTGACGCGGATCTTCATGTTGATGCCGATCTCCGCCGCCATCGCCTGGATGACTTCGGCGACAGCCTGCGTCTCGGCGCCCTTCGGCACCATGAAGTCGACGTCGAACGGCTTGGTGACGCCGGCCTCCTTCATCAGCGCCTTGGCCTTGGCGACGTCGCGCTTCGGCACCGGGACGCTCTGCTGGTAATACGGGTTCTCCGGGCTGACCCACTGATTGCCGGGCTTGAACTCGCCGTTGAACACGACCTGGTTGAGCGCGTCGCGGTCGATCGCGAGTTCCAGCGCCTCGCGCACCTTTGCCGACTGGCCGAGCGGAGACTTCGCCGCGTCGCCCTTGCCGACATTGATGTCCATGCCCTGGTAGCCGAGCTCGAGTGCCGTCGACAGAACGAGGTTCTTGTCGGCTCGCACGGTCTTGATGTCGGTCGCCAGCACGCGCTCGATCAAATCGAGGCCGCCGGACTTCAAATTGGCGAGGCGCACGGTCGCGTCGACGATCGGCAGGAAGACGACCTTGTCGATGTGGACGTTGTCCTTGTTCCAGTAGTCCTTGAACTTCTCGAACACGATGCGGTCCTGCTGCACGCGCTCGACGAACTTGTACGGGCCGGCGCAGACCGGGTGCAGGCCGAACTTGTCGCCGGCGGCTTTGGCGGCTTCCGGCGCCACCATCATGCCGGAGCGGTCGGTCAACTGCGCGATCAGCGGCGCGTAGGGCTGCTTCAGCACGATATTGATGGTGAGCGGATCGACGACGTCGATGTGGTCGACCGCGGCGAGCTCCGGCTTGCGGAAAGAGCCGGTCATGGTGCGGTGACGGTCGAGCGAATATTTCGCCGCCGCCGCGTCGAAAGCCTCGCCGTCGTGGAACTTGACGTTGGGCCTGAGCTTGATGGTAACCGTCTTGCCGTCGGCCGACGTCGTGTGCGAGAGCGCGAGCTGCGGCACGACGTTGAGCTTCTCGTCGATGTCGAACAGCTTGTCGCAGAACGAGGCGAAGACGATGCGGCCTACATAGGTGCGGGCCAGCGTCGGATCGAGCACGTCCGGGTCTTCGGCCAGACCGATGCGTAACGTGGTTTCCGCCTGCGCAATGCCGGAGGCAATGGTGAATACGGCGGCAGCCGCCGCCAGGACGCGTGCGATCCTCATGTCGTTCCCCTCTAATTCAGCCTTTTGAAGCCGGCCTGTATGGGCGGCCGTTTATCCCGTCCCAAGTGTATCAACACCAGCGGAGGCGAGACCATCGTTTCTTCGGGCGAATTTCGCCATCAGCCGCTCCAGCCGCGGCCCCGGCGGCTCGACCATGGCGGCGGCCGCCGCCGGCGGTAATTCGCGCCAGCGGTGGCAGGCGGTGGCATGGCCGTCGCCGCCGAGTTCGGGCCGCTCGATGCGGCAGCGGTCGATGGCATAGGCGCAGCGCGGGTGCAGGTGGCATCCGGCCGGCGGCGAGATCGGGCTCGGCACGTCGCCTTCGAGCAGTTGCCGCTGCTGCCGCGCGCGCGGCTGCGGTAGCGGGATCGCCGACAGCAGGGCGCGGGTATAGGGGTGACGCGGATTGGCGAACAACTCCTCCGCCGGCGCCAGTTCGACGATGCGGCCGAGGTACATCACCGCCACGCGCGTCGCGATATGTTTGACCACCGACAGATCGTGCGAGATGAAGATGTAGGTCAGCGACAGCCGCCGCTGCAGGTCGTCGAGCAGGTTCAGGATCTGGGAGCGTACCGACACGTCGAGCGCCGAGACCGGCTCGTCGCAGACGATGAGCTTCGGCTCGACCGCGAGCGCGCGGGCGATGGCGATGCGCTGGCGCTGGCCGCCGGAGAACTCGTGCGGATAGCGGCGGGCAAAGCGGGTGTCGAGGCCGACGAGATGCAGCAGCTCGTGCACGCGCTCGCGACGCTTCCCCGCCGGCACGATGCCGTGCAGCGCCAGCGGCTCCGTCAGCACCTGCTCGACCGTCATGCGCGGATTGAGCGAGGCGTAAGGGTCCTGGAACACGATCTGCGCCTCTCGGCGGAACGCGCGCAGTTCCTTGTCGCCGAACGCGCCGATGTCGCGGCCGCCGAAGCGGACGGTGCCGGCGGTCGGCTCGATCAGGCGCAGGATCAGCCGCCCGATGGTCGACTTGCCGCAGCCGGATTCGCCGACGAGGGCCAAAGTGCGCCCCGGCTGGATCGTGAGATCGACGCCGTCGACCGCCTTGACGGTGGCGAGTGTCCGCCCGAGCGCCGAACGCCGCGCAACGAAGTGCCGGACCAGACCCTTGATCTCGACGAGCGGTTCGTTCATGCCGCGTCTCCGTCGAGCGGCGCGCGCAGGCAGCGCGACCAATGGCTGGCGCCGATCGTGACGATCGGCGGCGGCGCGGCGGTGCACGCTTCGATCGCGAACGGGCAGCGCGCGGCGAAACGGCAGCCCTGCGGCACGTGTCCCATGTCCGGCAGAGAGCCCTCGATGGTGGCGAGCTTGTCGACTCGGCGGTCGAGCCGCGGGATCGAGGCGAGCAGGCCGATCGTATACGGGTGCTGCGGATTGTCGAACAATTCGCCGACCGGCGCGCGCTCGACGATCTCGCCGGCATACATCACCGCCACCTCGTCGCACACTTCGGCGACGACGCCGAGATCGTGCGAGATGAGGATGATGGCGGCACCGGACTTTTCCTTGAGCGTACGCATCAATTCGAGCACCTGCGCCTGGATCGTCACGTCGAGGGCGGTGGTCGGCTCGTCGGCGATGAGAAGCTGTGGATCGCAGGCCAGCGCCATGGCGATCATCACGCGCTGACGCATGCCGCCGGACAGCTTGTGCGGATAGTCGTCGACGCGTTGCTCCGGCGAGGGGATGCGCACGTCGCGCAGCAGCGCGATGGTCTTCTCGCGCGCGGCGTCGTGCGTGAGACCACGATGGCGCATCAGCACCTCGATGATCTGCTCGCCGACGGTATAGGCCGGATTGAGCGAGGTCATCGGCTCCTGGAAGATCATCGCCAGCCGGTCGCCGCGCAGGTCGCGCAATTGCGAATCGGGTAGCGCCAGCAGATCGACACCGTCGAAGCGCACGTGGCCGACGACCTCGGTGGAGTCCTTGGGTAGCAGGCCCATGATGGCGAGCGCGGTGACGCTCTTGCCGCAGCCGGATTCGCCGACGAGGCCGAGCGTCGCGCCGCGGGCGAGATCGAAGTTGACGGTGTCGACCGCGTGCATGGTGCGGCCGCGGTCGCCGTGGAACACGACCTTGAGGCCGGAAATGTCGATCAGCGCGCTCACGTCTCGTGCTCCACGCGCTGCGCTTCGGCGATGGCGGCCTCGATCACGCTGCGGTCGGTGATGCCGGCGCGATTGCGTTGCGACGGCAGGAAGCGGCGGAACACCGCCCAGTGCGTGCGGCTCAGGCGTTCCAGCCGGTCGAGCTCGGCGAGCGGATCGGCATGGTCGTCGACGCGCAGGTCGAGGTCGGACCACACCTCCTCGCCATAGATCAAGAGCGCCGCCGACTGCTTGCCGCGCTTGTCGCCGCCGGCCGCCTCGCCGGCACGCATTGCCGCGATCAGGCGCTGCGGCAGCGGCGACTTCAAGTTGGCGCGGTACGCGGCTGCGGTGTCTTCGATCACCTTGGGTCCGGCCAGCATGTTGCCGGCGATCGAGTGGCCGTCACCGGCAACATGCCCGCACCAGCCGATGCAGGCGCTGCCGGTGTGCGCGGCGACGCGCCCCTGCGCGTCCATCACGTGCACCTGGCGCGACTCGCGGCCGGTGTCGGCGGCAGTCAGCGCGGCGACGACCTCGGGCGCGGACTTGCCGTCACGCAGCAGCGCAAGCCCGTCGGTACCGTAGAACGGATTGACGAGCGCCTGCGTCGCCACCGCGCCGATGTTCGCGGCGATGAAGGGTACGCGCGCGCCCACGGCGAAAAACCGGGTCGCGACCGCAATGCCGAAAGAGCCCGTCGCGCTGTCGCGCGCAATGATCGACCACGTCATACTTTTTCGTTGCGCCGCAGCACGCGGCGTCCCTCCACGCGGGCCGCAATATGCCGGAAACGCCGGGGCCGCGCGATAGGAGCGGGGGCTCAGCCCTTCACGGCCTCGCGCAGCGATTTCGCGCGCGCCGTGGCGGCCTCGAACAGCAGGCCGTGGTCGCTGCCGGACAGGATCATGCGTGCGCCCATGCCGATGTAATGCGGCGCCCACTTGCTGTCGTAGATGCCGCCCATGCCCGCTATTTTGCCGTGCTTCTTGCACGCCGCGATGACTCGCGCGTAGGCGTCCTGCAGGCGCGGGTCGCCGTACTGGCCAGGAATGCCCATGTCGAGCGTGAGGTCGTTCGAGCCGATCAGCAGCGCGTCGATGCCGGGCACGGCGGCGATGGCCTCGGCGTTGTCGATCGCCTTCGCCGTCTCGATCATCGGCACGAGCAGCAGCGTCTCGTTGAGCACGCGCTGCATCTCCCCCGGCCCCGGCGGGCGGTAGCCGAACTGCGCGCAGGGCCCGCCGGTGCTGCGATGGCCGACGGGCGGAAAGCGGAACGCTGCGACGATCTCGCGCGCGTCCTCGACGGTGTCGATGTGCGGGATGACGAGCCCGAGCGCGCCGGCGTCGAGCGCGCGCGTGCCTTCATCGAGCGCGTCGCGGCAGACGCGGACGATCGGCGCGATGCCGGCGGTCAGCGACGACAGGCAGAGCTGCGAGACGGCGTCGGTCGACAGCGCGCCGTGCTCGGTGTCGATGAACAGCCAGTCGTAGCCGGCGGCCTTGGCGAGCAGCGGCGCCGCCGCCCCGCGCATATGCTGCACGCCGAAACCGAGGGAAATGCCGCCGCGGATGCGGGTCAGCGCGTCGTTCGCCAGCACGGGCATAGGGCTTCGTCCTTACGTGATGTCTTTATCGGCGGAAATAGTCCGGATGACTCTGCCGCAGCGTCTCGACGAAGCCAAGCGAGCGGGAGAGATGGTCGCGCAGCGCCGCCTGCGCCTCGTCGGGCTTCGCGGCGGCGATGGCGTCGACAATCGCCTGGTGGTCGCGGATGACGTCGCGCATCTTGCCGGGGACTGGGAGGTGCAGCCGCCGCAGCCGGTCGATATGGCCGCTGTGGCGGGCGACGAGATCCCACAATTCGGCGACGTTTGCGGACTCGTACATCGTCTTGTGGAAGGCCTGGTCGGCGGCGGTGAAGGCGCTGTGCTCGCCGAGGCGGGAGAACGCCGTCTGCTGGCGGATCAGGCTGTTGAGCCGTTCCAGCACGGCCGTGTCCGGATGAAGCGCGAGCGTCCGGACGATCTCGATTTCGATGGAGCGGCGCAGGAACTGGCCCTGCTGCGCGCGTTCGAGGTCGATCGGGCTGACGACGGTGGCGTGCTGCGGGAAGACGTCGACAAGGCCTTCTTCCTGCAGACGCATCAGCGCATCGCGGACCGGCGTCGAGGAGAGGCCGAAGCGGTCCTGCAAGCCCGCGCGCGACAGCACCGTGCCCGGCGCCAGCGCCAGCGCGATGATCTCCTGACGCAACGTCATGAACACGTAGCCCGCGCCGCCGCGCGCCCGTGTTCGGGCCGACGCCGTCGTCACGTCGTCCATAAGGTCGCCTCCGTCTCGTGGACTCGCTTGTACCATAGCGCAAGTTGACGCACTAATGCATTAGTGCTTTAACGCAAGCCGATCCCGCCGCCAAGAACGCGGGACGATCAGGGGGAGCGCCGCCGCGTCTCTTGCGGCCGGTCCCGTATTGGAAACGGTCGAGTGCCGATGGCGCGTAAACAGCCCCACGAATTACGCAGCGCGCGCTGGTTTCTGCCGGACGACTTCCGCTCGTTCGGCCATCGCTCGCGCATGAACCAGATGGGCTATGCCGCCGCCGACTATGTCGGCCGGCCGGTGATCGGCATCATCAATACCTGGTCCGATCTCAACCAGTGCCACGCGCACTTCAAGCAGCGCGTCGAGGACATCAAGCGCGGCGTGTTCCAGGCCGGAGGCTTCCCGGTCGAATTGCCGGCGATCTCGCTGTCGGAGAGCAAGGTCAAGCCGACGACGATGCTCTATCGCAACATGCTGGCGATGGAGACGGAGGAACTGATCCGCTCGCATCCGGTCGACGGCGCGGTGCTGATGGGCGGCTGCGACAAGACCACGCCCGGCCTCCTGCTCGGCGCGACCAGCGCCGGCGTGCCGGCGATCTACGTGCCGGCGGGCCCGATGCTGCGCGGCAACTGGCACGGCAAGGTGCTGGGCTCCGGCTCCGACGCGTTCAAGTATTGGGATGAGCGCCGCGCCGGCGCGTTGTCGGAGAAGGCGTGGGGCGAGATGGAGGTCGGCATCGCGCGCTCCTATGGCGTCTGCATGACCATGGGCACCGCGGCGACCATGACCGCGCTCGCCGAAGCCATCGGCATGACGCTACCCGGCGCGTCGTCCATTCCCGCGGCCGATTCCGGCCATATCCGCATGTGTGCCGATTCAGGCCGCCGCATCATTGAGATGGTGTGGGAGGATCTGACGCCGGCGAAGGTGCAGACCGAAGCCGCCTATCGCAATGCCATCGTCGTCGCCATGGCGATGGGCTGCTCGACCAACGCCGTCATCCATCTCATCGCGATGGCGCGCCGCGCCGGTCACAAGATCACGCTCGACGATTTCGATGCGGCGAGCCGCAAGGTGCCGGTCATCGCCAATATCCGGCCGAGCGGCGACAAATACCTGATGGAGGACTTCTATTACGCCGGCGGACTGCCGGCGCTGATGTCACGGCTCAAGCCGTTCCTCGACGTCGGCCACGTCAGTGTCTCCGGCCGCACGCTCGGCGAGACGCTCGACGGCGCCGAGGTCTACAACGACGACATCATTCGTCCGCTCAACAATCCGATCTATGCCGAGGGCGCGCTCGCCGTTTTACGCGGCAATCTCGCGCCGGACGGCTGCGTCATGAGGCCGTCGGCGGCCGCGCCGCATCTCCTGAAGCACTCCGGCCCGGCGCTGGTGTTCGACACCTATCCGGACTTGAAGGCCAACATCGACCGCGACGACCTCGACGTCACCGCCGACACCGTGCTGGTGCTGCGCAACGCCGGGCCGCTCGGAGGCCCGGGCATGCCGGAATGGGGCATGCTGCCGATCCCGAAGAAGCTCTTGAAGCAGGGCGTGCGCGACATGGTGCGCATCTCCGACGCGCGCATGAGCGGCACCTCCTACGGCGCCTGCATCCTGCATGTGTCGCCGGAATCCTATGTCGGCGGGCCGCTCAGCCTGGTGCGCACCGGCGACATCATCTCGGTCGACATTCCGGCGCGCTCGATTACGCTCGATGTGCCGGACGACGAGCTTGCCCGCCGCCGCGCCGCGAAAATGCCGGCCGCGCCGCGCTACGAGCGAGGCTACGGCTGGATGTTCTCGCGTCACGTCGGCCAGGCCGATCAGGGCTGCGACTTCGATTTCCTGCGGACCGATTTCGGCGCGCCGGTGCGCGAGCCGGATATTTTCTGAAAGGACGAGCGATGCTTTCCGCCACCACCCGCGACAAGCTCAAGACCGTCAGTACCGCGACGCTGTGCACGGCGCTGTTCAAGCGGGGCCTGCGCAATCAGTACATCCAGGATGTCCACCCGCTCAATCCGAAATCGGAGCCGATGGTCGGCGAGGCCTACACGCTGCGCTACATTCCGGCGCGCGAGGACTTGAACCCGATCACCGTGTTCCAGGATCGCACGCATCCGCAGCGCAAGGCGGTCGAAGAATGCCCGCCCGGCGCGGTCTTCGTCATCGACAGCCGCAAGGACGCGCGCGCCGCCTCGGCCGGCTCGATCCTGGTCACGCGGTTGATGGTGCGCGGCGTCGCCGGCGTCGTCACCGACGGCGGCTTTCGCGATTCCCCGGAGATCGCAGCAATGGCGATCCCCGTCTATCACCATCGCCCGGCCGCCCCGACCAATCTCACCGTGCACCAGGCGCTCGACATCAACGTGCCGATCGCCTGCGGCGACGCGCCGGTGTGGCCCGGCGACGTCATCGTCGGCGACGCGGAGGGCGTGGTGGTGGTCCCGGCGCATCTGGCCGACGAAATCGCCACCGAGGCGGTCGAGATGACGGCCTTCGAGGACTTCGTCACCGAGGAGGTGCAGAAAGGCCGTTCCACGCTCGGCCTTTATCCGCCGACCGACGAGCAGGCGAAAGTCGATTTCGCCGCATGGCGGAAAGCAAAGAAGCGTTAGATCGTAGAAGAAATGCACGCAGCGCTCGTTTGCGTGAAACCAGAGGGAGGAATGCAATGTCGATCAAGTTGACGCGCCGTGCCGTCGTCGGAGGGCTGGCGGGCACCGCGGCCTTTCCGGCCTTTGCCCAGAATCTCAAACTGCCGTCGTCGCCGGTCTCGCTCAATTTCGTAGACGTCGCCGGCAATCTCGCGCTGACGCAGAAGGCGATCGAAGCCTACCGCGACAAGAACCCGAAGCTCGTGTCGAAGGTGACCTTCTCCAAGGCGCCGGCGCCCGAGCTGCCCGGCAAGATCAAGGCGCAGCAGGATGCCGGCCGCGTCGACATCGACGGCGTTTTGACCGGCATCGATGCGCTCTCCGCCGGCGTTGACCAGAAGCTGTGGGTGCCGATCGCGTCGGAATATGCCTCGAAGCTGCCGAAGCTCGACGACATCTATCTCCCCGGCGCCAAGCAGATGCAGGCGCTGGCCTCGAACCAGGGCGTCTGCATCGTGTTCTGCCCGGCCGGCCCGGTGATGGAATACATGCCCGACAAGGTGAAGAAGGTGCCGGAGACGGCGGAAGACCTGCTCGCCTTCGCCAAGGCCAATCCGAACCGCTTCATGTATGCGCGTCCGGCAAACTCCGGCCCCGGCCGCGTGTTCATGATGGGCCTGCCCTACATTCTCGGCGACAAGGATCCGCACGATCCGAAGAACGGCTGGGACAAGACCTGGGCCTATCTGAAAGAGCTCGGCCAGTACGTCGAGTACTATCCGGGCGGCACCGGCCCGACCATGAAGGAGCTCGGCGAGGGCTCGCGCGACATGATCCCGTCGCAGATGGGCTGGGACATCAACCCGCGCGCGCTCGGCGTCGTGCCGAAGGAAGCCAAGGTGTTCTTCCTCAAGGGCTACCACTGGATCCTCGACGCGCACTACCTGTGCATCCCGAAGGGCGTGTCGCAGGACAAGCTCGCGGTGCTGATCGACTTCCTGAACTTCATGCTGTCGCCGCCGGCGCAGGCGATGACCTATGACGACGGCTATTTCTATCCCGGCCCTGCGGTGAAGGACGTGCCGCTGTCGATGGCGCCGGCGTCGAGCCAGAAGGTGATCCAGGAATTCGGCCGCGCCGAATACGCCAAGGAGATCACCTCGCATCCGCAGGAGATCCCGCTGCTGCCCGACAAGCTCGTCTACGCGTTCAGCCGCTGGGATGAAGAGATCGGCTCCAAGAAGAAGAAATAAGCTAGAGTATCGGCAACGGAGCCGGCGGCCTTGGCGCCGCCGGTTCCATGCTGCCGATCAGGTGACGGGGACACCGCGCAATGGCCATCGCCGGACGTGACTTCCGCGAGCTGCGGCTCGACGACATGAGCCGCAACTTCGGCACCGTCAACGCTCTGAAAGGCGTGACGCTGACCGTGCGCCGCGGCGAATTCATCGCGCTGCTTGGGCCGTCCGGCTGCGGCAAGTCGACGGCGCTGAATTGCCTCGCCGGGCTGCTGACGCTGTCAGGCGGCAGCATCTGGCTGGACAAGACGCGCATCGACCGGCTCAAGCCGGAAGAGCGCGGCTTCGGCATGGTGTTCCAGAACTACGCGCTGTTTCCGCACATGAGCGTGCGCCGGAACATCGCCTTCGGCCTCGCCATGCAGGGGAGGCCCAAGGCCGAGATCGAGCGCAAGGTCGACGAGGCGCTCGCGATCGTGCGGCTCTCCGAACAGGGCCACAAATTGCCGGGCCAGCTTTCCGGCGGCCAGCAGCAGCGCGTCGCGATCGCCCGCGCCATCGTCATCGAGCCGCCGCTCGTCTTGATGGACGAGCCGCTGTCGAACCTCGATGCCAAGCTGCGGCTCGAGATGCGCGCCGAAATCCGCCGCATCCACGACGTCATCGGTTCCGCCACCATCTACGTCACGCACGACCAGGAAGAGGCGCTGTCGCTCGCCGACCGCATCGTCGTGATGCAATCGGGCGAAGTGTTGCAGGTCGGCACGCCAGAAGACCTCTACGTGCGCCCGGCGCGCGCCGAGGTCGCCGAGTTCATGGGCTATCGCAACCAGCTGCGCGTCGGCGCCGCGCGCGCCGGCAACCGCGTCGCGATCAATGGCGGCGCCATCCGGCTCGAGGGCACGGCGGTCGAGCCCTTCGTCGAAGGCAACGCGGTCGCGGCGATCCGCCCTGACGACCTCGCCGTCGCCGCCAATGGCCCAGTCGAGGTCAAGACCGAGTCCTCGCAATACCACGGCGGCTACTTCTATTCGTCCGGCCGCACTGCGGACGGCGTCGAACTCTACTTCCGCTCCGATCGCCGGCTGGAGAAAGGCGAGCCGGTGCGGCTTTCCGCCGATCCTGCGCGCGTGCTGGTCTATTCCGGGAGCGGCGCGTGAGCGAAGCGGCGCTGAGCAAGCCCACCGAGCGGCCGCCGCTGCGCGTGCGGCTGGCGCTGCGCGACATCGACGGCGTGACGCTGCTCGTCGTGCCGGCGGTCGTGTTCGTGCTGCTGCTGTTCATCTATCCGTTCGCCTACGGCCTGGTGCTGTCCTTCCTCCCGAAGAAGGGCGGCTGGCTCGCCAACTATGCGAAGTTTTTTTCCGACCCGTTCCTGTACGACACCATCTGGTCGACTTTCAGGCTCGCCATTCCGGCGACGCTCATCAACGTGCTGGTGTCGGTGCCGATCGCGCTGCGCGTGCGTCACATGCGTCACCGCCGCGTCCTCACGACGCTGCTCGTTGTTCCGATCACGCTCGGCACGGTGCTGATCGCGCAAGGCCTGCTGATCTATCTCGGCCCGCAGGGCTGGTTTAATCGCGTGCTGGCGGTCGTCGGCATCGGCCACGTGCGGCTCGTGCACAACTACACCGGCGTGATGCTTTCGCTGATCATGTCGGGCTTCCCGTTCACCTTCCTGCTGACGTTGTCCTACCTCACCGGCATCGATCCGTCGCTCGAGCAGGCCGCCGCCACGCTCGGCGCGAAAGCGAGGGCGCGCTTCGTGCACATCCTGCTGCCGCTGCTGGCGCAGGGGCTCGCGATCAACATGTGCCTGTCGTTCGTGCAGACCTTCTCGGTGTTTCCCTCGGCCGTGCTGCTCGGCGCGCCGGCCGGCGAGACGCGCGTCATTTCGATCGCCGCCTATCAGGCCGCCTACGAACAGTACGACTACTCGATGGCGTCCGCCGTCGCGATGATCATGGGCTTCTGCCAGCTTGGCGTCGTCATCCTCATTCTCGCCGGTCGCAATTTTCTCTACCGCGGCTCCGCCGCCGGCGGAAAAGGGTGACGCCGATGCAGGACGACAAGCCGGCGGGCGAGCGGCTGTGGGCCACTGTGGTCTGGGCGCTGGTAATCTTCTTTGTCGTCAATGTCATCGCGACGATCGCGGCGGTGGGCGTCGATTCGTTCGGAACGCGTTGGTTCAATTCGTGGCTGCCGGCCGGCTTCACGACGCGCTGGTACAAGGCGGCGTGGGAGGAATTCCAGCTCCATGACGTGCTCATTGTCACCTTTGAGGTGGTTGGCGCCGTCGTTTTGCTGTCCGGCCTGCTCGGCGTACCCGCGGCCTATGCGCTGGCGCGGCGCAATTTTCCCGGCAAGCAACTCATGATCCTGCTGTTCCTGCTGCCGATGATGATCCCGCCGATCACCTTCGGCATCCCGCTCGCCACCGTGCTCTACCAGGCGCATCTCGGCGGCAACATGTCGGGCGTCATCCTCGCCAACCTGGTGCCGACCGTGCCCTTCGTCGTGCTGGTGATGATTCCGTTCATCGAGCAGATCGATCCGCGCATCGAGGCGGCGGCGCGCGTCTTCGGCGCCGGCACCGGCCGCCTGTTCGTCCACGTTCTGGTGCCGATGCTCACGCCCGGCATCCTCGCGGCGCTGCTCCTGGTGCTTGTGCGCACCATCGCGATGTTCGAACTGACCTTCTTCACCGCCGGCCCGGACAGTCAGACGCTGGTGGTGACGCTCTATTACGCGGTCGGGGCGGCCGGCGTCCGTTCAAACCAGTCGATCGACGCCATGGCCGTGATCTACATGCTGACGACGTTGGTCTGGCTGCTGATTGCGCTGCGCTTCGTCGATCCCACGCAGATCGTGACGCGGGTCAAGAAAGAAGCGGTCTAGCCGCGACAGCCGGACGAGCCCTTCGCCGCCGGTATCCTGTGGCCATTTGGCGGTCGCAGCCTGTGAATGGCCGACGGCAGGCGGCGCCGAAATCATGCGGTAAATCCCGTGCTTGCAATTGAAATCGAGCCCGGCCGAGCGGCCGGCTCGATGTGCCGGGAAATGGGCGCGTCTCCCCAAATGTCAGGTTTGTAGCAGAGCGCTTTCCGGAATTGAAAATGCCACCGGACGCTCCTGTGATTGCGAATCTTTATATACCCGCCGAATAGGTCTTTATGGAATTCGCGTCGTTGAATATAAGAACCTTGACACAGGAAGCCGAGACGGTCCGCCCGGCGCTATGGCAGCGGCCCGCCCCAGAATGAAGCAAGAGAGCGCACCGGGACTCGTTCCATGACTGCCGCAGTCGCCGCCAGACCGCGGAGCACGCCCGCGCAATATCCCGGTTGCGCCGAGTGTCTGACACGCGTCTTCAGCATCTGCGACTTCATCGGCGGATCGCCGCTTGCGCCGCTCGCGCAGGAAGTGCGCACGGTCACGGCGCGCCGCACGCTGTTTCGCGAACGCGACGTGCTCGACAGCGTGCCGATCATCTGCAGCGGCTGGGCTCTCTCGGCGGTCATGCTGTCGGACGGCAGCCGGCAGATCCTGTCCTTCCTGCTGCCCGGGGATTTCGTGTCGGCCGCGCTGTTGTTCGATCCGAAGCCGAAATGCTCCGTCGAGGCGATCACCAATGTCACATACCGCGCCTTCAACCGCGCCGAATTGAAGGACCGCATCTTCGGCAAGCCGGAGATGGCCGAAATGCTGGTCAACGTGTGGATCGAGGAGAAGCGCCGCGCCGACGAGTTGATCATCGATCTCGGCCGTCGCCCGGCGGCGGAGCGCGTCGCCCGACTCATCCTGAGGCTTGTCGAACGTCTGCAGAAGCGCGGCATGGCGGCCGGCGGTTCGTTCGAAGTGGAGTTCCCGCTGCGCCAGCATCACATCGCCGACGCTGTCGGGCTGACGCCGGTGCACGTCAACAAGCTGCTGACCGATCTGCGACGCGGCGGAATCATCAGGCTCAGCGAGCGCTCGCTCGCCGTACTGGACCCGGTGCGCCTGCGCGCGGTGGCAAGCCTGCGTTGATCGTCAGCGGCCGTTGAAGTGCGGCACGCGCCGCTCGGCGGTCGCCTTGATCCCTTCCTTGAAATCGTCGGTCTTGCGCAGGCGGGTCTGCTCGACCAGTTCGTGCTCGGTCGCCCTGCGCACGCGGTCGGCGAGATCGCCGCGCATCGTGGCGCGCGTCGACACCAGCGCGAGCGGCGCGTTCTCGGCGATCTCGGCGGCGAGCTTGAGCGCGGCCGCGCGAACGTCGTCCTGCGGCACCAGCACGTCGGCGAGCCCGATGGCATATGCGTCTTCGCCGTTGATGCGGCGGCTCGTGTAGAACATCAGCGCCGCCTTCGTGGCGCCGATTACCGCCGGCAGCGTCACAGTCAGGCCGAAGCCCGGATGGAAACCGAGTCGCGTGAAGTTGGCGGCGAAGCGCGCCTCGGGGCAAGTCACGCGGAAGTCCGCCACCATCGCGAGACCGAGCCCGCCGCCGACCGCCGCGCCGTGGATGGCAGCGATGATGGGCTTCTTCGTGCGGAACAGCCGGTTGCCCTCGAGATAGAGGTGCTGCACGGCGGCCTCGCGATTGAGCTCGCCGGGACGCTGGCCGGCCTTGTCGAGCGTCGAGCCGTCGCCGAAATTGGCGCCGGCGCAGAACGACTTGCCTTGCGCCGCCAGCACCACGGCGCGGCATGTGATGTCCTCGTCGAGTGCCTCCAGCGTCCCGGCGATCTCCTGGATCAGCGCGACGTCGAAGAAATTGTGCGGCGGGCGGCGGACTTCGATCAACACCACGTGGCCGTGCCTCTCGACACCGATATCCTTGAACGGACCCATTGCCAGCTCCTCCTACTCCGCCGCGTCGCGGCCCTGCGTCAGCGTGCCGGACTTCAGGATCAGTGCGTCGACGATCGTCACGCCCTCGCCCTTCGCATGCACGATCACGGGGTTGAGGTCGATCTCCGCAATCGTGTCGGCATGATCGGACGCAAAGTGCGACAGCTTCGCCATGAGCTCCGCCAGGGCGTCGACATCGGCCGGCGGCGCGCCCCTGAACGCCTCGAACAGGCGTGCGCCCTTCAGTCGACCGATCAGCGCGCGCGCCGCGTCATGGTCGAGCGGCACCGGCGCCAGCGCCGTGTCGGCCATCGCCTCGACCAGGATGCCGCCGAGGCCCACCATCAGCATCGGCCCCCAGCGCGGATCGCGGTTGATGCCGAGGATCACCTCGCGGCCGGGCCGCGCCATCGGCGCGACCAGCACGCCGTCGATGCGCGCATTGGGCGCATGCCGCCGCGCCGACGCCAGCACGCGCTCGCAGGCGGCGCGCGCCTCGGCCGCCGGCACGTTGAGCGCGACCGCGCCGGCCTCGGTCTTGTGGGGGATCTGCGCCGACTGAACCTTCAGCGCGACCGGCTTTCCGATTCCCAGCGCCGCGGCTTCAGCGTCGGCCGCGGATTGCGCGAGCACGGTGCCCTCGTCAGTGACGATGCCGTAGGCCGCGAGCAAAGGTCGCGCGTGCCATTCGCCGATCACCGGCCCGGCCGCGCCGAGCAGCGCGCGGGCCGTGTCGCGCGCGGGGGAGGGCGGCAAGGGAGCCGACTTGCGTGTCGTCAGACGCTCCCGCCGCTCGCGATAGTCGGCGAGCACGCGCATCGTCCGCGCGCAGCCGAGCGGGCTGGTGAACAGCGCGTACCCGGCCTCGTTGAGGATCTCGATGCTGCGTTCGGACGGCAGCGTGTAGGTCCACATGAAGACTGGCTTGTGGATGTCCCGCCGGAGGTCCTTGAGCTTCTGTAAATCGCCTTCGAGGAAGGCCGAACGCCGCGCCGTGACCACGACCATGACGCCGTCGATCAGCGGCGATTCCGCGACGATGCGGGCAAACGCCGCGTAGCCCATCTTGTGCACGCCCTGCGCCGTCGAATCGACCGGGTTCTCCGACGTGCCGTAGGGCGGGATGTGAGCTTCCAGCGCGCGCCGCGTCGGACCGTCGAGCACCGGCACGTCGAGGCCCGCGGTGGCGCAGGCATCCGCCGTCCAGATGCCGCCGCCGCCGGATGCGGTCACGATGCCGATGCGGCGGCCGGCGGGCAGGCGATCGCCGCAGGCGAGGAAGCCTGCCGCGAAGTCGAGCATCTCGTCGAAGTCGCGGCCCTCGATCAGGCCGTAATGCTCGAAGATGGCGCGATAGGCAGCCTGCGAGCCGGCGAGCGAGGCGGTGTGCGAGGCGACCGCGCGCACGCCCGCTTCCGATTGCCCGATCTTGCCGGCGATCAGAGGCTTGCCGGCCTTTAGCGCCTTCTCGGCGGCGCGCTTGAACTTCTCCGGCGACTTCACGTCCTCGATCAGCAGCAAAAAGACGTCGGTGCCGCCCTCGTCGAGGAGATAGTCGAGCACGTCGGCGACATCGAGCGCGGCCTCGTTGCCGGTGGTGACGACATGACGGAAGGCCATGTTTCGGGGCCGCGCCCGATCGAAGAACGCAAATCCCAGGCCGCCGCTTTGCGAGATCACCGAGACCTGGCCCGTGCCGATTGGCTGTGCCGGCCGGATCGCGCCGGCGTTCTTGTCCAGCGCCGGCGAAAAGGTCGGGCACAGCGACGCGGCGATGTTGGCGTAGCCCTCCGAGTTTGGCCCCGTCACCGCCATGTCGTAGCGGCGGGCGATCGCGGCGATCTCCGTCTGCATGCGCGCGCCGTCGCCGCCCGGCTCCTCGGCAAAGCCGGACGACATGATGACCGCGGCCTTGATCCCGGCCTTGCCGCAGCGTTCAAGCTCCGCGGCGACATGCACCGCCGGGATGATGAGCACCGCCATGTCGACGATTTCGGGCAGGGCTTCGACCGAGGGATAGGCCTTGTGGCCCTGCACTTCGGCGGCGCTGCGGCTGATCGGGTAGATGCGGCCTTCGTAAGGATGGCTGATAAGCGTCTCGAAAATGCGGCCGCGCAGGCCATGCAGGTCCGACGACGCGCTGACCACCGCCACCGACTTCGGCCACAAAAGTTTCTGCAAATCCGGCACGCGGCGCTCTCCGATTATCGCAGGCCGAGCCCGCGCGCGATGATGCCGCGCAGGATCTCGGTCGTGCCGCCCTGGATCGTCAGCTTGGGCGCGATCATGGTGGCGAAAGCGAGTTGCTCTTCCAAGGTCTCGCGGTTTCCCGTCTCCGGCGCGAGGAAGGCTGTGAGCTCGCGCACGCGGTTCGGCAGCTTCTGCTCCCAAATCGTACCGAGGTCCTTGACTAGCGAACCTTCGACCACCGGCTCCTTGCCGGCGTGCAGCATGCCGGCGACAGACACCGACATGCGCCGCAACGTGTGCAACTGCGCGACGAGGCGGCCGAGGCCTTCGGCGCCGCGCAGGTCCGGCTCGGGCCCGAGCGCGCGGATCAGTTCGAGCATCACGTAGAAGGTCTCGAGGAACCGCTCCGGTCCCGAACGCTCGTAGGCAAGCTCGCTGGTCGCCTGCTTCCAGGCGCCATCGATCTCGCCCATCACATGATCGTCGGCGACGAAGGCGTCCTCGAACACGACCTCGTTGAAGTCATGCTGGCCGCTCATCTGGTAGATCGGGTTGACGGTGATGCCCGGCGTCTTCATGTCGACCAGGAACTGCGTCAGGCCGTGGCGGCGGTTCTCTTTCGTCGGCGGCGAGGTGCGGAACAGGCCGAGCATGTAGTCGGCGATGTGCGCGTTCGAGGTCCAGATCTTCGAGCCGTTGATCTTGAAGCCGCCGTCGACCTTGGTGGCCTTGGTCTTGGCCGCGAACAGGTCGGAGCCGGAGTTCGGCTCGCTCATGCCGATGACGAAGCACAATTCGCCGCGGCAGATGCGCGGCAGGATGTCCTGCTTGACGTGCTCCGGCGCGTATTTGAGCAGCACCGGACCGCTCTGGCGATCGGCGACGAAATGGAGCCGCACCGGCGCATTGGAGACGCGAAATTCCTCGGTGACGACGAACCGCTCCAGGAACGAGCGTTCGCGGCCGCCGTATTTCTTCGGCCAGGTCATGCCGATCCAGCCCTTGGCGCCGACGCGGCGCGAGAACTCGCGATTGTGCGAGTCGCCGTGGCCCGGTCGGTAGGGATCGAACGTGCCGGCCGCAATCTCCTCCGCGAGGAAGGCGCGCACATCGTCGCGCAGCGCCTCGCACTCGGCCGGCAATCTGATCTGGTCGAATTGCAGGTTCGCCGTCATCGCGACGCCACCAATGGCCAGAACTCGTCGGCGCCGCGCGTGGCGATGCGGCGGCCGAGTTCGGCCGCCCAATAGCTCTCATTGCCGAAGTCGTCGCGCCAGCCGAGCATGCGCAGCGTGAAGCGATGCAGGACGTGCTCCTTGGTGAAGCCGATGGCGCCGAACACCTGATGCGCGATCGCCGAGCCCTCCTGCGCCGCCTCGGCGCAACGGATCTTGGCCGACGCGGCCTCGAGAAACACTGTGTCGTCCACAACGTCCGCCCGCGCCATCGTGTCGGCGGCCGAGCCGGAGACGGCGAGCGCTGCCGCGGCCTCGCCGGCGAGACGCGCGAGGTTCTGCTGCACGGCCTGGAACTTGCCGATCGGCCGCTCGAAGGCGACGCGTTCGTTGGCGTAAGCGACGCTCATCGCCAGGATCGCTTCCAGCGCGCCGGCTGTTTGCACGGCGCGCACGGCTGAACCCATTAGCATCAGCATGTCGCGATCGAAGCCGGCCGGCGCGGGCGCGGTGTGCAATGGTTTGACATTGTCGAAAATTACGACATCGCTTGCATCGCCGGCGACACTGCGGCCCGATGTCACACGGCAATCTTTTGTTGCGGCGAGTGCGACTGCGAAACCCTTGCCGCTCTCCGCCAGCACGGCGATGTGTGCGGCCGACGACGCGAAGGGAACACCGCTCGCGCGTCCGCTCAATGTGCAGTTGGCGCCAAGCGCGACGTGATCGTTCGGCCGCGCCGGCGCGACAGTCATTGCGCCTGCGGGCGAAGAAAGACCGGCGCGCGACAGCAGCCATCCGGCGAGCAGCGTCTCGGCGAGCGGCACGCTTAGCGCGCAGCGTCCGACCGCGCCGAGCACGGCAAATCCATCCTCGATGGTGGCGCCGGAACCACCGAGATCGTCGGGCACCCAGGCAAGCGCGAGCCCCGCATCTTCGATGGCGCGCCAGAGCGGTGTCTTCCAGCCCTCGTCTTTCGCCCGGTTTACCGTCTGCGGATCGGCAAGGTCGGCGAAAATCCGCGCCGCCGTCTCGGCGACGATGCTCTCACTGGCACCCGCCACGTTCAGCCTTCCCGCGTTCCGTTTCTTGTCTGGCGGCGGCATCGTGGGGCCAGGCGCGCCGAATGGCAAGGCGGCGCGTCGTGGATTTGTTGCGCTGCGGCCGTATCTGCGCGGTTGATCGCGCCACCCCGTCACGGTAGCGTTGCCACCAACAAAAAACGATCACCGAGCGGCAGCGCCCGCATCGGCATGCAGACGAGGGGAGGAGACTGATGAGAGCCAAGCTCACCGCTTTGGCGGCCGCGGTATTGACGGTCGCGTCCATCGGCGCCGCGCAAGCCGCCGGCCAGCCGAAACACGGCGGCATCCTGCGCTTCTATCACCGCGAAACGCCGCCGAGCCTGTCGATCCTAGAAGAGGCGACATTCTCGGTGAACGCGCCGGCGATGGGCATCTATAACAATTTGGTTCTGTACGATCAGCACAAGCCGCAGAACAGCATGGGCACGATCGAGCCAGAGCTGGCGACGAGCTGGGCCTGGGACAAGGCGAATACCGCGCTCACCTTCAAGCTCAGGCAGGGCGTGACCTGGCACGACGGCAAGCCGTTCACGTCGGCGGACGTCAAGTGTACGTTCGATCTGCTGCTCGACAAGAATCCGAAGGACAAATTGCGCAAGAACCCGCGCAAGGGCTGGTTCGAGGAAATCAGCGACGTGACCACCAACGGCGACTTCGAGGTGACGATCCATCTCAAGCGCCCGCAGCCGTCGATCCTGGCGATGCTCGCCTCCGGCTATACGCCGATGTACTCGTGCCACGTGCCGTCGGCCCAGATGCGCACGCATCCGATCGGCACAGGGCCGTTCATGTTCGCCGACGAGAAGCAGAACGAGTCCATCAAGCTGGTGAAGAACCCGCACTACTGGAAGAAGGACCTGCCTTACCTCGACGGCATCGAGTACACGATCATCAAGAACCGCGCGACCGCGGTGCTCGCCTTCGTCGCCGGCAAGGTCGACGTGACCTTTCCGACCGAGATGACCAAGGCGCTCGAGGCCGACATCAAGAAGCAGGACCCGACGGCGATCTGCGAGATCGGCCCGATCAATGTCAGCACCAACCTGATCATCAACCGCGACAAGCCGCCATTCGACAATCTCGAGCTGCGCAAGGCGATGGCGATGGCGCTCGACCGCAAGGCGTTCATCGACCTGATCCTTCAGGGCGCGGGTGACGCGGGTGGCGCGCTGCTGCCGCCGCCGGAAGGCGTGTGGGGCATGCCGCCGGACATCCTCAAGACGATCCCGGGTTACGGCGACGTCGCCAAGGATCGCGAGGCGGCCAAGGGCATCATGAAGAAGCTCGGCTACGGGCCGGACAAGCCGCTCAAGATCAAGGTTTCGACGCGCAACCTCGCCACCTATCGCGATCCGGCGGTGGTGCTGATCGACCAGTTGAAGAGCATCTGGATCGATGCCGAGCTCGATCCAGTCGAATCGAGCGCCTGGTTCGCCAAGGTGGCGCGCGGCGACTACTCGGTGGGCTTGAACCTGACCGGCAACGGCATCGACGATCCGGACCAGGCCTTCTACGAGAACTTCGGCTGCGGCTCGCAGCGTAACTACACGCACTACTGCAACAAGGACCTGCAAAAGCTGTTCGACGAGCAGTCGCAGATCACCGACGTTGCCAAGCGCAAGAAGCTCGTGTGGGACATCGACAAGAAGCTGCAGGAGGACGTGGCGCGTCCGATCCTGTACCACGCGCGGACCGGCACCTGCTGGAAGCCGTACGTGAAGAACTTCTCGATCATGACCAACAGCGCCTACAACGGTTACCGCTACGAGGACGTCTGGCTCGACAAATAAGCGCGTAACCGATCTGCGCCCGGCCGAAGAGGGGCGGCCGGGCGCCTTTATTTTCGTCGCACGAGACGGGAGGTCATCGTGGCGGGCTATCTCATCAGGCGATTCGGCCTGATGCTCGTGACCCTGTTCGGCATCTCGGTGCTGGTGTTCGTGATGCTGCGGCTGGTACCCGGCAACATCGCCGACATCCTGTTCGACGCCGCGGGTCTCATCGACACCGCCGACAAGGCCAAGCTCGAGCATGACCTCGGCATCGACCGGCCGATCGTCGTGCAATACGCCCAATGGGTGAACGGGCTGGCGCACGGCGACCTCGGCTATTCCTACGTATCGGAAAAACCGGCGCTGCAGGAGATCGCGCCGCGCATCCCGATCACCGCCAAGCTCGCCGGGCTGGCGCTCTTGTTCTCGATCGTATTCGGCGTGCCGCTCGGCGTCATCAGCGCCGTGCGGCAGAACACGCCGATCGACTACGTGCTGCGGGTGGTCAGTTTGAGCGGCCTGTCGATGCCCTCGTTCTGGCTCGGGCTCCTGGTGTTGATGGCCTTCGTCGCCTGGTTCGGCTCGATCCCGATCTACACCGACCCGCCGAAAGGCTTCTGGAATACGCTCTATCTCTACAGCGTGCCGGCCGTCGCCGTCGGCTTCCGCTCCTCGGCGCTGGTGATGCGGCTGACGCGCTCGTCGATGCTGGAGGTGCTGCGGCAGGACTACATCCGCACGGCGCGCGCCAAGGGCGCCTCGCTGCACAACGTCAATTATCACCATGCGCTGCGCAACGCGCTCTTGCCGGTCGTCACCGTCATCGGCATCGAGGCGGCGTTCTTGATGGGCGGGCTGATCGTCACCGAGACAGTGTTCAACATTCCCGGCGTCGCGCGTTTTCTAGTGGAGGCGATTCGCTGGCGCGATTATCCGATCGTGCAGAACCTGGTGATGTTTATCGCCGTCGTGGCCGTCGGGATGAATTTCATCATCGACGTGCTGTACGCGGTGCTCGACCCGCGCATCCGGTACAGCGGGTGAGGTGAGCCTATGGCCTCGATCGACATTGTTCCGCCGCCCGCGCCCGTCGCCATCATCGCCGACCGCTCGGAAAGCGTCTGGTCGAAGCTGCGCTATTACGCCGCCGCGCATCCGCTCGGCGTCGTCGGCGCCGTCATCATGCTGGTCTTCGTCTTCGCGGCGGTGTTCGCGCCGTGGCTCACCGGCTACGACCCGATCGGCACAAACCCGCGTGTGGCGCTGACGCCGCCGAGCCACGCCCACATCTTCGGCGCCGATTCGATGGGGCGGGACATCTACGCGCGTATCGTCTATGGCGCGCGCATCTCGCTCGCCGTCGGGCTCGGCTCGACCTTCCTCGGCTCGGTGTTCGGCGTCGCGCTCGGTCTTGCCTCGGGCTACATCGGCGGCTGGGTCGACCTCGTCATCCAGCGCATCGTCGACGTGCTGCAAGCGGTGCCGCTGCTCGTCCTCGCGCTGGTGATGGCGGCCTCGCTTGGCCCCGCGCTCGACAACACCATCGTGGCCATCGCCATCCCGCTCATTCCCTACACCGCGCGCGTAATCCGCTCGAACACGCTGGCGCTGCGCGAGCAGCCCTTCGTCGAGGCTGCGCGCGCGGTCGGCATGAGCGAGTTCCGCATCGCCGTCCGCCACGTGCTGCCGAACACGATCGCGCCGCTGATCGTCATTGCCACGGCGCAGCTCGGCGCGGCGATTCTGACCGAGGCCTCGCTCTCGTTCCTCGGCCTCGGCGTGCCGGAGCCGCACCCGTCCTGGGGCCGCATGCTGTCGGAATCCGCCGCCGAATACGTCCGCGTCGCGCCGTGGCTCGTTATCTTCCCCGGCATCGCCATCAGCCTTGCGGTATTCGGCACCAATCTGTTCGGCGACGCGCTGCGCGACATCCTCGACCCGAGGCTGCGCGACTGATGGCGCTGGCGATGGACAGGTCCCGCGACACGCCCGAGCCCGGCCGCGCCGAGGCGCTGCTCGTCGTCGACGACCTGCGCACGGTGTTCGATTTGCGCCAGGGCATGGTGAAGGCGGTCGACGGCGTCTCGTTCGCCTTGAAGCCGCACGAGACCCTGGCGATCGTCGGTGAATCCGGCTGCGGCAAGAGCATCACCGCGCTGTCGCTGATGCGGCTGGTGCCCGATCCGCCGGGCCGCATCGCCGGCGGCCGCGTCGTGCTCGAGGGCCGCGATCTGCTGGCGCTCGACGAAGAGGCGATGCGTGGCGTCCGCGGCAAGGACGTCGCCATGATCTTTCAGGAGCCGATGACCTCTCTCAATCCGGTACTGACCATCGGCAGCCAGATCGCCGAGGTCGTGCTGCTGCACGAGAGGGTTTCGCGCAAGGAGGCCTGGGCGAAAGCCGTCGACATGCTACGGCTGACGCGCATTCCGGCGCCGGAGCAGCGCGCCAACGAATATCCGCATCAATTGTCCGGTGGCATGCGCCAGCGCGCGATGATCGCGATGGCGCTCGCCTGCAATCCGAAAGTGCTGATCGCCGACGAGCCGACCACCGCGCTCGACGTGACGATCCAGGCGCAGATCCTCGATCTCATCCTCGACCTGCAGCAGAAGCTCGGCACCGCGGTGATCCTCATCACCCACGATCTCGGCGTCGTGGCGGAGACCGCGCACCGCGTCATCGTCATGTATGCCGGCCGCAAGGTCGAGGAGGCGCCGGTCGAGGAATTGTTCGCGCGGCCGCAGCATCCCTACACGCATGGCCTGATGGCCTCGATCCCGCGTCTGCCTTTGATGCGCGGCGAGATGGACGCCGACGCCGAGCGCTTGCAGGAGATCCCCGGCACCGTGCCGGCGTTGACCAATTTGCCGGCCGGTTGCGTCTTTGCCCCGCGCTGCGAACATGCGGTCGAGCGCTGCCGCGCCGAATATCCGCCTTACGAGGAGAAGCGCCCGGGCCACTGGGCCGCGTGCTGGCGCTCGCGCGAGCTCTACGGGGCAGGGGCATGACCGAACCCGTCCTCGCCGTGCGCGATCTCAAGAAGCACTTCCCGGTGCGCACCGGACTGTTACAGCGCGCTGGTGGCACCGTATTCGCAGTCGACGGGGTGTCCTTTTCGATTGATAAGGGCGAGACGCTCGGCCTCGTCGGCGAATCCGGCTGCGGCAAGTCGACTGTCGGCCGCACCGTGCTGCGCCTGATCGAGCCGACGGCCGGCGAGATTCGCGTCGGCGGCAGCGACATCACCAAACTCACCAAGGCCGAGCTGCGCCCCTACCGGCGGCAGATGCAGATCATCTTCCAGGACCCGTTCTCCTCGCTCGACCCGCGCATGTCGGCGGGCGACATCGTCGCCGAGCCGCTGCGCGTGCACGGCATCGCCAGGGGCCAGGAGGTCAAGAAAAAGGTCGCCGCGCTGTTCGACCGCGTCGGCCTGCGCAAGGCGCAGATGGACAGCTACCCGCACCAGTTCTCCGGCGGCCAGCGCCAGCGCATCGGCATCGCACGCGCGCTCGCCTTGCAGCCGAAGCTGATCGTCGGCGACGAGCCGGTGTCGGCGCTCGACGTCTCGATCCAGGCGCAGGTCCTGAACCTGATGCTCGACCTCCAGAAGGAGATGGGGCTCGCTTATCTCTTCATCTCGCACAATCTCGCGGTGGTCGAGCACATCAGCCACCGCATCGCGGTCATGTATCTCGGCCGCATCGTCGAATACACCGACAAGAAGACGCTGTTCACGCGCGCGCTGCATCCCTACACCGAGCAGCTTCTGCTCGCCGTTCCGGTGCCAGATCCGCGCGTGAAGCGGCAGAAACGCGTGCTGCAGGGCGACGTGCCGAGCCCGGTCAACCCGCCGTCGGGCTGCCACTTCCACACCCGCTGCCCCTACGCGGTCGACCGCTGCCGCGCGGAAAGCCCGGCGCTGCGCGAAGTCCGGCCCGGACAGATGGTCGCCTGCCATTTGCGCTGAGCTTTCATGCCGCGACCGGGCTTGTGCCGGCCGTGCACGCCGCTAGTGTTGCGCGCGCAGGAAGACGAGGTACCCCGGATGCCGGCCAAGGATTCCAAGATCAATCCGAACCCTTTCACCACGCGCCCGGAGATCGAGGGCACGTTCGGCGTCGTCACCTCGACGCACTGGATCGCGACGGCCGTCGGCATGGCGGTGCTGGAGAAGGGCGGCAACGCCTTCGACGCCGGCGCCGCCACGGCGTTCACCTTGCAGGTGGTCGAGCCGCACTTGAACGGCCCCGGCGGCGACGTGCCGGTGATGGTGCACGACGTGAAGCGCGGCAAGACCGAAGTGATCTGCGGGCAGGGGCCGGCGCCGGCCGGTGCCACCATCAAACATTATCGCGACGAGCTCGGGCTCGATCTCGTGCCCGGCACGGGGCTTCTCGCCGCCTGCATCCCCGGCATGTTCGACACCTGGATGCTGCTGCTGCGCGACTACGGCACGATGCGACTCGCCGACGTGCTGACGCCCGCGATTGCCTATGCGCGCGACGGCTATCCGGTGGTCGAGCGCATCAGCGCCACCATCGACACCGTCAAGGACATGTTCCGCGACCACTGGACGACGTCTGCCGCGGTCTACTTGCCGGACGGCAAGGTGCCGGCGCCGGGTTCGCTGTTCCGTAATCCCAAACTCGCCGAGACCTATGCGCGCGTGCTGCGCGAAGCTGAAAGCGCGGGCGGTGACCGCGTCGCGCAGATCGAGAAGGCGCGCAAGATCTGGTCGCAGGGATTCGTCGCCGAGGCGATCGACAAGTTCTGCCGCACGCAGGAGGTGATGGACACGTCCGGCGAGCGCCATCGCGGCGTGCTTACCGGGCAGGACATGGCGCAATGGCAGGCGACCGTCGAGGCGCCGATCCATTACGACTATGGCCGCTACCGCGTCATGAAGGCCGCGCCGTGGACGCAAGGCCTGGCGACGCTGCAGACGCTGGCGCTGCTCAAGGGCTACGACCTCGACAAGCTCTCGCCGACCGATCCCGACTTCATCCATTTACAGATCGAAGCGACCAAGCTGGCGTTTGCCGACCGCGACACGTTCTACGGCGATCCGAAATTCGTGAAGGTCCCGGTCGACGTGCTGCTGTCGGATGCCTATAACGCCGAGCGCCGCAAGCTCATCACCAACCGCGCCTCGCTCGATTATCGTCCCGGCACCATTCCCGGCTTCGGCAAGCGCATCGCCATCCGCACCGCCGAAGGCGCGCGCACCGCGGTCGCGAGCTCGGGCGCCGGCGAGCCGACCGTCGGCCGCATCTGGACGCACGACGATCACAATCTGCCGGACGTGCCGAGCGAGCGCGCCAAGATGGGCGCGACGCCGGGCGACACCGTGCACTTCGACATCGTCGACCGCGACGGCAACATGATCTCGTCAACGCCGTCGGGCGGCTGGCTGCATTCCTCGCCGGTGATCCCGGAGCTCGGCTTCTGTCTTGGCACCCGCGCGCAGCAGTTCTGGCTCGACGAGGAGCATCCGAACGCACTGATGCCGGGCAAGCGACCGCGCTCGACGCTGACCCCGACCATGGCGCTGCGTGACGGCAAGCCGTATCTCGCCTGGGGTTCGCCGGGCGGCGACCAGCAGGACCAGTGGATCTCGCAGTTCATCCTGCGCCACGCCCATTTCGGCATGAACCTTCAGGAGGCGATCGACGCGCCGGCCTGGCACTCGGAACATTTCCCCGCGTCGTTCTGGCCGCGACAGGCGCGGCCCGGCGTCATGGTCATCGAGGCGCGCGTGCCGGAGGCGACAGTGAAGGAGCTTCGCGCGCGCGGACACACGGTCGAGGTCGGCCCGGCCTGGTCGGAAGGCCGGCTGACGGCGGCCTCGCGCGTCGATCCGTACCGCCGCGCCGCCGCCAATCCGCGCGGCATGCAGGCCTACGCCGCTGGGCGGTGATCCGAACCGATTCTGAGGCCGTATCAGGGGCATGACCGCGCTTGCGCTTGCCCCGGCCCCGGTGTTCCCTCCTCCAGCACCGGCGGTGGTGCTGGCGCTGGCGCATTTCGCCTGTGGGCTCAATGGGATGGATGCCGGGCGTACAACGGCGGCCGATTACTCCGCGCTGATCGGGGCGGTGGCGGGCACGCGCGACCGTGCCGCCTTCGGCGCGCTGTTTTCCCATTTCGCGCCGCGGGTGAAGACCTTCATGCTGCGCGCCGGCGCCAATGCGGCGCAGGCCGAAGAGCTGGCGCAGGAAACGCTGCTCACGGTCTGGCGCAAGGCCGACCGCTTCGATTCCGGCCGCGCCACGGCCGCGGCCTGGATCTTCACCATCGCGCGCAACCTGCGCGTCGACCGGCTGCGGCGCGAATGGCGCGACGCCGCCGGCGACGGCGAAATCCCGGAGGTGGCGGATGAGGCGGCGACGCCCGATATCCGTCTTGCCGGCGACGAACGCAATGCGCGCGTGCGATCGGCGATGACGCAGTTATCGGCCGAGCAGGCCAGAGTGATCGAACTATCGTTCTTCCAGGACATGCCGCATGCCGAGATCGCGCGCGCGCTCGGCCTGCCGCTCGGCACCGTCAAGTCGCGCATCCGCCTCGCCATGAACCGCCTGCGCGATTTGCTCGAGGACCTCGCATGACCATCACGCATCATCCCGCGACCGACACGCTCGCCTCCTATGCGTCGGGCTCGCTCGACACGGCGCGGCGGCTCGTCGTCGCCAGCCATCTCGAGCGCTGCGCGGCCTGCCGCCGCGCCGTCGGCGATTTCGAGGCGGTGGGCGGTGCGATGCTCGAGGACCTGCCGCCCGCGCCGATGGGTGAGGACGCGCTGGCGCAGGTGCTGGCCCGGCTCGATGCCGTTGCTCCGGAACCGGCAGCAGGAACGATGAATGCGCATGCGGACTTGCCGGCATGCCTGCGCTCCTGCACGCTCGGCTCCTGGCGCTGGATCGGCCGCGGCCTCAAGGTGCGTCCGATCATGTTGCCTCAGGCGGGCGGGACGCGGCTGTTCCTGCTCAAGGGCGCGCCGGGTGCGCGCCTGCCGCACCATGTGCACACGGGCGAGGAGTTCGCGGCGGTGCTGACCGGCGTATACACGCACGAGGGCGGCCGCTTCGGCCCCGGCGATTTCGACGAGGCCGACGAGACGACCGAGCACACGCCGGTCGTCACCGCCGACGCCGAATGCATCTGCCTCATCGCGCTCGAAGGCCGCGTGCGCATGACCGGGCTGGCCGGCGCGCTGCTCAATCCCTTCGTGCGGATCTGACGATGCGGCGGCCGCGTCGCCGTTCGGTCCCTCAACCGCCGCCGCGATTGCGCGCGCGCTGGGCCGAACGTGGCTTCTCCGCCGCCGATCTCCTCAACCTGTGGCCGCCGCCGGCGCGCGGGCCGCGTCCCGAAACGCTGCGCTACGGCGCGGCGCCGCGCCAGGTGCTCGACGTCTATCGGCCGCGCCATGCGACACGCGCGCCGCTCGTGGTCTTCTTCTACGGCGGCAGCTGGCAGAACGGTTCGCGCGACATCTATGCCTTCCTCGGCCGGGCTTTTGCCGCGCAAGGCATCGTCACCGCAGTGCCGGACTACACGCTTTATCCGGAGGCGCGCTTTCCGGTGTTCCTCGAAGATGCCGCGCGCGCGACCGCCTTCGCGCGCGAGCATGCGGCGTCATGGGGCGCCGATCCGCAGCGGCTGGTGCTGATGGGCCATTCCGCCGGCGCCTATATCGCCGCGATGCTCGCCTGCGATCCGCAATGGCTGGCGCGTGCCGGGCTTGACGCGCATCGCGACGTCGCGGCGCTCATCGGCCTCGCCGGGCCTTACGATTTCCTGCCGATCGAGAGCGGCGTCTTGCAGACGATCTTCGGCGGACCGGAGCGGGCTGAGACGCAGCCGATCAATTTCGTCACCGGCCGCGAGGCGCCGGCGCTGCTCGCCACCGCGCAACGCGATATGCTGGTTACGCCGGGCAACACGCTGCGCTTCGCCGCACGCATTCACGAACTCGGCGGGCGCGTCGAGGAACGCGCCTACGGCCGCGTCAATCATTTCACCTTGATCGGCGCATTCGCGCCGGGCCTGCGCCTCTTGGCGCCCGTGCTGCGCGACGTCGACGATTTCATCTGGCGCGTCACCGGCCGGAGCGCCGCGCGGCGGTCCTAGTGGCCGTGGATGTAGGTGCCCGGCGCGGGGCAGAGCGGCGGCAGGCCACGCTCCGGCGCTCCCATCGGCGGCGGCGCAACCCGCTCGACCGTGCTGCGCTCGCCGAGCCATGCGGCCCACTGGGTCCACCACGATCCTTCGAAATGGCTGGCGCGCGCCGCCCAGGTCGCCGGATCGACATAACGATCGCCTGGATGGCGCGTGGCGCTGAGGTAGTGCCGGCCGCGATGTCCCGGCTCGGAGACGATGCCGGCGTTGTGCCCGCCGTTGGTCAGTACGAAGGTGAGCTCGGTGTCGGTGAACAGCGCGATCTTGTAGACCGAGGTCCAGGGCGCGATGTGGTCGGTCTCGGTGCCGACGACGAACATCGGCATGCGCAGGTCCTTCAGTGTGATGACCCGGTCGTTCACCGCGTAACGGCCGGCGGTGAGGCGGTTCTCCAGGAACAGCGCGCGCAGGTATTGCGAATGCATGCGGTAGGGCATGCGCGTCTGGTCGGCGTTCCACACGGTGAGATCGGTATCGGGCTCGCGCTCGCCGAGCAGATATTGCCGCATCATGCGTGACCAGATCTGCTCGTTCGATCGCAACAGCTGGAAGGCGGCCGCCATCTGCTTGGTGTCGAGGACGCCCTGGTCCCACATCATGTCCTCGAGGAAGGCGACCTGGCTCTCGTCCACGAACAGCATCAGGTCGCCGGCCTCGCTGAAATCGGTTTGCGCGGCGAGCAAGGTAGCGGTCTTCAGGCGGTCGTCGCCGTCGCGCGCCATCGTCGCGGCGGCGATCGCGAGCAGCGTGCCGCCGATGCAGTAGCCGCAGGCGTGAACCTTGCGGCCCGGCACGATGGCGTTGATCGCGTCGAGCGCGGCAATGACACCCTGGCCGCGATAATGCCCCAGCGTCAGGTCGCGATCGCGCTCGGTCGGGTTACGCCACGAGATCATGAACACGGTGAAGCCGCGATCGACAAGAAAACGGACGAGCGAGTGCTCGGGGAGGAGGTCGAGCACGTAGTATTTCATGATCCACGCCGGCACGATTAGCAGCGGCTCGGCGAAGACGTTCGGCGTCGCCGGCGCGTACTGGATCAGTTCGATCAACTCATTGCGGTACACCACCTGGCCGGGCGTGGCGGCGATGTCCTTGCCAAGGTCGAATCCGCGAGGGCTCGGCGCCGGCGTCAGGGTGAGCGTGCGCCGCATGTCCTGCATCAAATTATCGAACCCGCGCGCGAGATTGGCGCCGCCCTCGGCCAGCGTGCGCTCGACAATGGTCGGGTTGAGCCATGGCGCGTTCGACGGCGACACCGCGTCGAGCAACTGCCGCACCATGAAGGCGGCGCGCGCCGCATCCTTCGCCTGCATGCCGCGCACCGGCCTGGTCGCCTCGCGCCACCACGCTTCCTGCGCCAGGAACGCCTGCTGGAAGTAGCGGTAGGGCGCCTTGCTCCAGCCGGGATCGTCGAAGCGGCGGTCGCCCGGTCGCGGCGCGAACGGCATCGCCGCCGGCGCGCCCGCCTGCAGCGACAGCGCAAGCAGCCGCGCGGCGTAAATTTGCGCCAGCGCCGCAAGCTCGGCCTGCCGTCCCGGCGCCCGCGACATATGCGAGAACCAGTCGAACCAGGCGCTGAACTGCGCGTGCGGCGAGATGCCCTGCGTGAAGCGCGCCGTCATCGCGCGCGCGATGCGATTGAGGGTGTCGAAGGACGGCAGTTCGACGTCGGCTTGCTCGGCCGGCGGACAGCCGGGGCGGCCGGCCGGCGCGGTTGAAGCGTCAGGGGCGAGCGGCGGGGCGATGACGGTGGTGTCGGTCATGCCGACACTATCGCGCGCCCGCGCTACCGCGCGTTGACGTCGATCAAGGGCCGGACTGGCCCCACGGGCAAAGAGTTAATGGCCGTCAAGGATGCGGTTCAACGCGCCGGCGCGTGCGTCCGCGCGGGCTTCTTCGACTTCGCCGCCGCGGTCTGCTCCTGCAGGGCGGCGAGCTTGTCCGGCACGTAGCGCGCCAGGATCTCCGGCTCGACCGCCGCCATCGCCTGGTCGGGCAGGCGCTGCCAGACCTCGTCCATGCCGAACAGCGGGATGCCGAGATAGCCGCGCACGGTGAGAGACTGGCCGTCGGGCGAGAGCGTCATCTTGGCGCGATAGATGCTGCCGTCGCGCGGGTCGAGGATGTTGCCGTTGTCGTAATCGAGCCCGTGCTGCTGCATGTTGCGGATGAACGACAGGCCGAGCCACGGCTGGTTGCGGCGGTCGTCGGTGCAGCGGTCGCAGACCGGGTGCGGGGGATCGTTCGGCCGCGGGAAGGCCTTGGCGATTGCGCCTTCATAGACCCCGCCGCCGTCGTCGACGAACAGCACCCAAATCACCGGCTTGCCATCGATGCGCTTCTCCCACAGCCCGGCAACGCTCGGTTGCTGCTGGGCCTGGGGCATCGGCTGCCCGGCGCGCGGCTGCTGCCAGGCGGGCTGCTGCGGGGTCGCGGCGCGGGCGGGGTGCTGCCAGGCGGAGGACTGCGCCTCCGCTGCGGTGCCGAAGCCGGCGATCGCAACGCCGGCCGTGAGCACGAGAGCCGCCACGCGTGCCTTCATTTCATTCCCCATGCGAATAGCCGAGACCGTTCTCATCACACCAGAATATGGCTCTTTCGCGAAAGCAAAAAGGAGTTGCTGAGGTTATGATAAGTTGGAACTCTGCGATCCGAAATGACGTTAACGCCGATCCATGGGGATACACAGGCGGCCGACGCGATATAACGCGCCGCGAGAGGCAACGTCCGGAATGTCAAAATCGAGCCTCGCACTGAGCAATCTCCGCGCGGTCGTGATCGTGATCGTGCTCGCGTTCCATTCCAGCCTCGCTTATCTCGTCAATATCCCGGCCCAGGTCGCCTTTAACCAGGAACCCTACACCTGGGAGGCGTTCCCCGTCGCCGATGCCCATCGCTGGCTCGGCTTCGACATCTTCTGCGCCACGCAGGACGTGAGCCTGATGGCGCTCATGTTCTTCCTTTCGGGCCTGCTCACCGGCCCGAGCCTCGAGCGCAAGGGCAGCCGGCTCTATCTCGTCGACCGGCTGCGCCGCATCGGCGTGCCCTTCGTGCTGGTGGTGATCGTCCTCTGCCCGATCGCGCTCTACCCGGCCTATGCCGTGCGCACCATCAACCCCGACGCCGCCGGCTACTGGCAGCAACTCCTCTCGCTGCCGTTCTGGCCGATCGGCCCGCAATGGTTCCTCTGGCAACTGCTGGTGCTGAACGCGCTCGCCGCCGGCCTGTTCGCGGCCGCGCCGCACGTGCTCGCTCCCTTCCGCCGTTTCGCCGACTGGGCGGGCGCGCGGCCGGTCCGGTATTACGCCGCGATCTCCGCCGCCGCGGTGCTCACCTACACGCCGCTCGCCTATGTCTACTCGCCGTTCACCTGGCACGAGTTCGGGCCGTTCGCGTTGCAGATCTGCCGGCCGCTGCTCTACATCCTCGTCTTCTTCGCCGGCATGGCGCTCGGCAGCCGCGGCCTCGAGCGCGGCCTGCTGGCGGTCGACGGGCCGCTGGCGCGGCAATGGGCGTGGTGGACGGGGCTGGCGCTGATCACCTTCTTCCTCTGGGCCGGATTGACCTCGCTGACCATGCCCGACTGGTTCGCCGCCCCGGCCGCCGCCAAACTCGGCTCGGCGCTCGCCTATCCGCCGGCCTGCATCGCCGGCGGGCTCTACATGGTCGCGATCTTCCTGCGTTTCAGTCGCATGCGCTCGCGCATCCTCGACAGCCTCTCCGCCAACGCCTACGGCATGTATCTCGTGCACTACGTGTTCGTCGTCTGGCTGCAATACGCGCTGCTGCCGGCCGATCTCCCGGCGCCCGCGAAAGCCTTCCTTGTCTTTGCCGGCAGCCTCGTGCTGAGTTGGCCCGCCAGCGTCGTCATCAGCCGGCTGCTGACCGGCACGCTCGCTTTCGCGGCCAAGCGCCCGATCCGGACCGCGACGCGCTGACGCCCCGCACCGAACTCTGATCAAGAGGCTTCATGCCGCTGAATTTCACGCTCGCCTCGCGCAACCTGTTCCATGACCGGCTGCGTTTCGTCGCGACCATGATCGGCATTGTCTTTTCGGTCGTGCTGGTGATGGTGCAGATGGGGCTTTATCTCGGCTTCGGCGACATGGTCACCAAGATGATCGACCACGCCGACGCCGACCTGTGGGTCATGCGCGACGGCACCAAGTGCTTCGAGGATCCCTCGCTGATCGACGCGCGCAAGCAGGGCGCCTATCAGGCCATCGCCGGCGTCGCCAGCGCCGAGCCGCTGGTGATCGGCTTCTCCGACTGGCACATGGCGAACGGCGCGATCACGCCCGTCTTCATCGTCGGCTCGAACCTCGACGGGCCCGGCCTCAAGCCCTGGGACGTGACGGCAGGCTCGGCGCAGACGCTCAGGGACGAGGACGCGGTCGCGGTCGACAAGACCTATTACGAACGTCTCGGCATCTCCGGCCTCGGCGCCAAGGCCGAGATCCGCGGCCAGCCGGTCAAGGTCACGGCGTTGACCGATGGTGTTCGTTCGTTCACGACGACACCATACGTATTCGTCGACATGAGCCGCGCCCGCACCTATGTCGGCATCCCGAAGACCTATGCCAATTACTTCCTCATCAAGCTCAAGCCCGGCGCCGATGCGGCGAAGGTGGCGAGCGCGATCCGCGAGCAGAGCCCGAAATACGAGGTGCTGACCACCGCCCAGTTCCGCGAGCGCAGCCGTTCGTTCTGGCTGTTCGGAACCGGCGCCGGCGCGGCCCTGTTCGCGGGTGCGCTGCTCGGCGTCATTGTCGGCACCGTCATCGTGGCGCAGACGTTGTATTCCAGCACCAAGGATCACATCGACGAGTTCGCCACGTTGCGCGCCATGGGTTCATCGAACCGCTACATATATACCGTCATCATCTACCAGGCGCTGCTGAACGCCGTCGCCGGCTTCTGTTTCGCCGCGCTGATCGGCATGGCGGTCGTGTTCTTCACCCGCAGCGGCGCGCTACCGGTGGTGATCACGCCATGGCTGATGGCGGCGATCTTCCTCCTCACGGTGGTGATGTGCGTGGTCTCGGCCTTCGCCGCCATCCTCAGGGTCGTGCGCATCGATCCGGTCGTGGTGTTCTCGCGATGACCAGCCCGGTCCTCGAAGCGATCAAGGTCGCCAAGGTGCTGGGCCACGGCGCCGGGCAGGTGCATGCCCTGCGCGGCGTCGATTTGTCGCTGCGCGGCGGCGAGTTGACGCTGCTGATGGGTCCATCCGGCAGCGGCAAGACGACGCTCCTGTCGGTGCTCGGCTGCATGCTGGCGCCGACATCGGGCACGGTGTCGGTTTGCGGCCACGGCACCGCCGATGCCGGTCCCGAAGTGCTGGCGCAGCTCCGCCGCGACCACATTGGCTTCATCTTCCAGACGTACCATCTGTTTCCGACCCTGACCGCCGCGGAGAACGTGCAGCTCGCGCTCGACGT
>Ga0134125_10000701_pt1 | contig 43830 bp, 45 predicted proteins | sample KB31751_FD_96464 | JGI IMG/M metagenome (GOLD analysis project Ga0134125, IMG submission 96464) | Terrestrial soil microbial communities with excess Nitrogen fertilizer from Kellogg Biological Station, Michigan, USA - KB3-175-1 | ecosystem: Environmental > Terrestrial > Soil > Unclassified ...
CGGATACTTGGCCTCGATGCCCTGCCACGGATCGTCGAGCAACTGCTTCATGCCGAGCGAGATGCGGTGCGTCTCGTGGTTGATCTTGATGATCTTGACCTTCACCTGCTGGCCGATGTTGAGCACTTCGGTCGGGTGATTGACGCGGCGCCACGCAATGTCGGTGACGTGCAGCAGGCCGTCGATGCCGCCGAGGTCGACGAAGGCGCCGTAGTCGGTGATGTTCTTGACGACGCCGTCGATGACCTGACCCTCTTCGAGGTTCTGCACCAGCTCCTGGCGCTGCTCGGCGCGAGTCTCTTCCAGCACGGTGCGGCGCGACACGACGATGTTGCCGCGGCGGCGATCCATCTTGAGGATCTGGAACTGCTGCGGCGAGTTCATCAGCGGCGTGACGTCGCGGATCGGGCGGATGTCGACCTGCGAGCGCGGCAGGAACGCCACGGCGCCGTCGAGATCGACGGTGAAGCCGCCCTTGACCTGGTTGAAGATGACGCCCTGGACCTTCTGGTTGTCGTTGAAGGCCTTCTCCAGCTTGCCCCAGCTCTCCTCGCGGCGTGCCTTGTCGCGCGACAGCACGGCCTCACCGAGCGCGTTCTCGACGCGCTCCAGGTAGACCTCGACCTCGTCGCCGATCTTGATCTCCGACAGGCGGCCCGGCGCCGCGAATTCGCGCAGCGCGACGCGGCCTTCGGTCTTGGCGCCGACGTCGATGACGGCGAGGTCCTTCTCGATGCCGACGACCTTGCCCTTCACGACAGTCCCTTCCTGGGGGCTGCCTTGGGTGAAGGACTCTTCGAGCATCGCGGCGAAATCTTCACGCGAGGGGGCGGATGCAGTGGCGGTGGCCATGAATTCTCCTGTCAGCGAGCGCCGGCGGGTTGGAATGGCGTTCGAAAGCGCGGGCCTTCGGTCCCGCAAGACCGAAAGCGGCCTCCGGAATCCCGGAGAGCCGGCGCAAAAACCGTGCTTTTGAACGAGGGTTCGGTTCAGGCCGCCTTACGAAGAGGCGCGAGCGGGGCTTTGTCCTCCAACAACGAGGGGCGTTACTCGCGCCCTCGGCCCGCTCGGGTGGCCTCGACGATGTCGATGGCGGCCCGGATGACGGTCGATATATCCATATCGGACGTATCGAGCAAGTGCGCGTCCGGAGCCGGTTTCAAGGGGGCCGTGGCCCGGTTCATGTCGCGGGCGTCGCGGGCGGCGATGTCGGCCAGCACGGTGGCCTCGTCCATCGACTTGCCGGCATTGGCGAATTCCTTGGCCCGGCGGCTGGCGCGGACCTCCGGCGCAGCGGTGACGTAGATTTTCACGTCGGCGTCCGGGCAGATGACCGTGCCGATGTCGCGGCCGTCGAGCACGGCGCCAGGCGGCTTGGCCGCGAACTCGCGCTGGAAGGCGAACAGCGCCGACCGCACCTGCGGCATGGCCGAGACGATGGAGGCGGCCTCGCCGACCGCCGGCCCCTTCAGCGCGGCCTCATCGAAATGCGATGAGTCGAGTGTTAATGCCGCGGCCAGCGCCGCGTTGCCGTCGTCCGGCGACTTGCCGGCGTCGAGTACGGCCTTGGCAACGGCACGGTAGAGCAGCCCGGTGTCGAGATGACGCAGGCCGTAATGCGCGGCGAGCTTCTTGCCGAGCGTACCCTTGCCGGAGGCGGCCGGTCCGTCGATGGCGATGATCATCTCGCGCCCTTCATATCCCTACCCTGAAAGGGGAGGGTCGACCGCGTTCGCGAAGCGAATGCGGTCGGGGTGGGGTCACGTTGCGACACACTCGACCCCCACCCGGCTCGCTCCGCTCGCCACCCTCCCCCTTGCAGGGGGAGGGATAAAGAAGCGCCGCCGCTCATGACAAATCCGCCCCGAGCCCGCGCATCAATTCGACATATCCGGGGAAGCTGGTGGCGATGAAGGCACTGTCGTCGATGCGTACCGGATTGTCCGACGCCAGCCCCATCACCAGCGCCGACATCGCGATGCGGTGATCCATGTGCGTGGCGACGGTGCCGCCGCCGGGCGCCGCGCCCTTGCCGTGCACGATGAGATCGTCGCCTTCGATCTCGACGGCGACACCGTTGGCGCGCAGCATGGCCGCAGTCGCTTCCAGCCGGTCGCTTTCCTTGACCCGCAGTTCCTTCAGGCCGCGCATGCGCGTCGTGCCCTCGGCAAAGGCCGCGGCCACGGCGAGGATCGGATATTCGTCGATCATCGACGGCGCGCGCTCTGGCGGCACCTCGACGCCCTTGAGCTTCGAGGCGACGACGCGCAAGTCGGCGACCTCCTCGCCGTTGTCGCGCTTGGCGATCTCCTCGATCGTCGCGCCCATCTCGCGCAAAGTCGTGAACAGCCCGGTGCGCAGCGGATTAGTCATGACGTTCTCGAGCACCAGCTCCGAGCCCGGCACGATCAGCGCCGCGACCATCGGGAACGCGGCCGAAGATGGATCGGCCGGCACGACGATGTTCGCCGGTTCCAGTTCCGGCTGCCCCTGGAGCACGATGCGGCGGCCGTGCTCGCCGTGCGGCTTCGACACGATCTTCGCGCCGAAATGCTTGAGCATGCGCTCGGTGTGATCGCGGCTTGCCTCTTCCTCGATCACGACGGTCTCGCCCGGCGCGGCGAGGCCCGCGAGCAGCACGGCGGATTTCAGCTGCGCCGAAGGCACCGGCGACTCGTATTCGATCGGGAGCGGATCGCGCGCGCCGCCGATCGTCAGCGGCAGGCGGCCGCCTTCCGCCTCCCCGATCACCCGCGCGCCCATCCGCTCCAGCGGATCGAGGACGCGCCGCATCGGCCGCTTGCGCAAGGAGGCGTCGCCGTCGAACGTCGCCTTGATCGGGCAGCCGGCCACGGCTCCGAGCACCAGCCGGCAGCCGGTTCCGGAATTGCCGAAATCGAGCGGCTTTGCCGGCGCGGCGAAGCCGCCCACACCGACGCCGTGGATGCGCCAGATCCCGTCCTCGCCCCGGATCAGCCGGGCGCCGAGATCGCGCATCGCCTGCGCCGTGTTGAGCACGTCCTCGCCCTCGAGCAGCCCGGCGACCGTGCTTTCGCCGACCGTCATGGCCGAGAGGATCAGGGCTCGGTGCGAGATCGACTTGTCGCCCGGGACACGGGCCCGGCCGGCAAGCACCCCGCCGCGGCGGGCGGTCAGAGGCGTCGGTTCGGGCGCATGCTCGGGTGAATTCACGGGGGGCCGGTCCTTGGAATTGCGGCCCTCCTACCATGCGCCCGCCGCCGCCGTCACGGCCCTCGGACGGGCGCGCCGGCGCTATTGACAGCGCGCCTGCAACTAGCCAAGTGAAGCACCAATCCGGCCATCCCGAGGAACATTGACCTGTGGCTAAAACCGAGCTTGGCACCAAGCGCGTCTGCCCCGACACGGGCCGTAAGTTCTACGACCTGAACAAGACGCCCGTCGTCTCCCCCTATACCGGCAAGATCGTCCCGATCGCGGCCGCGCCGGTCAGCCGTTCGCGGCCCGAGCCCGTCGCGCCCGTGCGCGCGCCGGTGCCCGAGGAGGTCGAGGTCGCGCCGGAGACCGCCGAGGCCGAATTCGTCTCGCTCGAGGACGCGGAGGCCGAGCAGCAGGGCAAGAAGAAACCCGCTGCCGCGGGTGCGACCGCCGGCGCCGAGCCTGACGCGGCCGAGGAAGAGGACGTCGAGATCGACGAGAGCCTCGACGATGCCGCGTTCATCGAGGAGGAAGAGGAAGGCAGCGACGACGTCACCGACATCATCGGCGAGTCGATCGAGAAGGAAGAGGAGAGCTGATTTTTCGCGGGCGGTGTCGGCGCCGCGCGGCTGAGGCAGCGTTAACGAACTTGCCTTTGCATTCGGCGCGAGAAACGACTACTGATCCCGCCCTCAAGGTCAGGGGCCATAGCTCAGCTGGGAGAGCGCCTGCATGGCATGCAGGAGGTCGGCGGTTCGATCCCGCCTGGCTCCACCAACCTTCCCTCGCTTCGCGAGCTTCGGTTGGCAAGCCCCCGAAGGCTTGCGATAGGTGAAAAATAATGAAGAGCCGCCCTCGGGCGGCTTTTTTATTGCGCGGCTGCTGACAGCGTCACCGGCCGCATTGCATGATGCGCGAACGAGAACATCGCGGGGGATAGGCAATGCAAGGCAAGATCGCGCTCGAGGAACACTTCGCCATCCAGGCCACGCTCGGCGACTCCAAGGTGTTCGGCGCCCAGGTGTGGGACGCGCTCGGCCCGCGCCTCCTCGACATCCAGGACATGCGCCTGCGCGAGATGGACAAGCACGGCGTCGAGATGATGATCCTGTCGCTGAACGCGCCGGCAGTGCAGGCCATTCCCGACGTCAAGCGCGCCATCGCGGTAGCGCGCGAGGCCAACGACGTGCTGGCCGAGGAAGTGCGCAAGCGCCCCACCCGCTTCGCCGCGTTTGCCGCGCTGCCGATGCAGGACGTCGACGCCGCCATCGCCGAGCTGAAGCGCTGCGTGAAAGAGCTCGGCTTCGTCGGCGCGCTGGTCAATGGGTTTTCACAAGCCGGCGCGCCCGACACCGCACTCTATTACGACCTGCCGCAATACCGGCCGTTCTGGCACGCGTGCGAAGCGCTCGGCGTGCCGTTCTATTTGCATCCGCGTAATCCGCTGCCGAACGCCATCAAGGCCTACGAGGGACACAACTGGCTGCTCGGCCCGAATTGGGCGTTCCACGCCGAGACCGCGGTCCATGCCCTGCGGCTGATCGGCTCAGGCCTGTTCGACGAATGCCCGAATTTGCAGATCGTGCTCGGTCATCTCGGCGAAGGCATCCCGATCTACATCTGGCGCATCGACGGCCGCAACGGCTGGATGAAGGAGCCGCATCGCTACGCCGCCAGGAACAGCGTCGGCCATTATTTCCGCAAGCATTTCCATCTCACCACGTCGGGCAACTTCAGCACGCCGGCGCTAGTCAACGCGATGACGGAAATGGGCGCCGACCGGGTGATGTTCTCGGTCGACTGGCCGTTCGAGGGCGTCGCGGAAGGTTGCGAGTGGTTCGACAAAGCGCAGATCGGCGAGGCCGACCGCGCCAGGATCGGCCGAGACAACGCGATCAAATTGTTCGAGCTGAAATTGAAATAAATAGCCTGTCCGCTGTCATGCGCGGGCTTGTCACGCGCATCCCGCTTAGGCTGGCCGTTTTGCCTCCCTAAGCGAGATGGCCGGGACAGGCCCGGCCATGACCAGAGACAGCTAATTCTTCTTGTGCGTCTTCAGCGCCAGCTTCGACCAGATCGGCTCGTCGGAGCCGTTGCCCCAGGCGATCGGCCGGTAGAACGAGTGGATGCCGTAGCGCGCCAGCTTGTGCATCTCGCGCACCCAGTTCGGGTGCACATAGAGCGCGTGATAGTGCGTCGCGGTGCCGACCGCCTGCTCGTAGAGCTTGCCGGCGAGCGTCTCCTTGGCGATGCGGTTGGCGCGCGCCCAGGCGCCGCGCTCGTTGATGGTCTTGCGCTTGCCGTCGCAGGCGAAGGTGAACTGGCAGGCCAGATGCCGGTCGGCGTTCTGGTAGATCACGCCGCAGACGTCCTCCGGATAGAAACCGGAGAACACGCGGTTCATCACCACCTGCGCGACCGCGACCTGGCCCTTGTAGGGCTGGTCGCGCGCCTCGAAATAGACGGCGTTGGCGAGGCAGCGCTCGGCCCGCGCCAGCGACTTGCCGTCCAGATGCAGCCGCTCGATCGGCGACGGCGGCGGCACGCCCGGCGCCGGCGGCGGCAACATGGCGAAGGTCTGCGGTAGCGCGATCGGCGTGTCGAGCACCGCCGGCGTCGCCTCGCGCGGGATCGAGGACGAGTCGATGCTGGCGAGCTGGATCGGGCGGTCGTCCGCCGCGGACGCGGCTGGCGCAGCGCTGGCCATGGCCGGACCCGCCGTCATGGCCGCCTCGACCGCGTCTTCCTGACGCAGCGCGGCGAGCTTGGCCACCGGCGAGTCGGTCAGGTCGCGGATCATCGCGTTGACCGAGGGGTGCGTCTTGTCGAGCGCGACGGTGTCCGGCGGGATCGGTACGGCGACGAACGCCATAGCGATGTTCTCTTCCTCGCGCCGGCCGAACGGCAGCGAGAAATTCTGCAAGCCCTGGCGCAGCGAGGTCAGCACGACGCTGCGGTCGTGCACGAATTCGGCGGCGGCCTCGACCGCGCGCACGTTCAAGAGATCGAGCGCGCTGATCGTGAGCGCGAAGATCGCGAACACGATGCAGGAACGCTTGGCGGCGACGAAAACCTTCTCCTCGATGGTCTGGTCGGACGCGTCAAAGTCGATACTGCGTGTCAGCACTGGCAGCCCCCCACGAACGCAACACACCGGGCTCGATGCGGTGCGATCTTAGGGCCGGTAGCGAACTATGGACGGGGTTTAAGAAATTTTTGACTAAAGAAGGCAAACGTAGATGCTTAATTTACCACGACGAATTGCCTTTGATTACAATTTTAGCGATCGCGTTAACGCTCTAGTGGAATTGATAACGCGCGATGGCGCTTTCGTCCCAGACAAGACCGTTGCCGGGCCGCTCCGGAATGAGCGCGTGGCCCTTCGAGATGCGCAAAGGCTCGGTGAGCAGCACGTTCGCCCAGTCGACATATTCGAGATAGTGGCAGGTCGGCGTGACCGCGAGCAGATGCGCGCTGACCTCCGGGAACAAATGCGACGACATCGGCAATTTGCGCGCGGCGGCGAGTTCCGCCGCCCTGCGCCAGCCGGAAATGCCGCCGATGCGCTCGAGATCCGGCATCACGTAGTCGGCGGCATTGGCGTCGAGTGCCGCCTCCATGCCGTATGGCAATGAGAAGTTCTCGCCGATCTGGACCGGCACGGTGAGCGCGCGGCAGAGCGCGGCCGCGCCGGCATAGTCGTCGTGACGGATCGGCTCCTCCAGCCAATAGATATTTTCGCCGTCGAGCGCGCCGCCGCGCTTGAGCGCCTCGTCAAGCGCCAGCATCTGATTGTAGTCGACCATCAGCACGGCCTCGTCGCCAATGCGCTTGCGCACGGCGCGCACCGCGGCGACGTCCTCGTTCAGCGTCGGGTAGCCGAGGCGCAATTTGACCGCCGAGAAGCCCATGCCGAGCAGCGTTTCAGCCTCCGCCGCCAGCGCGCCGAGATCGCCGGTCAGGCCGAGGCCGCAGCTGTTGTAGGCGGGGATCGGTCGCGGCTCGCCGCCGAGAAAGCGCACCAGCGGCTTGCCGGCCGCGGTCGCCAGAGCGTCCCACAGCGCCGTGTCGAAGCCGGCGAGCGCCATGCGCACGACGCCCTGCACGCCCATCAGCGCGAAGCGCCGCGCGATCTTCGTCCCGAGCGCGTCCGGATCGGCGCGCTCGCCTTTGGTCAGCGCCTCGATCTCGCGGACGATGGCCGCGATGCCCGGCGCCGACGCCTTCAGATAGCCGAACACATAGGAGCGGCCGGTGCCCCCCTCCTCCGTCTCCAGGTCGATCAGGACCAGCGGCACGCTGCGCAGCGCCTGCTGGCTGGTGCCGAGCACGAAATTCAGCGGCACCTCGACGGCGCGGACGCGCAGCGCCCGGACGGTCAACGTCGGCAAGGGCGGCAGGCTCGGCATGGCATCCCCCGGTCACGGCAAAAAAGGCCGAAACGGCCCTGTTCTTGAACCCTTAACCCGCCCCGCCCATATTAGGAACCGGCGGGACCGCATGGCGCGGCCTCGCCGGGGGTGCCATCCGGACCCCACGTCAAAGTCGCTTTTGCGAGGGCTTTGAGGACCAATGACAAGAGTTCCGTCACTTTCCAGCCCGTTCCTGTTGGGTTTCGACGAGATCGAGCGGATTCTCGACCGCGTCAGCAAGGGCTCCGACGGCTATCCGCCCTACAACATCGAACGGCTGCCGCGCGACGCGCAGAACCCGGAGCGGCTGCGCATCACGCTCGCCGTGGCCGGCTTCACCCGCGATCAGCTCGATGTCTCCATCGAGGAGAGCCAGCTGGTGATCCGCGGGCGGCAGCAGGACGACAAGACGCGCCAGTTTCTCCACCGCGGCATCGCCGCGCGCCAATTCCAGCGCACCTTCGTGCTGGCGGACGGCATGGAGGTATTGGGCGCCGACCTCCGCAACGGGCTGCTGTCGATCGACCTGGCGCGGCCGCAGGCGGATCGGGTCGTGAAATCGATCGCGATCAATGCGGAAGAATGACGGACTCGTGAAACAGGACTCGACCGCGTCAAGCGTTCACTCAGAAAGGAGTCGAGGGCCATGACCTACGACAAGACGACCGAACCGAATGGAACTCACCCTGCCCTCACGCAGGAAGGCCTGGCGCATCTCGGCGACGGCCGCCTCGCTTATGTGCGGCAGATCCGCTCCGAGAAGATCGCCGAGATGTTTCCGCAGGCGCCGCGCATCGAGCCCGGCATCGACCTGTTCGCGCTCTACGCCGCCGACGGCACGCCGATCATGCTGACCGACACGCGTGAAGCCGCGGTCGCCAATGCCTGGAGCCAGGAGCTCGAGCCGGTGAGCGTGCACTGACATTGAAATTGTCGTCCCCGCGAAAGCGGGGACCCATAACCGCCGGCGTCTCGAAATGCGAAAGCGCAGCCAAATCGGCTGCGCTTTTTATTTTGCTGCGATGCCGCGGAGTCTGGGTCGCCGCTATCACAAGTCGGCTTTAGCCGACTTGTGCATCATGATGGCAGACATCGGGTAGACCCGATGTCTGCGGGGACGACAGAGTTATTACGCCGCGCTGCTCGCCGGCGGCATCGCCAGCACGGCATAGAGCGCGTCGGCGTCGCGCGAGTCGCGCAGCTTGCGCGCGATGTCGGGATCGCGCAGCAGGCGGGCGACGCGCGCCAGCGCTTTCAAATGATCGGCGCCGGCCGCCTCGGGCGCGAGCAGCAGGAAAATCAAATCCACCGGCTGGCCGTCGAGCGCCTCGAAATCGATGCCGCGCTCCAGCCGCGCGAACAGGCCGAACAGCCGCCCGAGCTTCGGCAGCTTGCCGTGCGGAATGGCGACGCCGTTGCCGACGCCGGTCGAGCCGAGCTTCTCGCGTTGCATCAGGATCTCGAGAATGGCGCGCTCGCTCTGCCCGGTGATCTCGGCCGCGCGCGCGGCGAGTTCCTGCAAGGCCTGCTTCTTGCCGTTGACTTTGAGCGCCGGAACAATCGCGTTCGGAGCAACGAGATCGGTGAGCGTCATGGACATGTCCGATGAGCGTAATGGGCCGGCGTGGATTGGCGAGGGGGTTTGTGAAGGCGGCGGACCATAAGGATGGCGCCCCCCGGCGTCAATGGGCCGCGTGGGCCGATTTTATTGGCTTTCCCTGGCATAATGCATAATCAAAGGCCGCGACGGGCCTGGCTGTCCTTGCGGCGGCGCTTGTAGCGTCTGAGTTGCGTTTCGATACGCGAAGCCGCCTGGTCGGCGCTGTCATAGGCACCGGACGCCTGTCCCTCGGCCTCGATCGAAGCCCCGGAATCCAGATGCAGGACGCATTCGGTGCGGAAGCCGAAGCCGTCCTTGCCGACGGTGGCGAAGCCGGAATACCCGCCGCGGAAATATTTTGCTGTCGCCTCTTCGACGCGGCCGCTGATCCGCTGTTGCAGCGCCGGCCCGACGCTGATGTTTTTTCCGGAAACGCGCATCGGCATGCGATTTCCTCCTTTTTGCTGGCGGCGTGCGAGACCGCGACCGTCAGTCTAGGCGGCTACGAAGTCGGGCGAAAGCGTTCCGCCGCTCGTCAGCGAAGCTCGTGCGTTCCCAAGGCGTTGCCAAGGGGAAAAGTTCCGTAGGGCTCGCGGCCGAGTGCCGCACGCGTTATGCCGTCGCCGCGTGCTTCTCGCGCCGCCGCTGCACCGACGAAGGTATGCGCATCGCTTCGCGATATTTGGCGACGGTGCGCCGCGCGATATCGACACCGGCGGATTTGAGTTTCTCGACGATCGTGTCGTCTGAGAGGATGTCGTCCACCGTTTCGCCGTCGATGAGCTGGCGGATGCGGTGGCGCACGGCCTCCGCCGAATGCGCCTCGCCGCCGTCAGCCGCGGCGATAGCGGAGGTGAAGAAATATTTCAATTCGAATATGCCGCGACTGGTCGCCATGTACTTGTTGGCGGTGACGCGCGACACGGTCGATTCGTGCATGCCGATGGCGTCGGCGATGGTTTTCAAATTCAGCGGCCGCAGGTACTGCACACCGTGCACGAAGAAGCCGTCCTGCTGGCGCACGATCTCGCTCGACACCTTCAGGATGGTGCGGGCGCGCTGGTCGAGCGCGCGCACCAGCCAGGTTGCGGTCTGCAGGCACTCGGCGACGTAGCTCTTGTCCTTGTCGTTGCGCGTGGTTTTCGACACCTGCGCGTAATAGCGCTGGTTGATGAGCACTTTCGGCAAGGTGTCGGAGTTCAGCTCGATCTGCCAGGTGCCGTCCGGCGCGGCGCGCACCAGCACGTCGGGCACGATCGGCTGCACCGTCGTCGAGCCGAAGGCGAGGCCGGGCTTCGGGTTGAGCGCCCGGATCTCCGCCGTCATCTCGGCGAGATCCTCGTCGTCGACGCCGCAGACGCGGCGCAGCCCGGCGAGGTCGCGGCGGGCCAGCAGTTCGAGATGCGCGAGCATGATCTGCATCGCCGGATCGAGCCGGTCGCGCTCGCGCAACTGGATCGCCAGGCATTCGGTGAGGTTGCGCGCGCAGATACCGGCCGGATCGAATTTCTGCAGGATCGCCAGCACGGCCTCGACCTCGGAGATCGGCGCGCCGAGCTTTTCGGCGACGCTTGCAAGATCGCCGGTCAGGTAACCGGCCTCGTCGACCATGTCGATGAGGTATTGGCCGATCATGCGCCGCACCGGGTCGGCGATGGCCAGCGTCATTTGCTCCGCGAGGTGCGCGGCGAGCGTCGTCTCCGAGGAGACGTAGGCTTCCAGATTGTTGTCGCCGTCAGAGCCGCCGGCGCCGACACCCGACCATTCGGAATAGGCCGGCTGCTGCGCCTCGGGCTGGGCCTGGCGCGGCGCGGCGTCGTCGGGGAAGACGTTCTCGAGCTCGGTGCCGAGCCCCTGCTCCATCGCGCTGCGGCTGGTCTCGAGTTCGTCGCCGGTCCAGTCGGACGGGCTCGGCTCGTCGCGCGATTCGGCGGCCTCGGCCGGCTCCGCCGCGGGGCCGTCATCGTCGCTGGCGCGCTCTAGGAGCGGATTGCGCTCCAGTTCGCCCTCGACATAGGCGGCAAGGTCGAGGCTGGAGAGCTGCAGCAGCTTGATGGCCTGCATCAGCTGCGGCGTCATCACCAGACCCTGGGTCTGGCGGACCTCCAGTCGTTGCGACAAAGCCATCGGGTTTCCCGGCCGGAAACTGGTCTGATTCTTGCTTGCTATTTATACCAGTTCACCGGCGCCGGCGATATGCGATTCCGCACCGCGGCATTTCCCAAACAATCGGCAACATATTCAATAAGTTAGAAAATTCGTCTTCCGAGCCGGCCGCTCAGAGCTTGAACTCCTCGCCCAGATACAACCGCCTGACGTCCGGGTTGTTGACGATGTCGTCGGCTCGGCCCTCCATCAGCACCTCGCCGGAATAGATGATGTAGGCACGGTCGGTCAGGCCCAGGGTCTCGCGGACATTGTGGTCGGTGATCAGCACGCCGATGCCGCGGTTGGTCAGGTGGCGCACCAACTGCTGGATGTCGCCGACGGCGATCGGGTCGATGCCGGCGAACGGCTCGTCGAGCAGCATGTAGCTCGGCCGTGTCGCCAGCGCCCGCGCGATCTCGACGCGGCGGCGCTCGCCGCCGGAGAGCGCGATGGTCGGCGTCTTGCGCAGGCGAGCGATATTGAACTCCTCGAGCAGCGCGTTGAGATCGGCCTCGCGGCGGCGGCGGTCGGGCTCGACCACCTCCAGCACCGCGCGGATATTCTCCTCGACATTGAGGCCGCGGAAGATCGAGGCCTCCTGCGGCAGATAGCCGATGCCGAGGCGGGCGCGCTGATACATCGGCAGCGCCGTGACGTCGTAGCCGTCGAGCTCGATGCGGCCGCGGTCGGCCTTGATGAGGCCGGTGATCATATAGAACACGGTGGTCTTGCCGGCGCCGTTCGGGCCGAGCAACCCGACGGCCTCGCCGCGGCGGACATAGAGCGTCACGCCCTTCACCACCATGCGGTTGCCGAAGCTCTTTTCGACGCCGTGCGCGGCGAGATAGGCGTGGCGGACCTGCTGGCGCGGATCGACCTCGCGGCGAGTGCGCGCGGCGAGCTGCTGGCCGGCCTGCGCATTGTGCCGCGCGCCGGGCTGCGGCTGCGGCGCGCGGGCCGTGGGACCCTTGGCGCCGCGCCGGGGACCGCGCTGAAAGAACGAGAGGATATTCACCGGCTTCTCCCGCAGCAGCGGACCGGCCGCCGGCCATCCCGCACAGGAAGCGCGACCCTAGCTGATTCCTTCCGGTCCGGCGCGGCGGGCGGGCGGGCCATCAAGCGGCTACCGGGTCGCCGGGCGCGGCGCAGGAGCCGGCCCGGGATTGGCGCCGCCGGCGCCGCCCGGCTTCATGTCGGGGATGCCGCCGCCGCTGCTCGGCAGGAACAGGCCCTGCACGCGGCCGTGGCCGTTCTTGCCCGACTCGACGCGCGATACGCCGCTGGTCAGATCGACGATCAATTTGTCGCCGCGCAGCACGTTCTTGCCCTGCGTCATGACGACGTTGCCGGTAAGCGTGACCGTGTTGCTCGGCATGTCGAAGAGCCCGAGTTCGCCGGTCGCGGTCTGCTCCTTCTGGGTGACGATCACGCCGCCGCGCGCCTCGAGCTTCTTGATCTTCTGGTTGCCGCCGGGGCCGGCATTGGCCTGCTGCATCGGCTTGCCGCCCTCCGGCGGCGCCTGCTCGTCGTCCTGCTCGTAGAACACGACCAGGGTCTTGCAGCGCATGTCGGTGTCGCCCTGGCGCACGTGCACGTTGCCGCTGAACGTCGCGATCTTGTCCTTGTCGCGCACTTCGAGCGTAGCCGCGTCGATGTGCACCGGCTCGTCGCGGTTCTGCGAGAAGCCCTGCAAGGCATTGGGCGGGCCTTTCGACGCCTGCTGCGACTGCGGCTGCGCCTGCGCGGCGCCGATGCCGATGCCGAACGCGGCGGCGATGACGAGGAGAACGGCGCCACGCATCACGGCTTCTTCGCTCCGGCCTTCGCGGTCTTGCCCTGCTGGTCGCCGAGATGATCGAGCACCAGCGTCACGCCCTTGGTGAAGCGCACGAGGTCGCCGGAATCGACGACCTCCAGATGATTGGCGTCGAGCTGGCCTTGCAGCATCTTCAGCGTCACCGGCTTGTCCGACACGACGTTGCCGCTGCGGATGTCGACCATCGCTTCGCTCAGACGGCCTTCGTACTGGTTGTTGGACAGGACGATGTCCTTTTCGAGTTTGAGTGTTTCCGCCTTGGCGTCGTACAGGCCGGTGGCCGCGGACATCAAGGTCGTGCTGTTGTCCTGCATCTGCAACTTGGCGTGCAGATTTCTCAATTCCATCAGATCCGGCTTGGTGAGGTCCTGCTTGGCCGCCTCGGCGGTCAATTCGTAGGCGCGGGAATCCCGGGTGAAGCCGGACAGGCGCGGCTTCTCCATGGTGATCTGCGTGCCCGACACGACCAGATTGTCCATGTTGATCGGCAGCTTGGTCAGCATTCGCAGCGGATTGAAATAGGTCAGCAGCACCATGAGCGCGAGCGTGCCGACGACGGCTATCGGCACCGCGATGCGCAGGATGCGCACGTGCCGGCTGTGCCGGCGGGCGGCGCGGAAGGCGCGGTCGCTGTCGGCGCGGCTCATCGTCCAGTAGGAGCGCGCGGTCTGCGGGTCGGCTCTGGCGGTGATGACACGGTTCATGCGGTGGTCCGGCCGGACTCCGGTTTCAGCTTGGCCACGAAAATCGGCAACGCCCCCTCGCCGTCATGGCCGCGGAATGTGGCCCCTCGGCGGCGAACGCCGTGCCTGCGTCGATTCCCCTACCGACGCAAGACGTTACATGGAATGCGAAAAAATGTCCTGTTCCGCCCAGCCGGCGAGGTCGAGCCGCGCGCGGTCGGGCAGGAAGCGGAAGCAGGCGGCGGCGATTTCGGCCCGGCCTTCACGCGCCAGCATCGCGTCGAGTTTCTCGCGCAGCGCATGCAGGTGCAGCACGTCGCTTGCCGCGTAGGCCACTTGCGCGTCGGTGAGCGTGTCGGCGCCCCAGTCGGATGACTGCTGCTGCTTCGACAGGTCTACGCCGAGCACCTCGCGCGCGAGGTCCTTCAAGCCGTGCTTGTCGGTGTAGGTGCGGGCGAGGCGCGAGGCGATCTTGGTGCAGTAGACCGGCTGCGGCATGACCTTGAACGCCTTCGCCAGCATCGCGAGATCGAAACGCGCGTAATGGAACAGCTTGACGATCGACGCGTCGGCGAGCAGCCGCTCGAGGTTCGGCGCGCGCGTCTGCCCGGCGGCGATCTGCACCACGTCGGCGGAGCCGTCGCCGGGCGAGAGTTGCACGACGCAAAGCCGGTCGCGGTTGGGATCGAGACCCATCGTCTCGGTGTCGATGGCCACCGCGCCCTTGTAGGCCGACAGGTCGGGAAGGTCGCCGCGATGCAGGCGGATGGTCATTCAGGGCTTCCGGCCGGGCCCGGCGGCCGCACCGGCCGCCATTCGCCAAGCATTGATTCCATGTGGCTTTTTAGCTTGTCGCGGCGAACACTGTCCAGCGGCGTGCCGGATCGGCGCCGCGGCCGTTCATGGACCTGAAAAAGCAAAGGCCCCGGAGTTCGGTCCGGGGCCTTCTTCGCCAAGCGCAATGTCCTGTTCCTGGAGCGCCGCAAGTCCGAAAAAACCCGCCTCGCATCAGGACATCGGGCTGGGGAAGCTCACTTCAGCGCGTCGCTGATCGACGAGAACTTGCTGTTCAGGTTGGTGCCGATGGTCTGCACCACGGTGATGATCGCAACGGCGATGCCGGCGGCGATCAGCCCGTATTCGATGGCGGTGGCGCCGGACTCGTCGTTAACGAAACGCATTACGGATTGCATGGGGTACCCCCTCTACTAACGCGGGAACTTTGAGTGACGAGGGCAACCCTAGCGGGCAAATACTTACGGGGCGTAAAATTGATGCCATAAATTCGTATCAGCAGCATTAAAATGAACAACCTTAGATTCTACAGAATCAACATGGATTCCAATAGGCTGCGTCCGTTGCCTTACACCTTAACCTTTCGCCAGCTATGAAATTTAATCGCTGAAAGGCAGGCAAAGAGCGGCAAGGGGCCATTCGGGCCGGTAGCGGGGACGTGCGCGCCGGCGGCGGCCGCATGCAGGAAAACCGTAGGCTGCACGAAAGCGCAATTCAACCGCGCGCGGACATGGCTCGCATGACTTGCCGGATGGCACGGAGCGCGAACCGGCGCGGCGCGTCACGAATGATGTGTTTGGAAGAGCGCGGCGCGAAATCAACGATCCGCGCGAAGCGGTGGTGCCCAGGAGAGGACTCGAACCTCCACGGTGTTACCCGCTAGTACCTGAAACTAGTGCGTCTACCAATTCCGCCACCTGGGCACTGGCGGCTCTAGGTATTGAGCCCAATCCCCCTTGTCAATTGAAGCGTTTGCGGCCGCTTCTAACGGCCTGTACAGCGCGAATGCGATCCTGTATTGCCGCGATGGCCGGACCTTTTCGCCGGCTTCCCCATTTGCAAGCGAGAGCGGCATGACCGCACGCAGTCCCTACGACACCCTCGTCACCGTGTACGGCGGCTCCGGCTTCCTCGGCCGCCATCTCGTGCGCGCGCTGGCCAGACGCCATTACCGCATCCGCGTCGCCGTGCGCCGGCCCGATCTCGCCTTCCATTTGCAGCCGCTCGGCCGCGTCGGCCAGATCAATGCGGTGCAGGCGAACCTGCGCAACGCCGAATCGGTCGAGGCGGCGGCGCGCGGCGCCGACATGGTCGTGAACCTGGTCGGCATCCTGTTCGAGCGCGGCCGCCAGCGCTTCGACGCCGTCCACGCCGAGGGCGCCGCCAATGTCGCGCGCGCGGCGAAAACGAACGGCGCCCGGCTCGTCCACGTCTCCGCCATCGGCGCCGACGCGAACTCCACCGCCGCCTATGCCCGGTCGAAGGCCGCGGCCGAGAAGCTCGTCGCCGAGATCGTGCCCGAGGCGGCGATCGTGCGGCCGTCGATCATGTTCGGCCCCGAGGACAACTTCTTCAACCTGTTCGCATCCCTTGCCAGGATGTCGCCGATGCTGCCGCTGATCGGCGGTGGCGCGACGAAATTCCAGCCAGTCTTCGTCGGCGACGTGGCGCAGGCGATCGCGCTGGCCGTCGACGGTGAGGCGCGCCCCGGCACGACCTACGAGCTCGGCGGACCCGAGGTGCGCAGTTTCCGCGACATCCTCGAGTACATCCTGAAGACCATCGAGCGGAAGCGGCTGCTGATGCCGCTGCCGTTCCTCGTTGCCAAATTGCAGGCGAGCCTGCTCCAGCTCATGCCGACGCCGCTGCTCACGCCCGACCAGGTCGAGCTGCTGCGCACCGACAACGTCGTGTCCGAAGCCGCCATCGCGCAGCGCCGCACGCTGCCGGGGCTCGGCATCACGCCCGAGCCGATCGAGGCGATCGTGCCGTCCTATCTCTGGCGCTTCCGCAAGACCGGCCAGTTCCGCACGCAGCCGACCCAGTAAACCGCGTCGCGATGCCGGTCATCACCAACATCGAGGACCTTCGCCGGCTGGCGCGGCGCAAGGTGCCGAAGGCGCTGTTCGACTACGTCGACACCGGCTCCTACGACGAGATCAGCTACCGCGCCAACACCACCGAATTGAGGGCGGTCCGCTTCCGCCAGCGCGTGCTGATCGACGCGCGCGAGCGCAATCTCTCGACCACGATGCTCGGCGAGAAGGTGTCGATGCCGGTCGCCATCGCGCCGACCGGGCTGGCCGGCCTCCTGTGCGGCGACGGCGAGATGGTCGCCGCGCGCGCCGCCGAAGACGCGGGCATCCGCTACTGCCAGTCGACCATGTCGATCTGCTCGATCGAGGACATCCGCTCGGCGATCAAGGGGCCGTTCTGGTTCCAGCTCTACGTGTTCCGCGACCGCGGCTTCTCCGAGCAGATCCTCGACCGCGCCAAGGCCGCCGGCTGCACCGCGCTGTTCGTCACCGTCGATCTGCCGCTGCGCGGCCAGCGCCACGCCGATTTGAAGAACGGCCTTGAAGTGCCGCCGCGCCTGACCTGGCGCAACGCTTTCGACATCGCCACCAAGCCCGGCTGGGTTACGAGCGTCATGCGCGGCAAGCGCAAGACCTTCGGCAACATCGCCGCCTTCCTGCACAAGACGTCGCAGACCGGCGCGCTCGCCGCCGGAAAATGGGCGCAGGAGAACTACGACCCGACTCTGTCGTGGAACGACATCGCCTGGATGCGCAAGGTGTGGCCGGGCAAACTGGTCTTGAAGGGCGTGCTCGACGCGGCCGACGCGAAGAAGGCCGCCGATCACGGCGTCGACGGCATCGTCGTCTCCAACCACGGCGGCCGCCAGCTCGACAGCGCGCCGGCGACCATCGTCGCGCTGCCGCGCATCGCCGACGCGGTCGGCGATCGCATCGAAATTTTGTTCGACGGCGGCGTGCGCTCGGGCCAGGACGTCCTGAAGGCTTTGGCGCTCGGCGCGCGCGGCTGCCTCATTGGCCGCGCCCATCTTTACGGCCTCGCGGCCATGGGCGGCGCCGGCGTGACGAAAGCGCTGAGCCTGATCGAGAGCGAATTGCGCCTGAGCATGGCGCTCACCGGCGTGCGCGACATCGCCGACGTCAGCCGCGATATCTTGTTCGACGACTACGGCGACCCGCGGCGGAACGTGTGAGACACAATCGTCATGGCCGGGCTTGTCCCGGCCATCCACGACTTTGCTACGTCATCGCAGTAAGACGTGGATGCCCGGCACAAGGCCGGGCATGACGGCGATAAGCGCTGTGTCGCTCAGAGAAAATACAGCGCGTAGATGCCGGCGCTGCCGAGCAGAATGCGCCACCAGGCGAACACCGCGAACGAGTGCCGCTGCACGAAGCCGAGGAACGTCTTGACGACGATCCAGCCGAAGATGAACGAAAAGATGAAACCGACCGCGATGGTGGTGATGTCGCCGCTGTGCAGCAGGTCGGCGCGGCTCTTGTAGGCCTCGTAGGCGAAGGCACCGACCATGGTCGGCATCGCCAGCCAGAACGAGAACTCGGCCGCCGCGCGGCGGTCGGCGCCGAACAGCATGGCGCCGACGATGGTCGCGCCGGCGCGCGACACGCCCGGGATCATCGAGATGCACTGGATGAAGCCGATGCCGAGATACATCCACAGCGGAAACTCGGTCGCCTCGTGGAAGCGCGGCTTGAGATTCATCCGGTCGACGGCGAGCAATACGAAGCCGCCGATAATCAGCGAGATGCATACGACGCGCACGTCGAACAGGGTGCTCTTGATGACGTGGTAGGCGAGCGCGCCTATCACCGCCGCCGGCAGGAAGGCGATGAGCACGCCGATGATGAAGCGCGCCGCCGCCCAGCTCGTGAACATGTGCGTCGCCAGCGCCCAGATGCGGCCGAAATAGATCGTCAGCAGCGCCAGGATCGCGCCGAGCTGGATCAGCACGGCGAACGACTTGCCGAATGAGTCGTCGCCCCAGCCGAGCACGTGCTCCATCAGCAGCAGGTGCCCGGTCGAGGAGACCGGCAGGTACTCGGTGAAGCCTTCGACGATGCCGAGCACCGCCGCTTTGACGAGATCGATATGCGCGGTGATCAGGTGCATCGCCGGCGCCATGATGGCGTCGAAATTCATGTGGTTTGCGCTCCGGAGCGGGACAAACGGCGGGCCCGCGCTTTTCGCGCATAGGCGGCCGTCAGGCAAATTAAAACGATCTTTACCGCACCGGAATTTGCGTTGCCGGAGGGCCTTCCTATAGTGCAGTCACCGATTCCCGCCGTTCCCCGCGTCACAATACGGGCTTCATGCTGACCCTGTTCCACCATCCGCTGTCGCCGCAGTCGCGCTATGTGCGCCTGATCCTCACCGAATACGGGGTGCCGGTGCGGCTGGTGGAGGAGCGGTTCTGGGACCGCCGCGAGGAGTTCCTGCTGCTCAATCCCAGCGCCGAGGTGCCGGTGCTGGTGGCCGAAGGCCAGCCGGCGGTGCCCGGCGCCGCGGTCATCGCCGAATACATCGAGGAGATCCTGCCGCCGTCGGAAACCACCGACCGGCTGATGCCGCCGCGGCCGGCGGAACGCGTCGAGGTGCGGCGGCTCGCGCACTGGTTCAACGCGAAGTTCGACGCCGAGGTCAGCGCTCCCCTGGTGCTGGAGCGCGTGTTCAAACGGTATATGACGCGCGAGCAGGGGGGCGGCTCGCCGGATACCGAGGCGCTGCGCGCCGCGCGCCACAATATCCGGTATCATCTGGCCTATATCGGGTGGCTCGCGCGCTCGCGTGACTGGCTCGCGGGCGAGCATATGTCGCTCGCCGATCTCGCGGCGGCGGCGCACCTGTCGGCGGTGGATTATCTGGGCGAAGTGCCGTGGAGCGAAGACGAGGCAGCAAAGCAGTGGTACGCGCGGGTCAAGTCGCGGCCGTCGTTCCGGCCGCTGCTGACCGAGACGCTGGCCGGCCTGCCGCCGGCCGAGCACTACGCCGACCTGGACTTTTGAGCGACCCCGCCGCGATCAAGCTGGCGATCATCGAGAAGGCATGCGCGCTCGGCTTCGACGCCGCCGGCATCACGCGCGCCGACGCGACGCCGGAGACGCGCGAGCGGCTTAAGCATTTCATCGCCGAAGGCGCGCACGGCGACATGGACTGGCTCGCCGCCACCGCGGAGCGCCGCGGCGCGCCGCAGGCGCTGTGGCCGGAGGTGCGCTCGGTCGTCATGCTCGGGCTGAATTACGGACCCGACGACGACCCCCTCGCCATCCTCGCGCAGCGCGGCAAGGCGGCGATCTCGGTCTACGCCAGAGGCGACGACTATCACGAGCTCATCAAAAAGAAATTGAAGGAGATCGCGCGCTGGCTCGTGGCGGAAGCCGGCGGCGACGTGAAGGTGTTCGTCGACACCGCCGCGGTGATGGAGAAGCCGCTTGCGGCAAGCGCCGGTCTCGGCTGGCAGGGCAAGCACACTAATCTCGTCTCGCGCCAATATGGCTCGTGGCTGTTTCTCGGTGCGATTTTCACGACGCTCGACCTGCCGCCCGACGCTCCGTTTGAAGACAGCTGCGGCACCTGCCGCGCCTGCCTCGACGTCTGCCCGACCGCCGCGTTCCCGGCGCCGTACCGGCTCGATGCGCGGCGCTGCATTTCGTATCTGACCATCGAGCACAAAGGGCCGATCCCGCGCGAGCTGCGGCCGTTGATGGGCAATCGCATCTACGGCTGCGACGATTGCCTTGCGGTGTGCCCGTGGAACAAGTTCGCGCAAGCCGGCCGCGAGGCAAAGCTCGCCGCGCGCGACAATCTGCGCGCGCCCGATCTCGCCGAACTGTCGCGGCTCGACGACGCGCAATTCCGCGCGCTGTTTTCCAAAAGCCCGGTCAAGCGCACCGGCCGCGACCGTTTCATCCGCAATGTGCTCATCGCCGTCGGCAATTCAGGCGATGCGTCGCTGGCGACAGAAGCGCAGCGATTGCTCGACGACCCGTCTCCGCTCGTGCGCGGCGCGGCGGTGTGGGCCTTGTCGCGGCTGTTGCCTCGGGAGGAGTTGGAAGAATTGCGCCGCGGCGACCGCGATGGTTCGGTGCAAGAGGAATGGCGCGAAGCGCTCGCGCCCTAAAACTCCCTCACCGCCGCGATCAGCCGCTCGATGTCCTCCGGCCGCGACAGGCGGTGATCGCCGTCCTTGATCAGCGTCAGCACGACGTCGTCGCGCGACAGCCGCGTCACCAGTTCCTCCGCGTGCCGCCACGGCACGTCCGGGTCCTGCACGCCTTGCAAAATATGCACCGGGCAGCCCGGCTCGATCAGCCCGCCGAGCATCAGATGCTTGCGTCCGTCCTCGATCAGCGCGCGCGTGATCGGATAGCCGCCGGCGTCGTAGTCCGACGGCCTGATCCACTCGCCCTTCGTCTCGATGTCGCGTTTGATCGCCGGCGTGAACTGCTTCCACATCAGCTCTTCGGTGAAGTCGACCGCCGGCGCGATCAGCACCATGCCGGCAAGCGGTGCAAACCCTGTCAGCTTGCGCAGTTGCGCCGCTAAAAGTAGCCCGAGCCAGCCGCCCATCGACGAGCCGATCAGCACCTGCGGCCCCTTGGCGAACTGCGTGTAGACCGCGAGGCTCTCCGCGAGCCAGCGGCCGATGGTGCCGTCGCGGAAGTCGCCGCTCGATTCGCCGTGGCCGGAATAGTCGAACCGCAGGCAGGCCCGGCCCTCGGCCGCCGCCCAGCGGTCGAGCGCCTCGGCCTTGGTGCCTTTCATGTCCGACTTGAACCCGCCCAGCCAGACAAGCCCCGGCCCCAGGTTCTGGCCCTTGCCCTCGCGCACGCGCACGGCGATGGTCCGCGAAGGCGCAGGCGATTCGATGGTCAGGGATGTGAGACGGGCTTCGCTCATGCTTGAGGCCGTTTCCGTTGGCGGCGCGACGGGAAACGCCCCTTCTCGCCGCATCGGGGCGGCGCGCGCAAGGGGGCCCTCGTGCCGCTGACGCAGCCGAACCGCGCGCGGCCGCGCTCGCTCGCCGGCGCCACCATCCTGCAAATCGTGCCGGCGCTCTCCGACGACCCCGCCGGACACGCCGCCGTCGAGATCGCGCTGGCGCTGATGCAGTCCGGCGCGCGCGCCGTCGTCGCCGGCGACGGCGGCCCGCTCGTGGGCGAATTGCGCGCCTTCGGCGGCGAATGGCTGCCACTGCCGAACGACACTTTGAACCCGCTACGTATCCGCAGGAACGCCGCGATGCTGTCGCATCTCGTCGCGGCCGAGCGCATCGATATCGTGCACGCGCAGAGCGCCGGCGCTGCCTGGAGCGCGCTCAAGGCCGTGCACCGGCAGCCGGTGTTTCTGGTGACGTCGTTTCCCGACCGCATGCCGTCGAACCGCTGGCCGCAGCCGATGCTCAACGCCTCGCTGGCGCGCGGCGACCGCATCATCGCGCCGTCGAGCTACGTGTCGCGGGCGATGATCGAACGCTACCGCATCGCGCCCGAGCGCATCACCGTCATTCCGCGCGCGGTCGACACAGCGACGTTCAGCCCGGCGGCGATCTCGGGCGAGCGCATCGCCGCGCTGCGCCGCGTCTGGGGCCTGTTGCCGGAAATGCGCGTCGTGCTCGTCGCCGGGCGCATGGCGCCGCACAACGGGCAGCTCAGCATGGTCGACGCGGCGCGCCTGATCGTCGCGCAGGGCCGCCGCGACGTCGCCTTCGTGTTCGCAGGCGAGGACCAGCGGCATATGCGTTATGCCGCGAGCGTCCGCAAGCGCGCCCGCGTGCACACCATCGACACCTTGTGCCGCTTCGTCGGCCATGTCCCGGACATGCCGGCGGCGATGGCGGTCGCCGACGTGGTTGTGCTGCCGGCGCGGCAACCGCCGCTGACCGGCCGCATCGCCGCCGAGGCGCAGGCGGTCGGCCGCGCCGTCGTCACCACCGCGGTCGGGACGCTGCCAGAAAACGTGCTGGCGCCGCCGCGCATGCGCGAGGACTTGCGCACCGGCTGGGTGGTGCGGCCGGGCCAGGCGGGCGAGCTGGCCGGGGCGGTTTCGGCGGCGCTCGCCAACAATCCGACGGCGGCAGAGGCATTGGGCGCGCGGGCCCGGCAATTCGCCGAATTCATGTTCTCGCCGCAGAGCGTTGCCGAAGCCATCCGCGGGGTCTATACGTCGCTTCTATCACGCGACACTTGAAGACCCGTCAAACAGGCTCGTTCAAGCCTCCGTTCGTCTCCCGCTGCGCCGCTTGACGCGAAGGCGCCCGTTCCGAGGATGTGATTGTCGATGCCGGTTTCGTCTGCATCTGCGCCGGCCGGCGGGCGTGTCCAGACGCAAGAGCGCGATCCGATGCGTGTCCTGATCGTCGCGCCCGCGCTGGAAGCCGGCGCGGCCGATGCCGGCGCGGTCGAGCTCACGCGCATCCTCAAGCAGGCCGGCCACCAGGCCATCGTCGTCTCGCGCGCCGGCCGTCTCGTCGCCGACATCAATGCCGCGGGCGCCGAATTCGTGCCGCTCGACGTCGCCACCGCCAATCCGGTGCGGATGCTGCGCAACGTATTCGCGCTGAGAAGGCTCGCGCGCGAAAAGCGCTGCCACTGCATCCACGCGCTCGGCCGCTCCGGCGCCTGGAGCGCGTTCATGGCCGCGCGGATGACGCGCCTGCCGTTCCTGACCAGCTGGTACAAGGGCTTCCGCGACCAGAACCTGTTCAAGCACGTCTACAACAGCGTGATGGCGCGCGGCGACCGCGTCGTCGCGGTCAGCGAGCAGCTGGCGCAGCTCGTGAACGACCGCTACGGCACGTCGTGGGAGAAGCTCACCGTCGTGCCGTGCGGCGTCGATCTCGAGCGCTTCGATCCGGAGCGCATGACGCAAGCGCGCATCGACGCCATCCGCCACGCCTGGGGCGTCACCGGCGAGACCAAGGTCATCCTCGTCGTCGGCCGCATCCTGCGCCGCAAGGGCCACCACGTCGTGGTCAAGGCGATCCAGCGGCTCAAGGAGCGTGGGCTCAAGGACTTCCTCTGCGTCTTCGTCGGCGAGGACCGCGGCCGCACGCACTACACCGGCGAATTGTGGGACCTCGTGCTTGCGACCGGCACGATGGACGTGATCCGCATGGCCGCGCCGGTGCACGACATGCCGGCGGCCTATGCCGCCGCCACGGTGGTTGTCTCGGCGGCGATCCAGCCGGAGGGCGTGCAGCGGGCGATCCTGGAGGCGCAGGCCATGGGTCGGCCGATGATCGTCTCGGACCTCGCCGCCGGCAGCGACGTGGTGCTGACCGCCCCATTCATGACCGAAAGCCGGGTGTCCGGCCTCCGCTTCCCCGCCGGCGACGACAGCCGCCTGGCGGCGACCTTGCTGCGGCTGTTCTCGATCCCGGCGCCGATGCGGGCGGCGATGGGGGCACGCGGGCGCGACTGGGTGCTCGGCCATTTCAACAGCGAGGTCGTGGCGGAACAGACGTTGCGCCTGTACGGCGAGGCAACCGGCCGGCCGGCGGCGGCGGGCGCCAAGGCTGCGGCCTGAATGCCGCACCTTAGTTACAATTTGATCGGCAAACCGCCCTTTCTTTACCGTCCGGGGCAGGAACCGCGTTGACTTATCCGTGGTTTCTACCAATCTCTGGTCTCCCGGGACGCCCCTGAGGCGCCCCGGCTTTCGTTGCAACAGCAGAGGAGAGAGCAGCCATTCGTCGTCCGATGAAGTCCGCGCAGCCCGTTCAAAAGGACGGCCCGCGCATCAACGATGAGATCCGCGTCCGCGAGGTACAGCTGATCGATGCCACCGGGCACAATCACGGCCCGACACCAATCCAGACTGCGCTCGAGATGGCGCAGGCCGCGGGGCTCGATCTGGTCGAGATCGCCCCGAACTCCGCTCCCCCCGTCGCCAAGCTCCTGGACTACGGCAAGTACAAGTACCAGGCGCAGAAGAAGGCGGCCGAGGCCCGCAAGAAACAACACGTCGTCGAGATCAAGGAGATCAAGCTCCGGCCGATGATCGACGACCACGACTACGACGTGAAGATGCGCTCGATGAAGCGGTTCTTCGAGGAAGGCGACAAGGTCAAGATCACCTTGCGCTTCCGCGGCCGCGAGATGGCGCACCAGGAGCTCGGCTTCCAGCTCCTCAATCGCGTCAAGGCCGATACCGGCCCGATGGCCAAGGTCGAGTCGGAACCCCGGTTCGAAGGCCGTCAGATGGTCATGGTGCTGGCGCCGCGCTGAGCGCCGCCCATACCTCCCCCTGAAAGGGGAGGTCGGCGAGCAACGCTCGCCGGGTGGGGGGTCAGCACCCCTTCCATTCCGAGCCAGACCTGACCCCCTCCCTGACCCTCCCCCTTTCAGGGGGAGGGTCGAGAGGCCTGCGCACGCCGCGCGTCCCGCGCCTGTTGAAAACCGCGCCCGCCTCTGCCATAACCCCGCCCGCTCGCCGCCCGGCTAAAGGGCTGCCGTGGCGGCGAACCCCGCTCAATCCCGAGCACCCTGCCTAAACCTTTGTGGTTGAAGGCATTTTCGGCCGTTGCGGGCCATGTCCGCACACGCGCCGCCAGGAGAGCCAAATGCCCAAGCTGAAGACCAAGTCGGGCGCCAAAAAGCGCTTCAAGATCACCGCCCAAGGCAAGGTGAAATACCAGCAGTCCGGCAAACGCCACGGCATGATCAAGCGGACCACCAAGACCATCCGTGAGCATCGCGGCACCGCGGTGCTGTTCAAGTCCGACGGCGACAACATCAAGAAATACTTTCTGCCGAACGGCTGAACGTATTTCGCCTCGCCGCGTCCGTGACGCGGCCGTCCCGTCCCCGACCGTTTGCAAGACTAGCTACAGGAGTTTCCCATGGCCCGCGTCAAACGTGGCGTCACCGCTCACGCCAAGCACAAGAAAGTCTACAAGGCTGCCAAGGGCTATTACGGCCGCCGCAAGAACACGATCCGCGTCGCCAAGCAGGCGGTGGAGAAGGCCGGCCAATACGCCTTCCGCGACCGCAAGCGCCGCAAGCGCACCTTCCGCGCGCTGTGGATCCAGCGTCTGAACGCCGCGGTGCGCCCCTTTGGACTCAACTATTCGAAGTTCATCGACGGCCTCGCCAAGTCCGGCCTCCAGGTCGACCGCAAGGTGCTGTCGGACCTCGCCATCCATGAGCCGGCGGCGTTCGCGGCCATCGTCGAGAAGGCCAAGGCCGCGCTGCCGGCCCAGGCGTAAGACTCTCAGTCGTCATGCCCGGCCTCGTGCCGGGCATCCACGCCTTCCTGATCTGCCAAGACGTGGATGGCCGGGACAAGCCCGGCCATGACGAGGCACCAAACGAGCCTCGCCATGTCCGACATCGCCAAGCTTGAGTCCGAACTGCTGACCGCCGTCTCCTCCGCCAGCGACGAGGCGGCGCTGGAGGCCGTGCGCGTTGCCGCGCTCGGCAAGAGCGGCTCGGTTTCCGCGCTTTTAAAGACGCTCGGATCGATGACGCCGGACGAGCGCAAGGTGCAGGGGCCGGCGATCAACGGCCTCAAGGACAAGGTCACAGGCGCGATCGCCGCGCGCAAGGACGAGCTCGCCGCAAGCGCGCTCGATGCCCGTCTCGGCAGCGAGACGGTCGACGTGACGCTGCCGGTCGCCGACACGCCGGCCGAGAGCGGCCGCGTCCATCCGATCAGCCAGGTGATCGACGAACTGACCGCCATCTTCGCCGACATGGGCTTCGCGGTGGCGGAAGGTCCCGACATCGAGACCGACGACTACAACTTCACCAAACTGAATTTCCCCGAAGGCCATCCCGCCCGGGAGATGCACGACACGTTCTACTTCAATCCGAAGCCGGACGGCTCGCGCCTGCTGCTCCGCACGCACACCTCGCCGGTGCAGGTGCGCACGATGTTGACGCAGAAGCCGCCGATCCGCGTCATCATCCCCGGCCGCACCTACCGCAGCGACAGTGACCAGACGCACACGCCGATGTTCCACCAGGTCGAGGGCCTGGTCATCGACAAGGGCTCGCATCTCGGCCACCTCAAGTGGATCTTGCAGGAGTTCTGCAAGGCCTTCTTCGAGGTCGACAACGTCAACATGCGCTTCCGCCCGTCGTTCTTCCCGTTCACCGAGCCGTCGCTGGAAGTCGATATCCAGTGCAAGCGCGACAAGAACGAGATCAGGTTCGGCGAGGGCGAGGATTGGCTGGAAATCCTCGGCTGCGGCATGGTGCACCCGAACGTGCTGAAGAATTGCGGCCTCGATCCGGACGAGTACCGGGGCTTCGCCTGGGGCATGGGAATCGACCGCATCGCGATGCTGAAATACGGCATGCCGGACCTGCGCGCCTTCTTCGAGGCCGACCAGCGCTGGCTGTCGCACTACGGCTTCCGCCCGCTCGACTTCCCGACGCTCGCGGGGGGGCTGAGCACGTGAGGCGAAGGGAAGCGGCCGCAATGCACGGCGCGTTCCCTCCCCCGCTTGCGGGGGAGGGTTAGGGAGGGGGCAGGCCGCGACATGACGACGGAGGCGCGCAAGAATCCCGTCTGGCAAATCGCGCCGGCAACGCGTGCACGCGCGCGCGATCTTCGTCGCGATTCAACGGACGCAGAGCGGATGGTCTGGGGCGCGCCACGCGCTCATCGCCTCGGCAGGGCAAGCTTTCGCCGTCAGGTGCCGGTTGGTCCCTACATCGTCGACTTCGTGTGTCATGCCGCAAAGCTAATCGTCGAGCTCGACGGCGGGCAGCACTTCGAAAGCGAGCGGCAAAAGAAGGATGCTCGCCGCACAGCCTTTCTCGCCGGCAAGGGTTTTCGCGTGTTGCGGTTCAACAATTACGACGTGATGACAAACCGAACTGGCGTTCTTGAGATGATCGTGCTCGCTCTCAAAGAAGCCCGCTCCCTAACCCTCCCCCGCAAGCGGGGGAGGGGACAGGCTGCGGCAAGCGGAGATTCTCAGCCATGAAATTCACCCTCTCCTGGCTGAAGGACCATCTCGACACGTCGGCGCCGCTCGCCGAGATCGTCAACACGCTGACCATGATCGGGCTGGAGGTCGAGCGCGTCGAGGACAAGGCGAAGGACTACGCGCCGTTCAAGGTCGTGCAGATCCTCGAAGCCGTGCAGCATCCGAACGCCGACCGCCTGCGCGTCTGCAAGGTCGACAACGGCAGTGGCACGCCCTTGCAGATCGTTTGCGGCGCGCCGAACGCGCGCGCGGGGCTCAAAACCGTGCTCGGCCTGCCCGGCACCTACATCCCGGGCAAGGACATCACACTCTCGGTCGGCAAGATCCGCGGCGTCGAGAGCCAGGGCATGATGATCTCCGGCGCCGAGATCGGCTTCAACGAGGACCACTCAGGCATCATCGAGATGCCGGAGGACGCGGCGATCGGCACGCCGTTCGCGGAGGTGCTCGGCCTCTCCGAGCCGGTGATCGAGATCAACCTGACGCCGAACCGTCCCGACTGCACCGGCGTCAGCGGCATCGCCCGCGATCTCGGCGCGACGCTCATCGGCGACTACAAGGACAACGCGCCCAAGCGCATCGAGGGGACGTTCCCGTGCCCGGTGCAGGTGAAGATCGAGGCGCCGGAACTGTGCCCGGCTTTCGCCCTCAGGCTTGTGCGCGGCGTCAAGAACGGGCCCTCGCCCGAGTGGGTGCAGAAGCGCCTGACCGCCATCGGCCTGCGCCCGATCAACGCGCTGGTCGACATCACGAATTTCATCACCTACGACCGCGCCCGGCCGCTGCATGTGTTCGACGCGAAGAAGGTGAACGGCAACCTCACCGTCCGCCGCGCGCAGAACGGCGAGCAGCTGCTTGCGCTCGACGGCAAGACCTACACGCTCGACACCGCCATGTGCGTCATCGCCGACGAGCGCGCGGTGGAATCGCTGGCCGGCATCATGGGCGGCGAGGAGTCGGGCTGCGACGAGACCACCACCGACGTGCTGATCGAATCGGCGCTGTGGAACGAGCTCAACGTCGCGCAGAGCGGCCGCAAGCTCGGCATCAATTCCGACGCGCGCTACCGCTTCGAGCGCGGCGTCGACCCGAACTTCACCGTGCCCGGCCTCGATCTGGCGACGCAGATGGTGCTCGACCTCTGCGGCGGCGAGCCGTCGCAGGTCTTCATCGCCGGCGATCCCGCGGCGAAAGAAAAGGTGATCGATTTCCCGCTCTCGGAACTGCCGCGGTTGTCCGGCCTCAAGCTGTCGCTGCCCGAGATGCGCCGCATCCTCGAGAAGCTCGGCTTCTTCATCGCCGGCCAGGGCGAGAAGGTGAAGGTCGCGGTGCCGTCATGGCGCCCGGACGTGCACGGCCGCGCCGACATCGTCGAGGAGATCGTGCGCATCGTCGGCGTCGATAAGGTGCCGCCGACGCCGTTCCCGCGCGGCGACGACGCGCGCAAGCCCGTGCTCACCACCATTCAGGCGCGCACGCGCAAGGCCAAGCGTGCGCTGGCCGCGCGCGGGCTGACCGAAGCCGTGACGTGGTCGTTCGTCGGCAAGCGCGAGGCCGAATTGTTCGGCGGCGGCCAGCCTGAACTGGCGCTCGCCAATCCGATCGCGGCCGAATTGTCCGACATGCGGCCGAGCCTGCTGCCGGGCCTGATCATGGCGGCGCAGCGCAATGCCGACCGCGGCTTGAGCGATGTGGCGCTGTTCGAGGTCGGCCAGATCTTCAAGGGCGACCGTCCGGAAGACCAGTTCACCGCCGCGACCGGCATCCGCCGCGCGTTGGCCAAGCCCGAGGGCGCTGGCCGCCACTGGTCGCGCAAGATCGCGCCGGTCGACGCCTTCGACGCCAAGGCCGATGCCTGGGCCGTGCTGGCCGCCGCCGGCGCGCCGATGGCCGCGTTGCAGATCGTGCCCGGCGGGCCGGCCTGGCTGCATCCGGGCCGCAGCGGCACCATCCAGATGGGCCCGAAGAATGTCATCGGCCATTTCGGTGAGCTGCATCCGCGCACGCTGGCCGCGCTGAAGGCCGAAGGTCCGCTCGTGGCCTTCGAGGTGCTGCTCGAGGCGATCCCCGAGCCGAAGGCGAAAGCGACACGCGCCAAGCCGATGCTCGAATTGTCGCCGTTCCAGCCGGTCGAGCGCGACTTCGCCTTCATCGTCGACGCCGGCGTCAAGGCCGGCGACATCGTGCGCACCGCACAGGCCGCCGACCGCAAGCTGATTTCGAACGTTAGCGTGTTCGACGTCTACGAGGGCAAGGGCATCGATCCCGGCAAGAAGTCGGTCGCCATCGCGGTGACGATCCAGCCGCGCGACAAGACGATGACGGATGAAGAGATCGAGGCGCTGGCCGCCAAGATCGTCGCCGAGGTCGTCAAGCGCACGGGCGGGACGCTCAGGGGGTAACACAAACTCCGTTCGTTCCCGCGAAAGCGGGAACCCAGCACTGAGTCACAACTGGGTCCCCGCTTTCGCGGGGACGAACGGAAAACTCCTAATCCGCCACCAGATCGGCAAACGCAAATCCCTCGCGCTCCACCGTTTCGCCCACGCGCACGGCGATAGGCCGCGACAGCATCGGCCCGGCGGTGACGAAGGTATGGAATTCACCGTTCTCGCCGCACGGATCGATGCCGGACGGCAAATCGGCGAGCAGCGCGGCATCGAAGCGGCGGCCGGCGAATTCGGCGGACAACTTCTTCAGGTCGATGGTCGCCAGATGGGCCTCTAAGCCGCCGGCGATCATGGCGCGCGCCAGCGCATCGGTTGGTTTGAGCCATAGCGGAAACACCGGCTCGATTCCTGAGCCTTTCAATTTCTCTACCCGATAAGCGCGGATGTTCTCGAGAAAGAGATCGCCGAAGATGATGTGCGTGATGCCGTCGGCTTTGGCCTGCGCCATCGCCGCCGCCATCGCCTGCTCATAAATATCGTTGCCGCATGGATGCGGGATGTGCACCAGCACCGGCGCCAAGCCCGCCGCGGCGATCTGCATCTCCAGCAGCTCCTGCCGCACGCCGTGCATGGCGACGCGCGCGAAAGTACGGTTGACCGTCGTCAGCGCGCCGACGACGTCATAGTCGCCGCTCTGGCGCACGACGTGCAGCGCCCAGGCGCTGTCCTTGCCGCTCGACCAGGCGATCAGCGCCTTGCGTGCCGTCATTCCTCGTCCCGCCGCTTGCGTCGTTGTTTCGACCGCGCCTTCGGCTCCTCGCGGCCACCGCGCTTGAAGTGCCGCAGCACCGATTCAGCCGCCCGCGTGCCGGATTCCCAGGCGCCGTTGACGGTGCCCCATTGCGTCTCATGCAGCGCCTCGCCGGCGAGCCAGAGGCGGCCGAGCGGATCGGCCAGCACCTTGCGCGCGTCGGCGTGACCGGGACCGGCGGCGGACATGGCGCCCAGCACAAACTCCTGCGCGTTCCAGCGGGTGACGCGGGTCTTCTTAATGAAGCGCTTGACGTTGGTGTCGAAAGCCGAGGACAGCCAGCCGGTCGCGAAATCGAGCATCGCCGCCTCACCTTTCGCCGACAGCTCGCGGCCGAAGGCGCCGCCGACACTGACGACGTGCAAACTCGTGCCCGAGACATTGGCGAGCAGCGCCGCCGTCTTGCTGCCCGTCGCCTGCTCGAACACGAGATCGTCCTTCTGCAAGGCCAGCGGATTGCCCGGCATGTCGAGCGCGATGTGGTCGAGGCTGCCGAGCGGCAGGTTGGCGATCGCCGCCTTCACGTTCTTCGGCAGCGGCGGGATGAACTCGATGTCGTCGCCGGCCAGCACGTTGGTCGACGCGGTCAGGATCACCGCGCGCGGATACCAGAGCGATTCCGGCGTCTCCAGCACCGTCGACTTGCCCCAGGCGACCATGCTCACCGGCGTCGAGAGCTTGATGTTCAGCCCCGCTGCTAGCTTCGCCAGTAGCGCGCCATAGCCTTGACGACAGAAAGCGTCGCCGGTGCGCTCGGCGCTGCGCACGAGGTCCGCGGCCGAGATGTTGGCGAGGTCCTGCGACGTCGTGAACGGCCCGAACATGAATTCGAGTGCGCCCTTCCAGGCGCCGAGATCGTGCGGCAGCAGGCGCTCCGCCGCAGCGTCGCCCTTGCCCTTGAGCGGCTCGCGCAAAGCGCGCTGCGCGCGCACCTGCGCGGCGAGGAACAGTTCGAGCTCGGCGTCGCGCGCCGCGCGCGGGCCGATGCGCACGCTTTGCCAGCGTGGCGCGGCATAGACCTCGAGCCCGGCCGGCGCACCGCCGGCGATCAGCGGGCTGGCGTCGGGACTGTGAATCCAGTGCGCGCCAAGGTCGAACGGAACGCCGAAAGTTCCCGTATCGGTGGCACAGCGGCCGCCGATGCGGTCCGAGCCCTCGAACACGATGACGCGCATCTTCTCGGCGGCGAGCCGCCGCGCCGCGGCGATGCCAGCGGCGCCGGCGCCGACCACGATAACGTCGGCGTCCTCGCCGGACGGCTTGGCGGCGAAGGCCGGGCTCGCCATCAGCGCAGCGGAGGCGGCGAGAAACGAGCGGCGGCTCAAACGCGGCATGACACGAGCGGCATGGTGTCCGAAAGGTTTAAAGGCGGACGGCCACAATGCACGAATGCGCGTGGGAGCGCAATTTCCATGGCTAACGGCGATTAACGCTTGCGCGCACGATGAACCAATTTGCAATGAGTCCGCACTAAATTTCTCGAAGGGACGGGCGTCATGGGTATGATCGTCGAGGGGGTCGGGCGCGTCATCGCCCGCTATCTGGAGAAGCCGGCGCTGGGCTACGAGCCCTTCACGCCGAGCGACGCGGGCGCGTTGCGCGACACGCTGATGCCCGGCGACGTATTGCTCGTTGAAGGCAACAATCACATCTCCGGTGTCATCAAGTATCTCACGCAGTCGACCTGGTCGCACGCCGCGCTCTATGTCGGCGCGATCGGCGACCGCGTCACCGAAGACGGCGAGCCGCTGGTGCTGGTCGAGGCGAATATCGGCCAGGGCGTCGTTGCCGCGCCGCTGTCGAAATACACGCGCTTCCATACGCGCATCTGCCGGCCGATCGGCCTGACCGAGGACGACCGCGCGCGCGTCTGCGCTTACGCGGCCGAGCGCATCGGCTTCGACTACGACGTCAAGAACATCATCGACCTCATGCGCTACCTGCTGCCACTGCCGGTGCCACAGCGTTGGCGCCGCCGCATGATCGCGCTCGGCTCGGGGCATCCGACGCGCATCATCTGCTCGGCGCTGATCGCGCAGGCCTTCGCCAACGTGCGCTATCCGATCCTGCCGAAGGTCGCGCGCGCCGAAAGCGAGGCGGCGGCCGAGGAAATCCTCGAGATCCGGCATTCGTCGCTGTACGCGCCGCGCGATTTCGATATCTCGCCTTATTTCGAAGTCGTGAAGCCGACCATTCGCAACGGCTTCGACTACCGGGCGATGGCCTGGGCCGATCTGGCCGAAGCCGCCTCGCTGGTGCCGGAAAGCGAGCCCGCGGACGAATTGTCGCCGGCGCTCTAAGACTATCGTCCCCGCGAAAGCGGGGACCCATACCCCCTGCCCTATCGAGATGCCGCGGCGTATGGGTCTCCCGGGCCTCGCATGCGCTCGCCCGGGACGACGTGCAATCTTGCCCCGGCGCCTTGGGCAGCCTACCTCTCCCTTTATGCTCGACGCCCTATCCAAGGCCCTCGCCGACCTCTTCCGGCCGCCGCTGCGCGCGGTGCTGGTCAAATCCATCCTGCTGGCGCTGGCGCTGATCGCCGTCATCGGCATCGTGCTCGAGCGCGTCCTCTCCTCGCTCGCCGACAGCGGCGCCACCTGGGCCGAGCAGACCTCCGGCTTCGCGCCGCACGCCGCCTGGGCGGCGCTGGCCTGGTTCCTGTCGGTCATGGCGACGCTCGGCATCGTGACCGGCGCGGTGTTCCTGATGCCGGCGGTGACCGCCTTCGTCGGCAGTTTCTTCGTTGACGACGTCGCCGACGCGGTCGAGCGCGAGCACTATCCGGCCGAGCCGCGCGGACGGGCGCTGCCGATCGTCACGGCAGTCGTCGAGGGCCTGAAGTTCGCGCTGCTGTCGATCATCGTCTATGTCGTCGCGCTGCCCTTCGTGCTGTTCGCCGGTTTCGGCGTGCTGATCCTGTTCCTCGCCAATAGCTATTTGCTCGGCCGCAACTTCTTCGAGCTAGCGGCTATGCGGTTCCACCCACCGGCGGAGGCAAAGGCGCTGCGCAAGCGGCACGCCGGCGCCGTGTTTGTCGCTGGCATGATTGTGGCCGTGTTCGTGTCGATACCGGTGATCAACCTGGCGACGCCGGTCTTTGCCATGGCGCTCATGGTGCACGTGCACAAGCGCGTGGCGGTGAAGCGAGTGGAGATGGTCGAAGCAGCGCGCTAGGCCGTCGTCTTCCCCGGCCACTTGCACAGATCGGCGATGAGGCACAGCTCGCAGCGCGGCTTGCGCGCGACGCAAGTGTAACGGCCGTGCAGGATCAGCCAGTGATGCGCATGGCGCTTGTATTCGGCCGGCACCACGCGCTCGAGCTTCTGCTCAACCTCAAGCGGCGTCTTGCCGGTTGCTAGCCCCGTGCGGTTGCCGACGCGGAAGATGTGCGTGTCGACGGCGATGGTCGGCTCGCCGAAAGCGATGTTGAGCACCACATTCGCCGTCTTGCGGCCAACGCCGGGCAGCGCCTCCAGCGCCTCGCGTGAGCGCGGCACCGCGCCGCCGTGCTCGGCCGCGAGGATTTGCGACAGCGCCACTACGTTCTTCGCCTTGGTGCGGAAAAGCCCGATCGTCTTGATCAGGTCGCGTACGCGATCCTCGCCGAGCGCAACTATTTTCTGAGGCGTGTCGGCGGCGGCGAAGAGCGCCGGCGTCGCCTTGTTGACGCCCGCGTCGGTCGCCTGCGCCGACAGCACCACCGCCACCAGAAGCGTGAACGGGTTGACGTGCTGAAGCTCGCCCTTCGGCTCGGGGTTGGCGGCGTGGAAGCGGCGGAACGCCTCGGCGATCTCCGCGGTTGTCCATTGCGGCAGCGCGCCCTGCCCCGCGTTCGCGGCAGCCTTGGCGCGCGCGGCCGGGCGTCTCGCCTTGACGGCCTTGCCCTTGCGCGCTTGCGGCTTAGGTACCGGCTTGCGCGCGGGCTTTCCGACCGGCATGCGGCTCGATTTTTTCGCCATTGCCCCGGTATAGTGTTGACCATGACCGCCGACAACGCCGACGAACTCGAACCCACGATCTTTTCGGCCGTGCTGACGCCGCACCGCTCGCTGCATTCGACCGGCTTCATGATCCTGATGATCGCCTATGGCGTGGTCTCGTTTGCCGCCGGCGTGGCTTTCTGGCTGATCGGCGCCTGGCCGGTATTCGGCTTCATGGGCCTCGATGTGCTGCTCCTTTACGTCGCGTTCCGCATCAACTACGCGCGCGCCGCGGCCTACGAGGAGGTCAAGGTGACGCCGACGGCGCTCACCGTGCGCAAGGTCAACCACCGCGGCGCCGTGCGCGAATGGCTGCTCAATCCGTTGTGGGTGCGGCTCGAGCGCGAGACGCACGAGGAATACGGCATCGGGCGGCTCTACCTTGTTTCGCGCGGGCGGCAATTGACCGTCGCCGCCTTCCTCGGGCCGACCGAGAAGGCGGCCTTCGCCAAGGCGTTGACCGGCGCGCTCAACGAGGCCAAACGCGGCGTGACACGGACGGCACTTCCCTGAGGCAGAAATCGGGTGGTGACGGGCAACCGCACGGCCTAGATTTGCATGATGAACATGAACCTCGACGACATGGCCCCGGCCCTCCGCCTCCCCGAGTTCGCGCCTCTGGCGACCGCAGCGGCCGACTACGACGTCGTGCGCCGCGCCATCGCACACATCCGCGGCAACTGGCGCGCACAGCCTGAGATCGAGACCATCGCGCATGCCGCCGGCGTGACGCCGACCGACCTGCATCACCTGTTCCGCCGCTGGTGCGGCCTCACGCCCAAAGCATTTTTGCAGGCGCTGACGCTCAACCACGCGCGCGAACTCTTGCGCTCTTCGGCGAGCGTCCTCGACACCGCATACGAGGTCGGTCTGTCCGGCCCCGGACGGCTGCACGACCTCTTCGTCACGCACGAGGCAATGTCACCCGGCGAATGGAAGGGCGGCGGCGAAGGCCTGACCATGAGCTACGGCTTCCACGCCTCACCGTTCGGGACCGCGCTGGTGATGACCACGCCGCGCGGACTCGCCGGCCTCGCGCTTGCCGACGCCGGCAAGGAACGCGCCGTCCTGCGCGACATGAAATCGCGCTGGCCGAAGGCGAAATACGTCGAGGACTTCGCCGCCACCGCGCCGACCGCGCGGCGCATCTTCGATCCGTCACTGTGGCGCAAGGAACAGCCGCTGCGGGTCGTGCTGATCGGCACCGACTTCGAGGTACGCGTGTGGGAGAAGCTGCTGACGATCCAGATGGGCCGCCTCACCACTTATTCCGATCTCGCCGCGAAGGCCGGATCGCCGAAGGCCGCGCGCGCGGTCGGCGCCGCGGTCGGCAAGAACCCGATCTGCTTCGTCGTGCCGTGCCACCGCGTCATCGGCAAGAGCGGCGAACTGACCGGCTATCACTGGGGCCTGACGCGCAAGCGCGCCATCCTCGGCTGGGAAGCCGGACAGGTCGGCGCCGTGGCCTAGAGTTTCTTCCAGAAGACGATCGTGTTGCAGAGGCCGCCCTGCGGCCACAGCGCGTAATCGGGAATCGTGCCGAGCCGCTGCCAGCCGCCCCGCGCGTAGAGCCGCTCGGCGGAATCGTTCGCCGTGTCGAGCACCAGCAGCGTGCGGCCGCGCGCCTTCGCGATCGCCTCGATGCGCTGCATCAGCGCCGCGCCGACACCCTTGTTGCGCGCGGCGCGGTGCACCAGCAACTTCCTGATCTCGCCGCGGTGCGGTTGGTTCGGCGGTGTGTCCATGCCGAGCTGCACCGTGCCGACGATGCGGCCGCCGAGCTTGGCCGCCAGCAGCACGATCTCGCCGCGCGCGATGCCGGCGCTGACCTTGCGGAAGAATTGCGCCGCGTCGTCCGGACCATAGGGCAGCATGAAGTTGACTGACGCGCCGCCATTGACGCAGTCGGCCAGCACTGCGGCCAGTTCGCCGATGGCCGCCTCCACACCCGCGGCATCGAGCTCGACGATCTCCAGCGCACTCATGTCACCCCCGAGCGCGGTCACGCCGCCAGGTCGAGCTTGGAGGCGACGGTCGAATCGGCGCCGAGACGGTAGATGATCGGCGCGCCGGTCGCGATCTCGCGCTTGAGGATGGTCTTGCGGTTCAGCCGCTCCAGCACCATCACCAGCGCGCGCAGCGAGTTGCCGTGCGCCGCCACCAGCACGCGCTCGCCGCGCAGCACGCGCGGCTGAATCTCAGTCATGTAATAGGGCAGCGTGCGCGCCAGCGTGTCCTTCAGGCTCTCGCCGCCGGGCGGCGCGACGTCATACGAGCGGCGCCAGATATGCACCTGCTCCTCGCCCCACTTCTTGCGCGCATCGTCCTTGTTCAGCCCGGACAGGTCGCCGTAGTCGCGCTCGTTCAGCGCCTGGTCCTTGAACACCGGGATGTTCGTTAGCACCATCTCCTCGAGTACGAGATCGAGCGTGCGCTGCGCGCGCTTGAGCGCCGAGGTGTAGGCGACGTCGAAGCTGATGCCCTGCGCCTTCAGCTTGCGGCCGGCCTCGCGCGCTTCCTTGACGCCCTGCTCGGTCAGATCGACGTCGCGCCAGCCGGTGAACAGGTTCTTCAGGTTCCATTCGCTCTGGCCGTGGCGCACGAGCACGAGAAGACGATCGGACATACCTCACCTCATTGACAATGCGTGGCGCCGCGCGCGGCGCCTAGAAGTCCCTGAGCCCCAGCACGTCCATCATCGAATAGAGGCCGGGCTTCTGCTTGGCCGCCCACAGCGCCGCATGCAGCGCGCCGCGGGCGAAGATCATGCGGTCGGCGGCCTTGTGCGTCAGCTCGATGCGCTCGGCCGGCCCCGCGAACATCACCGTGTGCTCGCCGACCACCGAGCCGCCGCGCAGCGTCGCGAAGCCGATGTCGCCCGCCTTGCGCGCGCCGGTATGGCCGACGCGGCTCATCACTTCGTGCGCCCTGAGATCGATGCCGCGGCCGGCGGCCGCCGCTTGGCCGAGCAGCAGCGCCGTGCCCGACGGCGCGTCGATCTTCTGGTTGTGGTGCATCTCCAGCACTTCGATGTCGAAGGCGGCATCGAGCGTCCTGGCCACGCGCTTGGTCAGCGCCGCCAGCAGATTGACGCCAAGGCTCATGTTGCCGGACTTGACGACCATCGCCGTCTTCGCGGCCTCCGCGATCTTGGCGTCATCGGCTGCCGAGCATCCGGTGGTGCCGATGACGTGCACCTTGCCGGCCTTGGCGGCGAGCGCCGCCAGCGCCAAAGTCGCCGCGGGAATGGTGAAATCGACGATGCCGTCGGCGCCGCCGATCAGCGCCGCCGCGTCGGCCGTCACCTTGATGCCATTGGCGCCGATGCCGGCGAGCTCGCCCGCGTCCTTGCCAAGGAGCGGCGAGCCGGGGCCCTCGACCGCGCCGGCGAGCGCCAGGCCCTGGGTCTCGGCAATGGCCTTGACCAGCGTGCGCCCCATGCGCCCGCCCGCCCCCGCCACGATCAGCCGCATATCGGACATCGGTTCCTGCTCCCGGATGACGGGTGTGGATATAGCGGGCCGAGGCTCGCCCTGTCACCTGTCCCCGGGGAGGCTACGGCTGCGGGCCGTCGTAGCCCTCGATAATCACGATATCGGCCGTCGAATGCGGCTGCCGTACCTTGATGTTGGCCTGATATTCGGGCGAATTGTAGCAGGCGAGCGCGGCGGCGTAGTCGGGAAACTCGATCACCACATTGCGCGAGCGCGCCGTGCCTTCGGGGCACTCGAACTTGCCGGCGCGGATGACGTAGCGCGCGCCGAACTTCTTGAAGATGGCGGCATTGGCTTGCGCATAGGGCTTGTAGCCCTCGTCGCTGTGCACATCGACGCGGCCGATCCAGTAGCCTTTGGCCATTCCGCTCTCCTCCTACTTTTTTGCCGCCTGTTCGATCTCGGCGACGATCGCCTCGGCCGCCGTCTTCGGATCCTGCGCATCGACGATCGGCCGGCCGACCACGAGATAATCGGCGCCCGCCGCGATGGCGCGCGCCGGCGTCATGATGCGCTTCTGGTCGCCGGCGGCGCTGCCGGCCGGACGGATGCCGGGCGTCACCAGCGCCATGCCGGGGCCGGCGATCGTCCGCAGCTTCGTCACTTCCTCGGCCGAGCAGACGAGACCGTCGACGCCGATGTCGCGTGCCTGCGTGGCACGCGCCGCGGCGAGCTCGCCGACACTCTTGCCGTAACCGGCGGCGGCAAGGTCGCTGTCGTCGTAGGAGGTGAGCACCGTCACGGCGAGGATGCGCAAGGTCGAGCCGCGCTTGCCCTCGACCGCCGCCTTCATCGTTTGCGGATAGGCGTGCACAGTGAGAAACGTGACGCCGAGACGGGCGACGCTCTCGACGCCCTTCTGCACCGTGTTGCCGATGTCGTGCAATTTGAAATCGAGGAACACCTGCTTGCCGCCGGCGATCAGGCGGCTGGCGAGCGACAGCCCACCGGCAAAGCCGAGCTGGTAGCCGATCTTGTAGAACCGCGCCGCGTCGCCGAGGCGCGCAACCATCGTTTCAGCCTCGGCCACCGAAGGCAGGTCCAGCGCCACGATCAGCCGTTCACGCGCGTCGAGCAATGTGCGTCCCTTCACATCATCAGCCGCGCCATCTCCACCAGCCGCGCGAGTTCCGCGCGCAGGAGGTTGGCGAGGCGGGTTTCCACCAGATTATCCATATCGTCGAAGGCGCGCTCGGCGTCCGGGATCGCCACCTGCTCCGGGATCACGAGCGCGCCGCAGCCGAGTTCGAGGATCTGCCGCAGCGCCATCAACGAGCGCAGCCCGCCGGCCGCGCCTGTCGAGGCGGCGGCGATGGCGAAGACGCGGTTCTTGTAGGCGGCATAGGTCGGGTCGCCGCGCTCGCGCACACGTGACACCCAGTCGAGCGCGTTCTTCAGGAGCGGCGTCACCGAGGCGGAATATTCCGGACTGGCGATGAAGATGCCGTGGTGCGCGGTGATCATGTGCTTGAGCTTGACGGCGTTCTCCGGCTGGCCGGCGCGCGCGTCGAGATCGGCGTCGTAAAGCGGCAGCGGATAATCGGCCAGCGAGACGCGCGTGACGTCGGCGTCGAGCAGCGTCAATTCCTTGGCGGCGAGCGCGGCGAGCCGCACGTTGTGCGAGCCGGTGCGCAGCGAGCCGGGCAGGACCAGGATTTTCGGCGTGGCCATCGGCTGGACTATTCCCCGACATGGCCGGCTTATGTCCCGGCCATCTACGTCTTCCGCTTGCGACGATACCCTAAAGACGTGGATGCCCGGGACAAGCCCGGGCATGACGCAGACACTGCGGAATGCTCGATCCTAGCGCCCGCGATAGACCCACACGCGCGCCGGCGGGATGTTCAGCCAGACCACGTTCGAGGCCTCGGCGGTAATGCCGGACAACGTCTTCGGGATCGGCGGCACGACGCCGTAGGTGAACTGCACCAGCGGTGCACCGGGGCGCAGCAGCGCGATGACGTCGGCCATCAGGCGCACCCGCGTGCGCAGCGGCTTGGTCAGCAGCGGCAGCGAGGAGACGACCGCCGCCGCCGGCTCCTTCAGGTAGGTGTCGAGCAGCCGCCGCAGGCGGTAGGCGTCGCCCTGGATCACGGTCGCGGTCGGATACCGGGTGCGCAGCAGGCGGCAGAAATCGGGGTTGAACTCGACCAGCACCAGCCGCGAGGGATCGACGCCGCGGTCGACCAGCGCCGCGGTCACCGGCCCGGTGCCGGGGCCGAGCTCGATCACCGGGCCTTTGGCGCCCGGGTCGACCGGCCGCGCCATGGCCCGCGCCAGCGCCTTGCTCGACGGCATCACCGCGCCGGTGCGCAGCGGCTTGTCGATCCAGGAGCGAATGAACTGCAACTCGTCGTCGAGACGAAGCGGCTTTTTGGCGACTCGAGCGACGGAATGGGGTGGCATGTTTATACAGGCGCGCCTTGGCGGCCGGACCCTGTCATTGACGTGTCATGGGTAGAGGGGGCTTTGGACCGGGTCAAGACGCCTACTCGGAATGGCTGCTGCGAGTCCCCAATCCATCAAGGAAATCTTTCACCCGGCCAAAGAAGCCGGATGACTCCGGCTGGGTCTCCGACGACGAGATTTTAGCGAATTCCGCGAGGAGTTCCTTCTGTCGCTTGCTCAGATTCTGCGGCGTTTCCACCGAGACCTGAACGTACATATCGCCGGTTTGTTTCGACCGCAGCACGGGCATGCCCTTACCGCTCAAGCGGAAACGGCGTCCGGTCCGGGTGCCTCCCGGAACCTTGACCTTGGCCTTGCTGCCGTCGATCGCCGGCACCTCGAAATCGCCGCCCAGCGCCGCCGTGACCATGGAGATCGGCACGCGGCAATGCAGGTCGGCGCCGTCGCGCTGGAAGAACTCGTGCGGCGCAAGCGACAGGAAAATATAGAGATCGCCCGGCGGACCGCCGCGCACCCCTGCCTCGCCCTCGCCGGCCAGCCGTATACGGGTGCCGTCCTCGACGCCGGGGGGGATGTTGACCGAGAGCGTGCGCTCGCGCGTGACGCGCCCGGCGCCGCCGCAGGCCTTGCACGGGTCCTCGATCACCTGGCCGCGCCCCTGGCAGGCCGGGCAGGTGCGCTCGAGCGTGAAGAAGCCTTGCGCGTGCCGGATCTTGCCCATGCCGCCGCAGGTGGCGCAGGCCTTCGGCTTGGTGCCGGCCTTGGCGCCAGAGCCGGAGCAGCCTTCGCAGGTCACCGAGGTCGGAATGCGGATCTGCGCCGTCTTGCCCTCGAAGGCGTCCTCGAGCGTGATTTCCATGTTGTAGCGGAGGTCGGAGCCGCGCTCGCGGCCCGAGGCGCGGCTGCGGCCGCCGCCGGGCATGCCGAAGATGCCCTCGAAGATATCGGCGAAGGCGGAACCGAAGTCGGCCGAGAAGCCGTGCGCACCGCCCATGCCGCCCTGCTCGAAAGCGGCGTGGCCGAAGCGATCGTAGGCCGCGCGCTTGTCGCCGTCCTTCAGGACGTCATAGGCCTCGTTGATTTCCTTGAATTTGTGCTCGCACTCGGTATCGCCGGGATTGCGATCCGGATGGTGCTGCATGGCGAGCTTGCGGAACGCCGATTTGAGATCGGCCTCCGTGCAGGTCCGCGAAACGCCCAGCACTTCGTAGTAATCGCGTTTGGACACCTGCTAGTCCCCGAACAATAAAAACCTCGCCCCGAAGACGCTACGCGGCTTGCAGGACGAGGTTTTTCATTACGCGGCCGTCAGGCCGACTTCTTCTTGTCGTCGTCGACTTCGGTGAACTCCGCGTCGACCACGTCTTCCTTCTTTTCGCCGGCCGCGGCATCCGCGCCCGGGGCGCCGGGCTGCGCGGTCTGCGCTTCCTGCTGCGCCTTGTACATCGCCTCGCCGAGTTTCATCGAGGCCTGCGCCAGCGTATTCGACTTCTGCTGGATCGCGTCGGCGTCCTCGCCCTTCAAGGCTTCCTTGAGATCCGCCATGGCGTTCTCGATCGCGCTGCGCTCGGCCTCGCCGACCTTGGTGCCGTGCTCCGCGAGCGCCTTCTCGGTCGAGTGGACAAGCGCCTCGGCGTGGTTCTTCGCCTCGACCGCGGCTTTGCGCTTCTTGTCTTCCTCGGCGTGGGCTTCCGCGTCCTTGACCATCTTCTCGATGTCGCCTTCGGACAGGCCGCCCGAGGCCTGGATGCGGATTTGCTGCTCCTTGCCGGTGGCCTTGTCCTTCGCCGACACGTTGACGATGCCGTTGGCGTCGATGTCGAAGGCGACCTCGATCTGCGGCACGCCGCGCGGCGCCGGCGGGATGCCGACCAGGTCGAAGTTGCCGAGCATCTTGTTGTCCGCCGCCATCTCGCGCTCGCCCTGGAAGACGCGGATGGTGACCGCGTTCTGGCTGTCCTCGGCGGTCGAGAAGACCTGCGCCTTCTTGGTCGGGATCGTCGTGTTGCGGTCGATGATGCGCGTGAACACGCCGCCGAGCGTCTCGATGCCGAGCGACAGCGGGGTCACGTCGAGCAAGAGCACGTCCTTCACGTCGCCCTGCAGCACGCCGGCCTGGATCGCCGCGCCGATGGCGACGACCTCGTCCGGGTTGACGCCCTTGTGCGGCTCCTTGCCGAAGAACTGCTTCACGACCTCCTGGACCTTCGGCATGCGCGTCATGCCGCCGACCAGAACGACTTCCGCGATCTCGCTCGCCGACACGCCCGCGTCCTTGAGCGCCTTGCGGCACGGCTCGACGGTCTTCTGGATGAGATCGTCGACCAGCGCCTCGAGCTTGGCGCGCGTGAGCTTGATGGTCAGGTGCTTCGGGCCCGAGGCGTCCGCCGTGATGAACGGCAGGTTGATCTCGGTCTGCGTCGTCGACGACAGTTCGATCTTCGCCTTCTCGGCCGCTTCCTTCAGTCGCTGCAGCGCGAGCTTGTCCCGGCGCAGGTCGATGCCCTGCTCCTTCTGGAACTCGTCGGCGAGATAATTGACGAGACGCATGTCGAAATCTTCGCCGCCCAGGAACGTGTCACCGTTCGTGGACTTCACCTCGAACACGCCGTCGCCAATCTCGAGCACGGACACGTCGAACGTGCCACCGCCGAGGTCGTAGACCGCGATCAGGCCGGTCTTCTGCTTGTCGAGACCGTAAGCGAGCGCGGCCGCCGTCGGCTCGTTGATGATGCGCAGCACTTCAAGGCCGGCGATCTTGCCGGCGTCCTTAGTGGCCTGGCGCTGGGCGTCGTTGAAGTAGGCCGGGACGGTGATGACCGCCTGCTCGACCTTCTGCCCGAGATAGGCTTCCGCCGTCTCCTTCATCTTCTGCAGCGTGAAGGCGGAGATCTGCGACGGGGAATAGGGTTTGCCGTCTGCCTCGACCCAGGCATCGCCGTTCGACGCCTTGGAGATCTTGTAGGGGACGAGCTTCTTGTCCTTCTCGACCATCGGGTCGTCGTAGCGCCGGCCGATGAGGCGCTTGACCGCGAAGATGGTCTTTTCCGGATTGGTGACGGCCTGACGTTTGGCCGGCTGGCCGACGAGGCGTTCGCCGTCGTCGCTGAAGGCGACG
>Ga0134125_10000702_pt1 | contig 43757 bp, 13 predicted proteins | sample KB31751_FD_96464 | JGI IMG/M metagenome (GOLD analysis project Ga0134125, IMG submission 96464) | Terrestrial soil microbial communities with excess Nitrogen fertilizer from Kellogg Biological Station, Michigan, USA - KB3-175-1 | ecosystem: Environmental > Terrestrial > Soil > Unclassified ...
ACTTGCGTCAATACCTGAAGCAGGCGCTGCCGGACTACATGGTGCCGGCAGCCGTGGTGGTGCTGGAGGCGATGCCGTTGACCGCCAATGGCAAACTGGATCGAAAAGCTTTGCCCGCGCCAGAGTTTAACCAGACTGGACCAGAGCAGTCGCTTGTTGGCCCCCGAACAGAAACGGAACAGTCGATAGCTCAGATTTGGCGGGAAGTTCTCAACCAGGAACAGATCGATATCAATAGTAACTTCTTTGATATTGGCGGCGACTCTCTCCTCTTGCTGCGAACGAATGCCAAGCTAAAACTGGCCCTTGATCGTGACTTCTCCATCGTCGAAATGTTTCGTTACCCAACGATTAGCTCTTTCGCCGGCTACCTCAATCAGCAACCACAGGACGACGTTCTCAGCGAAAGTAGAAGCCGAGCTCAACTTCGCCGGGCGTTGTCGGAGCAAAGACAGCAAGCCCGAGCTGTCTGAGAAAAAACCGTGAACAGCACAGACATCTCTGCTCAGCCCTATTCGAGCGAGGTAGCCATCATCGGAATGTCCGGCCGGTTCCCGCAGGCGCCGAATCTGGAAAAGTTCTGGGAGAACCTTGCGAATGGAGTGGAGTCGATCTCGTTCTTTTCCGATGAAGAGATAGCACGTATTGATCCGTCGTTCGTCAACAACCCAGCTTACGTAAAGGCGGGAGGCGTGCTTGAGGGAGTCCGGCTGTTTGATGCTTCATTTTTTCATCTCAGTCGCTTTGAAGCTCAAATTATGGATCCGCAACAGCGGTTCTTTCTCGAGTGTAGTTGGGAGGTGCTCGAAAATGCCGGTTACGATCCGCAGACGTATTCAGGGCCGATCGGCGTTTTCGCCGCGACCGGTCTGAGCTTTTATCTATTCAACCTTTCAGAAAACCCGCGAGTGCGCAGAGAAGCGGGGGACGTACAGCTATTAATTGGCAATGATAAGGACCACATATCGACCCGTGTCTCGTACAAATTGAATCTGCGTGGGCCAAGTGTGACCGTGCAGACCGCCTGCTCGTCTTCACTGGTCGCTGTTCACGTGGCCTGTCAGAGCTTACTGAACGGTGAGTGTGATATGGCGCTGGCCGGTGGCGTGTCCATCTCCAACTTCGATAACCATGGCTACTTCCATTACGAAGGCGGGATCATGTCGCGGGATGGGCATTGTCGAACGTTTGATGAGCAAGCGAGCGGCACGGTAAGTGGCGATGGGGTAGGGGTGGTGCTGTTGAAGCGGCGGGCGGAAGCGGAAGCTGATGGGGATGAGATCAAAGCAGTAATCAAAGGAACGGCCGTGAACAACGATGGGAGCCAGAAGGTGGGCTACACGGCGCCGAGCGTGAGCGGGCAGGCGGGAGTGATCGCGCTGGCGCAGGGCGTGGCCGGGGTGAAGCCGGAGGAAGTGAGTTATGTGGAAGCGCACGGGACGGCGACGGGACTCGGAGATCCGATCGAAGTGGCGGCGCTGACGCAGGCGTTTGGGGGGCGGGAGAGCGGGAAAGGATATTGTGGGTTGGGCTCGGTGAAGTCCAACATTGGCCACCTGGACGCGGCAGCGGGAGTGGCGGGGCTGATCAAGACAGTGTTGATGTTGCAGCACCGGCAACTGGTGCCGAGCCTGCACTACCAGCGTGGCAATGCGGAGATCCGGTTTGGGGACACGCCGTTTTATGTGAACACGACGCTGTGGGAGTGGAAGCGGCAGGGGCGGCGGCGGTTGGTGGCAGGAGTGAGTTCGTTTGGCATAGGTGGGACCAACGCGCATGCGATTGTGGAGGAGGCGCCGGAGCGCGTGGCCGGTAGTAGCGGACGGGAGTGGCAGGTGCTGTTGTGGTCGGCGCGGACGGAGGGAGCGCTGGCGGAGTTGACGGAGCGGTTGGGAGAACATTTGGGGCGCGGCGGCAGCGCCGGACTGGCAGAGGAAGCCTATACGCTGGCAGTGGGGCGGCGGCGCTTTCGAGAGCGCGCCGCAGTGGTGAGTCGGGAGCGGAGTGACGCAGTTGAGAAGCTGCGCAGTGGCGCAGTGCTGCGTGGGCAGCGAGGTCGGGAGCAGCCGGGCGTGGCCTTTGTGTTCAGCGGGCAGGGGACGCAATACGTGAACATGGGGCGAGAGTTGTACGAGCAGGAGGTGGTCTATCGGGAGGCCGTCGAGCAGTGCAGCGAAGCGGTGGCGGGAGAACTCGGGTTGGAGTTGGTGCAGGTGCTGTATCCGCAGGCGGGCGAGGAGCAGCGCGCGGGAGAGCAACTGCGGGAGACTAGAGTGACGCAGCCGGCGCTGTTTGTGGTGGAGTATGCGTTGGCGCAGTTGTGGCAGAGTTGGGGAGTGAAGCCAACCGCAGTGCTGGGCCACAGTATCGGGGAGTATGTAGCGGCGTGTTTGGCGGGCGTCTTCACGGTGAGCGAAGGGCTGCGGTTGGTGACGAAGCGCGGCGAGTTGATGCAAGAGATGGCGCCGGGAGCGATGCTGGGGGTCGGGTTGAGTGAAGCGGCGGTCGCGGAGCTGGTGCGGCAGCACCGGGAGCTGTCGCTCGCGGCCGTGAATGCGCCAGGGTGGTGTGTTGTGTCGGGAGCGAGTGAAGCGGTCGTGGCGCTGGAGCGCGAGTTGGTAGATCGAGGCGTGGAAGTGAGCAGACTGCAGACTTCGCATGCCTTTCATTCGGTGCTGATGGAGCCGGCGCTCGAGCCGTATCGGGCAGTGGTGGAGCAGGTGAAACTGGGTGGGCCGCAGTTGCGGTGCCTGTCGAACGTGACGGGGCACTGGCTGCGGGAGAGCGAAGCGGTCACGGCGGAGTACTGGGTGCGCCAGTTGCGGGAGCCAGTGCGCTACAGCGCGGCGCTGGCGGAGTTGCTGCGCGAAGGGGAGTGGGTGGTGTTGGAAGTTGGACCGGGACAGACGCTGACGACGCTGAACCGGTTACAGCCCGAGGCGGAGGGGCACGACTTTCTGAACTCACTGCCGGCGGCGCAACAGCAGACTGGGGCGGCGGCCTATCTGCTGCAAACGCTGGCGAGACTGTGGCTGGCTGGCGTGAACGTGGATTGGCGCGGCTATTATAAAGGACAGCAGCGACGGCGTGTGGCGCTGCCTACTTATCCCTTTCAACGCCAGACGTTCTGGATCGATCGCGCCCCGCCCAAAGCGCAAGCGACAAGTCCGGAGCTGCCGGCCAAACCTGCGACGGATGAGAATGGCCGCTCGCCCCAAAAAAAAACAGGGCCAGTCGAAAATCCACTTCCTTCACTTCAAGAGATCTCAGTCGCACCTCACGCCGTCACTGCGCTGGGAGGAGTAATCTCACATCAACTTGATCTCATCTCTGAGCAATTGTCAGTTCTGGAAAAGATGACCCGCTAATTGATCTACTTCATCTTCAACTGCAACTCATGTTGAGGAGGTCCGTATGTCTATGTCGACTGCAACCACTTCTGTATCGCCCCGGTACGAGCTGATCACCCTGAAGCTTAAGGCGATTATCAACCGTCTCACGGGTTTTGATGGCGATGAGATCGACGTTCATCAGAGCTATCTGGATGCGGGTGTGGAGTCTCTGTTGCTAATCCAGGTGGGGCAGGCGATTCATGAGGAGTTTGGGATTAAGGTATCTCTAATGCAGTTGCTTGATCAGCTTGGGACGGTCAGCTCGCTCGCCGCCTATTTGGACGAGAAATCAGTGGCCCCACTTCAAGCTTCAGCGCCTTCTGAAACCCCGCCGCTCGCCGACGTCGTTCCGCAGCAGAAGATCAACGAGCCCACAGTCGCAATTGCGGCTATCGAAGCATCGCCGACTCCGGTGACAGATGCAGTAAGGCACACGACGGCGAACATCGACGCTTCGCTGGCCCAATACGGACTTCCGGCAAATGGCAGTGAAAAAGTTAGCGAACCGATGGCGCCTCGAACTCTGGTGGAGCGAATCATGAATCACCAACTTAGCCTCATGTCGCGCCAGTTGGAGTTGCTCAACAACAGTTACGTAGCTGAGGGAACGCCAGCCGCGCAGTCAACACTCTCAATGACTACAGGCGCAGTGCGAAGTCCCTCGAAGGAAGCGCCTGCTGAGCAGTTGCCTAAACAAAACAATGGCTCAAGCACTGCGTCCCCGCAGCCAATCGTCGGCCTGAACGTCGATAACACTGCCCACGTCGCTTATCAACCGCTGGAGAAAGGAAGTACAGGAGGTCTCAATCCGGTCCAGCAAAACCACCTTAAGGACTTGATCGCGCGCCACACCCAGCGCACGCGGGAGTCGAAACGATTGACAGAGAAATATCGCCCCGTATTCGCAGACGGAAGAAACTCAGTAGGTTTCCGGCAGATCTGGAAAGAGATGGTCTACCAGGTGATCGGCGCCAGGATGGTTGGCTCAAGAATCTGGGACGTCGATGATAACGAATATGTAGATTTGGCAATGGGCTTTGGCGTTCATCTCTTTGGACATTCCCCTCGCTTCCTTACCGAGGCTCTGGCCTCACGACTGGAAGATGGTTTGGGGCTTGGCGTGCAGTCTGATCTGGCGGGACGTGCCGCCGAATTGCTCTGTGAGATCACGAACTCTGAACGGGCGACATTCTGCAACTCAGGAACGGAAGCGGTGCTGGCGGCAATTCGGGTGGCCCGTACCGTGACTCGGCGAAATCGGATTGCCCTCTTTGCCGGGGCTTACCACGGATGGTCTGACGTGACCACGGTTAGAGGTCTTGGCGCAGGTGGAGTTTTACAGGCGACGCCGGCGTCTCCGGGCGTGTCGCCGAATACGGTTCAAGATGTGCTCGTGCTGGAATATGACAGTCCTCGCTCGCTCGAGTACCTGAAAGAACACTGTCATGAATTAGCAGCGGTACTGGTTGAGCCAGTGCAGAGCCATCGTCCTGATTTGCAGCCAAAACAATTCCTCCAGGAGTTAAGACGCATTACGGAACAGGTTGAGACGCCTTTGATCTTCGATGAAATGGTCACTGGGTTTCGGGTTCATGCGGGCGGGGTTCAGGCTCTCTTTGGTATTCAGGCGGACCTTGTGACTTACGGCAAGGTGTTGGGCGGCGGCGTACCGATCGGCGTGGTCGCGGGCAAGTCGTGGTTGATGAACACCTTCGATGGCGGCCTCTGGAATTTTGGTGATGCCTCTTACCCGATAGCGGAAAAGACACTCTTTGGCGGCACGTTTTTCAAGCATCCACTGAGCATGGCCGCGGCCTGCGCGATCCTCGAACATCTTAAAGATCGTGGACCAGAGCTTCAGGAACAGTTGAATGAAACAACCACGAATCTGGTGCAACGGCTCAACTCCTGTCTGGCTGAACTCAAGGCGCCCATTCGGGTGGTCCATTTCGGCTCGCTCTTTCGCTTCGTCTTCGATCGCTCGACGGCGTTCACCGATCTCTTCTTTTATCACCTCCTGAACAACGACGTCTTTACGTGGGAGGGACGCAACTGTTTTCTGTCCGTCGCTCATGGCAGGAAAGAAATAGAGCAAATCATCAACGCAGTGCGCAAAACGGTGATCGACATGCAGGCCGGAGAGTTCTTGCCCGCTCCGTCTGCCGCACAGAGCAACGAAAAAGGCCGCGCTACGCAAACAGTAAACAGCGAAGACGACCTAATAAGCGAGATCGTTCGCGTGCCTCTCACTGAGGCACAGAAAATACTTTGGATTACTGCTCAAAAGGACGACGACGCCTCAGCCGCTTATAACGAGTCGACGATTCTGCGGCTGAGAGGCCCGCTTAATCTCGGTGCGCTGAGACATGCCATTCGGCAAGTTGTCGAGAGACACGAAGCCTTGCGGGCGACGTTTAGTCCGGACGGCGACGTTCAATTGATTTATCCGCGCATGGATCTGGAATTACCTCTCATTGATTGCTCGCGATCGAACCCTGCCGGGCGTGAAACGCAAGTCAAGTGGTTGCTGGAGACTCAGACACAAGAAGCTTTCGACCTGGTGAACGGGCCGCTGTTGCGCGCCTGCGTCGTCAGAGTAACGAAAGACGAGCACATCTTCATCCTCACGATACACCACCTGGTGATCGATGGTCTGTCATTCAGCGTCCTGCTGGGCGAGTTGAGCGCGATCTATTCCGCAAAGTGTCAGCAGTTGAGCTGCGAGTTGCCCGCGCCAATGGGTTTCAGCAAATTCGTTGAGTGGCAGGCCGAAACGCGGAGGCAGCAAACGACAGAGTCCGAGTCGTACTGGCTCGCGCGATTTACAGGCGAAGTTCCTGTGCTTGAATTGCCCCTCGATCGCCCTCGTCCTTTAATTCAAACTTTCGCCGGAGCGCGCGAACGACGTTTTTTGAGCGCCGACATATATCGCCGGCTCAGAAGTTTCAGCGCGGAGCAGAGAAGTACAGTGCTGATGGCTTCGATCGCGGCATACCACCTCCTGCTTCATAAGCTTACGGGTCAAAGCGACATCGTGGTTGGAATTGCCTCAGCTGGGCAGGCGGCTATGGCAAACGAACACCTCGTCGGCTATTGCGTCAATCTGTTGCCCTTGCGCTGCAAAGTGGAACCCAGGATGCCGTTCACGGAATTGCTCGCCGCAGTCAGGAAGGAAGTGCTTGAAGCCTATGAGCATCAGGATTATCCGTTTGCCAGGTTGCTCGAGAAGCTCGAGCTAAGAACCGAACCAAGCCGCGCGCCACTCGTTAATGCCGCGCTGAATATCGACGTTGCCGGGGCCGGACTCAGACTTCACGGATTGGAAGTAGAGGTTGAGGAGAGCCAGGCCCGGGCAGCCAAGTTTGATCTCTATCTGGATATAACTGAAACGGACGGCAACACGATCCTCGAGTTTGAATACAACCGAGACCTATTCGATTCCACAACGATCCAGCGGTGGCTGGGCCATTACGCGGTCTTGCTGGAGGAGATCGTAAAGAATCCGGAACGGGAGATTTGCGAGTTGTCGATGTTGAGCGCGGCGGAACGGCAGCGGCTGGTGGTGGAGTGGAACGACACGGAGTCGCCCTTCCCGAGCCAGCTCTGCATCCAGGAGTTGTTCGAAGCGCAGGCAGCGCGGACGCCGGAACAGATCGCGGTGGTGTCGGAGCAGGAAGCACTGAGTTATGAGGAGTTGAACGAGCGGGCGAATCAGTTGGCGCATTATCTGCGGCGCCTGGGAGTGGGACCGGAGGTGCTGGTGGGGCTGATGCTGGAGCGTTCGCCGGCAATGGTGGTGGCGCTGCTGGGAGTGTTGAAGGCCGGGGGCGCGTACGTGCCGCTGGATCCACATTATCCGGCGGAGCGCTTGAGCTACATGCTGCGCGATGCTGGAGTGGCGGTGTTGGTGACCGAGCAGCGTTGGTTAGAAGGGCTGGAAGCGGACGGGTTGCCGCGGGTTATCACTCTGGAAAACGAGGCCGAGCAGATCAGCAAAGAGAGCCAGAGCAATGTGCCGAATGAGACTCATGCCCAGAACCTGGCTTACGTTATCTACACATCGGGTTCGACCGGTCTCGCGAAAGGCATCGCAGTCGATCATCGTGCGGTGATTCGACTGCTGTTTGGCTCCAACTATATTGACCTGCAAGCTTCCGACCGCATCGCGCAACTTTCGAGTCCTTCATTCGATGCGGCTACATTCGAGATCTGGGGAGCGCTCTTGCATGGCGCGCAACTGGTAATTTTCAGCAAGGATCTGTTTCTCGCACCGCGCGAGTTCGCTGAGAAAATAGCGGCGACGGGAATCACGACGATCTTTCTGACCACGGCTCTCTTTAACCAGTTTGCCAGAATAGCTCCCAACGCGTTTACCTCGCTGCATCATGTTCTCTTCGGCGGTGAAGCCGTCGATCCGGGGTGTGTCAAAGAAGTACTGAAAAACGGTCCACCGCGGCGGCTGCTTCACGTCTATGGTCCTACTGAAAGCACGACCTTCGCCTCCTGGTATTTGATCCAAGACGTTCCTGACGAAGCTACCAACGTGCCGATCGGCGGTCCTCTTTCCAACACGGAACTCTACGTGCTGGATTCAGATCTGGAGCCGGTTGTAACCGGCGCGCGAGGTGAGTTGTACATCGGCGGTGATGGACTAGCTCGATCATATCTGTATCAGCCGGACTTAACCGCGGCGCGGTTTATCCCCAACCCATTTGCGATCGGCGAGCGACTCTATCGCACGGGAGACGTGGTGCGACGGTTGTCGGGCGGTGAGATCGAGTTTCATGGCCGGATTGACAACCTGGTCAAGATACGTGGCTTTCGAATCGAGTTAAGCGAGATCGAGATAGCGCTAAACAGTCATCCCGGCGTTGGAAGTTGCGTGGTCGTGGCTCGCGAAAACATCGCCGGCGATAGCGTGAAGAGACTTGTTGCTTACGTATCGCCGGATGAGACTTCCGAGTTGACTGGAGAGTTGAATGCCACTGCTCTGCGAGCCTATCTCAAGCAACGCCTTCCCGACTACATGCTGCCGTCCGCTTTCGTATTTCTCGAGAAGCTGCCCTTGAACCGGAACGGAAAGGTCGATCACGAGGCGTTGCCACTTCCCGGCGCCGCGGGTAGCGACGTAAGCATCGAGTATTCAGGCCCGCAGACTGCAATCGAGCAGACGCTCCAGGACGTCTGGTCGCGAGTGCTCGGCATTCGGCAGATAGGAAGAGACGACAATTTCTTTGATTTGGGAGGCGATTCGATTCTCAGCATTCAGATCGCGGCGCGGGGGCGGCAGGCAGGTTTGAATCTCAAACCGAGTCAGATTTTTCTACACCAAACGATCGCGGAGTTGGCTGCTGTTATGAGTCTTGGGCCAACACCAACAACGGCCGAACAGGGAACGGTCGTTGGCGCGGTCCCGCTCACGCCAATCCAATCCTGGTTCTTTGAGCATCATGGCTCAGTCCTGCCGCGCCACTGGAACCAATCCGTCATGATCGTGGTCCCGGCCTCTCTCGACCTGCGGGTGTTGGACCAAACAGTCCGTCAACTGCTCATTCATCACGACGCACTGCGCATGCGGTTCGAACGCACTGAGTCCGGCTGGAGGCAATCAAACCACAATCGCGAAGAAAACCCCGTTCTGAGTGAAATCGATATTTCGGATTTGCGGGGGGCTCAGCTCGCGGAAACTCTCACGCAGCTACAGACAACTCTGGACCTGGCCCACGGACCATTATTGTCGGTGAACTGCTTACGCTTTGGTAGTGATCAGCCTAGTCGTCTCCTGATCGCGATACACCATCTCGTAATTGACGGCGTTTCGTGGCGCATACTTCTCCAGGATTTGGAACAGGGTTATGAGCAGGCAACGCACGGCCGCCCTGTCGAATTCGGACCGAAGACGACTTCCTTCAAGGAATGGAGCGAACGGTTGCACGACTATGCTCAAACGCTCGACGCGCGTAGCCAGTTGAGTTACTGGGAACGCCAGGCGGCGGAACCCGTCGCGGCATTGCCGCTGGACCACAGCGGCGGGGCTAACACGGTGGAGTCAGAAGACACGGTCATCCTGCTGTTCGATAGGGAAGAGACAGCGATGTTGTTGCGCGACGCAGCGGCGGCCTATCAAGCCGGTCTTCAGGATTTGCTAACAGCGGTGCTCGCGCGTTCGCTATGGCGCTGGACGCGTGCGCGACGACTGCTGATCGACCTGGAAGGACATGGACGCGAGCAACTATTCCCGGAAACTGACCTTTCGCGCACCGTCGGCTGGTTTACAACCATCTATCCGGTCGTGCTGGAATTAGAGCCAGCATCTCAAGACTCGGCTAAGACCGAAGTCGCGTTAACGGCGCTGATCAATCACGTGAAAGAGACAGTAGGCGGCGTGCCATTTAAGGGCATCGGTTACGGACTGCTCCGGTATTTATGTAATGACGAGGAGATCAAAGAGAGGATGCGCCAATTGCCGGCGGCCGAGATTGTTTTCAACTACCTGGGCCAATTCAGCGAAACGATATCGGATGGAGGCGACTTCCGCTTAACCAGCGAACCGACGGGAGAAACGCGTAGTCCATCAGGGAAGCGGAGTCATCTATTGGAAGTACTCGCGATCGTCACCAGCGGCGCCTTGCAGGTCTCCATTGGCTACAGCCGGAACGTTCACCGCAGGGAGACGATCGATACGCTGGCCAGCTGGATGAGAGAAGACTTGAAATGGCTGGCGGCCCACTGCCACACCGCCCCAAGTGAGAGAACTCAACGGGACGACTTGTTGAGCGAGTTTGACTGGACCCAGTCGGAGCTCGATGAGATCAAAACTGTGCTTAATCCGCCGGAGTTCAATTGATATGAGTGCAGCCGCTGAGATCGAAGATTTCTATCCGCTATCCCCGATGCAGGAGGGAATGCTGTTCCACACGCTTTACGCGGCGAGATCCGGCGTGTACGTCACGCAGGTCTCTCATGTGCTGCATGGCGAACTGGACGTCGAAGCCTTCGAGCGGACGTGGCAACACCTGTTCGATCGTCACGCGATCCTGCGCACCTTCTTCGTCTGGGAGAAAGTCGCTAAGCGAGTGCAGGTGGTCCCGCGGCACGTCAAAGCGCGCCTCGAGGTCCAGGACTGGCAAAGCTTCACAATCATCCAACAGGCGGACCAACTCCGTGACTGGCTCAAGGCCGATCGGAGAAGCGGCTTCAATCTCGCCCAGGCGCCGCTCGTTCGTCTGGCCCTAATGAGACTCGAAAAGGATTCCTACCAGTTTATTTTCAGCTTTCACCACTTGCTGCTCGACGGGTGGTCCGTTCCGATCCTTTTGCAGGAAGCCCTGGCGATATATGAAACCTTGCGAGCAGGACGCGAGGTGAAGATGCCGCCGCGCCGGCCCTACCGCGACTACATTTCGTGGTTGCAGCGCCAGGATCTTGCGCAGGCCGAATCGTACTGGCGGCAGGTCTTGAAAGGTTTTTCTGCTCCCACGCCCCTTCCGGTCGACAACACTGTGCCGCGAGAGTTAGCGCAATCCAATTTTGGCGAACAGGAGCGGTTTTTATCCGCTCACACAAGCGCCAGGCTCGACTCCTTCGCGCGACGGCAGAGACTAACGCTCAACACTCTCATGCAGGGTACGTGGGCCCTGTTGTTAAGCCGCTACAGCGGCGAAGAGGATGTTTTGTTTGGCGCCACCGTTTCCGGCCGCCCGTCTGACTTGGCCGGCGCCGATGGGATGGTGGGGCTGTTCATCAACACGCTGCCCGTGCGGGTCCGAGTCGCTGCTGATGCCAACGTGCTTTCATGGCTGAAAGAGTTTCAGCAGCAACAACTCGAAGCGCGCCAGTATGAATACACGCCACTGCTCCAGCTTCACGGCTGGAGTGAGTTGCGGCGAGGCGTGCCCTTGTTTGAGAGCATTTTTGTCTTTGAGAATTATCCGCTGGGAGAGTCGATAGCTGAGTCGAGCAGTAGTCTAAGCGTGTCAAATTCCCGTTGCGCAGAACAGACAAATTATCCGCTCAGCCTGATGGTGAGTCCCGATTCGCAATTCTCTTTGAAATTCTATTATGACTGCTCTGTTTTTGAGGCGCAGACGATAGAAAGAATGCTGGGCCATTACGCGGTCTTGCTGGAGGAGATCGTAAAGAATCCGGAACGAGAGATTCGCGAGTTGTCGATGTTGAGCGCGGCGGAACGGCAGCGGCTGGTGGTGGAGTGGAACGACACGGAGTCGCCCTTCCCGCGCCTGCACTGCATCCAGGAGTTGTTCGAAACGCAGGCAGCGCGGACGCCTGAACAGATCGCGGTGGTGTCGGAGCAGGAAGCACTGAGTTATGGGGAGTTGAACGAGCGGGCGAATCAGATGGCGCATTATCTGCGGCGCCTGGGAGTGGGACCGGAGGTGCTGGTGGGGCTGATGCTGGAGCGCTCGGCGGCAATGGTGGTGGCGCTGCTGGGAGTGTTGAAGGCCGGGGGCGCGTACGTGCCGCTGGATCCACATTATCCGGCGGAGCGCTTGAGCTACATGCTGCGCGATGCCGGGGTGGCGGTGTTGGTGACCGAGCAGCGTTGGTTAGAAGGGCTGGGAGCGGAGGGGTTGCCGCGGGTTATCACACTGGAAAACGAGGCCGAGCAGATCAGCAAAGAGAGCCAGAGCAATCTGCCGAATGAGACTCATGCCCAGAATCTGGCTTACGTTATCTACACATCCGGTTCGACCGGACAACCGAAGGGAGCAATGCTCTCCCATAGCGGACTCTGCAATTTATCTGAGTCGCAGGTCAAGATCTATCAACTCGGTCAAGCTGATCGCGTGTTGCAGTTTTCATCGCTGAGTTTTGACGCCTCAATTTTTGAGATCCTAATGGCTCTGCGAGTTGGCGCAAGTCTTTATCTGGCGACGGGGGAAGCGAATCTGCCCGGCCCTGCTCTAACGCAGTTTTTGCTTGATGAGGCGGTCACCAGCATCACACTACCTCCTTCCGTATTGTCCGTCTTGTCCGCTGAGGAACTACCGAATCTCCGCACCATCACAGTCGCGGGGGAGCCTTGTCCGTCCGAGTTAGCCAGGCGCTGGTCCGCGGGCCGGCGCTTCTTTAACGCCTATGGTCCAACTGAGGCCACAGTATGGTCCAGCATTGATCAGTGCTCGAGCAATGACACTAAGCCGTCCATTGGCCGTCCGATTCCCAACACCCAGATTTACTTATTGGACCAACATTTGGAACCAGTACCCGTTGGCATCGCCGGCGAGCTGCACATCGCGGGCGTCGGCCTGGCCCGTGGGTATCTAAACCGGCCTGATCTAACTGCGCCGCGTTTCATTCCTAATCCTTTCAGCACGCAACCGGGGGCCCGGCTATACAAAAGCGGAGATCTGGCTCGGTACTTGCCGGATGGACGGATTGAGTTTCTGGAACGTATTGACCACCAGGTAAAAATCCGCGGTTTCCGGATTGAGTTGGGGGAGATCGAAGCAGTATTGGGCGGGCACGCGGGAGTGCGCGGGGCGGTAGTAGTAGCGCGCGAAGAGAGCGCGGAGGACAAGCGTTTGGTGGCGTATGTGGTGGGTGAGGCAGACACGGCAGAGTTGCGCATTTATCTAGCAGAGCGGTTGCCTGAGTACATGATACCGGGCGCGTGGGTGCGCCTGGAGCAGATGCCGTTAACGAGCAATGGAAAGGTAGATCGGCGGGCTTTGCCGGCGCCTGACACGCAACGGCCGGAGGTAACCTCGGCCTACATCCCACCCCGCAGTGCAGTAGAGCGAGAGATTGCAGAGATTTGGCAGGAAGTGCTCGGCATCGAGAAGGTCGGCATGGCCGACAACTTCTTCGATCTCGGCGGGCATTCGCTCCACGCCGTGCGAGTGCATAGCAAGTTGCGCGTGAAGTTCGAAAATAAGTTGTCGCTGGTCCATCTATTTCAGTTTCCCACGATCAGCGCACTGGCTGACTTGCTGGCTGACTTGATAGAGCAGCAATCCGCGCCAGAGTCCTCCTTCGAAAAAGTTTACGACAGAGTTAGTAAGCAAAAAGAAGCGCTAGCCCAGCAACGGCAAGTCATGAAAGTGAGAACGAAGAGTCATGGCTAATACGGTGTCAAGAGATTCGTTGAACGGTATTGCCATCATCGGCTTGGCGGGGCGTTTCCCCGGAGCGCGCAATGTGGAAGAGTTCTGGGCCAACCTGCGCGGCGGTGTTGAGTCGATCAGCTTCTTCACTGACCAGGAATTATTGGAAGCCGGTGCGAGCCAGACGCAGCTCAGCGATCCACGGTACGTAAAAGCCAAAGGCAGTATCGAAGGCGTGGAAATGTTCGATGCGTGGCTCTTCGGGTTTAGTCCGCGCGAGGCCGAGATAATGGATCCGCAACATCGGTTATTCATGGAGTGCGCGTGGGAGGCCCTGGAGTCGGCCGGTTACGACTCCGAAAGGTATGGCGGCGCCATCGGTGTCTTCGCCGGTGGGAGCATGAACAGCTATTTTCTGGAAAACCTTCTTTCGAATCCGCGGTTGCTCGCTTCTATCGGTGGATTTCAAGCCATTATTGGAAACGATAAAGACTTCTTACCTACGCAAGTCTCGTACAAGCTCAACCTCAAAGGGCCGAGCGTGAACGTGCAGACCAGTTGCTCGACTTCTCTCGTCGCCGTCCACCTGGCATGCCAGAGTCTGCTGAATTATCAGTGCGACATGGCGTTGGCGGGAGGTGTCTCAGTGACGTTGCCGGTGAAGACCGGATTCTACTACCAGGAAGGCGGAGTGGTATCCCCCGATGGACACTGCCGTACGTTCGACGCGGAAGCGAAGGGCACGGTGAGTGGGAATGGAGTAGGGCTGGTGGTGCTGAAGCGACTGGAAGAGGCGGTGCATGACGGAGATGTAATTGAAGCGGTAATACTGGGTTCGGCCATCAATAACGACGGGGCGGCGAAAGTGGCCTACACAGCGCCGAGCGTGGAAGGACAGTCGGCGGTAATCGTGGAAGCGCAGGCAATGGCGGGCGTCACGGCCGACAGCATTAGCTACGTAGAAGCGCATGGGACGGCGACGCCGCTGGGCGATCCGATCGAGATGGCGGCGTTGACGCGGGCCTTTCGCGCCAGCACGAAGCAGCGGGGCTACTGTGCGCTGGGGTCGGTGAAGAGCAACATCGGCCATCTGGATGCGGCGGCGGGCGTGGCCGGTCTGATCAAGACGGTGCTGTCGCTGAAATACGGGGAGTTGCCGCCGTCGCTGCACTTTAAGAGAGCAAATCCGGAGATCGACTTTGCCGGTTCGCCTTTTTACGTGAACGGGAGTTTGCAGCGTTGGGAGCGCAATGGTGGGCCACGGCGCGCGGGTGTAAGTTCGTTTGGGATTGGAGGAACGAACGCGCATGTGATTGTGGAAGAAGCGCCGGCGCCAGAGCCTGGCAGTGGGAGCCGGAGAGAGTGGCAGGTGCTGGCGATCTCGGCCAAGACGGAGAGCGCGCTCGAGCAGGCGACGGCGAACCTGGGTGCGCATTTGGAGAAGGAGCAGGCAGCGCTGGCGGATTTGGGCTACACGCTGGCCGTGGGACGGCGTGTCTTTGGGCACCGGCGGGTGGTGTTGTGCCGGGAGCGGGAGCAGGCGCTGGCGGCATTGAGCGGCGCGGATGGACCACAGCGGCTGAGCGGAGTTGCGCGAGAGCAGCGGCCGAGTGTGGTGCTGCTGTATCCGGGACAGGGAGCGCAGCGGGTCAACATGGGGCGAAAGCTTTACGAGAGTGAAGCGGTGTATCGAGAGACGGTGGATCGATGTGCCGAGGCGCTGGAACCTGAACTGGGAGTCGACCTGCGAACGGTGCTGTATGGAGAAGAAAGCAGGAGGGAGCAGTTACAACAGACGGAGTGGGCGCAGCCGGCGCTGTTTGTGACCGAGTATGCGTTGACGGAACAGTTGCGGGCGTGGGGAGTGGAACCGGAGGGACTGCTGGGCCACAGCGTGGGTGAATGGGTAGCGGCTACAGTGGCGGGAGTGTTTAGGTGTGAAGATGCATTGCGGCTGGTGGCGCTGCGCGGGCGCTTGATGCAGCAGCGGGAAGTAGGGGTGATGCTGAGTGTGGCGCTGTCGGAGAGCGAGATGGAGGAGCGCATCGCGCGGCAGCGGGAGGAGTTGGGACGAGTAGAAGTGAGCGCGGTGAATGGGGCGGCGCAGATTGTGGTGGGCGGGAGACGAGAGACGATAGAACGGTGGGCAGAGCAGCTGCACAGTGAGGGAGTGTGGACCAGGCGCCTTGAGACGAGCCATGCGTATCACACGTGGATGATGGAAGAAGCGATGGCAGAGTTTGAAGAGGCGGTGGCGAAGGTGGAGAAGCAGGCGCCGCAGGTGAACATGATCTCGGGAGTGAGTGGGGAGTGGTTGCGGGCGGAGGAGGCGCAGAGTGCTCGTTACTGGGGGCGGCAGATGCGCGAGCGAGTACGGTTTGCGGCGGGAGTGCTGGAGGTGCTGAGCGAGAGTGGGCGAATGGTGGTGGAAGTTGGACCAGGCAATGCGTTGAGCGGGTTGGTGCGGCAGCAGGCGCAGGGGAATGGAGCCGCGCCGCTCGTGGTGAGCCTGCTGGGTGGGAAGGGAGTGGAGCACGAATACGAGCAGGTGTTGCGTGGGGTCGCCCAGCTCTGGCTGGAAGGTGTGGGAGTGAAGTGGGAAGAGTTGTGGCGTGGCGAACGCCGGCAGAGAGTGAAGTTGCCCACCTATCCTTTCGAGCGCGTCCGCTGTTGGGTCGATGTAAACAAAGTTTCGCGCGCGCTTCCCGTGCATACAGGAAAACAGCCGGATATTGCGAACTGGTTTTACGCTCCCTCATGGAAGCGGAGCACGCTGGCCAGACTGCAGCGCACCGAGGAGCCAAAAAACGGGAAGCTGTGCTGGCTAGTGTTCACAAGTAAGAATGAGTTCGGCTCGGAAGTCGTCAAGCATCTTCAACAACAGGGCGAGGAGGTTATCTCGGTCCTTTGCGGAAGACGGTTTGCAAAACTTGGAGACAGGATTTACAAGATCGATCCACAGCAGCGCCAGGATTACAGCGCGCTCGTCAAAGAGCTTGGCACACTCGCACGACCGCCACAGCGCGTCATTCATTTGTGGAGCCTCAACCCGATCCCCAAAACGCGCGAACTCGCCGACAATTTTGAGAAAGCTCAGGCGCAAGGTTTCCGCAGCTTGCTGTTTTTCGCGCAGTCGCTCGACGAATACAAGGTTAAGCACAACCTGGACCTCACCGTCGTGTCAGATAGCGTGCAGGAAGTGACGGGCGATGAACTTTTGCAGCCTGAAAAAGCGACTGTCCTTGGTCCAAGTCGAATTCTCGCTCAGGAATATCCCCACATAACCTACCGCAGCATTGACGTGGTGCTGCCGAAATCGAAGCAAGCTCAGCACAAATTGGTTAAGCAGCTGATCCCGGAGATCACAGCTAAACCAGAGGACACTTTTGTCGCTTATCGCGGCCAGCATCGTTGGACGCAGAGTTTCGAACCACTCCGTATTCCAGTGCCGAAAGATGTCGAGTCGCTTCTTAGCGAAGGAGCACTCTATCTGATAACAGGCGGGCTTAGCGCTATCAATTTCGACCTTGCTGAATTTCTGGCGCATGAAGTACGTGCCAAACTTCTTATTGTGGGACGCCACGAGTTTCCCCTTCGTGAACAATGGGAGCAGTGGCTGTTGGACCACGATGGAGATGACGAGGTGAGCCTCAGTATCCGGAGATTGCGCCAGCTTGAAGCACTGGGAACGGAAGTTCTACCAGCGCACTTAGACACAGAGGATACAGCGCAACTGCTTAGCGCGGTCAGTGCCGCGCAGGAGCGCTTCGGTCCGTTGAAAGGGATCTTCTACAACTCGGCGACTGACACCCCGAGCACTCCCATTCGCGACCTCAGCGCCGCTGAGTGTGGTTCCTATCTTCGACAGACGCGGGCCGGATTGGCAGCGCTGGAAAGTCTGATAAAGGAGACAGAGCTCGACTTTTGCCTGCTGCTTTCTTCACTTTCGACAGTTGTTGGCGGAAGAGGTTCTCTCGTCTCTGCCACGGCCAACTACATGCTCGATTCCTTCGCGCAGAAGCAGAAACAGAAGGCTCCTGGATCCTGGATCAGTTTGAATCTGGATACTCCGCGGTTTGGTACTAAGGACGAACCGGGCGCGCACGACCTGGCGATCAAAACAGATGAGGCGATGGAGGTGCTTCGCCGAGTGTTGTCGTGGCACACAGCCTCGCAGCTCGCTGTTTCAACTATCGATCTCAGCACGAGAATAGAACTTGAAAAGGACGCGCAGGCGAAGAAAGAAGCGAGCGACGCGTCAGCACACAAGAAAGCAAGCGTTACTTCGTATTCGCGACCGAACCTCTCTACCGCCTACGTCGGGCCACGCAATGAAGTTGAACGCGCGATCGCGCGAATGTACGAAGAGTTACTTGGCATCTTGCCAATCGGCGTAAACGACGATTTCTTCGAGTTGGGTGGGCACTCGCTGGTCGGCATCCAGTTAACGTTTCGTATCCGCGAAGCATATGACCTCGAAGACTTTCATATGAACACGCTTTTCGAAAAACCGACTCCGGCCGGTTTGGCCGAAGCCGTCGCAGAGATACGTCGCACCGGATTAACCATGCCGCCGATACTCGTGCCGATTCAACCCAAGGGGTCGAATCCACCTTTCTTCTGCATCCATCCGATCGGCGGTGGTGTTTATGGCCTGGTTGATCTTGGTCGTCAAATGCTTCCGGACCAGCCATTCTATGCAGTTCAGGCAATGGGTCTGGCGCATTACGGAGAGTCTGAGGACCACCAAACACTCGAACAGATGGCCGCGGAATATATCGAAGCTATTCGCTTCATCTCGCCTCAAGGCCCGTATTTTCTTGGTGGGCTCTCTTTCGGCGGCATCGTTGCGTTTGAGATGGCCCAGCAACTCAAACGCAACGGTGAAGAAGTCGCCCTGCTGGCGCTGCTCGATACTCCGGCGCCGCAGACTATAGCCAAAGTTGCGGCCCTCGATGACGCAATCTTACTGCTTGGACTGACGCGCGAGAGAGGGCGGCAGAAAGGGCTTGAACTCAACGTCAGTACAAAAGACCTCGAGGGATTGCCCCCGGAAGAGCGGTTGATGTTCCTGATGAAGACGTTGAAGGAGTCGGGATTAGCGCCCGAGGATCTCGACGACAGGTGGTTACGCAACTTCATGCGTGGCTATCGGGCGCGCATCAACACCACGGTTAACTATGAGCCTCAGGTTTATCCGGGCCGAATCACGCTCTTCCGCGCGATTGAAAGAGATGCCGAAATGGAAGAACACCTCAAATCAGTGGGTCAGCATGAGTACACCGAATCGTGCTTTGGTTGGGACAAAGTCTCTTTCGAGTCGATCGAAGTCATTCCCACTCAGGGTCATCATGAAGTGATTGCTGTCGGCGACGATGGCATCGCGCTCAGTGAGCAATTGAAGGCCTGCATTGACAGAAACTGGAAAGCGTTCATCAAGAGCAAGAGCGTAGGAACGTAAAGAAATTGGTTAGCTATCCCATTCGCAAAGCTTCGGCTACTGGCGATCAAGCAGTCATCGAATCGCCGGACCACCTGGTGCGACTATCCGCAGACGGTTGGATGGTCTGGCGGTGCGTTGGTCTGCGTGGCGCCGGGTTTCCAGCCGCGGAAGTGTTGAAGCTCGTGTCCGTCGAAGCGGCCGCCGCCGCCGATCAGTTGCTGGACGCTGAAGAGGAGACGCGGCGGGTTCGCGCTCACGTGCTGAGCGTTTTGAGTGAAGCTTTGGATGAACTCAAGACTGACCCCGAACGCTGGCAAGACCGGCATCGGGATCTCGTTGCTGCTGCACAGCAGGTTCGCAAGAGGCGTCGCCCAGCTCGGGCGAATCTTCCGCCCGACGTTCTGACTGTTTGCGATAGTCTTGAGGAAGCAACCGCGCGCACTGAACGAATGAAGGTTCAATTTCAATCGGCCTTCAAGGAGTCGTCTGCGAGGCTGTCGACTGTGATTCAGGAAATCAGTCGGAATAAATATTTCCGGGAAGCCGTCACCTGGCAAAATCACAAGGCGGTGCAGGGCAGCATCGACGCCTTGTTGAATATGAAAGGCGCGGAGGCTGGACGTGGAGCCGAACGCCGGAAACGTGAAATGCTGGTCGCCAGTTATCTGCAGCGGTATTGCCTCAAGAATGACACGATTGGCTTTTTCGGCCCGGTTGGTTGGGCCAAATTTACGGAGGACGGGCCGGCAGTTGCGGCAAACTCCGGCCCGCATTTGCTCGCGTCACGTCAGGTCTATTTTGAATGCTGGTGCATTGATGCGCTCGCCGAGGTGCTGGGAGAGAATCCGGCATTGCGGCCCTGGATCATTCCGCGTCGCATGCCTTATCTACGCCTTGACGGTGTCACTGCGCGCCTGCCGCTGAGCCCGCCCTTGAAGCTCGCTGCCAAAGAGGCGGCAGTGTTGTGGACCTGCGAGGGCGAACGCCCCGCCTATGACATTGCGACAGATATTCTGGCTGGTGGTCATTACGATTTTCAGGATCACCAGGAAATCTACGCTGTTCTGGAACAGTTGAGACAGCGAAAGTTGATCTCGTGGACTCTCGAAGTTCCGGTTGGACTATATCCTGAACGCGCCTTGTGGCAGTCACTCGAGCAAATCAGGGACGAACGCCTGCGCAAAGAATCAGAAGCGCCCCTCCTGGAATTGGAGCAAGCGCGCGAGAAGATTCGCCTGGCCGCCGACGATGCGGACGAACTACACAAGGCCCTTGCCAATCTTGAAAGTACGTTCACTCGCCTGACGAACACTGCGGCCACTCGCGCTGCTGGACAGATGTATGCAGCCCGCACGTTGGTTTACGAAGATTGCCGGCGAGATCTCGCAGTTGAGATTGGGCCAGACTTGCTGGCTGCGCTTGGACCACCGCTTTCTGTCCTGTTGCAGGGAGCGCGCTGGCTGACTTTCGAGGCGGCGGAACGTTTTCGCGCGGCATTCAGATCGCTCTTTGAACGAATCGCACAAAAGACAGGTTCTTCGACAATCGAAGCGATCGATTTCTGGTATGCAGCGCACCCGCTGTTTTTCGATCCGGCTGAGTCTCCGATTGCCACGCTGATTGATGATTTCCGGAAACGCTGGGCAGCGTTATTAGCTATTAATCCGGATCAAAAACATGTCAATTACACCGCTGCAGCACTAAGAGGGTTGGTCGAGTCGGCGTTTGCAGCACCGCGAGCAGGCTGGAGCGGCGCTTGTCATCATAGTCCTGATGTGATGATCAGGGCGGTGAACGAGCAGGCGATTTGTAACGGCGACTATCAACTGGTGCTTGGTGAACTTCACGTCGCCGCCAACACGCTAAAAGGCGCGTGCTGGATTGCGCAGCACCCTGCCGCCGAGGAGCTCTTTCATGCTTTCGCGAGTGACCTGCCTGAGCCGCGTCTCATACCGCTCGCGCCGAAGCAGTGGCCGGGTCTGACTGCGCGGACCCAAAACGGTTTCCTGCTCGACAAGGATTACGGCCTGATGGTCACGTCTGACTCATTCGTAGACTCCTCGCTAAAACAGTCATTGCCAATCGCGTCGCTGGTGGTGGAAGAGTCCGCGAATGGAATGGTGATTCGAACTCGAGATGAGTCTTTAAAGTTTGATCTCCTCGAAGTCATGGGCGAGCTTATTGCGGTGATGATTGTCAACGGCTTTAGTCTGACTCCACTCAGCTCACATAGCCCGCGGATTAATATCGATCGGCTGGTTGTAGCCCGCGAGACCTGGCGCTTTCGTGTTGCTGACCTTCCGTTCATAAACGAGAGAGAGATGGAAGATCGCTTCCTGGTCGTGCGGCGCTGGGCCCGCAATCATGGTCTGCCGCGTTTTGTTTTTGTTCGTACGCCGGTTGAAGTGAAGCCATATTACCTGGACTTTGACAGTATGCATTTCATCGAGAACTTTGTGCGCGCATCGCGACGCACGCTCGAGCAGAGTTCGCCCGATACGCTCATCAGCGTCGTGGAAATGCTCCCTGAACCCGATCAACTCTGGTTGCCGGATGCACAAGGCCGGCGCTATACGAGTGAGCTACGGATCGTGGCGGTCGATCCCACACGTTAGCCGGCGAAAAGTAGTCGACACTGATAGTGAAGACTAAAAACCGGAAACCGGCCAGCCTTTTTAAACACTCAGTCATTCCAACAGACAGGAGAATAGTCATGAAGCTCTTGGGATTAGTGTGGCGATACTCGCGCGGTCTCGTGGTACTAGCAATGATCGCCGGAGTTATCAGCGGTTTGAGCAATGCGGCCCTGATCGGCGTCATTCATCGGGCATTGGTAGGTGGCCGGGACGCGCTTCCGGCCCTGGGCCTTGTTTTCATTGCTATTTGTTTGGGACTGCCGATTAGTCGGCTCATCTCGCAAGTGTTGCTGACGTATCTAGCGCAAAAGGCTACGTTCGATCTGCGGATGACTCTAGCGCGACGTATCCTGGCAGCGCCTTTACGTCAGCTTGAAGAAGTTGGCCCGGCGCGGCTGTTGGCGGCGCTCACGGAAGACGTCACTGCTATCTCGACGGGCGTCGGCTATATTCCCGTGTTGTGTCTTCACTTCTCGATCCTGATTGGCTGTCTGGGCTATCTGGCCTGGCTCAATTGGAGTGTGTTCATCGGGGTCTTGATATTCCTCATCATTGGCATGGCGAGCTTCCAGTTGGCGGTGGGAAAGGCCTCGGGCTTTGTGATGCTGGCAAGGAAGGATCAGGACAACTTGTACCGGAGCCTCCGCTCGCTTACGAGCGGTACTAAGGAACTCAAACTACACCGCAAGCGCCGGGAGACGTTCATCGACAAACTGTTGCAGGGTTCTGCTGCGGCTTATCAGAGGCATAGCGTCGTGGGCAACGGCGTCTACACAGCTGCCGCGAGCTGGGGACAACTGCTCTTCTTTGTACTGGTAGGCTTACTCGTCTTTGTAGTACCGAGTTTGAAGGAGATCAGCGGAAGCACTTTAACAGGGTACACGTTAATTATTCTTTACATGATGGTTCCGCTGGAAGTGTTGTCCGGAGGCTTTGTGCTGGTGGGCCGGGCTAATGTATCTCTGAACCAGATTGAATCTCTCGGTCTGTCGCTGCATGCCGACCCCAGCAGTGAACAAAAGACCGAGGAGAGTAAACCGCCTTCCTGGCATACGCTTGAGCTCGAAGGAGTGGTCCGCAGTTACCATCTTGAAAAGGACAACAGCAGCTTCATCCTTGGTCCAATCAACCTAACCTTAAAGCCTGGAGAGCTGGTGTTTATCAGCGGCGGTAACGGCAGCGGTAAGACGACATTGGCCAAGCTGCTCGCCGGACTCTATCCACCGGAGGAGGGAGAGATTCGTCTTGATGGGAAGTCCATCAAGGACGGCAACGTAAATGATTACCGCGAGCTCTTCTCGGTGGTATTCTCTGACTTCTACTTGTTTGAGAGTTTGCTTGGATTGGAGACTCCCAAGCTTGACGACCAGGCCCGCGCCTATCTGTCGCAGCTTCAGCTCGAGAGTAAGGTGCAGATAAAAGACGGAGTGTTTTCGACTGTTGACCTTTCTCAGGGACAACGCAAACGCCTGGCATTACTCACGGCTTATCTGGAAGACCGGCCGATTTACTTGTTCGACGAATGGGCGGCGGATCAAGATCCGTTGTTCAAGGAAGTCTTCTACTATCAGTTGCTGCCTGAAATGAAGGCGAAAGGTAAGACCGTGATCGTCATCAGTCACGACGACCGGTACTACTCTGTAGGAGACCGGCTCATCAAATTGGACACTGGGCGGTTGGTTCTCGATGAACCCCTCAGGCCAGCGGTGGCTGTGAGGGAAACAGCGGCGTCGTTCAGTGCTGTATAAACATGACACCATTTACAGCGGTGCAGGTTAGGACTCCAAAACGGGGTTGTCAGAAAAATGCAAAAACTCTTAAGAGACTTTCGATACGGAGTGCGAACACTGCTCAAGAGTCGCGGCTTCACCGCCGTGATTGTCCTGTCCCTGGTCCTGGGTATTGGCGCAAACACGGCTATCTTCAGCGTCGTGAACACAATCCTGCTCCGCCCGTTGGAGTTCAAGCATCCGGAACGGCTGCTTTTGATCAGGAATAACTTCGTCAAGCAAGGGCTTGAAAACGTCTGGTTGTCTCCGCCCGAATACCTGGACATCAAGCAGCAGAACCATGTCTTCGAGGACGTGGCTGCCTTCGCGACGGTCAACTATAACCTTACCGAGAGTGGCGAACCTGAGCGCATCGAGGGATTGCGAGTCACCGCCTCTCTGTTTCCTTTGCTCGGAGTAGCGCCGCTGCGAGGAAGCGTCTTCTCCGCCGCCGAGGATAAGCCCGGCGGCGATAACCTGGTCGTGATCAGTAACGAGTTATGGCAACGCCGTTATGGTTCGAATCCGAATGTGATCGGCCAGACGCTATTGCTCAGCGGCAGACCGTTTACGATTGTCGGAATCATGCCGGCTGAATTTAAGTTCCCCCTGACCAACGTCGCGCTTGGCCAGCCGGCGTTTCGGGCGCGCGTTTTTACGCCACTGACTTTTGACTCGGAAGCACTGGCTGAACGCAGCTCACGCAATCTCAACGTGATCGCGCGTCTTAAACCTGGGGTCTCGAGCGCGCAAGCCCAATCCGAGCTCACTATTATTGCCGCCCGGCTCGAGCAACAGCATCCGGAAAGCTATTTACCAAACATGGGCTTTGCCTTGTCATCGGTCTCGTTACAGCAAGAGGTCACCGGCAAGATCAGGTTTCCTTTACTCGTGCTCCTCGGCGCCGCCACTTTTGTACTCCTGATTGCCTGTGCCAACGTGGCTGCACTGCTCGTTGCGCGGGCCATCAAGCAGCGGAAAGAAGTAGCAGTCCGGATCGCGTTGGGCGCGCGTCGTTGGGACCTGGGCCGGCAGATGCTGGCCGACTCTGTCATCATCGCCCTGGTGGGTGGCACGATCGGCCTGTTTTTGTCCGTCTGGGGAGTGCGGCTACTGCTACTCTTCGGGCCCGAAAATATCCCGCGAGCTGATGAGATCGGTGTTGATGCCAGGATGCTGATCTTCACCTTGCTCGTCTCGTTAGGCACGGCAGTCCCGCTGGCTCTCATTCCCACGTTTCAGGTTTCCAAACCAAACCTGCGCGAAGTCTTGAATGAAGAGAGCGGAAAGGCCTCAAGCGGGTTGCGTAGCGCGCGTGTGTTCAATCTACTCGTGATCGGTGAGGTAGCGCTGGCTTTTGTTCTGCTGATCGGCGCCGGACTACTGATCAAGAGTTTTCGCCAACTCTCGCAGATCGATCCGGGCTTCAATCGGCAAAATCTCCTCACGATGCAATTGACGCTGCCGTCTTTGGGCTATCCCGAAGGCAAGCAGGTGTCTGCTTTCTACAAACAGCTTCTGGACCAACTCAAAATTGTTCCCGGAATACAGTCGATCGGCGCAATTGATGCGCTGCCACTCAGCGGCAGGAAGACTGACACACAGTTCGGTATCGAGGGCCGCATGCCTGGGCCCGGCGATCATTTACCCGATGAGGAAGTGCGCGGCATCAGTCCTGATTACTTTCGGACGATGATGATTCCGATCCTGAAAGGGCGCAGCTTTAGCGAGAGTGATCGAGCCGGATCTCAGCTGGTCGTGGTAATTAACCAGGCGCTGGCACGCAAGTATTTTTCGAATGAAGATCCGCTTGGCAAGCGCCTGGCTTTTGACGGCACTCCGGAAGGGCCCAACTGGCGGGAGATCGTGGGAGTGGCGGGATCAGTAAAGAACTTCGGCTTGGATCTCGAGCCTAAGCCGGAGTTCTATCTTCCCTTTGCACAGTATCCGTCGAACACTGTGACACTCGTCGTGCGCACGCAGTCGAATCCCACGGACATCACCGGCACTGTGCGCAAAACTGTCAAGGCTCAGGACTCAAACCTGCCGCTCTACAACATCAAGACGATGGAAGAAGTAATCGGCGCCTCCGTCTCGCAACAAATGCTGACAGTTAGACTGTTCGGCCTTTTTTCCTTGTTGGCGCTCATACTCGCAAGCCTCGGAGTCTATGGCGTGATGGCCTATTCGGTGACGCAGCGTACGCGCGAGATCGGTATTCGCATGGCCCTCGGCGCGACGCCGCGCAACATCATCAAACTCGTAATGAAGCGTGGGATGTTACTTGTCATTGTAGGAGTAATCATCGGCCTGATAAGTGCTTTCCTGCTGACCCGAGTCGTCGCGAACCTGCTTTTTGGCGTCAGCGCGACTGATGTAACCACTTTTCTTCAGATAACACTTTTGCTTTTCCTGATCTCCCTGCTAGCAACGTTAATTCCCGCGTGGAGGGCCACGAAGGTCGACCCGGTAAACGCACTCCGGTTCCAGTAGTCTCGAAGAAATACTGCACGCGCCAAACCAGCTTTGCCTCGCTTCGCCTGCTGGCGAAGCACCTCCATAACACACTAAATAATGCTCATTGCACTAACGCGTGGCGTCAGTCCGACGATTGGCGCTTGTGAACTGAACTTTCTTCCGCGCCAGTCGATCGATCTGGAAAAGGCGATCGAGCAGCAGCGGAACTATGAAAAGTTCTTGAGTGAAAAGGGCGTCAAAGTTATTTCGCTGCCCGTCCAGCCTCACCTGCCCGATGCTGTTTTTGTCGAAGACACTGCGATAGTCGTTGATGAGGTGGCGGTAATCGTGACCACCGGGGCTGCGAGTCGCCGGCGGGAAGTCGAGACGGTGGCTGAGACTCTGGACAGCTATTACCCGCTCGAGTTTTTGCGGTTGCCGGGGACACTCGAAGGAGGAGATGTCATTCGAGTTGGCCGCACGCTTTACGTCGGCGTTTCACGCCGCACCAATCTCGAAGGCGTCAATCAAGTACGCGAGATCCTCAAGCCTTACGACTATGAGGTCGTAACGTTGAGGATCCACGGTTGTCTGCATCTTACGACTGCGTGCTCATACCTGGGCAGGCAAACAATCCTGGTGAATCGCGAGTGGATGGATTGCGATCCGTTCGCCGGTTTTGATCTGATCGACGTTCCTGCTACGGAACCGTGGGCTGCCAATACAGTAAAGGTGAATGGGATAAATCTGGTTTCCAGCTCCTTTCCTCGGACTGCTGAACTACTGGAAGGACGAGGTTTTAAGCCGCGCGCGCTTGACCTCAGCGAATTGGAGAAGGCTGAAGGGGGACCTAGTTGTCTCAGCCTTCTCTTCGAAACCAAAGATTAATGACCAGTCCATGGCAATCACTGTTTCGCCAATTCTTTAGAGGAGGACCCATGGCAAAAGAGTTTTCTTTCTCCCGCCTGCTAAAAGCTTTAAGTCTGCTGGCCGTGATCGCGACCAGTGCGCCCTTGACTCTTAGCGCCTGGCCCAATGGCCGGCTCGCTCAGACGCAACCAGGCGAGGCCGGCAACGCTGTCCCGGTTCATCAGTACGACGTGCTCAATATCGGACTCAACCTGAGATTTGATTGGGAGCACGAACAGACCATCGGGACGGCAACAATTACCATGAAGCCTCAGGTCAATAATCTTCGCGTGGTCGAACTCGATGCCACCAACATGACTTTTAACTCCGTCAAGTTGGCATCGGGAGCAATGCTCAAGTTCGAAACAGATACCGCAAGAGAAAAGCTTCGACTTACGCTCGACCGCGAATACCAGCCGACGGACGTGCTGACGCTAACCATCGATTACCACACCAACGGAGTCTCGCCTGAGCGGGCGCTCGGCGGCACTTACAGACGTGGCCTGATTTTCATCAAACCCACCGATGATGATCCGGCGCGACCGCGACAGATCTGGTCCCAAGGTCAACCGGCATACAATCACTATTGGTTCCCGTGCTACGACCGATCCGACGATTTCGCTACGTCGGAGATAATAGCTACGGTCGACAAACCACTAAGAGTTATCTCCAACGGTTCACTCGTCGACACCAGAGACAACGCAGACGGAACTCGCACATTCGCCTGGAAGATCGACGTCCCGCACGCGAATTCACTGACCTCAATCATCGTAGGCGAATACGCCACGATTGAAACCAGCTACGACGGCATTCCGATTCGCACCAACGTCGATGCGAAAGAGATTGAGCTGGCCAAAGTCACCGCCGCGAATACCGCCAGGATGATCGAACTCTTCTCCCGGCTCATCGGGATCAAATATCCCTACGCAAAATACGACCAGACGTTTGTGCGGGATTTCGGCCTGGGGATGGAACAGATCACGGCCTCGACGTTATCCGATCAACTACTCCAGGACGCTCGGGCCGCATTGGACCACCCCAACGAAGGATTGCTTGCCCACGAACTGGCCCATCAGTGGTTTGGTGATTACGTGACGAGCCGCGACTGGAACCATATCTGGCTCAGTGAGGGTTTCGCAGTCTATTTTCAGGGAGTCTGGCATGAAAACCACCTCGGCCCCGACGATTTCTACTATCGCGATGTCAAGCCCAATCAGGACCGCTATCTGGCAGTGTGGGCGGAAGGTAAGCGCCGTCCCCTCGTCCCTAAGGAATATTCCAACGCAGACGCGCTCTTCGACTCGTATACCTATCAACGCAGCGGTGCTGTGCTGCACATGCTCCGAAACGTTCTCGGAGAAGAGAACTGGTGGCGAGGTATCAGGCACTTTTTGGCGAAGCACGCCCATCAGCCCGTCGATACCGAACAGTTTCAGAAAGCAATCGAAGAGACTAGTGGACAATCCCTGGGTTGGTTTTTTGATCAATGGGTTTATCGCATGGGCCATCCGGTCTTCAACGTCAGTCAGGTTTACGATCCGAAAACGCGAACTCTTGCCCTGACAGTCAAGCAGGAACAGCAGCTTGATCCCAATTCCCAGCAACCGCAGCAGCGTTTCTTCCGCATGCCCGCTGAGATCAAGATTGCGACTGCAGGGAGGGAGCGTATCGAGCGTGTTCAGATTGAGCCGCAGGAAGTACAGGTGTTCAGGTTCAAGGTCGACTCTGCACCACAGTTCAGCAGTTTTGATCCCCACGGCATCCTGATCAAAGAGCTGAATTTCACTAAGACTACAAGTGAGTTGCTGTACCAGTTGGCGAATGATAGCGATCTGCCCGGACGTCTGTGGGCTTTGAATCAACTCGGACCACGGCTGCTCGACAAAGCTACGACCGCCGAAGGGAAGCAGGAGATCGCAAACGCATTCGCGCTTGCTTTGACACGCGACAAGTTCTGGGGACTGCGTCTCCAAGCCGCGATGGCCCTCGAAAGCGGGCCGGGCAAAGATGCACAAGCTGCTCTACGTCTCGCCCTTAAGGACAAGAATGCAGCGGTGCGTGCTCAGGCTATCACTTCTTTGAGCGCCGCAAATGACGCCGCTCTAGCCGGCAAGTACGAGGAGATGCTGGTTGATCCAAGTTATGCGGTGGTGAAAGCAGCCGCGATGGCGTTAGGAAAGACCAAGAGTACACACGCGTATGGAGCACTCGAGAAACTGCTGAGCGTTGCGTCCTGGCAAGACACAATCAGGACAGCGGCATTGAGAGGACTGGCAATGCTTAGCGATCCTCGCTCCAGAGAGTTGGCGTTACAGTATTCGCAAAAGAGCTATCCCATTTCGGTTCGGGCAGGAGGAATCGCGTTGCTCGGCGCTGTCGGGAGAGGAGATCCTCGTGCTTACCCACTCGTCACCGCTGCGTTCCTGCAAGCTTTCATGATCGAGAACCGGGAATTGGGATTTGCTGCCTCAGAAGCTCTGGTTAACGTGTGCGATGCACGCGGACTGGAGTTCCTGGCCGCAATTGCCAAGAAAGTCGAGGATCCGCAGGGCCAAGCCTTTGTCTCGGATCTATCGCAACGTTTGCAGAAGTGCGTCACCGAAGAGGCCCGGAAAGCTCCTGGAGGCTCCCAGGACTAACCATGGCTGATCCCCTCTACTGCCTTTCTGCCTCACTGTTCCCGATACGAAGTGATTCATCGGAGGAGATGAGATGAATCAGGAAGTCCATGTAATCCCCTGTTCATTCGCGCAACAACGGCTCTGGTTCCTGGACCAGTTCAAGCCAGGCGATCCGGCGTACAACATTCCCGTTGCTCTGCACCTTACCGGCGCAGTTGATCCGTCCGTGCTCGAGCGCTGCCTGAACGAGATTGTGCGCAGGCACGAGTCACTGCGGACCACTTTCACTTCTGAAGACGGACGGCCCTCGCAGGTGATCTATCCGGAGCTCACGCTGAAGCTGTTGGTCAGCGATCCGCGCGACCAGTTGGAACCAATGGCCCAGGCTCAAGAGCTGATCGCCAGGGAGGCCAGTCAGCCATTTGATCTCCTGCGTGGGCCACTGCTGCGAACCGTTCTGCTGTGCCTCGGTAATGAGGAGTACGTGTTCGTGGTTACGATGCATCACATCATTTCCGATGGATGGTCCATAGCCGTATTCATCAACGAATTGGCGTTGCTCTATGAGGCGTTCACTAACCATCGTCCTTCGCCGCTTCCTGAACTTCCCATTCAGTACGCCGACTACGCGCTGTGGCAAAAAGATCGTTTGCAGGAAGATGTCCTTCAACAACAACTTGCCTACTGGAAAAAGCAACTCGCCGGAAACCACTCCGTAGTGGAGTTGCCTTCCGACCATCCTCGCCACAATACGCGGACCTCCGCCGGCGCCAAATACTTTCTCGAGTTTCCCCGCAGTTTGACCGAAGAGCTGAAGACCCTTGCTCGACGAGAGGGCGCGACCCTTTTCATGGTGTTGCTCGCTGCCTTTAAGACGTTGTTATTCCGCTACAGCAAACAAGACGACATAGCTGTGGGTTCGTCGATCGCGGGCCGTAATTGGCTCGAGACTGAAGGACTAATTGGATTCTTTCTGAACACACTCGTGCTGCGATCCGATCTGTCCGGTGACCCCAGCTTTCGGGGACTGCTTGGTCGCGTCCGTCAGGTAACTCTGGATGCTTATAGCAACCAGGAGATTCCGGTGGAGATGTTATTGCAAGCGCTGCAACCAGAGCGGCAGGGTGATCAGAATCCGCTGTTTCAGGTGATGTTCATTTTGCAAAACACGCCGATGCCAAGCCTGGAATTTGGCGGGTTGAAGCTACGGCCGGTGGCTTTTGACAGTGGGACGGCGAAGTTTGATCTGACGTTGGATTTGGCAGAAGGACCGGAAGGATTGAAGGGATGGTTGGAATACAGCAGCGATCTGTTTGAGGCCGGCACGATCGAGCGGCTGGCCACGCATTTCCGGACGCTGTTGGGTGATCTTGTGCTGCATCCGGAACGGCCTATATCGCAACTGGAGTTGTTGCCGGCGGCGGAGCGGGCGCAGGTGGTGGAGGAGTGGAACCGGACGGAGCGGGTGTATGAAGGTGCGCAGAGCATCCAGGAGTTGTTCGAAGCGCAGGCGGCGCGGACACCGGAACAGATCGCGGTGGTGTCAGAGCAGGAAGAGCTGAGTTATGGGGAATTGAACGAGCGGGCGAATCAGATGGCGCATTATCTGCGGCGCCTGGGAGTGGGGCCGGAGGTGCTGGTGGGGCTGATGCTGGAACGCTCGGCGGCAATGGTGGTGGCGCTGCTGGGAGTGTTGAAGGCCGAGGGCGCGTACGTGCCGCTGGATCCACGTTATCCGGCGAAGCGACTGGAGCTAATGTTGAAAGACTCAGGTGTAGCAATGGTGCTTACTCAACAGAGCTTGATGCAAGTGCTTCCCGAAGAGTCCGTCCCTCTGTTTTGCCTTGATGGAGAAGTTGAATCGCTGGCGAGAGAAGGTCGCGAGAATCTGGCGAGCGACGCTATTAGTGAGAACCTCGCCTACGTGATTTACACGTCCGGCTCCACTGGACGACCAAAAGGCGTGATGGTTGCGCACGCATCGCTGCTCAACTACGTTCACACTGCCAATGCTGTATATCAGGTACGACCTGAAGATCGCGTCTTGCAGTTTGCCTCGCTCAGCTTCGATGCCAGTATCGAAGAGATCTTCTCTTGTCTGACACAGGGCGCCACTCTGGTCCTACGCACTGAGTGGATGATGGCGACCACCGAGATCTTCCTCGAATACTGTGCTCAACAGCGCATCACCGTACTCAATCTGCCCACTGCGTACTGGCATGAAATGACGAGGCCGGCGGCTGAACAGTTAAGACTTCCAGCTTCTATTCGCCTGGTGATAATCGGCGGCGAGAAGGCCTTGGTAGAGCGTTTCACTTTGTGGCGCCGCCAAGTCGGTGCATCGGTCCGGTTGTTCAATACTTACGGGCCGACTGAGGCGACGATTGTAGCGACGATGCAACCGGCCCACGAATTGGCTACCGATCTTGAAGACCTGCCAATTGGTCGCCCCATTGCAAACGCACATACGTATGTTCTCGACGCCCATCTTCAGCCGCTGCCGGTCGGAGCAGTGGGAGAGTTATACATTGGAGGCGCAGTCCTGGCGCGCGGGTATCTCAACAGTCCTGACGTGACGGCCGCCAGATTTGTCCCTGATCCTTTCTCGACTAAATCCGCCCAACGCTTGTATCAGACTGGCGATCTGGCGCGGTACTCGCCTGACGGTGTTCTCCATTATGAAGGTCGCAGCGACGAACAGGTAAAGATCAGAGGCTTTCGCATCGAGATCGGTGAGATCGAGGGCACGCTCAGACAGCATCCCAGTGTCTCCGATGCTGTGATTATCGTGGGCGAGAGGGTGTCCGGCGACAAGCATCTGATCGCTTACGTCACTATGAATGAGAGTGCGACTGCATCCGTGGCGGAGTTGCGCCGCTTCGTCAAAGAGCGACTTCCTGACCACATGTTGCCGTCATGGTTTGTGATCCTCGACGCGTTTCCATTAACGGGGACGGGCAAGCTGGACAAACGAGCATTGCCGGAGCCAAACCGTAACGGCAACGGAGTCGAGACGATTTCCTCGGAACCTGGTAACCAGATTGAGGAAATGCTTGCTGAGATCTGGATTGATGTACTTGGACTTGATCGAGTAAGTACTACGGACAACTTCTTTGAGTTGGGTGGACATTCCTTGCTGGCTACGCAGGTGATTTCGCGCATCCGCCAGGCTTTTGCCGTCGAGGTGCCGCTGCGAATCTTGTTTGAAAGCCCCAGCGTAAAGGGAATGGCGACGAGTATCGAGGCCCTGATTCGTGGCGGCGAGTCGTTGCCAAAGCCTCCGATCACGCGCGTCTCGCGCGACCAGGATCTGCCACTCTCCTTTGCCCAGGAGCGCTTGTGGTTTCTCCATCAACTTGATCCGGACAGCGCCGCTTATCACGTCCTGCGACCGTTACGGATTACCGGTCCGCTGGATGTTGAGCTGATGGAACGAACTCTTACGGAGGTCATGCGGCGTCATGAGATATATCGAACGGTATATCCGGCCCCGTTCGGCCGCCCGGTCCAATTCATACAGCCCGCTCAACCTGTGCGCCTGCCGCTGGTCGATCTGCGGCATTTCCCGGAATCAAAACGCGAAGAGCACGCGCAACGGCTAGTCACGGCCGAAGGCGTCAAGTGCTTCCATCTGGAAAAGGGTCTGTTGTGGCGGCTATTGCTAATCCGGTTAAGCGATCACGAACACATACTGATGCTGACGGAGCATCACATGGTCCATGACGGTTGGACCGAAGGCGCTCTCGTGCGTGACTTTCTCGCGCTCTATGCCGCTTTCTCCGCCGGAGAGCCTTCGCCCTTACCCGAATTGCCCATCCAGTACGCCGATTTTGCCTACTGGCAACGGCAGTGGTTGCAGGGTGAGACGCTTGAAGTCTTACTCTCCTACTGGAAGGAACACTTGCGCGGAGCACCGCCCAGGCTGGCGTTGCCGGCTGATCGGCCGCGGCCGCCCGTTCAGAGTTTCCGTGGCGCACTTAAACGAATTAGTTTCTCGCTCGACCTGACGACGAAGATAAACGACTTAAATCGTCGCGAAGGCGTGACGATGTTCATGACGCTTCTCGCGGCATTCAAAACTCTCCTCCATCGCTATTCTCGACAGGATGACATTGTCGTCGGCACCTCGATCGCGAATCGGAACTGGATCGAGATAGAGAAACTCACCGGCTTCTTTGTCAACACTCTTCCGCTGCGCACAAGTTTTTCCGGTAATCCCAGCTTCAGGGAATTGCTGAAACGCGTTCGTGATACCTCGCTGGTCGCGTATGCCCATCAGGATTTGCCGTTTGAGAAACTGGTTGAAGAATTGCAGCCGGGCAGAGATCTCAACCAGCAGGCCGTGTTCCAGGTAATGTTCATACTTCAGAATGCGCCACTCACAGCGCTGGAACTTCCGGGCCTGACCGTCGAATTGCTGGAAGTACACAACGGAACTTCCAAGTTTGACTTATTGCTGTCGATGATCGAACAGGAAGGGGAACTGCACGCAGCCCTTGAGTACAGTACGGATTTGTTTGAGGAAGCCACCATCGATCGAATGCTCCGCAGTTTCAAGACATTGCTCGCAGGCGCAGTTGAACAGCTTGATACTCCAGTCTCTGAACTTCCGCTGTTAACTCCGGAAGAACGTCAGGGACTGCTCTATGACTGGAATAGCAGCCTTGCGCCCTTGCCCACGGAGAACTGTGTTCACGAATTGTTCGAAACGTCGGTCGCTCGTTTTCCAAACCAGATCGCCGTGAGGTTTGCAGACGAAAGCCTGACCTATGAGGAATTAAATGGTCGTGCCAATCAGTTGGCGCGGTACTTGATCAAGCAGGGCGCAGGGCCAGGCGCGGTGGTGTCAATCTGTGTGGAACGTTCGCTAGAGATGCTTGTGGCCGTGCTCGGCGTGCTCAAGTCCGGTGCGGCTTATTTGCCACTCGATCCGGAGCATCCACCGCAGCGGACCTGTGACATTCTCGCCGATGCCCGCAACTCACTACACCTGACCAATAAGAAGTTGGAAGCAGAGACAGTCGAGCCGCTCGTCAAAAGAGTTTACATCGATGCCGATGCCGAGATGATCTCGCGGGAGAGCAAAGCAAATCTTTCTGTGAACGCGTCGCGTTCGTCTCTCGCGTATGTGATCTATACCTCGGGTTCCACCGGTAAGCCCAAAGGCGTGCTGATTTCACATGGTGCGGTAACTAATTTTCTCCGCTCGATGTCCATCGAGCCGGGCATGACCGCAGCGGACGTTCTCTTTGCTGTTACAACTTTATCTTTCGACATTGCAGGCCTGGAGTTACTTCTGCCGCTGACTGTCGGCGGGAGCGTCGTCATTGCCGGCCGGGAAACCGTTGCTGATGGAATGATGCTGCGGCGACAACTGGCTCGTTATCAGCCGACCATCATGCAAGCCACTCCGGCTACGTGGCGATTGCTTATCGAAGCGGGTTGGGAAGGAAGTGATCGGTTAAGGATACTTTGCGGTGGTGAAGCACTTCCTGCCGAACTGGCCCGCGAGCTCACCAAGCGCGGCCGGCAGCTCTGGAACCTCTATGGGCCAACAGAGACAACGATCTGGTCCACGGTAGACAAGATCGATTCTTCTGAGGCGAAGATAACGCTTGGCCGGCCAATCGCAAATACGCAGGTCTACCTGCTGGATTACAATCTTGAACCCGTTCCGATTGGCGTGCCGGGTGATCTCTATATCGGTGGCTGCGGCCTCGCCTACGGTTATCACAATCGACCTGATCTAACGGCGGAGCGATTTATTCCTGATCCTTTTGCCGATTCGCCCGGGGCACGCCTATACAACACCGGCGATCTGGCGCGTTACCTTCCGGACGGAAGAATCGAATACTGCGAACGGCTCGATCACCAGGTGAAGATTCGTGGTTTTCGTATAGAGCTGGGCGAAATAGAATCGATCCTGCGACAGCATCCGGCCGTGGCTGACACGGCAGTGACAGTTCGAGTGGATTCGAAAGGTGAGAAGTCGCTGGTGTCCTACGTGACTCGCCGGCAACAAGCCGAGTTGCAACTGGCAGAGAGCGCCACGGAACAGATCTCACACTGGCAGATGGCGTGGAATCAGAGTTACGTGCAAAGTCCCACCTTTGCCGATCCGGCCTTTAACATAGCCGGCTGGAACAGTAGCTATACCGGCTTGCCGATACCGGAAGAAGAGATGCGGGAGTGGACCGAAAGGACCGTGGAAAGAATCCTGGCGCTACGACCGCAGCGCGTGCTGGAGATCGGTTGTGGCACGGGACTCTTGCTATTTCGTGTTGCCCCGCACTGCACTCGATATGTGGCGACGGACATATCGCCGGAAGCGCTTCGTTACGTCGGCAGTCAACTCGCGCAACTACAGCTCGGACACGTTGAGCTTTTGCAGCGAACTGCAGATGATTTGTTTGGTGATGAGTTCCAAAGCTTCGACACGATAATACTCAACTCGGTAATCCAGTATTTCCCGAACGTCAACTACCTGCTGCGGGTGATCGAAAAAGCAAAGAAGTTGGTGTCCCCGCCGGGACAGATCTTCATTGGAGATGTGCGCAGTTTTCCCTTGTTGGAAACGTTTCACGCGTCGGTGCAGTTTCACCACGCAGCAGCCTCGCTTCCGCTTGCTCAATTGCGTCAGAGCATCAAAACTCAATCGGACCGAGAGGAAGAACTGACGGTGGATCCGGCGTTCTTTCACGCGCTGCGAGCGACCTCATCTGATATTTCCGCGGTCGAAGTTCAGCTCCGGCGAGGCCGTTATCACAACGAGCTAACGCGCTTCCGATACGACGTCGCGCTGCGGGTTGGAGCACCAGGCGTTTCCGATCGTGTAGTTGAATGGCTGAATTGGAAGCAACACAATTTATCGGTTCGCAAGCTCGAAGAACTGCTTGTCGGTGATCGTCCGGAAGTACTCGCTGTCAGCGCAGTTCCAAATGGCCGGCTGGCGTCGGAACTGAAACTCCAGGGTCTTCTTCTCAGTCAGCGCCGTGAACTGCAAATCGCAGGTGATCTGCGTCACGTCACCAAAGAGTTTCCTGAAGACAACACAATTGATCCGGAAGACCTGTGGGTGATGGGTGACGAACTGGGGTACTCGGTTGAGATAAACTGGTCCAATCACGACGGCCTTGGCTCCTTTGACACCTTGTTCAGACGACGTGACACGGCGGCTGAAATCCGTGTGACTCTACCGTCGCCTCTTAGTGAGCGAAAGTCGTGGAGCCATTATGCGAACGATCCACTCAAAGGAAAACTGGCAGACAAACTAGCTCGTCAGTTACGGCAGTTCTTGAAGGAAAGACTTCCTGACTACATGGTGCCGTCGGCATTCGTCGTGCTCGAGTCTTTGCCCAGAACTCCCAACGGTAAACTGGACCGCCGGGCATTACCCGACCCTGAACGTGTTGGAACTGAGCTACGAAACAGCTATGTTGCTCCGCGAACGGCGACCGAAGAAACATTGGCTGGCATCTGGTCTGAAGTGCTTGGCGTTGATCGGATTGGCGTTCGGGACAGTTTCTTCGATCTGGGCGGGCATTCACTGTTGGCCACACAGGTCCTGATGCGCGTGCGAGAAGCATTCCAGATCGAGGTTCCGCTGCGCAACTTGTTTGCCACGCCGACAGTAGAAGGTTTGGCCATCGCTGTTCTGGAGAGTGAAGCCGCGAATACAGACGATGACGAGTTAATGCAGATGCTCGCGGAACTACAGCTTTGATCCTGGTCCCGGTGAAGCGTAGCCAAGCGAAGACTACTGGGCTTTTGAAACGAAACCGGATGGCGTGAAGAAGAGTTACTCATCGCTGGCTCCTTCCGTGCCCTAACGTTGCAACTGTCTAACTGTCGTGGTCACGATCCCGCCAACGCAAGCTGGCGGGATTTTTTTGTGCGAGTAATCTTATAAGCAAAGCTGGTGAATGTATGCTCCTCCTCTGATTCTTCCTCACGCTGCTTGCGCGTTATTGGCATGCAAAGCGTCAAGCCTCGCTCGCCACGTCTTACAACGCGGCCTAATGTCTGCCACTTTGGGAATGTATTGATCGGCCCTGGCTGTAGTCCGCGCAAGTGACATTTAACGAGTGCGAGAATTTGCTTGCTGGATAAGTTGTTGTATTTTGTATCACGTGCGCAACATCATCTTGACATCGCAACGCTTCCTGACGCAGAATTGCTCCTCCGTGAGGAGCGCGATTTATTGTGAGGGCAGCATCAGCAAGGCAAGAGCGTATCGGCGAGATTGTCGCTCGACTTGCGACCTCTCCTTTGCATACCCGCCAAGAAGCTCGATTTATTTCTACCGGATTACGAGAAGTCAACGATCTCTTTGGTGGCATTCCTTGCGGGTGCATTACTGAGGTAATCGGCGAGCAGTCATGTGGAAAAACCAGCCTGCTTCTTTCCACGCTGGCAACAGCGACCAATAACGATGAAACCTGCGCCTTGATAGACACAACCGATTGTTTTGATATTGCTTCCGCTGTCGCTGCGGAAATTGAACTCAGTAAGCTGCTGTGGGTCAGATGCGCGGGCAATGTTGAGCATGCCTTCAAAACCGTCGACTTCCTGTTACACGGTGGCGGTTTCGGTCTCATCGCACTTGATATCGGCGACGTTCCCGCCAGTTATACCAATCGCATCGTCTCGTCATGGTGGTATCGGTTTCGACATACCATTGAAAACACGCGTACCGCTTTCATAGTAATAGGACAAACACCGTGTGCGCTGTCGGCGGCGGCCTTTGTACTGGAACTGAAAAAAGACGCTTCAGTGTGGTCGGCTACTTCGGAGTTTCTCCCACAGAAGTCTCCATCTGTGCATACAGTTTCCAATCTTCTAATCGCTTCCCGGTTATACGTCGAAAGACGCAAGCCAATCTTTAATTCAGAGTTCAGAGCATTGTTAGTGTCACGGATGTTTAATCAAGCGAGTTGAGATCCTGAGACCATCAGTGTCAGCAATCCAAAGAAAGCGTCCAAGGCATGTTCGCATCGCTTTTCCAATCAGCGCCTACTCCGCACGACAGTGAAATAATATCCGCGGCAAAGCCGCCGCTTACTCTGCTATTGGAACTGGCCTACAGTTTTTCTCCGCTGATAGAAGAAACATCGGAGAACACTCTGGTCCTCGATGTCACCGGACTGGCGTGGCGATTTGTTTCCGGCCAGGCGATGGCGAATGCCATAGCTGACAGCGCTACCGCTCTGGGATTGTCGTTGCACATTGCCCTCGCGAACGATCCTGACACTGCCATTCACCTGGCGCGGTTTAGGACCGGCGCTCAATGTGTTCCTCCTGATGCGGAACGAGAACATCTGGCCGGGTTACCGTTGGGTGTCATTGATTCATCACTGGCGGGCGTCGATCGCGACGTCGCGGCGGAGATTTTGGAAACACTTTTTCTCTGGGGTCTGAAGACGTTTGGCGACTTCGCGTCAATTCCAGAGGAAGGTGTTGCCACCCGATTAGGGCAGGATGGAATTAAGCTACAGCGACTCGCCAAAGGCACAAATCATCGACACATCGTCGCCCGCAAGATTGAACCTGAATTTGAATATACGATCGAGCTTGAACATCACATCAGGGAAATTGAGCCCTTATCGTTCGTTCTCTCGCGACAATTGCATCAGCTCTGTGCCAGTCTCGAGGCGGCAGCGCTAGCCACTAATGAGATTCGCCTGCGATTGCGACTCGATAGGAAGAATGGGGAGAAAGAAGAACAGGTGCGGGCAATCAATCTTCCTTGTCCGCTGCGCGACCCCAAAACGCTTCTCAAGCTGCTGCTCTTAAATATCGAAACTAATAAACCTGACGCGCCCATCTCGGCGCTGTCGGTTGGCTGTACGCCGGTCAAACCGCGCGCCGGTCAAAACGGTTTGTTTCAACCTCTGGCGCCCGAACCGGTCAAACTGGAGGTTACGCTGGCGCGAATCAGGAACCTGGTTGGCGCCAGGAACGTGGGAGCAGTGGAGTTGCTCAATACTCATCGCCCCGATGCGTTTGCGATGAAGACGTTTGCCATCAGCAGCAATCGCAGGCAATCAAAAAAACGGATAGGAACAGAGAGAGCCACGCCGCTGCTGGGCTTCAGGCGATTCCGGCCCCCGCTCCTTGCCGAAGTTGAAACTGTTGAGGGAAGGCCCACACAGGTGACAGTTCGAAGCGCGGCAAAAAAACTAAACGGCACAGTAATGAAGTTGGCCGGTCCCTGGCGCGCCACGGGCGACTGGTGGCGCAACGATCAATGGGCGCGAGATGAGTGGGATATATTGCTGGGGAAGTCCGCAAATCAGGAAACGCTCTATCGAATCTTTCGAGAACTCAAAAGCGACAAGTGGTACGTCGAGGGTGTCTATGACTGAATCCTACGTTGAGCTCCACGCCCGTTCAGCTTTCAGTTTTCTTGAGGGAGCGTGTGTACCTGAAGATCTGATTCAAGCTTGCGGTGGATTCAACACTCCGGCGATGGCTTTGCTGGATCGAGACGGACTGTATGGAGCGCCTCGATTTCACCTGGAGGCAAAAAAGCGCGCCATCAAGGCTCATATCGGCGCTGAAATTACGGTCGATTTTGGTGATGATCGCAATCCTCAACGCGTCTCGCTTCCTGTGCTCGTGCAAACTCGCGCAGGCTATCAAAACCTTTGTCGCTTAATCACGCTCATCAAGATGCGGGTGCCCAAGCACAGCCCTTGCGCGGCCACACCAGCGGAACTGGCAGCGCATGCGGAAGGATTGATCTGTCTGACCGGAGACGGCAATGGCCCGTTGGCCCATGCCTTGAGCTTCAAGGATTACGGCGAGAGAAACAAATACTTAAATCCCGTAACAATGGCCGAATGCTTGATTGACGTATTCGGCAAAGGAAACGTGTACGCAGAGCTGCAACGCCATTTCAATCGGGAAGAAGAAGCGCGCAATCACGCGGTGATAGAAATCGCGCGCAACTTAAATCTTCCGTTGTTGGCAACTAACGGCGTCTGCTATGCGCAGCGCGGGCAGCGCCAGCTTGCTGACGTGTTTACCTGCATTCGCAATCACGCGCGTTTGGAAACCGCCGGCCGCTTGCTCGCGCTGAATTCGGAACGCTACATGAAATCTCCGGAAGAGATGTTACAGCTTTTTGCTGATTTGCCTGAGGCGATTGCCAATACCGTCGCACTCTCTTCACGGCTTGAGTTCACGCTGAAAGATCTCGGTTATGAATTTCCGAAGTATCCCGTCCCGTCCGGCGAAACGATGACTTCGTTTCTGCGCCAGCGCACCGATGAGGGCGCGCGTTGGCGTTACACAGGAAGCAATGGCGCGCCCGCATATGAAGAAGCGCGACCACAGATTGAGCGTGAACTGGCTCTGATTGAACATCTGAAGCTCGAAGGCTATTTCCTGATCGTTTGGGACATCATTCAGTTTTGCCGGGACAACAAGATTCTGGTTCAGGGACGCGGCTCGGCGGCAAACAGCGCGGTCTGTTATTCATTGGGTATCACCGCCGTCGATCCTATCAAGATGGGATTGTTGTTCGAGCGCTTTCTCTCCGCAGAGCGCGGCGAATGGCCGGACATCGATCTTGATTTACCGAGCGGCGATCAGCGCGAGCGGGCGATTCAGTACGTTTACGAGCGCTATGGAAAACTGGGTGCGGCGATGACCGCTAATGTGATCACTTATCGCGGGCGCTCGGCGGCGCGCGAGGTGGGCAAAGTCCTTGGGTTCGACGACAACACGCTCACACGCTTGTCAGGTTTGGTCCATAAGTGGGAATGGAAAGATCCAAAAGATACAACGGCGCGAAAGTTCAGAGACGCTGGTCTTGATCTGCATGATCTACGAATCAAGAAATTCTTTCAGCTTTATCAGGCTGTTCAAAATTTGCCGCGTCATTTGAGCCAGCATTCTGGCGGCATGGTCGTTTGTCAGGGAGAACTCGATTCCATCGTGCCGCTGGAACCAGCCACGATGCCAGGTCGCGTCGTCGTACAGTGGGATAAAGAAGATTGCGCCGACCTGGGACTGATCAAAGTCGATCTGTTGGGACTCGGCATGATGACCGCGATGGAAGATTCGATTCAATTGATCCGCGATGCTTACCACGAAGAGGTCGATCTGGCGCATCTGCCACCAGATGATCCGGCGGTTTATGAGGCTCTGCAAAAGGCGGACACGATTGGCCTATTTCAAGTAGAGAGCCGTGCGCAAATGTCGTGTCTGCCTCGGCTGCGACCAGAAAAGTTTTACGACATTGTGGTCCAGGTGGCGATCATTCGCCCGGGCCCGATTGTCGGTAACATGGTCCATCCTTACCTGAAACGGCGGAAGGGTCGTGAGCCCATTACCTATCCGCATCCCGATCTCGAACCGGTATTGAAGCGCACGCTGGGAGTGCCGCTGTTTCAGGAGCAGTTGCTCAAGATGGCCATGGTCTGTGCCAGCTTTTCCGGCGGGGAAGCGGAAGAATTGCGGCGTGCGTTTGGCTTCAAGCGCTCGGAGGCCCGCATGAAAGAAATCGAAGTGAAGTTGCGTCGCGGAATGGAAGGCAACGGCATCACGGGCAAAGCTCAGGATGAGATCGTGCAATCGATCTCTTCGTTCGCGCTCTACGGTTTTCCTGAGTCGCATGCCGCCAGCTTTGCGTTGATTGCTTACGCCAGCGCTTATTTGAAGTGCCATTATCTGGCAGCGTTCACCGCAGCGCTTTTGAACAATCAGCCGATGGGGTTTTATCAGCCTTTCACGATCATCAAAGATGCGCAGCGGCACGGATTGAAAGTTAAGCCCATCGATGTCACGCGCTCTGATTGGTTATGCACGATTGAAGCTGAAGGCCAGGGGAATGACGTGGTTGGCCGGAAAGATCTAACAACTGAGTCCCACCCGCCGACTTCTGACCTCTGTCTACGTCTCGGCTTACGATTCGTCAAAGGTTTGAGCGAAAATTCAGGGCAGGCGATCGAGCGTGAGCGGCAAAGACTTCCATTTGCGAGCATCGATGACTTGAGCCGCCGCGTGCCTGAGTTGCGGAAAGCTGAAATGCGCAAGCTGGCTGCGCTGGGAGCGTTGAATTTTATTCAGGATACTGAGCTTGGCGTGCCAGGTAATCCACCACCCACCACATTACTCATCGCAACTCCGAGCGTTCATCGACGTGACGCGCTCTGGCAAGTGGAAAGAGCGGCGCGGTCAGCCGGGCTACTGTACCAGGACCTTTATGACACGGACGCGAACTCTCCGTTGGCGGCCATGACATTGCGGGAAAGATTGTCGGCGGATTTAGGCGGCACGGGGATGACGATTGGCCGGCATCCAGTGGCCATGTACCGCGATGAATTGACAAAGCTGGACGCCTGGCGAGCCATCGATATTCAAGAACTGCGAGACGGCAGTACGGTCCGCATCGCTGGCTGGGTGATTGTTCGCCAACGTCCCGGCACCGCCAAAGGCTTTGTGTTCTTGACTCTGGAAGATGAAACCGGCATCGCCAACGTAATCGTGAAGCCACAGATCTTCGATAAAAACCGTTTGGCCTTAGTGAACTATCCGTTTCTTCTGATCGAGGGAACGCTGCAGAATCAGGACAATGTGGTTTCAGTTAAGGCCAGGCGTATTCAGCCGCTAAAGTTTGAACTAAGTGTTCCCGCGTCGCACGATTTTCACTGAATATATGAACCTTGAGAAATTAGCGCCTCTTTCGCGACCTAGACGAACGTGGGATTCCTTCACTCTTTGTAGGGCTGGGAATATTCGCTGGCAAATCCAGTTCGTCATCTATGAGAACGCCTAAATCGACATTTGCCAATCGGGCGTATTCGAGGAGCACCGCGGGAGATGGAACGCGATCGTCACGTTCGTATTGTGAAATGTTGCTCCTATACAAATGATCACTAAACCCGAGTTGCTTCAATATCTGACTCTGAGACAATTTCAGTTCCCGCCGTATCTTCTTCAACTTCCTAGCCAGACGGCCTGATTTGGTCGGAGAGCCCTTCTTCACCGGGACATCCCTCCCGGCGAAGTCTTGATCTCGACACTCTCACACTTGCTAGATACGATCGTATCTAAGATGATGTCGCGCTGATGACTTCCTGGATGCATGACAACACGCCTGACTATCCGACCAACCCGAGAGTAACTGAGACCAATATCTACGACGCCAGTAATAATCGGCGGCGCACCACCATTGACTATCCGACGACGTTTGGATTGCCAGGGTGTGTCACGGATTATGCGGCTAACGCTTCGACGCCGATCCGCTTCACCTGTCGTGGTTACAAGAATGACGATGCGTACATCAGCCGTCGCATCATTGGGTTGCCTTATGTCGATAACGTCTTCGACGGTAACTGGAACCTCCAATCCAAGACCATGTATGAATACGATTGGTGGGACTACAAGACCACGCAGGCGCCCGGAATGCAGCACGACACGACCAATTACGGTTCGAACTTTGACTTCGGGCGCGGA
>Ga0134125_10000704_pt1 | contig 43706 bp, 46 predicted proteins | sample KB31751_FD_96464 | JGI IMG/M metagenome (GOLD analysis project Ga0134125, IMG submission 96464) | Terrestrial soil microbial communities with excess Nitrogen fertilizer from Kellogg Biological Station, Michigan, USA - KB3-175-1 | ecosystem: Environmental > Terrestrial > Soil > Unclassified ...
ACAACAGCGCGTTCGGGGCATTGCGGTCCCCCGCAACCAAACCTTTTCCCTCCCTGCGGTCACGGCTCTACGCACTTAATGGGCGCAGATCAGCCTCCGACTGTATAAGAACACATTACTTCAACCCAAGACTGATGAGCGCTTAAGACCGGCAAGGATCTCCGCTTCATGTCTTCAATGTCCGGATAAATCTGAGGAACCGCGATGTCAACGCCAAGACCCCGCAGCCAACCCAGATCGATCTATGCCTCCCCTCCCGGCGTCAAACTTCACAAATCGCGGACGCCGAATGCGTGCATCCAGATTGTGCGTGATCGCCCAGGATACTGCGTAAGCCCGGTAATATTCCTGATTCCCCTATTGGACTTTCTGTCATACTCTCGAACTCAGTAAGCTCGGTTGCTTCAACTCCTGGCGCCTTTCCCGGAGGACCTGGCCATCCGGTGTTGGCTCGCGAACAAGAGACCGGTAGTGGGGCTCGGCCCGGAGCTGATGGACTGAAGGAAAACGCAAGTGCCACACCACGCCGGGGACACTACCCGTGAAACTGACCAGACTCGTACTTCTGATTGTTACGACCGCACTGATGGCCACCCCTTAAACGACAACTCCTGCAAAAATCTCCGCGAGTGCTACGGCCACGAAATCCACATCGGATGCCATCGCAGGTCAAAGATCAGATCATCGCCAGGCACAACAACGCTGACGGCAGCACCCAAAGGAAATCGCTGTTTATGAGGAAATCGCTGTTATGAAATTCATAAAACGTCGCGGTGCCTTCGCGTTTCTATTGATTGCCATCGTGCTCCCAGGCTCGCTTCGTGCGGATCAGGTCGTATTGAAAAACGGCGACCGCGTGACGGGCGCGGTTGTCAGGAAGGATGGAAACGACCTTTTCGTGAAAACCGACGAATTCGGCGCGGTGACCATCCCCTGGGACCAGGTTGCATCGATCCGGACCGATAAACCAATGAACCTCGTTCTTGCGGACGGGCGCAAGGCGAAGGCAACGCTGGCGACCGCGGGGGCAGTGGTAGAAGTCGCTGCGCAGCCGCCGATTCGCGTCGCGCCTTCGGACATCGTGACGCTCCGTGACGACACTGAGCAGGCCGCGTTCGATCGCCTTCAGAATCCCGGGTGGAGCGAGCTATGGGCCGGCACTGCCGCGCTGGGCCTCGCAGGGACGGCGGGCAACGCGGAGGCTCTCACGTTCACCGTAGGAGTCAATGCCGCACGCGCCACCAATACCGACCTCACAAAACTGTACTTCAGCACCATCAAGGCGTCGGCCCTGGTCAGCGGCCAGCACTCCGATACGGCGCAGGCCATTCACGCGGGGTGGGCCTACAACCACAACCTGAGCCCCAGGCTGTTTGCCGGCGTATTCAACGACTACGACTATGACAAGTTTCAGAACCTGAACTTGCGGTTCACAGCCGGCGGAGTTTTCGGCTATCACGTGCACAAGAGCGCCAGAAGCCAGCTCGATGTGCTCGGAGGAATCGACTACAACCGAGCCAGCTATTTCGCGCCGGACAGGACGACGTCGTTCGCTGAGGTCACCTTCGGCGACGACTACAGCCTGAAGGTCAACGGCAACACGTCCCTCACGCAGTCGATGCGGTTCTTCGACGCCTTGAGCGACACCAGCGAGTATCGCGCGAATTTCGACCTTGGAGCGAACACCAAAATCTCCAAGTGGCTGACATGGAATATTACGGCGAGTGATCGCTATGTCGCCGTACCGAACCCAGGCCGCAAAACCAACGATTTCCTGTACTCGACCGGGCTCGGCATCACGTTTTCGAGGTAACGGCAGGGGTTCGCCGGGATCGAGAGTGTTCGTTGCGGGCAGCCGCGGAACGCACAAACGTACTGGATCTGGCAGGTGGTGATCGGCGGCGCCTTCGGCGCCGTAGTCACGGCGCTCGTCCAGGATCTGATTACTCCGCTAATCGCCGCCATCGCCGGAAAACCGGATTTACCGGCAATCCAGCTCAAAGTCAATGCGAGCAAACTTCTGCTCGGAGACTTCATCCACGCACTTGTCTCGGTATCGGCTAAAGATGGCACGGTCTATCTCACTGGGAATGTCCGGTCGTTTTTTGTGCGGGATGAAGCGGCGTGTGCCGCATGAGCGGCGCCAGGCGTATCGAATGTGAGTTTATATGGAACTGATGGATGTCCTCAGGAACCGCCGGGCCGTTCGCGATTACAGTGGCGACAGGCTCACCCGACAGGTGATCGAGCGTCTCATCGAAGCGGCCATACTCGCACCCAGCGCCATGAATCTTCAGCCATGGGCGTTTGCGGCGCTGCTCGACCCGGAACGTATCCACTCCTATGGGGAGTGCGCGAGGAAATGGCTGGTGGAGAATCCGGCCGCAATCGGACTGGGCGATGCAGCGCTGGAGATCCTCAAAAGGCCGGGTTACGACCTGTTCCATCACGCCCCCGCTCTCGTGATGGTGATGGCTCAATCCACGGCTGCGCAGCCAATGGAGGATTGCTGCCTCGCGGCGCAGAATCTCATGCTTGCGGCGAGGGATGAGGGAATTGGCAGTTGCTGGATCGGTTTCGGCCGTCCCTGGCTGAATCTGCCATCGACGAAGAAGGAACTCGCGTTGCCTGAGGGCTATCACGTGGTTGCACCGATCGTTCTGGGCCGTCCACGAGTGTGGCCGGAGTCCCATGGCCGGAAGCCAGCTGAGATCCACTGGATCTGAGCGGTGTAGCTCGCTTGCCGGAAACAACACGGCACGCGCCACTCCAGCGCTCATAGCCTTCCCACTGGCGGTCGGGCTGCTGCGTATTTTTGCGGTCCCGGCGCTCTATAGCGCAAGCGTTGGCCCAATGCTGGTCAGCATCTCGATTCCCCATGGGCGACTGACGTGCTTCATATCGATCAAAGGAGACATTGCTATGGTTCACCTTCCTTTTGCGGATCGCGAAGAAGCCGGCCGGCTGTTGGCGGAAGAGTTTTCTCTGCGTAAGATCGCTCCTGACGCCGTGGTCCTTGCCTTAACCCGCGGAGGTGTCCCGGTGGGATTCGAGGTAGCCGATCGATTACATCTGCCTCTGGATGTCATCGTTGCGCGCAAGTTGGGTGTCCCCTGGCAACCGGAACTGGCCATGGGCGCGATCGCGGGCACGGCGCGATTTCTGGATGATCGGATGATTCAGGGACTGGGAATCTCCGACGAAGACGTCGAAAAAATCGTTGTGCGCGAACAGGCGGAGATGAGGAGAAGGGAAGAACTTTATCGGGGCGGGAAACTGGCGCCTGACCTCCACGGCAGGTCAGCGATCGTGATCGATGACGGCCTGGCCACGGGAAGTACTATGTTGGCGGCGGTTCGTCACTGTCGCAGCCTGAAACCCGCAAAGGTAACTATCGGAGTTCCGGTGGGATCCGAGGAGGGCGTCGCCCGTTTGCGCAATCAGGTGGACGAACTGGTTTGTCTGGCGACTCCCGAATTCTTTTCAGCGGTGGGCGAATGGTACCGCGACTTCCAACAGGTGGATGACGCCGAAGTCCAGAACCTGCTGGCAGAGAGCCGTCGCCGGTTCAGAAAGCATACGGCAGCGCCGGTTGTCGCCTGACCGTGTGAAAGCGAGTCCCCCGCAGCGATATAGGCGCGGCTATGCCCGCACCGCCGAAACGGCGAATACTGCCGGAAGCGATTCAGCCGTTGTTGTCGCTTTTGAAAGCCGACTTGGATTCCTTCCAGGTTTCAAAAGCTACCTCGACGCGTTAGAGGGCACGCCGACCAAGTCTGCGTGAGCTGCCTGTAAATTCCTTCAAACGCCGTCGTGCGCTGTTGAAGGCTGCATGAACCGCCATGGACGCGTCTTTTCGCTGAGATTTTACTTCCAGGTGTTCCGCGTTCTGCCCTCCGGCGGATGGAATTCCAAGGTCGAGGCTGACTCTGGAGACGCTGCCGCGGCGTTCCTGTTTTGGAGCCTCTACCTCCACCCGGCAACTCAGCAGACCGTTGTAAAATTTCTCGAACTCCGCCAATTCCTGCCGGATCCGGGATTCAACAGCTTCCGCAGGATGGGTGTTACGAAACTCGATCTGTAGCGGGGAAATCATGTTATTCCTTCACTGACTCTCAATCTCACGTGGCTGGATGGCCGACCGGGATAATGACAATCACCTGTTCGCCGCCGGTCAATCTCACGGCTTCCCTGACGGAGGAAGGATCAATTCCTCCCGTAACGACAGCCCCCAGTTTCAGTGCTACACCTTCGAGCAGCAGGTTCTCGCTCGCGAGGCCTGCCTCGTAATCCGTCCATGTCCGGTTTTTAGCTCCCGATCCCATTCGTTCATACACAGCCGTGATCACGAATACCGCCGCGGCACTCTGGACCTGCGGTTGTGAAGTTGAACCGGCCAACAGTGCCGCTCCCGGTTTGGCCGTGATGAGCAATTGGAGCGAATGCGTAGCCGGCACATAACGATACGCGCCGCAGGGCAGTCCATCGACATTCTGCGCCACCACGGCGATCTCGAGGGGGTATCGGTGCATTGCCGAAGGAGCCGTGCGCTTGCCGTCGGGGGAGGTGACGCCCTGGGCGGCCCATAACAACTGGCCGACTTCGGCTACAGTCAGGCTCTGGCTTGTGTAGCTGCGTATGGACCGGCGCGCGGCCAATGCCGCCTCGATACTCACGCCGCCCGCTTTCTTTGGAGTCGGCAGAGAAATAGGAGCCGGCTCAGCCGGATAACACGCCGGAACCAGAAAGAACGCGAGAGAGGCGAGTGTCAACAATCGGCGGCTCATACTGAAATCTCCCGAAAGCACTCCGAGCAATCCGACTTCCCCTCCGCAGTCTCACAGGCGGCGCACCGAGTCCTCCACCTGTTCTGTAATTTCCGAATCAGATTTCGCTCCTCGATATATCGGCCCACCAAATCTGACTTCGAGGGTGTCCGTTCCGAAAGCGTGCGAAAAGCGAGCATACCGACGCCTGGATAGAAGCGCCCGATTGCGCCGGTCCACGTACGCTCTCCTTCCGAAAAGATAATGAATCGACCAACCCTCTTCAACCAGTTCGCCGACATAACGGACCGATTCGAACACTCCAGTCTCCGTCTGCGGCACTGGGAAAAGGCTCACAGTGGGAGAACGAAAGTATTCCGGACTAACCGAGCGGCCTCAATGCGGATCCTGTGAAACAGGCCATGCAAAGCCTGCGGCTCGACCGGCACCAGCGCGATGCCTTCAAGGATGCAGATCACGGTGTGGCCTTCCCGACGCCCGTCGCACGCAACCGGCTACGGAACGTCTGCGCGGTCCGGGCAACGTCGCGATAGCTCCAGGACCATCCGCGATAACCGTCGTCGTGGATGATGAACTCGCCTGGAATCGCTGCCGAGGCTGTCGAAGGTGCATCGCCCGAAATCAGAGGAGTCATCGCATATCACGCCTGATGACTCCGGCATTTGGATTTCCAATTGCACGTGAGGAAAACCATATGAAGAACGAGCGAGAGAGCGGAATGCCCGGAGGGGGCACCGGAAGAAAAGATGAAATCGGGAGAACGGGCGTTTATCGAGTGTCCGGTCCCCACCCCGCCGGTGATGCCCCGGTCGTCGGTATGGCCTCTTGGGGGCAAGGCGCTCGTGGCGCCGCCGGATATGAGGACCACGGCGAATCTGAATTGTTCCGCCTGTCGGTAAAGCCGGAGAAATGCCGGGACGTCATGACTAAAGACCCCGTTTGCTGTCTCGCTGCGGACACCGCGACCCATGCGGGGTGGCTGATGAGGCACCACGATATTGGCTCACTGCCAGTCGTGGAAGATCAGGAGAACAAGAAACTCACTGGCCTCATCACGGATCGTGATCTGGTCCTCAACGTGGTGGCTGAAGGACTTGATCCTTCGATAACAGCAGTTGAGAGTGCGATGTCGAAACCGGTGATCGCGTGCTCGCCGGATGACAGCTATGATCAGGCGCTGGAACTGATGGAGAAACACAGGATCAAGCGTGTTCCCGTTGCAGACGACACCGGGCGGGTCGTGGGCGTGATCTCACAGAGTGACGTTGCCCTTCGCATTCGGGATCGGCAGAAGACCGCAGAAGTCGTTGAGAGCGTCTGCCAGCCTGATGCGGCTTGAGCTTTATCCCTTGATGCAGATCAGCGGTTCCAGCTTCGCGACACGCCGCGACAATCCGGACTTTTCCGAAGCTTCAACAACCGCGTTCACGTCCTTATAGGCTCCCGGAGCTTCTTCGGCGACTCCGCGGGGCGAAGGAGAGCGGATCAAAATACCGCGTTCTGCAAGTTCGTCCATCAGTTCCCGCCCGCGCCAGCGCTTTGTCGCCTGCGCACGGCTCATCTGGCGACCCGCGCCGTGACAGGAAGAACTGAACGAATGGCTTTCGCTTTCGGATGTTCCGACCAGAATGTATGAGGCAGTGCCCATTGTTCCCCCGATCAGGACTGGCTGCCCTATGGAACGGAGCGTTTCCGGCACTCCAGGATGATTCGGGCCGAAAGCGCGCGTCGCCCCTTTGCGATGTACGAAGAGCCGTTTCATGTGGCCGTCGACCTGATGCTCTTCCACTTTGCAGGTGTTGTGTGAAACGTCGTAGAGAACCGTCAGCGCTGCGCCTGGAATCACCGGCGCAAACGCCCGGCGCACCAGATGCGTGATGATCTGGCGGTTGGCAAACGCGCAGTTGATCGCCGCGCGCATCGCCCCAAGATATTTTTCGCCCAGCGGCGATTCAATCGGGGCACAAGCCAGTTCGCGGTCCGGAAGATCGATGCCGTAATTCTTTGCTTCTACCGCCATTTCGCGCAGAAAATCCGTGCCGATCTGATGACCCAGACCGCGCGAGCCGCAGTGAATGCTGACAACGATATCGTTGCGACGGATTCCAAACGCTTCGGCTGCAGACACCTCGAAGACCTCAGTCACGTGCTGCGCTTCGAGGTAGTGGTTTCCCGACCCCAGCGTTCCCATTTCCCGCCGCTGGCGGTGCTTTGCAAACTGGGAAACCGCATCCGGAATGGCGCCGCTCATCCGTCCGTTCTCTTCTGTGCGGCTGAGATCGGCCTCCGTTCCATAACCCTGGTTTACAGCCCACCGAGCGCCGCCTGAAAGCATCTCGTCCAGTTCGGAATCGGACAACTCGAGCAGGCCTCTGCTTCCAACACCGGCCGGAATGTGGCGATAGAGCGAGTCGGCGAGTGATCGCTTAACGGGCTCAACGTCCTCTGCCGTCAAGCCCGTCAGGAGGGTGCGCACACCGCACGAGATATCGAAGCCAACGCCTCCGGCCGAAACCACGCCGCCACGGTCAGGATCGAACGCCGCCACGCCGCCAATGGGAAACCCGTATCCCCAGTGGGCGTCAGGCATCGCATAGGCCGCCTTCTCGATGCCGGGTAGAGTGGCCACATTCACGATCTGCTCGCGGACTTTTTCATCCATCTCCCGGATCAGTTCTTCGGTGGCATAGATGACTGCGGGAACCCGCATTTTCCCTTGAGGCTCAATGCGCCATTCTTCGGCGGAGACGCGCTGCAAAGACTTTGTATCCATAGCACCCGCTTTCAGACGTCCACCACGCACTGAGCTACCCAATCACGGTTCGAGTTCTGAGTTACCGACAGAGCGGTACAGGTCGCTCCCTTGACTTCGACCGCCGGCTCGTGACGCTCGACATCGACCTTCTCACCCCAGGCTCGTCCTTGCAGATGATGATCCCCCAGGAGGACGTCAAAGGAACCGAAAATCAACTGGTTCGCTGACATTTCATAGATCAGCGCATTCAGCCAGTCCATCAGAAGAATTTCGTCATCCGGCGCTTTCCGCTCGACGATTACTTCCCGCTTGAGGGCAACGTGTGCCGGATCGGTAACCACCGCCATCAGCGCCATGGCCGCCTGCCGGAACGCCTCTTCTTTTGTTGACCCGATGCCGCGAATTCCAATGTCGGCGCCGTGTTGGAAGTGCTCCCACCGGGGTGCGTTGATCGCTGAGGTCACGTTACTCGCGGCGGTCTTCCGGACCCGCCATATCCGATTCCGCCTGATCGAACTCTTCGCGGGTTATTTCGAATCGGCCGCAATCCGGGCAGAGCACTTCGACCCGACATTCTTCTTCGTCGAGAAAACGCCAGGATGCGTCTCCGCCGCAGTGGTTGCACAACGCTTCGCGCGCGCCTTCTTTCCCTTCAACAAAACGTATGTCCGGCATGGAATGGCCTGATGCACGCGCGTAGCCGACTCATGAACGCGCCCACTTCAAACGCATCCGGTTGGCTCCATCGACGATTGTTCCGCTGCTGGCTGCGGAACTCTTCATAGCCGCCAATGCCTTCGTAATCGTTGAGGAGGTCCCCGCAACCATAGAGTATGAGCTTGTCTTTGTAAACCTCGATTGCCTTACGATGATGGGACGAATAGCCGTGAATCAGATCCACGGCGCCACTATCGAGGAGGCGGTGAGCGAAAGCGCGCTGCCTGCGCGAGATAGCGTAGCCCCGGTTCCCTCCCCAGTGTGAGGAAACCCCGCAATATCCCCTGGGCGCTTCAGCGCACTCACCTGCGCAGCGAGGTGGTCGACAGCAGTGTCCGAAAGATCGGACAGAAGAGAGATCCCGCACTCGATGGCCGTTGCGGCCCAGTCGTCTGGCACGCCGCTATCGGCCGTCGCGAACGCGAATACGAGCACTCTTCCCGCACAGGCCGTCTCGATTGCAGCAGGCTGAACCGCCGCAGCCAGATCGAGTCCCGCACCGGCGATCCCGATCCCAGCTCGTTTCAGGGAATTCATCGTCTCCCGCAGCCCTTGCGGCCCCAGTCCACAGGCCGTTTGATCAGGCCGTTCGTCTTCTCGGCCATGGCGACATAGTCCAGTGCAGAGTCGACGCACGTCTCGTGGCTCTGAAGGATGCGGCAGGATCTGGTCGACTCCCCTACCCGTCATGACATCGCCGCACAGGAATATCGTGATTGCTCCGCTGCGCATGCACTAATCAAGGCGAGCCCCGTTCCGATCCTCGCGTCTCCGAAACATGGCATCGGGAGTGCTCTGTTTCCGACAAGCCACGGAACGCCGTGTTTACGAAAAAAGAAGAGAGGTGCCTGGCAATGGCGGACATAAGTATTCAGCGAATCAAGGATGCCACCGATCAACCGATTCCACTCTTCCACGAAATCGAGAAGCGGATCGGAGAGGTGCGACAAAGGGCATTTGAGTTCTTCGACAAGCGGGGCCGTGAACTCGGCCACGATCTCGCGGACTGGATTCATGCGGAACACGAGGTTTTGGGTTGGCCGGCAGCGGAACTTGCGGAAAAGAATGGCGAGTACAAGCTCGAAATGACACTGCCGGGCTTCAGCGCGAATCAAGTCGAGGTTACGGCCACACCGACCGAAATCGTGGTGCATGCCGCAATCAAACCGGAGACGAAAGCCGCCGAGGATCACGTGTTGTGGACTGAGTTTGGCCCAAACGACGTCTATCGCCAATTCCGGCTTCCCCAACCGATCGATGTGGCCAAGACCAGCGCCGCGCTCGACAACGGACTGCTGAAGATCATCGCCACAAAGATGCCTCCTGTTACGGCTAAGCCCATCGCGATCGCGAATTCATAACCTGGAGCTTCAGTGCGGTCTGGATATCCCTGAAAAGCACTCCCTCTGCTCTCTCACGAACGGACTATCGTCAACAGCATCTTGAATCTACTGAGGGCCTTCAGAGCGTGCGGTTGGTTTGCCGGCATGAGAACTGCTTCGCCTGCAGTCACGCGCAGTGGCTTGCCGGATGCCCTAATTTCTACTTCGCTCTCCAGCAGGTGTGCCACAGCATTTTCGAGTTGCGACCAGATTCTTTGAAGATCCTGGGCCAATTCCGTGTCCACGAAGCCCGAAAGGAAAAGGCACTCAGTCTCTGCCCGAACCGGGCATCCAGGAGTCCCTGCGGCAGTCAGGACATCGAGCGACTTTGGGTTCGGCGGCGATGGTCGCGAGCGTCGGTGTGACGTCCTCCAGCGTGACATGTTGTGCCCGCCAGTCTTCCGCTCGCCAGCATCTGCCTGAAGTCTCGCGTGATCCGAAGGTGTGGTCTACCGGCAGTCCGATTGCGTTCCAGAGCTTGCGGCGAGAGGGGCAAAACGGTATGTCTTCCGGCTTCCGGCTTTTCGGATTGGCGCATATGACGATACTCGCCGCCATACCGGGCGCGGCCGCTACGCTGGCGCGTCTCGGGCGCGGCAATCCGCGCCGCAGCCGGCAAATCGCGGCATCTCTTGGACGGTGCCTGGCGGTGAATGAAATCATTTGGTACACGTGGAGATTTCATGCGGAGGGATTCCGGTTTCCGGAAGGCCTCCCACTCGAGCTCTGCGATCTCACGTTATGGCTGACAGTGGCCGCAACACAGACCCGGGTACCGGCCATCTTCGAGTTCGCGTGGCTGGCCGGACTTGGTGGTTCACTCATGGCGGTCCTCACACCTGACTTGTGGGCGCCACTGCTTTCCTATCCGACAATCTATTTCTTCCTTGCCCACGGAGGCATCATCGCGTGTCTTTTGTTTCTCGTATGGTCGGGACTGGCGCGACCGCGGCCCGGCTGTGTTTGGAAAACACTCGTGCTTCTCAACGCCTATGCAGCTCTCGTCGGTGCTTTCAACCTGGTGTTTCACACCAACTACATGTATCTCTGTCGCAAGCCGTCGACTGCATCCCTTCTTGATCTCTTCGGACCGTGGCCTTTCTATATCGCTGCAGGCGAGGTTACGGCCTGGATCATGTTCTGGCTTTTGTGGTTGCCATTTCGTGAACAACGCGCCTGCGTGATTACACCTGGGACCTGAGGGTAATCACCCACCGCGTCTGTCCTGGAGTGGGAATATCACCTGGAAATTCAGGCATATAGATGGCCCGAGGCTTGCGCGTTCCCAGTTTCCAATATCAGGAGTTCGCCGATGAAAGTCCGCGACGTGATGACGAAGACGGTTGCCAGTTGCCATCGGGAAACCAACCTGGCAGCAGCCGGAGCACTGATGTGGGACACGGACTGCGGGGTCCTGCCTGTCGTCGACGAACGAAGAAAGGTCACTGGCGTCCTTACAGACCGGGACGTCTGCATCGCCTTAACCACGAGCGACCGGAGGCCCTCTGCCATGACGGTCGGGGAGGTCTCTCCTCAACGCGCCCTCGTGTGCGGCCAGGATAACGACATCCACGAGGCCCTGAAGATCATGCAAAAGAACAGGATTCACCGCGTACCGGTCGTTAACAAAATGGGGACGCTCGAAGGCATCGTGTCCATGAATGACATCGTGTTGCGCGCAGAAAAGGCCACCGGCAGAAAGCACCCGGGCGTTTCGTATGACGATGTGGTCCTGACCCTTCAGGTGATTTGCGCGCACACCCCCACGGGAAAACAAGCCCCTGCTTCGATCGGTGCGGGCAGAGCTGCCGGCGCTGCCTGATCCCGGTCGAGCAAACTGAAAAACAACGACGCCAGGAATCTTGCGAGGACGGCAACGTCCATTAACCTGGAGGCATTATGAGTTTGAGGCTGACAAGCCGCGCTTTTCAGAACGAAGGCGTGATTCCGGAAAAGTACACAAAGCTGGGTGGAAATATTTCTCCACCTCTCTCGTGGACGGGTGTTCCCGTGGGAACCACGAGTCTGGCTTTGATTGTCGATGATCCCGATGCGCCCAGTGGCGCGTTTGTTCATTGGCTGGTTTATGGCATTCCGCCGGGCACAACCGAACTGAGGGAACATCAGCAGCCCGTGGGAAACATCGGGAACGGTGCCCGCCAGGGTGTGAACGGATTCGGCGGACCTGGCTACGGCGGGCCGCAACCGCCGAGCGGCACGCATCGCTACATCTTTCACCTTTACGCCCTCGATACCGATACGGACATGCCGGCCGGGTTGAGCCGCCAGGAACTGGATGGAGCGATCGAGGACCACGTAATCGAAGAGACCCAGCTCATGGGCCGGTATCAGCATCGTTCGGGGACCGGCTCTATGCACCGCAGAGCGGAACGTTAGAAGGTTTGGCACATCGAATGCGTGAGGCCGGGTGGAGGCGAGGCTCATGAGCACCATCCTCTTTTTGGAAGCATGCGTGGCGTGCGGTGTTGGGCGAATTCCTTCGGAACGAAGGATTCAGGGTATTGGAAGCTTCGCACATTACTGAGGCTGATGCGTGCCACGAAGTCACAGAACCGTCGATCCCGCGAAATCGATCCGCGGCCTGAGTCATTCCGGAGTGGCTGCATGAGAATGACTCACTCTTCGCTCACTGATCACATCGACGCGCCGGAAAGTACTCCTCGTCTCGAGAAGTGGCTCCTCCCGTTGATATTCAGGATCGTTGGCCCTGCCCCGGTGCGCCTGGTACTCGGAAACGGGAAGGGATTTTCGCCTCCCGGTGTAGCGCCTCGATTCACGATGTGGATCCGCGATCTGCGGACTCTTGCGGAACTGCTGATTGATACGGAGATTGCTTTCGGCGATGCGTTCGTGGAAGGTCGAATCCGCGTTACGGGTGATCTGGCCGATTTCCTGGAAGTCGTTTACGCGTCGATGGGAGATGCGCACCGAGGCCCGGGATGGTGTTCGCGAGCGCTGTCGCGATGGATTGGGTTCTGGCAGGCGAACACGCTCGAAGGCTCCCGGCACAACATTCATTCGCACTACGATCTCGGGAACGATTTCTACCGGCTCTGGCTCGATTCCCAACTGGTCTATACGTGCGCATACTTTCCTTCGGTCTCGGCAACTCTCGAAGAAGCGCAGACCGCAAAGCTGGACTATGTATGCCGGAAGCTGCGCCTTCAGCCAGGAGAAACGGTTATCGAGGCCGGCTGCGGTTGGGGAGCGCTGGCCCTCCATATGGCGCGCAACTACGGTGTTCATGTGAAGGCCTTCAATATTTCCCGCGAGCAGATTCGCTATGCGCGGCAACGCGCCGACGAAGAGGACCTGAATGACAAAGTTGGGTTCATCGAAGACGATTATCGAAACGTATCCGGCAAGTTCGATGCTTTTGTGTCGGTGGGAATGCTGGAGCATGTGGGAGCGGAGAACTACCCCGCACTCGGATCCGTAATTCATCGAACTATCGGCGATCGGGGCCGAGGTCTGCTTCATTTCATCGGCCGCACCCAACAGAGCCAGTTCAGTCCCTGGATACGCAAGAGGATCTTCCCGGGAGCCTATGTTCCTGCGCTGCGGGAGGCAATGCAGGTTCTCGAGCCCTTCGGCTATTTCGTGCACGACGTGGAGGATCTCCGTCCGCACTACGCCAGGACGCTGGAGCACTGGCTGGACCGATTCGACAAATCCGCCAGCCAGGTATTGTCCACCTATGGCGCTGAATTCGAACGCGCCTGGAGGCTCTATCTCGCCGGGTCAATCGCGGGATTCCGCACGGGCACGCTGCAGCTGTTCCAGATCCATTTCGCAGGTTCGAAGTACGCCCCCCTGCCGTGGACACGTGCGGATCTATATACGGAGAGCTCACAGGCGCGAGAGAGCGAGGCGGCCGAATGGATTCCTGCGACGTCCTGATTGTCGGGGGCGGGCCTGCGGGCTCTTCCTGCGCCTGGGCGCTGAGAGATTCAGGTCTGGATGTCGCCATCATCGACAGACAAGTCTTTCCTCGCGACAAGGTTTGCGGCGGCTGGATCACTCCCGGTGTGCTCACGGCCCTTCACATCGACGCGGGCGAATACGGACGTGATCATGTCCTGCAACCGATAACCGGTTTTCGGACTTCCTGCATTGGCTATGATTCGCAAACAGAGACCAATTACGGCCGGACTGTAAGCTATGGGATCCGGCGCCGGGAATTTGACGACTACCTGCTCAAGCGCTGCTCCGCGCGAGTCTGTGAGGGAATGAGTCTGTCGAGCCTCACTCGCTCGGGCGAGTCGTGGATCGCCAGCGGTCGCATACGCGCCCGGTTAGTGATCGGCGCCGGTGGACACTTTTGTCCAGTGGCTCGCTTCACGAGTGGGAGCCATACTGGTGTGCCAGTGGCGGCCCAGGAAATCGAATTCGAAATGGACGCGGAGCAGAGTGCCAGGTGCGACGTGCGCGGATCGATTCCGGAACTCTATTGCAGCGCCGACCTGAGAGGTTACGGATGGTGTTTCCGCAAGCAGAACGTTTTGAACATTGGACTCGGACGAGCCGATCCGCACGGCATCGCAGAGCACGCCCGAGCGTTCATACGGCTTCTGGCGGCAACAGGAAGAGTGCCTTTTGAAGTACCTCCTTTGAAAGGACACGCCTATTTTCTTTACGGAAGCTCGCAGCGCCAGATTGCTGGCGACGGATTCCTGCTGATCGGCGATTCCGCGGGGTTGGCCCGGCCGCTAAGCGGTGAAGGGATTCTGCCGGCGATCGAATCGGGACTCCTCGCTGCGGAGATCATTCTTGCCGCGGGGGGAACCTGGGGCACTGCACAAGTTGAGACCTACAAGAGGCAGATTCCGGAGCGAACGGGGAATGCATGCACCGGCTGGATGACGCAGGTTGGGCGCGTCTTGCCTCCACAGTTGACCCGTTTGGCCGCAACACGGCTCCTTGAGAATCGCTGGTTCGCGCGGCATGTTGTATTGGATAGCTGGTTTCTGCATTGAGTTCAGTTGGCATGAAGGTCACGAGGGAGACACACCAGTCCGCCGTCTTTCAGGCCAGAGCTCTGGTTTGGAAATTGACTTCTCAGATCCGGACTTCGCTCAAAAAGGATGATGGCGAGGCGATCCACGATCTCAGGGTCAGTATTCGAAGACTGACGCAGGCATTATCTGTTTTTGAACCGTGTTTTTCCGGTCGCGAGATTCGCAAAGCGCGGCGCAGACTGAAACGCATCATAACCGCCGCCGGTCTGGTCCGCAATTGCGATATCGCAACGAAGTTATGCGGAAAACGCGCCGCCCGGTTCCAGGAGAAGATTCAATCGCAACGCGATGGCGCGAGCTGACCATCACCCTCAAACGCTGGACCCAACAGAACTACTCGTCCGGAATCATCGACGGCTTCGTCCCATCCAAAGCCCGGAATCAAGAGTTCTGCCAGAGTGAGATCGAAACCACGGCCCGCCACGTACTTTACAAAATGACGAAGAAATTCTTCCGCGGCGGCAATCGGGCGGCTGAAGAATCCGCCTCGCCGCGCGAACTCCACAAGTTTCGGATCATCGCGAAGCAATTTCGCTACACTCTGGAGCTTTTCCTGCCGATCTGTGGCCGACGCGCGACCATGCGGCTGGATCAAATCAAAGCCATACAGGCGAATCTGGGCGATGTGAACGACTGCGAGACCGTGCGTCTCATGCTTGCCGACTGGGGAGGGAGCCGCCGGCTCGAACGCTCTTTGAAGAAGAAAGAACAAAAGAACACCGAGGCGTTCCGGCAGCAATGGACGGACGCCTTCGCGGATCCTGAGAACCTGCACGAATGGCTTCGCGATTTGCAGCGTTTCCGCATTACGGGGCGCGAACGTCCGCGACCCACTGCGATGGCGCGCGCCGCCAGCCGCTCAGCGTCCCTCGCCTAACCTGTCTCTCCCGGTTCCTGGACGATCAGAACGGAATATGGCGTTTCCCAGTCGATCCTGGAAGAAACGCTTCCCATCATCTGGCTTCACATCGCGATTGCCCGTGGAACCCAACACGACAAGATCATATTGGCCCCGTTCGGCTTCGGCGACGATCTCGTTCGCAGGATTCCCTTCCTCAACGCGGCTGTTCACCAGCAGACGAGCATGGCGAAGAATCTTCCGGGCGTCTTCGATCAGGGCTTTTCCTTCGTCCAGCCGTTGCGTGATCGCCTCATTCGAAAGCATGGGCTGCTCCGTTCTATTTGCTTTGAGCCGAACCGGGCTGGCCGAGCAGTGTGAGCCCCGCGGCGAGGCCGACCAGCAGTCCCGGGACGAAAGCGGAGCGGCTCGTCAGACAGTCGTTGAAATACTTCACGCCGGCGATTGTCTTCACCTCTTCCCGGACCCTGCGCCTCTCGGCACGCGTCAACTTGCCCGACAGAGTGACCACGCCTTCGCTGGCATGAACGTCAATTTCATGAGGGTGAGACACCACGTGGCCCAGCCGGCTGCGAACGCGCTCGATCAGAACGTCGTCTGCTACAGGTGCTTCCTCGGTGAACGCGGATGCTGCTTCGGCGGCCAGCCCGCCCACACGGTGCAGCAGATCCTTCGCGCGCTTTGCCATCTTGCGCTCGTCGCGCCGGATGAGACCGGACAACTCCGTGGCGAGGCGGCTGCGCCGGGTACGCCCGCGGTTCGGGTCGCAAAGATACATGACTCCTGCCCCCGCGCCGAATCCTGCTGTCAGGAACAGAATGTCTTCCGCGATGTGTTTGGACGTCGCGCAAAAGGACGCCATACGTCTTGAACTGCAGTTCATCATGTGAACCTCCTGCGATGACAAATCGTCTGCACCTCTGCGGCCACATCACCGGGCATGCGGCGGGGCACGGCGATGTATTGAGTGTGTTATTTGGCGCAGCCCGGGTAGCGCCTCTTGTATCTCGTCTGAGTGGGACTCGCGCGCCCGCAGCCCGGCTGCGTTTGTAGAACTTTCGGCCTGCTCAACGCTGTGTTCCATACCAACCGCATGTACCTTTGCCGCAAGCCGGCCAGCGCGTCACTGCTCAGTTTTTCGGGCCACCGCCGATCTATCTGGCGGGCGGAGAGGCGGCGGTGCTGATCGTGTTCTGGCTTCGCCGGATGCCAGTCGCCGCAGCGGATCTGGCACATCGAAGGCCCAAACGCCTGTCCTGAAGCCAGTGGCTCAGCTTCGCCCAGTTCCATGTGTTAACGACCGAGCGCGCTTCGATCCAGCCGCGTCTTGCCTGAAAAACTCCGTAACGGATCTGTTCGAGTTGAGCGGTACTATGCGCATCCGAGCCGATGGCGAGCAGCGCTCCCCCTGCCTGCGCGGCGCGCGCCATCACGTCGTTCAGATCCAGTCGGTAGAGTGATCCGTTGATCTCAAGAGCCACGCGGTTTTCCAGTGTCACTTTGATGACGCGCTCAAGATCGAACTCCAGCGGCTCGCGAGTGCCAATCAACCGGCTCGTCGGATGGGCCAGAACGTCCACGTAACGGTGGTTGGCCGCGGCGACAAGTCTTCCAGTGATCTGGTCGCCGGTTTGCCGGAACGTGGAATGAATCGCGGCGACGACAATATCCAGCCGGGCAAGTACCTCATCCGGATAGTCCAGTCTGCCATCGGCCAGAATATCGACTTCGGCACCCATCAGAATGTGGGGTTTGCGACGCCCTCGCTTGCCGCGGAGGCGCTCGATTTCGTCGATTTTCTTTTTCAGGCGGTCCCGATCGAGGCCGTGTGCGATGCGTTCGGAGGGCGAGTGATCGGTGAGAGCAATGTACTCATAGCCCAGGCGGGCGGCCTCTTCAACCATCTCATCTGAAGTCGATTTGCCGTCGGACCAGACAGTGTGGGTATGCAGATCTCCCCGCAAGTCCCCTGCTTCGATGAGGGCAGGCAGCGTACCTGCGAGAGCCGCTTCGATCTCGCCTCGATCTTCACGAAGCTCGGGCGGCATGACCGGCATTTTCATCAGACGGTAGATGTCGGATTCCTCTTTCCCACCGAGACGGCGTTCGCCGCGAAAAACGCCGTATTCATTCACTTTGAGTCCGGCCTTCTGCGCCAGGGTCCGCAGGTGGATGTTGTGCTGCTTCGAGCCGGTGAAGTACTGCAGTGCGGCACCGAAGGACTCGGCAGGGACCGCACGGACGTCGACCTGGATGCCACCTTCGATGATCACGGTGGCCTTGGTATCTCCGATCCCAAGAACCTCCTTGACGATCGGCAGACGGGTTATTTCTTTGAGTGCGGACGCTGCGTCCGTCGACTGAATCAGCACGTCGAGGTCGCCGATGGTCTCACGACAGCGGCGCAGAGAGCCGGCAATTTCAACACGATCGACACGTGCTATTCCGTGGATTCGCTCGACGAAATTCTCCGCCAGCGGCAACGCGACGGAGATCAGCATACGCTTCTGACTACCCTCCCAAAGATCCAGCCCGCGGCGGATGTTTTCCACCTTCTTGCTGCCGAATCCTTTGAGCTCGCGAATCGCATCGCCGTCGAGACATCGCTTCAGCCCCGCGAGGTCGTTGACGCGCAGCTTCTGATGGAGGAGCGCGAGCGTCTTCGGACCGAGGCCAGGCACTGTCATCAATTCGATCAGGCCCGGCTTGATTCCGCGGCACTCCCTTTCATACCGTCCCATCCTGCGTTTGGCGACGTACTCGACAATCATTTCCGACAAGTCTTGACCAATGCCCGGAATCTCTTCGAGTTTGCCCGCTTTGGCGATCGACGAAAGGTCTTCTTTTAGATCGCGAATCGAAACTGCCGCGCGCTCGTAGGCCATGACGCGGAATCGGTCTTCGCCCTTGAAGGCGAGCACACGCGCCATGCGTTCGAAGATCCGCGCAACTTCTTCGTTCAGCACAGTCACTCTCCCGTGGGATAAGTCTTGGCAGGTTCGCCGGGCCCCCATTCCGAGGTCATTTCGAGCGAACCCACCGCCCGCGTTTCATCGATATGGATGACCGCCTGGAACTGATCCGCAAGTCGCGCGTGGAAGTAATGGCTGGTACGTTCGGATTCCGGCCTGTAAAAACGGGCTTTCCTTTGCATGCGCAACCCGCCGACAAAGTCGAGGATATCGGCGTTGCGCCACATCCATGTGGGGGAACGACGGAATCCGGATAGTGCTTCCCGATTATCGGCATCCATGCTTTGGCCCTGAACATAGCGATTTACCCGATAGGCATCCGGCCAGTCCGCCTCGGCCGCGACGGCGGTAAAGCTTTTTCGAGAATCAGCCGTTTCGTAATCCGGGCGCGCTCGCGGTAGAAATCGTGAGTGCCGTGCGAGTCTCATTACCTGCAGACCCGCGAGCTGCCCGATGCTGCCCAGACCCAGCACTCGCGATCTGTCGGAGACTACCGCGATCAGGTTGGCTTTGTTGGCGAACTCGTAACGATTCTTCGGCCGATTGTTGACTGGCACTTCCCGTTCCTGGACGCCTGGAATGGCTTCCTGCTTTCTTCATGCGTAGTTTGCGCGGCCATATTCATGAATTGCTGATTCCCTTGATCCCCTCGGCCAGAAGCGGAGCCGCTGGCAGTATCACAACCCGTGCCTGATTGATTCCGGCAGGCAGTGGGATCGTGTCCGTGCAGAAGATGCGGCTTACGCCAAGTTCCCAAAGTCCCTGCCATTCGTTGCCCGTGAAGAGCCCGTGGGTAACCATGATCTGGATATCCTCGACGCCGGCGCACAAGAGCCGTTGGCAGGCCGAAACCAGAGTGGCACCTGTGTCCAGAATGTCATCAACAAGGACAGCCTGAGTGCCGACCTCGCCGATAAAGCGACTGTGGACAATTCCCGCCTCCGTCCGCTGCTTCTCGAAATAAGGAACAGCTTCCGTCGACACTCCCGCTAATGTTTTGATCGCCTCGCAGCGGCCAATTGCTCCCTGATCCGGCGCGATGATCGTCGCTCGCATGAGGTCATACTGCTTCAGCGCTTCGGCAAATAGGCGGGCAGGTGACAGGGATATCAATGGAATCGGGAAGAGACGTTCATCTTCGCGACTATGTTCATCAATTGTGATAACCCGATCAAAACCGGATGCCTTCATCAAGGCGCCGCTCCACGCCGCCGCGAGGCTCTGGTGCGGCTTGTCTTTGTCCTGTCGCGAATATGCAAGATAAGGAAAAATGCCGACGATCTCAAGAGCGCCGTCTTTACGCAACGTATGAGCGAGCAGCAGAGTCGATAACAACCGTGCGTCTGGCGGAGCGATAGACCCAAGGACGAAACATCGCTTCGCCTGAACCGGTGTTTCGATGTCGATCTTCAATTCACCGTTCTGGAATCGGCCAGCCTGATACTGTCCGGGGCAGAGCAAAGCGCGCTCCCGCAGGGCCGAAGCCACGGACTCGAATTCATGAGGCGCAAAGAGAAGCATGTATTATCTCTTCTTTCCGGGCACCTATATCGCCAAACCCGGCTGTCCGCAACTTCCGGCAATCGATGTGCACTGGAATTCCCGGAGCGCCCTGTGAAAAGCGTTTTGCCTATCGAACACAGAGGAATCCCGGTGCCTGCGGACAGAGTCGAACTCACCGGCGGCCTCCCGCGTCCGGGCCACGCCAGGGCTAATGGTCTTTGCTCACGGCAGCGGCAGCAGCCGGCACAGTCCGAGAAACCGTCATGTGGCCGGGGTGCTGAATCAGGGCGCCATCGCGACCATCCTGATCGACCTTCTTACGGAGGAGAAAAGCCGTCGATCTGAACACTGCTGAACTGCGGTTCGGAAATCATTCCCGGCGCAACCCACCTGTTTGAAGAGCGAGGTCCGCTCGACCGCGTAGCTGTGTTCGCGCGGGATTGGTTTCACAATTACCTGAACGGTTCTGTCAATCAGTGAGACCGGCCAGCTTCGAGATACGGTACCAGCGCAACACCGGCGAGTGTCGGCATCCAGAATGAAAAAAGGCGATACACAAGTACCACGACAACACTGACAGCCGCAGGCACCCCAGGAGCGCCATACAAGGCCACCATCGTGGTTTCGACAACTCCGACGCCTCCGAAAATGCTTCGTCAAAGGCTTCCGCATCATGGCAGAGCAAACGCAATATAGCTTCTCGAAACCGCGGCAGGATTAACTCCGCCCGGGGCCAGCCGCGCTCCCGCGGGAAAAGGATTGCCGCCAGCTACCGTCAGCAGAATGAACTCTTTGCCATTGGCTTCATAGACAGCCGGCACGCCAAGCGACCCGTTCGGCAGATCTTTTGTGCAGATGACCTTACCGTTCTCTTTATTCAGTACATAGAGCTTTGAATCATTGCCCGCGAAGAGAATCAGTCCTCCGGCAGTAATCACGAAGCCGCTCTTCGGATATACATTTCCGCGCAGCTTGTCGCCTGGTCCCGCCTCCGGAAGGTCGCCATAGGGCATCTGCCATTTGATCTTCCCCGTGTTCAGGTCATAGGCCGTAATCTGGCTCCACGGGGGCGTGATAACGTACGGCTCGTTACCGTAACCAGTGCGATAGCGAGAGGGCGGCGGTTCCACACCCTCGGGATACGGAGCCTCTGGCCGCGCCGCAGCCGAAGCTCTTAACGCCACTCCCGATCCCGGCGGCGCCGCTTCGGGCTTCGCCAGAAAGGCCATCAGATCGGACATCAGTGCCGGACTAAGAGAGGCCATCGAGGGCATTCCGCCACGGCCTTTCTCAATGACGCTTCGCACGCCATCCGTGCCCAGACGACTGACTACGTCGTCAATGCGCGGACCTTTATCACCGCTCAGATCCGCTCCATGGCAAAGCTGGCAGTTCTGGTCGTAAACAGCGCGGCCGCGCCGTTCCGTAGTTCCAGGGGCGGCAACAGCCGCTCCACCGCGCCCAGGACGATCGGGAATCAAACCGCCGTTATTCGCGGCCGTCGATTCACCCGCCGGCACGAGCTTGATGATCGAAGGCATGTCCTTGCCAAGCACGAACACCATGCCCGACGAAGCATCCGCTCCGGTGCTGAAAAACAGCGCGCCTCCGTTGACGCTCGGCATCAGAATCGTGTCCACCAGACCGGGCGGCGTGAACAAACCCGTCCGCGCTTTCGAAAGGCGGTCTTTCCACCAGGCCTTCTCGTCATCCGTCATGAAACCTTCGTACATGTCCCTGACGGTCATGCCCTGCCGCGTGAACGGCGGCACCACAGTCGGGAACGGCTGCGTCTTTGATGTGATTTCGCCCGGCACATCGCTCCGCGGCACTGGACGCTCTTCAATCGGCCAGAGGGGCTCGCCCGTGACTCGGTCGAAGACATAGAGGAATCCGTTCTTGGATGCCAGCGCCACAATATCGACCGTCTTCCCGTTGTGCTTCACGGTAGCGAGTTGGGGCGCCGCGTTCGGGTCGTAATCCCAAAGATCGTGGTGTACGGTCTGGAAATGCCACAAATGCTTTCCGGTCCGCGCGTCGAGCGCGACCAGACAATCGGCATAGATATTGTTCCCCGGCCGGTCGCCCCCATACAACTCATACTTGGCCGAAGCAACCGGCAGATACAGGATGCCGCGCTTCTCTTCGACCGTCAGCTCGCCCCAGACGTCCACCCCACCCATGTACTTGTACGCGTCTTTCGGCCACGTGTCATAACCGAACTCGCCAGGCCGCGGCACCGTATGGAACACCCAGAGAAGCTTCCCCGTCCGGACGTCGAACGCGCGCACGTCGCCAGGCGGAGCCAGATATCCCTCTCCGGTAGCGCTGCCGAGAATGATCTCGTTTTCGAAGATGCGGCCCGCACTGCGCGATCCGAGCGGATTCGCCGCCCTGTCCACCCCAATTCGCAGATCGAGACGGCCATGATCGGCGAAAGAATCGATCGACTTGCCGGTCCGGGCGTCGATCGCGTGCAGCATGCCCCCCGAGGTGACGAAGATACGCCGGTCCGAACGGTCTTTGCTTTCCCAATAATTCGCGCCGCGCTGTCGCGCGATACCGCTAAACCGCCCGCCGGACTGAAAGCTGTGGACCCACAGCTCCCTGCCCGTCGTGGCATCGAGCGCGACCAGCGCGCCATCTTTTGCCGCGACGTATGCGATGTGGTCCACCACAAGTGGGCAGAACGTGTAGCTGACATTATCGCCCGTTGGATAACTCCAGGCGATCGCAAGCTTCTTCGCATTGCCGGGCGTCACCTGCTTCAGCGGCGAAAAATGCGAGCTCGCCGGACCGCCCAGATATTCCTTCCATCCCGTTTCGACCTTCTGACCGCTGAGAGCCAGGGGGGAGAAGATCATCACGGAAAGACCCAGGAAGCGTCTCATTACCGCCTCGCCTTTCCTTTCGGCCGCATCTCATTCCAGAAGATGAACGTGCCTTTGGGCCCCGACGTCACCACGTCCGGAGTTCCGTCTCCGTTCAGATCCCTGACCACAAATTGCGAGCCGACGCCTGACCGGTTGTGGATGAGTTCCGGCACGAATTCCGCTCCACCAGGCGCCTTCGGGTTCCGCACGGTGCGATACCAGTAGAGAACCGCCGCGCCGTACGGATCGGGATCGAGGTGACTCTCGAGGTGCGAGTAGAGCCTCTTGCCCACGATCAGATCCGTCACCCCATCGCCATCCATATCCGCGAATGCCGCTGCATGTGCTTCGGAGAACGCAACATCGCCCGCGTTCTTCGTGCTCATGTCGCCCATGATGTCGTGGCGTACGAACGTTCCGTCGCGCTTTTGTTCAAACCAGGCCAGTCCCCAGCCGTGCGCCATAATCCCGGTCACAACGTCGGGAAGGCCATCGCCGTTCACGTCGTAAATTCCCATTTCGGCGCCGCCATTGCCGAACTGCCCGGCATGATACTTCCACGGCTGATCGCCCGCGCCGGCCGCCGGCTGTTCCCACCAGCCGCGATTGTTGACCACGTCCATTCGGCCGTCGCCGTTGACGTCGCCAATACCCATCCCATGCGCTCCCGCCAGACCGGGGGCCGAAATGTTATGGACTTTCCACAAGGCCGTCGGATTAGCTGGGTCGGGACTGGCATAAGCCAGTACGCCATTCGGCCCCGTGAACAGAACATCCGGCTTGCCATCGCCATCGATATCGCGGAAGACTTCGATTTCCGATGTCGCGCTCGGCACCACGTTGTAACGGTCCCAACGGCGCGATTCGCCTTGGGGATTGACGTACAGATAAACAGGCCTCGAATCGACACAGACGATATCGTCCCAGCCGTCGCCCGTGTAATCGTATGCGAAGTAAACCATGCCTTCCGGAAAGTTATTGCTCGGGCTGTAGGAACGCGCGGCTGTAAATTCGTGGCGAACCGTGTAGTCCGGACCCAGGAAGTAGAACGGGCCTGCAATTACGTCAGGCACGCCGTCGTGATTGATGTCGCCGGCGGTCGCGCCCCAGGAGTAAAAGAAGTCGCTGAGCGCCTGGAGCCGGAAATGCGGAGACACTTTGGCCTGCGGTTCGGTCTTGCGGTTCAGATCCTTGATTGCAATATCGCGAAAATGGACTTCCGCCGAACCCGCGACATGAAGCGCAATCGGACCGTACCCCATCATCCTGTCGTCGGTTGCAAAGCTGCCCCCGCGCCGGCCATTCAGCGAGAGGGTAATCATGTCGGTATCGACGATCAGGTTCGCCGTGTTCCACTCGCCAGGGCGCGTTTCGGCGCGCGGCGGCGCCCCGGACCTGCCACGTCCTCCACGAGGAGCGGCTGCCGCGGGCGCCGGCGGTTTCGCGGCTTCTTCCTGTTCGCTCAGCGTCATCGCCGGGCGCGCAAAGCCCGGCACATTGGCCGAACCGTTCGCCCACTGACCAGCAGCCATGCGCGCGAACTGTGCTGTCGCGCGCGGCAGCTTGACGCTGCTCACCTGCGTGCCCTGCGCATCCAGCGTGACGTCGGCGACGTCTCCCTCGCCGGAGAGCGGAACAAGGATGCCCTTCAGCCCGCCATCAGATGTTTTTTCCGCGCGCTCCAGTATCCCGGCGGTACACGCGGCCGCACAGTTAAACTCCGTATAGAATTCCGAATCCTGGTAGCCGTGATCGAGCACCAGCCATCCGCCGCCGGGAGACTTCGGGACGGCCTTGATTTCACCGTTGGCGGCGCTCCACTCCGCCTGTCCAAGCGTGTGCCATCCGGTGAGTGCGGAGCCGCGAAAGCTGAAATCCGCCACGAAATCGCGTGTCGCCGCAAAAATCGCCGCGCACGCCAACGAGATAACGGCCGACACAATGAGCACTTTCCTCGACATAAACGGCTCCCCTCAACCTGCCTGCCAGAATATTTTTCGAGTCATTGCGCAGAAAGAAATGAGCATTGCGCAACCAAGCACCAAAGACTATCACAATTTGCATCCGCTTCCCCGCCCCGACAGCCCCGGCGGCGTTGGTCAGGAGCACCCGGCCACGCCTCGTTCAACATCATCGCCCGGATCACGAATACCGTAGCCAACATAGCCAGCAGCACGGCGTGGGTGGATCTCACCGAAGCCGACTGGGACCGACAGCTGCAGAATCAGGTGGTTTGCCGGCTCTCGTGTTCGATCGAATATCCAATCGCAGCAAGATCCGCGTGACCCAGGTCCGGATCGAATCCTTATTTCTCGATCTTCACGTCCCTGATGTTGTTGTCCGTCTCATCCACGTCACTCAGCAGGTTGCGCGGGTCGATACCGGCACGCGGGTTTTCGCGGCACCGTTACCGTGATCGTCTGTTGTCCGGAACGGATGCGGCGCTTCTCCAGGTACGGCTCGCCCTCGTCAAAAACTCCGGCCTCTATCCAGTCATCCATGGGCACTTCAGTCTCGACACCAACTTCGTCGACCACCACCTTGCGCGCCCGCACGTCGAGCGTCACCTGCCAGGCGTCTGCCGATATCTGCTTCGCCGTGGCTCGCGCGACGACTGCAAACACGACATCCAGGTTCTGCGGACCGTTACCTGGATTCAGGAGTGAGCATACTTCGCGGTATTCAACGGTCGCGGCTTCCGTTTGTACACCCACGCCGGCGCCCGGCAATGCCCTTGAGGATGGCGAAGTGTTCGAGCGGGTCCTCAGCGTTCACCTTCGGATAAACGCCAACCTCCTGCGGCAGGTAACCCAGCGTCTTCCGCACTTCATCCTTCTGATGCAATACGTCGATCTCGCCGAGCTGGACGCTGCCTCTATCCGGCTCTTGCAATGTGGCCAGGATGCGCATTAGCGTAGACTTGCCGGCGCCGTTCGGGCCGAGCAGGCCGTACATTCCCGTAGGGATTGTGCGGGTCGTGTCCTGCAGCGCCTGCGCGCTATGGAGCTCGATGTGGTGTCCCCCCCCAGCATCGTCGAAATCGAGGGACCGGCCTCCACGAACGGACTGAGCTTCCCCACGCGATGGCCGTATTGCAGGAGAAGAGGAAACTGCCAGCGATTCGCCGTCGTCTGCTCAAAGCTCTGGGCCGAATAACCGGCCGACTGCGAGCTACTGGCATTGTCAGAATTGATGCGCTGATACAAAGCGTCGAATTCGAGTCCCAATCCACGTGGCAGCTCGAGTCGGAGCGATGGACCCACCAACAGCCGCTTCGTGACGGAGTTGGACCGATTGAATGAAGAAGAGGTCCCGTCGCTGGAACTGTAGGAACTGGAGATGAGGGTGTCGGTCAGCGGAGTTCCGATCCTGATACCCGGGCTCAGCCGGACTTGGGAGAACGCGGAAGCAGCAGTGACGGTGAGGATGAGAAAGAGTCTCGATGAAAGGGCCAGCACCTGCCGAGTCCAGCATCGGCGCACGGCGCCGCTATAGGGCAGTGCGGCTACTCCCGAAGCGCATGATCCTCCGTCCGATCTCGCCCGATGATCTCAATCACGTCTGCCGCCCCGTTACGAGATGCTCAAAGCAGCAGGCAGGCCGGAGGAAGATAATTCGCGGCCCGGCTGTGTCCGCAACAAAAAAGGCTCCGTCTCCGGAGCCTCCCAATATCAAAAAAGGGCTCCGTCTCCGGAGCCCTTAAATGTTGTCGATCGATTGCGCGCCCTCAGGGGCGCCGCTCTTACTTCTTCTTCTTTGCGGCGGCCTTCTTCTTCGGAGCAGCTTTCTTTTTGGTTGCCATCGTGTATTCTCCTAATCGAAATTCGCGACTTCGAAAAATCGCGTGCGTGATTCATATATAGAGTTACTGGAGGAAAAAGTCAAGCAAAAAATGCACGCGCCCCTCCGCGTGATCTTCGTCCGTCCATCCAATCGCCTCCCCGCTTCGTACTTCTCCTTGTGGAGTACGCCGCGGATTCGCGCTATGCTCATCGAAGCTTCATGATTTTTCCTGGACTCATCCTCGCGCTCGAGCTCAGCGGGCAGCACGATGAAGACCTCGCGGGCCGCCTGCAGCGCCGCGAGCCCGACGCCATGAAGGATCTTTACGATCGCTTTGGAAAACTGGCGTATTCCGTCGTGCTCGCCATCGTTCGCGATGCTTCCATCGCCGAAGACCTGGTGCAGGAGACGTTTCTGCGTGTGTGGAACCGCATCCAGGCATTCGAACCGGGCCGCGGCGCGCTCGGTCCCTGGCTGGTTGCGATCGCACGGAACCGCGCGATCGATCACGTCCGCTCCTCTTCTTCAAAGATGGACCGCAACGCCTTCGAGCTCGACGTCCGCGAGCATCCCGCCCTCTTTGTCGACATGCAGCGCGAAGTGGAGAACACCGATCACGCCCGCATCATCCGCGCGGCGATCAAAAAACTCAACCCCAACCAGCAGAAGGTGATCGAACTCGCCTACTACGAAGGACTCTCTCAGACCGAGATGGCGGAACGCATGGGACAGCCGCGCGGCACCATCAAAACCTGGGTACGCGCGGCGCTCGGGGTGCTCCGCGAAGAGCTTGGACAGGCGGCAGCGGCATGACCTGCGAAGAACTGCGCGGAGAATACGGCGCGTGGGCGCTCGGCATCGCGGATGAGCCGGAACGATCGGAGATTGCGGCCCATCTGGCGCGGGAATGTCCCGAATGCACCGCGGGTGTCCGCAGCGCGATGGTCACCGCCGCCGCTTTGTCAGGCGCGGTGACGGAAGGCAATCCGCCCAGGCGATTGCGCCGGCGCATCGTCTCCATGGTGGAGCGCAAACCGAAGCGGAGCTTCGCCTGGCTCCCCTGGGCTGTATCGGCGGCTCTCGCCATCGCGCTCGTCTCGATCGCGATCCCCGGCCGCCGCGACACCCAGGCGCTCCTCACCCAGCAGCAGGACATGACGAAGCTGAAGCAGGCGCTCTCCATCCTGAACGATCCCGCGGCGCGCGATGTGACATTCGGCGATCCGGCGGCGCTCGGGCGCGTCTTCGTCAGCTCCACTGGAGTCGTCCTCATCGCGGCGCACCTGCCGAAGATCCAGGACAATCAGACATTCGAACTGTGGCTTCTTCCAGGTTCGGGCGATCCCAAACCCGCCGGAACTTTCCGCGGCGAGACCATTTCGAATTCGTCCAGCGCGGTTTACGTCTATCAGGGTTCTACTGCCACGGCCGTCGCAGTCGCTGTCACCGTGGAACCGGAAGGCGGCTCACCTCAACCCACCACCACTCCGTTTATAGTTTCCAAACTATAGACGATATGCCACGATGGTTTCGTGGACCCAGTAGATCTCAGAGAAAAGGGCGGCATGCGCAATGGCGTGCCGCAAACATCGGACCGCCGCCTCTTCATGCAGTTCCTCGGCTTTGGTGGAGCAGGCAGCAGCGGCGCCGGTGTCACCGAACTGATCGCCGCGCTCGAAGCGAGCAATCTCAGCGCCGTCCTTTATGAGGACATGAACGATCCGAACGGCGTCGGTCTGCTCACGTGGAGCGATGACCCCGGCTTCTTCATCTCTTCGGTACGTCCTTTATTCCAGCGCGATGCCGGTCCGTTCGCCAGCCTGACGTTCAAGCCGGAATACACGATGATCGGCCGCACCTATGCGCTCGGCCATGAACCCAATCTCGAAGACTGGCTGCTGCAACAGGCGCCGAAGCGAGTGACCGATCCCGCGTGGCCCTGGGCGGTCTGGTATCCGCTGCGACGCAAAGGCGAATTCAACGCGCTTTCCCCCGAGGATCAGGTGGCCGTGCTGCGCGAGCACGGCAAGATCGGCCACAGCTTCGGCGACTCTGGCCTGGCACTCGACGTGCGCCTCGCCTCGTTCGGGCTGGATAAGAACGATAACGACTTCGTCATCGGTCTGATCGGTAAAGAGCTCCATCCGCTCTCCGCCTGCGTGCAGGCGATGCGCAAAACGCGGCAGACCGCTACCCTGATGGCGAACATGGGCCCGTTCTTTGTGGGTAAGGCAGTCTGGCAGAAGCGATAGAATAGGCGGCGATGAAATACTCGCCGCTCTCCCTCCTTCTGACAGGCGCCGCCATCGCGGGCCTGCTGACGTTCACCGCGCTCGCGCAGAATCCTGGCGGCCGCGGTGGTTCCGGCCGTGGAGGCCGCGGCGCGCCCGGCGCCAACGATCTCGGCTATACCGACACGCCGCTCGTTCCCGGACAGAAGTGGCACGTGCATGATCCCGCGCGCCCGCATCCGCCGAAAGTCACGCCGGGTGAGAATACGAATTGGGATGCCCCGTCTGACGCCATCATCCTCTTTGATGGAAAAGATCTCTCCCACTGGCAGCGGGCGAAGCAGGTGATGCCGACCGGTCCTGTGGCCCAGCCCGGCGAGCCCGGATGGAAGGTCGAGAACGGCTACGTGGAAGTGGGACTCGGCCAGGGTGACATCATGACGAAGGAAAAGTTCGGCGATGTGCAGCTCCACGTGGTTTTCGCCAACCCCGCCGAAATTCGCGGCAACAGCCAGAACCGCGGCAACAGCGGCATTTTCCTGCAGGGCCGCTATGAAGTTCAGGTGCTCGATGGCTGGAACAATCCCACCTATGCCGATGGACAGATCGGCGCCATCTACGGTCAATGGCCGCCGCTCCAGAACCCGGCGCGCAAGCCCGGCGAGTGGCAGACTTACGACATCGTCTTCGAAGCCCCGAAAATGGATGGAGACAAAGTACTGAAGCCGGCCTATGAGACCGTCTTCCTCAACGGTGTCCTGATGCACAACCACAAAGAACTGCTCGGACCGACTGTTCACCGCGCGGCGGCGAAATATCTTCCTCAGCCGGAAGAAGACTCCATCCTGCTGCAGAACCACAACACGCTGGTGCGCTACAAGTACATCTGGGCTCGCCATCTGGGCGCTTATGACACTCCGGAAAAGAAGTAGCTGGCTCTGCGTGAGCACCGCCATTTTCTCAGGAGCCGCGCTCTCCACGGCCGCGTTCGCGCAGGACAACATCCCGAAAGCGAACCGCGGCTACACGGATACGCCGCTCGTGCCCGGGCAGCAGTGGCACGTGCACGATCCGGCGCGCCCATATCCGCCGAAGGCCACGCCCGGCGCGAAGCCCGGCGATCCTCCTTCCGACGCGATCATTCTGTTCGACGGCAAGGATCTTTCGCACTGGCTGCCCGCAACCCAGATCACGCCGACCGGTCCCACCACCCGCGAAGGTCCGCCGAAATGGAAAGTCGAGAACGGCTACATGGAGATCGTTCCCGGCACAGGCGATCTGGAGACGAAGGAAAAGTTCGGCAACGTCCAGTTACATGTGGAGTTCGCGCTCCCCACTACAACCAGCGGCAGCACCACGGATCGCGGCAACAGCGGCATCTTTCTCCAGGGGCGCTACGAAGTCCAGATTTTCGATGAGTACAGGAACCCGATCTACGCGGATGGTCAGATCGGCGCGATCTATGGACAGTGGCCGCCGCTCGTCGATGCTGGTCTGAAACCGGGCGAGTGGCAGACCTGCGACATCTTATTTGAAGCTCCGAAAATGCAGGGCGATAAGGTCCTCAAACCGGCCTACCTGACCGCGATTCTCAACGGCATGGTGGTCCAGAACCACACCGAACTCCTGGGACCGACCGTCTATCGCGCCGCCGCGAAGTACATCGCCCAGCCCGCCGAGGACGGGATCCTGATCCAGAACCACAATTCGGCCGTCCGGTTCCGCAACATCTGGGCTCGGCGTCTGAATTAGCCCAGTCGGGAAGAAAAATCCGGCCGCCTCCGTCCAACGGACATAAAGAAGGAGGCTTCATGCCGCAGTCCACCATCTGGAAGTCAGTTTTCGGGGGCGCGCTGGCGGTTCCGCTGTTCGGCGCCACCCTGATGCAGAATCCGAACGACCTCACCGTCCACGAGTGGGGCACGTTCACCTCCGTCGCTGGTTACAACGGTTCGTCGCTCCAATGGGCGCCGCTTTCCGTGGCCAGCGATCTTCCCTGCTTCGTCCACACGCGCGGCGCAGGACTGGTGAAATACCAACCCGGCCTCGTGCGCATGGAAACGCCCGTTGTTTATTTCTATACCGGGCAGGAGACCCACGCTTCCGTCTTCGTCGGCTTCCCGCAAGGCGAAATGTCGGAGTGGTATCCGAACGCGCAGGTATGGGCCAATCCCGGCCTCACCGGCCGCGGCGCCATCGAATGGGCCGATCTGAAGATCCTGCCTGGGACAAATCCCGAGCTTCCATCCAGCGCCGGTGAGAGCCGCTACTACGCCGCCCGCGCCACCGATGCCACGCCGGTACAGGCCGGTAACGAGAACGAGAAGCTTCTTTTCTATCGCGGCATTGCCAATTTCAAAGTGCCCATCGAGCCGGTGGCGAGCGGCAACGGCTATACCATCCGCAACAAAAGCGCGGTGCCGATTCCGGCCGCGATCCTCTTCGAAAACCATGACGGCAGAATCGGCTATCGCGTCATCCTTAACCTGAAGGACAGTGCTCAGCTCGAGACCCCGCCGCTCACCAGCAGCGTCGAGGCAATTCGCAAAGACCTGACCGGGATTCTGGTGCAAGCCGGCCTCTATCCCAAAGAAGCCGCCGCCATGCTCGAGACCTGGCACGATTCCTGGTTCGAACCCGGCACCCGCGTCATCTACATCGATCCCCGCGGCACAGTGAATGCGATTCTCCCGATTCGTATTTCCCCTGCCCCGCAAAAAATCGAACGCGTGTTCGTGGGACGCGTGGAAGTGCTCTCCCCCAGGACCGAAACCGCTATCCGCACCGCGATGGAAGCCGGCGATGCGGCCGCCATGGAAAAGCTCGGGCGCTTCCTCCCCGCCTTCCATTGGGAAATGATTAACCACGGCAAGCTGACCCGCACGACTCCAGGCGAGGCGATTGCCGGCAGAATCGATTCGGCTAATTATCGCGGAGCCGCGCCCTGTATCCGTTAACCCTTGCGGAGGCGTAAGATTGCGAGCAGCGTGACGGACCGCGAAGTCAGTTCGGAAGTCATCGAGGCCTGCCGCCGTGGCGACCGCGATGCCTTTCGTGTGCTTTATGAAACCTACAAAAACCGGGTGTACTCCGCTTGCCTCTACTTCTTCCACGGCGATGCTGCGGAGGCGGCGGACGTCACCCAGGAAGTTTTTGTGAAGCTGTTCGCGGTGATTGCCAGCTTTCGGGAAGGCGCCGCCTTTTCGACCTGGCTCTATCGGATGGTGCACAACACGTGCGTCGATTCCACGCGGCGCAAAAAGGTCCGCGAGCGCATCCCGGAAATCCAGACGGATTCCGTCGCGTCTCACGAAATGCAGCTTCTGCATTCGCGGGATGCGGCGACAATTCAACAGGCGGTGTCGTCTCTGCCGCCGAAGTACCGTGTGGCGGTGCTGCTGCGACACTTTGAAGATTTTTCGTATGAAGATATGTCGAAGGTTCTGAACTGCTCGATGGGAACGGTGGCCTCGCGTCTGAACCGCGCCCATAAGCTGCTGGCGGATGTACTTGCCCCGCTGCGCGACCGGGTAACTGCCGGAGGACGCGATGCCTGAGCGCAACGACGAGAAATTCGTGCGCGATGCGCTCGGCCGGTTGCCGGTCGAGCAGGCGCCGGATTCCATCTGGCATTCGATCCAGACCTCAATCGACGCTTCGCTCGATGCGCCCGCGCGCGTTCCGGCTCGCCCCCTGTTTTGGCCTCGCTCCCGATGGGCGTTCGCTGCGGCCGCTGCCGTACTGATCGCCGGCATCGCCATCTACTGGCGTTCCGCGAACCGCCCCCGCTGGGAGGTCAAACTCACAAGCGCGGGCAAGACCAGTCAGGAAGCGGTTCGCGCGGGCGACTGGCTGCAAACGGACGCATCATCGACCGCCGAAGTGCGCGTGGGGACCATCGGCACCGTGGAGGTATCGCCGCGCACACGGCTGCGCATCGTGACCACGCGGCCCGACGAACATCGCATCTCGCTCCAGCACGGTCAAATCAAAGCCACGATTTCAGCGCCGCCCAGGTTGTTTTTCGTCGATACGAAATCCGCGACCGCCGTCGATCTCGGCTGCCAGTACACGATGAACGTGGATGATTACGGCAACGGACTGCTCAACGTCACGCTCGGCTGGGTAGCGTTCGAGTGGCGGGGGCGCGAATCGCTGGTGCCTGCCGGCGCACAGTGCCGGACGCACGCGAATGCCGGCCCCGGCACACCCTATTTCGAAGACGCCCCGAAAGCTTTCATCAACGCGCTCGAAGATTTCGACTTTTCGAATGGCGGCGAGGCGTCCGTCCGCACGATGCTGGTGAGCGCCCGGCAGCGCGATACTCTGACGCTCTGGCATCTGCTCTCGCGCGTCGCCCCGCCGCTGCGCGCCCAGGTTTTCGACAAGATGACATCGTTCGCCCCGCTGCCGAAAGGACTCACGCGCGAGAAGGTCCTGGCGCTCGATCCACCGACCCTCGAAACGTGGAAGAATGAATTGGCGTGGACATGGTGAAGAAACTTGCTCTCATCTTTGTGCTGGCAGCGGTTAGTGTTTGGGCTGACGGGCTGTCACTGACCATCGGCCCTCCCATCGCGGCCCAATTGGCCATGCCAACAAAGAAGTTCCTCGGTATATTCGCGGTTCGCATCAATGGCTGTGCGGACGTCTCGAAGGCGCAACTGAAGGCAATGGGCGAAGGCATTGTGGACAGCGAGCGCCGCTCCGCTCCCACAGAGCCCGCGGCGACCACCACGCCCGGCACTTACATGGTGACGCAGCAGTGGGGAAATGACGGGAAGTGGGTCGTCGCCGTCGCCGCGACCTGCGGGAACGAGACGGCGGGAGCAATCGTACCGGCCCGCCGCACCAATATGGTTCGTGGAGGCATTCAGCTACTGCCGCACGCCCCCACCAAGGCGGAGATCGACGCGGCGCTGAAAGCTTTCAACCCGGCGCAATAGACACCGCGCTCTCGCAATCCGCATGGTGTACTGAATTCATGGCGAGTGCCCCGCTGTCACACCGCGCTAAAAAGTCCCGGCTGAACCCGCAACTGAAACTACCGTACGTGCCGCCGCGGCCCCAGGGTAGGGACCAGACGGCGCCCTCCACTCTTCCGTTCACGTTTATCGATCTCTTTGCCGGTATTGGCGGCTTCCGGTCAGCGTTGGAAAAATTGGGGGGCAGTTGCCGATTTTCCTGCGAGTGGGACAAATATTCGCAGCGCACCTATGCCGCGTGGTACGGTGACACCCCGCATGGCGATATTCGAAACCTGGAGATCGCCGATATTCCGGACCATGATCTGCTCGCCGGCGGTTTTCCCTGCCAGCCATTCTCGATCGCCGGCGTCTCCAAGCGGCAGAGTCTGGGAATGGCGCATGGGTTTGAATGCGAAACCCAGGGCAATCTCTTCTTTCACCTGGCGGGCATCGTCGAAGCGAAGCGCCCGGCCGTGCTTTTCCTCGAAAACGTAAAAAATCTGAAGTCGCACGATGCAGGGCGAACGTGGCAGGTGATCCGGCAGCGGCTCCACGAACTCGGTTACTGGATTTTCGACCAGATCATCGATGCCGCGGGCTGGGTTCCGCAGCATCGCGAACGTGTCTACATCGTCTGCTTCGATAAGAAAGCCTTCCCCGTGGAGCCCGTATTCGAATTCCCTCAGCCCCCGGAGGGCGAGAAGCCAAAACTCAGTGACATTCTCGAAGAGGCTCCGGATCCGAAATACACCTTGACTCCGCACCTCTGGGATTACCTGCAGCGGTACGCGGAGGGCCATCGCGCGCGCGGCAACGGTTTCGGCTTCGGCCTGGCTGATCCCGGGGGAATCGCCAGAACTCTCAGCGCCCGCTATTACAAAGACGGCGCCGAGATTCTCATCCCCCAGGGAAAACACAAACCACCCCGCCGACTGACCCCTCTCGAATGCGCCCGGCTGATGGGTTTCGACGAGAAGGCGATCGTCGTCTCCGACACCCAGGCCTACCGCCAATTTGGGAATGCGGTCGTTCCAAAAGTGGTGGAAGCAGTGGGCCGCGAGATTTTGAAGGTCCTGTTTGCATATAATGCACTCCATGCCATCCAAGGAGTGCGTCCATGCGTAAGCTCTGTCCGGCGCTGAGTTTTTTGCTCGCCGCGTTTCTGGCGGCGCCCGCCGCCCATGCCCAGAAAGCCAAAGCGCAGAATGTTCCCGAGATCGCCTACAGTGTGGTCCCGAATTTTCTGAAGTTTCCTCCCGGCATCTATCTCGGCGAAGCCATGGGCGTGGCCACCAATTCCAAAGGCCACGTCTTTGTCTACACCCGCAGTGCCAATACGCGTCTCTTCGAATTTGATGCGCTGGGGAATTACGTCCGAGAAATCGGCGTCGGCAATTACGGCTTCGAATTTGCACACTCCGTCCGGGTCGATCCGCAGGACAACATCTGGGTTGTCGACGAGGGCACCAATCTCGTCATCAAGTTCAATCCCGCCGGCCGCGTCATGATGGTGCTCGGCCATCGTCCGGAGGAGGTTGCGGGCGCGGTCGCCACAACGGGCGCTCCGGCACCGCCGGCGCAGAAATACACGTTCTGCCGGCCTACGGACGTCGCCTGGGACGCCGAGGGCAACATCTTCATCTCCGATGGCTATTGCAATAACCGCGTCGTGAAGTACGACAAGGACGGCCGCTTCCTCGCCCAGGTAGGCAGCGAAAAAGCAGGCAGGGGACCCACTCAGATGAGTCTGCCGCACGGCATCGCGGTGGATGCGAAGGGTAATGTGTACGTCGCGGACCGCAGCAATCACCGGCTACTTGTTTTCAATAACGATTTGACCCCAAAGGCTTCGTACGAAAATATCGGCGATTCGTGGACAGTCTGCGTCTCGCCCGGACCGCATCAGTATTTGTTCTCATCGAATTCGAATCCGAACGGCAACCTGCCCGGCACGTGGGAAAACACAGGCGAGATTTACAAGATGGAGCTCGACGGCACAATCCTCGGACGCTTCGGCCATGCCAGCAAGCAGGAAGATGGCTTTCAGGTCACCCACACGCTCGATTGCCGCAATCCGGATGTGATCTATGCGGCTCAAATCGAATCGTGGCGCGTCATGAAGCTGCTGCTGAAGCCCGCCGCCACCAAACCCGCCGCCGCGAAATAGGAGAACCCGCATGAGACACATCCTGAAAACCACACTTGCGCTTCCTCTTCTGACGGCCGCGTTACTCACCGCCCAAAGCGCCGCTCCCGAAATTCCGTTCACGTCGGTGGACGCCCTGAAATATCCCGCCAGCGTTCCCATCGGCGAAGTAGCGGGCGTGGCTACCGATTCGCACGGCAATATCTTCGTCTACACGCGCACCGGTCATCCCACCATTACGATCGGCACCGCTCGTCCGTTCGCGCACGGCGGCTCGCGGCTGTTCGAATTCGACAAACTCGGCAACTATCTTCGCGAGATAGGCCAGGATTCCTATGCCTTCCTCGAAGCCCAGCAGGTGCGGGTCGATCCGCAGGACAACATCTGGATTGTCGACCAGATGTCCACCGAGGTCATCAAATTCAACCCTCAGGGCCGCGTGATGATGCTGCTTGGACGCAAAGCCGAATCGGAGCGCGTGCCGGCGGCCCCTCTCGCCCCCGCGGGCGCGGGCCGCGGCGGTGGACTTCCCGGCGCCGGCCAGCCGAGCGATCTCTTCAATCGCCCCACAGATGTCGCGTGGGATAAAGAAGGCAACATCTACATCGCCGACGGCTTCGGCAACGCCCGCATCGCCAAATTCGACAAGAACGGCAAGTTCATCAAATCCTGGGGCTCGCGCGGATCATCAAACGGCCAGTTCGCCAGCGTAGCGGGCCTTGCAATTGACGCGCAGGGCAACGTCTACGCCGCCGATCCCGGCAATAAACGAATCCAGGTCTTCGACGGCAACGGGACGTGGAAGAGCAACATCACCAACATCGGCGCGCCCGCCGCCGTCTGCATCTCACCCGGCGCCCACCAGTATCTGTACGCCTCGAATTCCAATCCCATCGACGACATCGATTCGGGCGGCGAGATCTATCGTCTCGAGCTCGACGGAAATGTTCTCGGTCGATTTGGCAAAGCCGGCAAGGTCCTGAAAGAGTTCGGCACCGCCAATGCTATCGATTGCCGTGGCAACACGACGCTCTATATCGGCGAGCTCGGCAACTGGCGCGTACAGAAAGTGACGCTCAACGCGAAATAATCCGTGACCGGAAACTCGTCCAAACGCTGGCTCATGATCGGTCTCGCGTTTTGGGCGACGGTCATCAACTATCTCGACCGGCAAACGCTCTCCGTAGCCGCGCCGGTGCTGCGCGATCAGTTCCACATGAGCAATGTGGATTATTCGCATGTCGTCTTCGCGTTCATGCTGGCGTACACGATCATGAACGGACTCTCCGGCCCGCTGATCGATCGCCTCGGGACGAAAGTCGGTTATGCGCTCTGCATTGGATGGTGGAGTGTGTCGTCCATCCTGCACGCCTTCGCGCAGGGCACGTGGAGTCTCGGCGCGTTCCGCTTCCTGCTGGGCATAGGCGAAGCGGGCAACTGGCCCGCCGCGGTCAAAGTCGTCTCCGAATGGTTCCCAACGCGTGAGCGCGCCATGGCCTGCGGGATCTTCAACAGCGGATCATCCGTGGGCGCTATCCTCGCGCCGCCAATCGTCGCCTGGGTTCTGCTGACCTGGGGATGGCGCGTCGCTTTCATCGCCATCGGCATCACCGGCTTGATCTGGCTGCTTTTCTGGTGGCCGATCTACCGTACACCGGACACACCGCCGGTCGAGGAAGAAGAAGTCGTTGCGTCCGCCGCCGCGCCCCTCAGCGTCTGGCAACTGCTGCGCGTGCGCTTCGTATGGTCCTTTCTTCTTTCGAAGATTTTCATGGACCCCGTCTGGTATTTCTACATCTTCTGGTTTCCCGAATACCTGAAGAACGCGCGGCACTTCGACATGGCGTCCATCGGCAAATATGCGTGGATCCCGTTCGTCGTGTCGGGCCTCGGCAACTTCGCGGGCGGATGGACTTCGGGCTGGCTGCTGCGCCGCGGCGTTTCCACTACTGCCGCGCGCAAAGGCTCCGTCACGTTCTTCGCAATCCTGATGATGTCGGCCATTCCGGCTGTCCTGGTCAACAGCCCCTGGATCTCGATTGGCTTCGTTTCGCTCGCCATGGCCGGCTACACCGGCTGCCTCGCCAACATGCTCGCCATGCCCGCCGACGTCTTCCCGCAAAACGCCGTTGCATCCGTCTACGGCTTAGCCAGCATGGGCTCCGGCTTCGGTGGCATGGTCTTCGTTCTGATCACCGGCTGGGTTGTCGACCACTACTCCTACACGCCGGTCTTCATCGGCTTTGGCTTCGTGCCGCTTATTTGCGCGCTGGTGATGTGGACCCTGATGGGCCCGCTGCGTCCCCGGCTTTCACCCAGTCTTCCGACAACTGCACGTGCTTGATCGTCTGGCCCGCCTGCGTGTAATAGCTGTACGTCATCTGGATCGTCCCGTCCTTCGCCTGAATCACGGAGGGATAGTGATATTCATCCGTCGATACCTTTGACGGATTGCCATCCAGGTGCCGCCGCCACTTCCACGTCTTCCCCTCGTCATCCGAAATCGCCGCCACCAGCGAATAGCGCTTCGCTTCCAGATCGTTGTACACCATGATCCAGTCGCCGTTGCGCAGCCCGATCACTTCGAGGCTGGTGCCTGGGTTCAGAATGTCCGTATCGGTCGCGGGCGCCCAGGAAATGCCGTTGTCTTCCGAGTGGCTGAACTGCGCGCGCTTCGGCGCCGGACCGTTATCCCGCAGATACGCCACCAGCGTTCCATCCTTCTTCCGCACCACCGAAGGCTGCACACCGCCGAAACCGACGATCGGTTCGCTGCCCGTCCACGTGTAGCCATGGTCGTCGCTGATCGCCATGATGCCGTAGGAATAGCCGTCGGAATACAGGGGCACGAGAATCCGGCCGGAAGGCAGTTCCAGCGGATGTGTGCGGGTGAACCAGCCCATGCGCGAGAAATACATGTCATCGGCATGCGCAATTTGCTTCTTCGCACGCTCGGCGGTCGGCCCGGTGCCTTCGGCCAGCTTGCCGAAGACCTCGCGCGTCTTCGCGCCGATATTTTTCGGAATGATAATGATGTTGTCCTGGAATTCCCACTTCGGCGGTCCGTCTGCCTGCTGATAATCGCTCGAAATCCGGTACTTCATCAGCGCCGTTTCCCACTGGTGCGCGATGATCGTCGGCCACATGAGAAACAGGCGCTGCTTCGAGTCGATAAACACCACAGGATTGGAATCCGGAAAACCAGGCGTATCGGCAATGATGAACGGCGCGGTCCACTTGCCGGTTTTCCGGTTGTAGCGCGCGGCGTCAATCACCACATCGTCCGCCTCACGCTCGCCCGACCCGTGATACCAGACCGCCAGCAAATTCCCGTTCGGCAACTCCACGACCGAAGACGAATGGTTATGAATCTTCTCCGGCGGAAAAATCAGTTCGCTCTTATACAGCGGCTGGGCAGCAAGAACCCCCGCTGAGAGAAGACCAGCAACCGCAATCCGGAAATAACCCATGTCCAATATTAGCTACCATCGAACATGGAGATGATCAGGACGCAAATCAGTCTGGACGGAACCGACTATGCACTCGCAAAGAAAGAGGCAGCTGCGTGGGGAATCTCCGTCGCTGAGTTTGTTCGGCGTTCCCTCCGGGCAACGCTGCCGATTCAGGGAGATGGCCCCTCGATGTGCCTTTCGCTCATCTCCGGCTCCTTCGCTGCCTGGCGCTGCGTGATCAGCTTCTTCTGTGCTTTCTTCAGTACTGCCAGGCGGTGTCTGTCCCGCTGGGTCATGGTGAGAACTCCTTGTTCTGACACCTCCCCAGCCTGACCCCGTCAAGAGGACATTTCTATTTGGCACTAATAGGACATTCTCATTTTGCGCCGGACACTGAACCCCGATAGCTTGCATCATCGCAATGGCTCTGATATCCTTCCGTGGTACCGGTTCCACGTTTTGTCCGGGTCATGAAATTCCGGTGGTCTTGTGCAGGAAATCACTGATTTTTGCGGCCACTAACGGGGGCGTGTCCTTCGGCGCCGCCCATGGGCATATAAGAAGATGGAAAACTGACGGCCGCCCCGCCAGCCGGAAGGGCTGGTATGGAAGAGGGACGAGAAGCGAGCGGAGCAGCAGAGCCCGCAAGATAATCAGGGATACGAAACTATGAAGCTCAATTTCAGGCAGTCTCTCAGCTTTCGCTGTATAACGCTGGCCTGCATGGCCCTTGCGTGCGTGGCGCCCGGCCTCGCTCAGGGGCGTGGCGGACGCGGCGGCTCTGGCCGTGGGGGCCGTGGCGGTGGTCCCGCCGGACCCGCTCTCATCGGCGGGCGATTCAAAGCCTATCCTGCCGAGGCCGTTACCGCCGGAACCACAGCCTACAACACCAAATGCGGCTACTGCCATGGCGACCGCGCCAAAGGTGGCAACGCCGGCCCTGACCTCATTGCCTCCGATGTTTCACTCCACGATGAAGACGGCGTTGGACTCGGCGAGTACCTGAACAGCGCGGCGCACACGAAGGTCGTGAAGAACGATCTTGACAAGGAAACGATCTACAACATCGCGGCGTACATCCACTCGCGCATCATCTACTCCGCCACCACCCGCGGAGAGACCTCGCCTGAAGCCGTGCTGAAAGCCGGCGACGCAAAGGCCGGCGAAGCCTACTTCAACGGCGCGGGCGGCTGCAACAAGTGCCACTCGGTGACCGGGAATCTCAAGGGCATCGGCAGCAAGTACGACGCCGTCGCCCTGCAGGACAAAATCGTGAATCCGCGCGGCGGCGGCGGACGCGGACGCGGACGTGGCGGCTTCGGCGCGGAGGCGCCTCCCGATCCGAATGCCATCACCGCAACGGTCACGCTGCCGGGTGGCAAAACCGTTACCGGGATTCCGCTGCGACTCACGGATTTCGATGTAACTCTTCGCCTTCCCGACGGCTCCACGCAGACCTGGACCCGCGAAAACGGCATCCCGAAGGTCGAGCGCCATGACCCGCTGCAGGCGCACGTCGACATCATGACGAAGCTGACGGATAAGCAAATGCACGACGTGACTGCATATCTCGCGACGATCAAATAGCCAGGGAACCCCATGAGACTCACGAAACTGATCCTCCTTTCTCTCACTGCGGCGCTGCTCGGCAGCGCGCAGCAGCTTCCTCAGGCCGACATCACACATCCCAAAGCCGATAGCTGGCCGACGTTCAATGGCGACTACTCCGGCCGGCGCTACAGCCCGCTGAAGCAGATCAATTCGGAAACGGTCAAAGGCCTGACACTGGCCTGGATGTCACGCATCAACATGCAGTCCACCCCCACGTATACGGGCGGTGAAGGGACTGTGCCCCAGGGCGCCGTCGCGAACAATCGCGGCGTACCGCTGCTGGTGAACGGCGTGCTCTATATGACGGAGCCGAATGCCATGTTCGCGATCGACGCCCGCACGGGCCGCGAAATCTGGCACTACGCGTGGAAAGGCCTTCCCGCCGAATCGCTCGGGAATCGCGGCGCCGGTATCTACGGTGACTGGGTCTACTTCGAAACGCCCGACTGCCACCTGGTTTCGCTCGATATGAAGACCGGCAAGGAGCGCTTCAACAAGGTGATCGGAGACGTCAAGCAGGATCACTGGTGCTCCTTTCCCCCCACCATCATCAAGAACCACGTCATCGTCGGCGTGGGTGGCGACTTCCTCGATATGGCGAACTATATCGAGTCCCGCGATCCTGAAACCGGTGAGTTGCAGTGGCATACCTGGACCACCGCCCACCCCGGCGATCCCGGCTTCAGCACCTGGCCCAACGAACAGGCCGCGGCGCACGGCGGCGGAGGCGTCTGGACCGCCCCCACTTACGATCCCGATCTGAATCTGCTCTATGTCGGCGTCGGCAACGTGGAGCCGACCTTCGTCGGCCAAAGCCGGCCCGGCGATAACCTTTATACCTGCTCCACCATCGCGCTGAATGCGGATACAGGCAAGATGGCCTGGTATTTCCAGTTCTCGCCGCACGATACGCATGACTGGGATGGCTCCCAGATTCCCGTGCTCGCCGATGGAACAATCGCCGGCAAGCCGCGCAAGCTTCTCCTGCAGGCCTATCGCGGCGGCCTCTTCTTCGTCATTGACCGGACAAACGGCAAGAGCATCTCCACCACCCCGTTCGTTGAGCACCTGAACTGGTTCAAAGGCATCGCCCCCAACGGCCAGCCGATTCGCGACCCGGAAAAGGAACCCTCGCCCGAAGGGACGCTCACCGCTCCCAATTCGAGCGGCAGCACCGGCTACCCAAGCCCCGCGTTCAATCCCGATACCGGGCTCTTCTATGTGGGCACGACTCAGCCCTACGTGATCTTCTATAAAGTCGATAACGATCCGCAGCCGGAAGGCTACGGCGCCGTCGAGCATCAGGTCGGCAATATCGGCACCGAACTGCGCGCGATAGACTACAAGACCGGCAAAATCGTATGGAAACGGCCGCTCAATATAGGGGCCCAGAATCTGATGACGACCGCCGGCAATCTGTTGTTCGGCAGCGATGGCTCGGGCGATTTCATCGCGTGGGACGCGAAGACCGGGGTGCCCCTGTGGCACTCCGCGCTGCTCTCCAATCCCGGCAATGCGCCCATCACCTATATGCTGGATGGCCGGCAGTACGTGCTGGTCGCGGCGGGCGAGAACTTCTACGCGTTTTCGCTGCAGGGTCCCGTTAAGTGACGAAAGTACTGAGCGGGAAATAACGCTGACGGAGACGACCTATTCCTATCCTTGGCATAGACGTAGGGACCGGCGGATCGCGCGCGGTCCTCGTAGCGGAAGACGGAGCAGTCCTCGCTTCCTGCACGACCGAGCATGAGCCGTTTGCCTCGCCTCGGACGGCATGGGCCGAACAGGATCCCGCCGACTGGTGGCGTGCATCTCAGCAGGCCATCCGCGACGTCATCAAAGCCGCCGGCATTTCGCCAAAGCAAATCCGCGGCGTGGGTCTCACCGGCCAGATGCATGGCGCGGTGCTCATGGACGAAAACGGCGCCGTTCTGCGCCCCTCCATCATCTGGTGCGATCAGCGTACTGACGAACAATGCGCCTGGATCACGCAAAAGACCGGTGCGAAGCGTCTCCTTGAGCTGACCTCCAATCCCGCGCTCACCAATTTCACGCTGACCAAGCTCATCTGGGTTCGCCAGCATGAGCCCGAAATCTGGAAAAAGGTCCGGCACGTTCTGCTGCCCAAGGACTATGTCCGTTACAAACTAAGCGGCGAATATGCCATTGACGTCGCCGATGCGTCCGGCACTCTGATGCTCGACGTGACGAACCGCCGCTGGTCGGATGAGCTGCTCGGCATTGTTGACATTGACCGCGCCATTCTCCCGGCTGTATTCGAATCGCCCGAAGTCTGCGCGAAGGTTTCAGCCGAAGCCGAAGGACTCACCGGCATCCCGGCCGGCACGCCCATCGTGGCAGGTGCGGGCGATCAGGCTGCCGGAGCCATCGGCATGGGCATCACACGGCCTGGCGCCGTCAGCGTCACTCTGGGGACGTCCGGCGTCGTATTCGCCGCCACCGAGCTCCCGTCGCTCGATCCCGGCGGACGCCTCCATACTTTCTGTCACGCCATTCCCGGCCGCTGGCACGTCATGGGCGTAACGCAGGCCGCCGGACTCTCGCTGCGCTGGATGCGCGATCAATTCTCGGCGCCTGGTTACGACTATGCCCGGCTTTCGAAAGAAGC